>WNFC01030990.1_pt1 | contig 14767 bp, 17 predicted proteins | sample 5400541 | NCBI WGS metagenome assembly WNFC01 (sample SAMN13153342, study PRJNA577476) | soil metagenome | isolation source: 120 cm saprolite under Douglas fir tree site 2 hole 2 replicate 1 | place: USA:California | collected 2015-04-18
CGGAGCATGGGATCGCTCGAGGGCGTGCTCGACATGCTCCCTGGCGGCGCCGCGCTCAAGTCACAGGTGGGCGGCCAGGATACAGAGAAGGAGATGCGCCGCATGGAGGCGATCATCCTTTCCATGACACCGCGCGAGCGAGCACGCCCAGAGCTGATCGATGGAGTCCGCAAGCGCCGCATCGCACGCGGCAGCGGTACGCAACCGTCAGACGTGAACCGCGTCCTCAAGGCAAGGGATGCAATGCAGAAGCTGGCCAGGCAGATGGGCCGGCAGCCGAGACAGCGTGGACTCGCCGGGCTGCCCCGGCTATTCGGTCAAGGAGGAGGCAATTGGTAAAGATCAGGCTCAGACGGATGGGCGCAAAGCAGCATCCGTTCTATCGCTTGGTGGTCGCGGACGCCCGGTCGCCGCGCGACGGGCGCTTCATCGAGCACCTCGGTTACTACGACCCGATGACGGATCCGGTGAAGGTCAAGATCGACGTCGACAAGGTCGTGCGCTGGCTCCAGCAGGGCGCCCAGCCCAGCGAGGCGGCGCGCAGCCTTTTGAAGCGGGAGGGGATCCTTGAGCGATTTGCAGAGACACGCAAGTCGACCGCCTCGGCGTGATGGCGGCCGCGGTGGCTACAACCGCGGCGGATACAGACGGGAGGGCACGTCCGGTCCCAGCATCGACTACCGGGCGCTCGTGGAGTACGTGGTGAAGTCCCTGGCCGCGAAACCCGAGGAAGTCCAGGTGGAGTCATTCGAGCGCGGCGGCGGAACTGTGGCTATCAAGGTGAAGCTGGCGGACACCGACGTGGGCCGGTTCATCGGCAAGGCGGGCCGCAACATCGAAGCGATCCGCACGCTGATACGCGTGGCGTCGATGCGAGACCACAAGCGCGTGTTCGTGGACCTGGCGAACCCGCCGAGGTGATCCGAGTGGGTCAGATCGGTGCTGCCTTTGGACTTGATGGAGCTGTCAAGGTCGTTCCCTTGACAGATTTCAGCGATCGGTTCGACCGAGGGTCGCTGCTGCTTATCGATGGCGCCGAACACCGCGTGGAGTGGAGCCGGCCCGTGCCCGGCGGCCTTGTGATGAAGCTGGTCGGGATCGACGACCGCGCCGGCGCCGAGGTGTACCGCGGCAGGTACCTTGAGGTCGGCGAGAATGCCGGAAGACCCGCCGGCGAGGGCCGCTTCTATCACCACCAGCTGATCGGACTCGAGGTCGTGACGGCCTCGGGCCGCGGCCTGGGTCGGATCGAGGAGGTGCTGGAGAGGCCGGCCAACGATGTGTGGGTCAGCCGCGACGGCGCGGTCGAGCACCTGATCCCTGCGACGAAGGACGCGGTGGTGTCGGTGGACCTGGACGCGGGCCGGATCGTGGTGGCCGACTGGCTGCTCACCGTGGAAGAGGCGCGATGAGATTCGACGTCATAACCATCTTTCCGGGCATGTTCGGGCCCGCCTTCGATCAGGGGGTCGTCGGCAGGGCGGTTGCCAACGGAGTGCTCGACCTCCACACGCACGACCTGCGCGACTTCACGCACGACCGGCACCGGCAGGTCGACGATGTGCCCTTCGGCGGCGGCCCTGGCATGGTGCTCAAGCCGGAGCCGATCTTCGAGGCGGTGGAGAGCGTAATGCTCAACAACCCGGGCCCCGTGGTCCTGATGGAGCCGTGGGGCGAGCGCCTCGACCAGCGCATGGCCGCGGAGCTGGCGCGAGAACCAGGACTGATCATCGTTTGCGGGCGGTACGAGGGCGTCGACGACAGGGTGCGCACGGGCCTGGCCGCACGCGAGATCTCGATCGGCGATTACGTTCTCAGCGGAGCGGAGATCCCCGCCATGGTGCTGATCGACGCCGTGGCCCGGCTGGTGCCCGGCGTGGTCGGCGATCCGGGTTCGCTGGAGAACGACACGTTCGGTGGCGAGCTGGCGGGCTGCCCGCAGTTCACGCGGCCCGCCGAGTTTCGCGGCATGCGAGTTCCAGAGGTCCTGCTGTCAGGCGACCACGCGCGAATCCACCAGTGGCGCAGGCAGCAGGCAGCGCAGCGTCACGCGCAGAGCGCTCAGCGGCACTGATATAAATCCACGAGGAGACATTGAGTTGAACGTCATCCAGCAGCTCGAGAAAGAGCAACAGAAGGCAAAGGTGCCCGCGCTCCGCGCAGGCGACACCGTGAAGGTGCACGCCAAGGTCGTCGAGGGCACGCGCGAGCGCATCCAGGTGTTCGAGGGCACCGTCATCCGCGTCACGGGGGGCGGGCTGCGCCAGAACTTCACGGTTCGGCGTGTCACGCACGGCGTCGGCGTCGAGCGCACGTTTCTCGTCCATTCGCCCCGAATCGATCGCATCGACGTGCTCCGCCACGGCGACGTGCGGCAGGGCCGCCTCTACTACCTGCGAGGCAAGGTCGGCAAGGGCGCCCGCATCCGCGAGCGCCGCGGTGCCGTGACGGTTGCGGCCGAAGAGGGGGAAGCCGAAGAGCCTGAAGCGACCGACGGAACCGAGGAAGAGCAGGGGAAGTAGCTGCCGTGGCGGGGTTGGCTCGGCTCTGCCGAGCCAAGACTCCGGGTTACTGGTTTGCAGCAAAGCGTCATGGGGCGAGGGGGTTTCCCGCAAGGGGGACCTGTCCCCCTTGCGCTCGTTGTTAAGGGCGCCTTGAGGCCGCGACCGGTTCGCATGTAATCTCGGGTCCGATGGGCAGACCGATGCTGTGGCGCTACGAGCGCATGGCGAGCTCCATGGGCTACCAGGTCGTGGCCGGGGTCGACGAGGTCGGCATGGGCCCGCTCGCGGGCCCGGTCGTCGGCGGAGCGGTCGTGCTGCCGATCGGCGTGAAGATCTCGGGCCTCGACGACTCCAAGCTGATCAAGTTCGCCGAGCGCGAACGACTCGACGCGATCATCCGTCGCAAGGCGGTTGCGGTCTCCGTCTGCGCCGTCGACCACGCGCAGGTCTGCAGCCTCGGCCTGACTCGCGCGCGCCATCTTGCCACGGCGGGCGCGGTGGCCGGCCTTGGCGTTCCCGCCGAGTACCTGCTGGTCGACGCGTTTGACGTGCCCTATGCGCCGCTGCCCCAGCTGGCGGTCGTGAAAGGCGACCGAACGTGCGCTTCGATCATGGCGGCGAGCATCGTGGCCAAGGTCGCGCGTGACCGGGCAATGATCGAGTACGACCGCATGTACCCCGGCTACGGCTTTGCCGGCCACAAGGGCTACGCCACGCGGGCCCACAGGTCGGCCATCCTCAGGCTCGGTCCAAGCCCGATCCACCGCACGACATGGGCCCCGTTCCGCGCCTTCATCAGCGCCGCCAATTAGGCAACGCCGGCGAGAAGGCCGCCGCTGAGCTGCTGACGCGGCGAGGCTACGAGGTCGTCGGCGCGGGTTTCACCGCGCGGCGCGGTGAGATCGATCTCCTCTGCCGGCGAGGTGACGACCTGGTGGTGGTCGAGGTGAAGACGCGGACCAGTGACGCGTTCGGCACGCCGCTCGAGGCTGTGGGCGCGCGCAAGCGCAAAGCCTTGAAGGCTGCGGCGGCCGAGTACCGCGCGCTGGCCGACTGGCGCGGGCGCATCCGCTTCGCCGTTGTCGGCCTCACCGGCGACCCGGCGAGCGGTTTCACGGCTGAGCTGGTCGAGGACCCGTTTGAGTGACGGCAGCGCCGGGCATCCGGAAGTGGCGGTCCAGCTCCGAGGCGTAGCTCCGGCCGATCGTGTCGGCCTGACGGAGCAGCCAGTCGTCGAAACGTCGCGTGCCCTGCGGCGCTTCGTCAGACACGAGCAGCTCCATCATCAAGCCCTTCACCTCTTCGGACGTGAGGATCACGTCGCGCAGGAACACGCCCATCGCCTTGCCGGAAAGGACGAGCAGCGATGGAGGCAGGTACACGTAGGGAGGCCTGCGCCTGACGGCGATCGCGATCTGGTCGACGAGCTCCGTGTAGGTGAGGATCTCCGGTCCGGCGGCGTCGACCGTGATGTTCTCCTCGTGCCGCGCCGCGTTGACCGCGATGTCGGCCACGTCCTCGATGTCGACCGGCTGAAGGCGGTAGTGGCCGAGCCCCGGTATCCCGAACACCGGCATGTGCCTGAGCATCCACGCGATGTTGTTGATGAGGATGTCGCCAGGTCCGAACACCAGCGTCGGGCGGACGATCGCCCACCTGAGAGTCGACAGGCGCACGAGCTCCTCGGCGCGCGCCTTGCCGGCGTAGTACGGCAGCGGAGAGTCGATCGATGGATTGCTGACGCTGACCTGCACGAACTTCCGCACGCCGGCCGCCTCGGCCGCGGAGATGAGGATGCGTGTGTTGGCGACGGCAAGGTCAAAATCGAGGCCGCCGTGCGGGAACCGCACCCAGTAGGTGTTGTAGAGAACGTCGACGCCCCGCAGCGAGGCAACGAGCCGCGATCGATCGTCGAAGCGCAGCGGCTCGACCTCTACCGCGGCTTCAACGTCCTCGGCGCCCGGCCGATGTGAGTGGTTCGTGAGGGTGCGCACGCGCCGCCCGTCCTCGAGGAGCCGGCGCGCGATGAACCGTCCCGTGTAGCTGAATGCCCCGGTGACCGCGTCGATGCGGGGCTGCTGCTGCTGCTCCTGCATCAGAAAGGAAAACGAGTCAGGTCGTACGCGAGCGAGCCGGGCTTCACGTGCCCGGTGATCACGACTCGCGGACGGTGACGCACCGCTTCGGCGGGATGCACCTCGGGTCGCAGCGAGTTGAAGATCGGAAAGCGCAGCGTGCCGTCGGGCGACCACTCGGAGTAGCGGACGCTCACGACGAGCTCGGGCCGGCACCAGTGGACCGGCCAACTGGGCTGCCTCGTCGTCCCAGCCGCCGCCCACGGTTCCGCACGGCAGCAGCCTCCCGTCTTCGTAAAAGCCGACCACCAGCGCGTCGTAAGGCCGCTCGCCCATCCACCCGACGACCACGAAGTCGTCGGACTTGACGGCCTTGACCTTGAGCCAGAAGGGGCTCCGCTGTCCTGGCACATATGGGCTCTGCTTGTGCTTGGCCACCACACCCTCGAGGCCGCGTTCGAGACATGCCTCGAAAAGCTCCACCCCGTCCTCGTCGATGTGATCCGGCACGAAGATGTGGCCGCCGGCCTCGACCGCCTTCTGCAGGCGCGCGCGACGACGGATCACCGGCTGCTTGACGAGCGGCTTCTTGTCCAGGTAGAGCGCGTCGAACGCGAGGTAGGCGACTGGGATCTGCTCGCGCAAGGCAGCGCCACCGGCGAGGCGCTGCCGCAGGCGGTGATAGTCGGGCCGCCCATCGCGATCGGTGGCGACCACCTCGCCGTCGATCACGCTTCCTGGCGGCACTCGTGACGCCGCGGCCGTGACCTCGGGCACGACCGCGGTCAGGTCGTTGAAGCCCCGGTCGTGAATGTGGACGTGGCCATGCGGGTCGCGGAAGATTCGATCTGCAGCTGCCCGGACGGAGCGTCAGCCATCTCCGCCAACGAGATTAGACCCGACCGGCCGAGACCCTCCGTCAGGAGGCCTTACGACGGGCCCTCTTCGAGAAGGCGCGGGTAAGGACTGCGGTCCTCCCCCGCGGGCCCCCTCCTGGGGTCCGCCTCGCGACGCTTGGGTGTCGTGATTCGCGGGCATAGGGGACGGCCGGAATGAATCCGGCCTGACTGCGACCTATGTTGGCTTAACCGGAGAGCGGCCTGCGGCCACCGAACCCCGTCAGGAGGCCTTACGACGCGTCCTCTTCGATTCCGCCGGCTGGGCTTCCTTGCCGCGCGTTGACCGGCTCTTCTTGGCGGCCTCGACCGACGCCCGCAGGGCTTCCATCAGGTCCATGACCTTGGCGGTCTGCGGCGCTGGCGGCGCCTCGATGACCTCGCCGTCGATCTTGGCCTGGACGACACGCATGACCGCCTCGCGGTACTCGTCCTTGTAGCGCTGCGGGTCGAAGCTGTCGGCCAGGCTCTCGATGAGCGCCTTGGCCATCTCCAGCTCCTTCGGGTTGATCTTCACCTCGCCCTCGAGGCCTTTGAGGCCCTCGGTCGTGCGGATCTCGTCGGGATCTTGGCGATGGCCATGCGGCCCGTCGCCTCGAGCGCCTTGCGCAGGAGGTGGTAAGGCTTCTTGCCGAGCTCTTCGGGCTCGATGAAGTAGGCGTTCTTGAAGTAGAGGCCGGGCTCGATGTCCTCGGCTGGCACGAACTCCTGGATGTCGACCGAGTGCGCGGTCGCGAGGGGCAGGTTGTCGAGGTCCTTTTCGTCGATGATCACGTACCGGTCGCGTCCGACCTCGAATCCTTTGAGGATCTCGCCGTAGCTGACCTCGTGCTCGCCCTCGGGGCACCACCGCTTGTAGCTGATGGGTGACTTGTGCTCCGGACAGAGCTGCCGGAACGAGACCTTGGAGCTCGCTTCGGTCGCGTTGTAGAGACGGATCGGGATGGAGACCATTCCGAACGAAACGACGCCTTTCCACATCGATCGCGGCATGAAGCGAGTTTACCTCCTCGAGCGGGTCGCCCGGCTACTTTTCGTAGGCAGCGGGACAGAGGCGCGGCCGAAAACCTCGGCGAGAGATTCGGCGATCCAGGTGGCCGAGATGCGGGTGAGGCGACGAGCAGCGGAGCGAGCGCATTGGAGAACTGCGTGAGCGAGCAGCGCAGGAGCCGAACCCGCAGATCGGCCGCATGGGCGCCGAAGATCCGTCGAGGGCTTTCGGGCCGCGCCTCTAAGCGCCAACATCGCGCCTCTCCATCATCAACGCGGACGCGGCGAAGCCCACCGCCACCACGAGCAGCATGATCACAAGCCCCGTCGTGTCCACGCCCGAGCTGAGCGGCTGGCCGTAGAGGTGGAACGCCGACAGGTCCAGCGTCCAGCTGGGCCAGTGGAAGATCGGGGCCACCTGCACGATGAAGTAGCTGACGAACGCAAATCCGCCGAGGAGCCCGACAGTGGCGCGAGGCAGCAGAGACGCAAGCATCGCGCCGATCGCGGCGAAGAACATGGCCATCGGCACGAGCAGCAGCGAGGCGGCGGTGAGCCGGCCCAGGTCGAGGTCGATCGACTGCGCGTGCGATTCGATCCCGACCGCCACGCCGCTCACCGCCGCGATCACGAGCGCGCCGATCGTCAGAACAGTCGCTCGCTCGATGAGAACGCCGCGACGTGAGATGGGGTTGCTGAGCACACCTTCGAGCCGGCCGTCCGTGTCCTCGGCCGACCATCGCGCGACCTGCGCGATCGCGTAGCCGGCGATCAGCAGCTGGGCGAAGCCGAACCAGATGAAGCCGAGAAACGAGGGATAGATTCCGCCCGTGATGAAGAGGTTGAAGTAGGGCCGCAGCTGGGCGAGCCCGAGGAGCGGCTCGACGATGCTCTTCGTGAGGATGACCATCAACACCCCAAGCAGCGCGATGCCGATGGTCCAGACGGCGAGTCCCGTGCGGCGGTCGTAAATGCCGCGCAGGACAGGCACGCGCCACACGGGATTCCCGTCCGGTTCGCGCACGTCAGGATGGGCGGCGACTGAAACTCTGACGAGCGGCGATCCGACGTCTCGGTATGAAAATGCCACCGCCGCGGCGACGGTCATCACGACGGCGCCGCCGAACAGAACCTCGACGCCGCGCGCGTCAAAGGCGCCGCCGGGCGCGAGTGGCTGGCTCAGGTCGTAGTAGCGAAACGGAGAAAGCCAGCGCCAGCCGGAGAGCTGATCGAGCTGCCGGCTGAGGCTGTTGAGGAGAAACAGTCCGAGCATCACGATCGCGGACGCCGCGGTCGCGTACCGGCTCGGGGCGAACTGGCAGACGAGCAGCGTGAGCGCGTAGCAGCTGAGCGCAAGGCCAAGGAGATTTACGCTCGCACCGGCAAGCGAGTCGATGCCAATCGATTCATGCGCACCGGCCACGCCGGCGGCCACGCCTAGCGCCGCGGCCATCACCGCCACGATGCAGCCCGCCGCGAATCCGAGGATCCGCACGACCAGAGCATCGGTGCGTGCGGTGCCGGTTGCGAGTACCTGCTCGACCAGTCCGCGCTCCTCATCACCGCGCGCCGCGCCGTAGGCCGACACGAGAGCCCAGATAGCGAAGACGATCGCAAAGAAGCTGTACGCGCGCCACTGCACGTAACCGCCGACCGTGTCGGGTCGAATGGGCGCGGCGATCAAGACTGTGAACTGCGCGGCGAGCTGCGCCATCGACCTGCCGAATGCGGCGCGCTCCGCCGGCGTGTGACCCACGACCTGGTAGAAGCCGACCGACTGCAGGAGCGTGAGCGTGAATGCGAGGGACGAGAACCCCGCGATGCCCCAGCGCGTGAGCCTAAGGGAGTAGAGGAAGCCCACTGCGCTCCTGGTAGTACTCGAGGAACATCTCCTCGAGGCTTGGCTCGCGGCTGACCAGGTTCGTCACCTCAGCGCCGCGCAGCGCATGGAGGAGTGGCGCGAAGCTGCCATGCACGGTGCAAGTGACGATGCGGTCCTCGAAGTGGAAATCGGTGACTCCCGCTGCGTGCCGAATTGCCGTCTCAGGGATGTCGCTGCCTGGGGCGAACTCCAGCTCAACACGGTGGAAGCGGATGCGATGCAGCTCGGCCAGGTCGGCCACCTTGACCAGCCGACCGGCGCGGATGATCCCGACCTGGTCGCAGATGTGCTCGACCTCGGAGAGGACGTGTGACGAGAGGAGGACCGTGGCGCCGCGGTCGCGCTCCTCGCGCAGGAGTCTGTAGAACTCCTGCTGGTTTAGAGGGTCAAGCCCGCCGGTGGGCTCGTCGAGGATGAACAGGTCCGGCGCGTGCATGAACGCGAGGACGATGCCGAGCTTCTGCTTGTTGCCGCTCGAGTACTCGCGAAAACGCCGGCCCAGGTCGAGGTCGAACCTGTCGCACAGGCCGCTCACGCGCTTTGCGTCCACGCCGCCCCGCATGCCGCCGAAGTAGGCGACGATCTCCTGGCCCCTCATGCCGCCGAACTGGGGGATGTCGCCGGGCAGGTAACCGACCCGCTTCTTGACCTCGACGGAGTCACGCATGCAGTCGATGCCGAAAACGTGGGCGGAACCGGAGGTGGGCCGGATCATGCCCATGACGCAGCGGATGGTCGTGGTCTTGCCCGCGCCGTTCGGCCCGAGGTAGCCGAAAACCTGCTGCGGATGGATTACAAGGTCGAGGTCGAACAACCCGTGGCCGGCGCCGTAGTCCTTGGTCAAGCGCGAGGTGCTCAGCGCCGCGACTGCCATGGGCGCAGCATATAAGCCGGCATGTTCCTGGGCGACCTCGAGCTGCACCTGCTGATCGCCTCGCACTGGAAGGCCGACGGCGGCCTGATGTTCGGCGTGGTGCCCAAGGTCATGTGGGAGAAGCACAAACCTCCCGACGCCAACAACATGATCGATTGCGCTTGTGTCTGCGTGATCGCCCGCATCAACGGACGCGTGATCGTGTGTGAGACAGGCATCGGGACCAAGCTGAGCGAGAAGCGCGCCCAGCAGGTTGTGCTCCGCGAGCCGGAAGGGTTGCTGCACTCGCTGCACCGGCTTGGCATCCGGCCGGATGAGGTGGACGCGGTCGTCACGACGCATTTGCACTGGGATCACGCCGGCGGGCTCACGAGGCGTGGTGAGGGCGGATCCTTCGAGCTCACGTTTCCGAAAGCGCGGCACTTCATCCAGAACAGCGAGTGGGACTTCGCGCTGCATCCCGATGTGCGAAGCGAGAGCGCTTACATACCCGACGACTTCACGCCGCTGATGGACGGGCACAAGCTGGTGGAGCTCATCGACGGGAGCGTCGAGGTGTTGCCCGGCGTGGAAGTCCGCCACGTCGGTGGGCACACGCCCGGAAGTCAAGTGGTGATGCTTCGCTCGGGCGAGTTCGCGTGCGTCGTGACCGGCGACGTCGTTGGCATGATGCCGCACCTGCGCGTGCCGTGGACCATGTCTGCCGACCTCGACGCGCTGCGGCTGCTGGAAGAGAAGGCGCGCCTGCTCGACGAGGCGCAGAAGCATCGCTGGCTGCTGGTTCTTAGCCACGAGGCCGACCAGCCCGCGGGCTACATCGAGACCGACGGCAGGTGGCGACCGGAGCCGCGGCTGACCTAGCTGTAATCCCCAAATAGGTTCTTGACAGGCTGAGAGCCTCCGGGTTCGGATGTGGGTGTTGTCACAGCTCACACCGACAGGAGGCTCTCATGGTTCATCGTATGGCGAAGCTCACACCATTAGGCCGTCTCGAACTGGTGATGCGGGTGGTTCGGGATGGCTGGCCAGTGGCGCGAGTAGCCGAGGGCAGCGTCGTCTCCAGGCAGACCGTCCATACGTGGGTACGGCGGTATCGCACGGAAGGTCTGCCCGGACTGGAAGACCGCAGCAGCCGGCCGAAATACTCGCCGCGGCGCCTCAGTCCAGATCAAGAGAGCCGCATCCTGGCGGCACGCCGCAGTCGGCGGTGGGGACCAGATCGGCTCGGTCCGGCCTTGCGACTACCGAGCTCGACGGTGTACGCCGTGCTGGCACGCAACCACTGTTCGCGGCTGACTGACTTCGACCGTCCCACGGGTCGGCCGATTCGCTATCAACGCGAGCTTCCTGGCGAACTGGTCCACCTCGACATCAAGAAATTGGGTCGAATTCCATCTGGAGGCGGTCACCGCATGCTGGGTAGGGAGGCGGGGCGGAAGAACTACTACAAGACCCAACACCTCGGCAACGACTTTCTCCATGTGGCCGTCGACGACGCCACGCGGCTTGCCTTCGTCCGCTGCTATCAGGACGACACCGGCGCAGCCACAACTCGTTTCTTGCTTGAGGCGACCACCTTCTTCGCTCGGCAAGGCATAGCGATCCAGGCGGTGATGACTGACAACGCGAAGGCCTACACGGTGTCCAAGCTGTTCCGAGCCCAGGTTTCCGCGTTGGGCCTCAAGCACCTAGTAACCAGGCCGTTTCGGCCATGCACGAATGGCAAGGCTGAGCGCTTCATCCGGACCCTGCTCAACGAGTGGGCTTACAGCCAGCTCTATCGCTCCAATGCGCTCCGACTCCAGCAGCTGCCTCGCTGGGTCTACTTCTACAATTCCCGTCGGCACCACACCGCGCTCGGCGGCTCACCCATGGCCGCTGTCAAGAAGGTCCTTGGGGATTACACCTAGGTCAGGGTCACCTCGGTCTTGTAGTCGGTCGTCGTGCCGGCGTCCTGAAATTGAAGGTCGAACGTCAGATGGCCCGACGGCGGCAGGTCCGATCGATTGAAGGACAGCAGCCTGAGGTGGGGCTGCGGATACGCATCGCCGCACCTGCGCGTGCCGTGGACCATGTCTGCCGACCTCGACGCGCTGCGGCTGCTGGAAGAGAAGGCGCGCCTGCTCGACGAGGCGCAGAAGCATCGCTGGCTGCTGGTGCTGAGCCACGAGGCCGACCAGCCCGCGGGCTACATCGAGACCGACGGCAGGTGGCGACCGGAGCCGCGGCTGACCTAGCAGGGCGATGAAAAAGGGCGTCGAGAGCTGCGGCGCACAGGCGGTCCAGGCCAAGGAGGCGACGAGCACCGGAGCGAACGTATTGGAAATACCTGAGCGAGGAGCGCAGGAGCCGACGCCGGCCTGGGCCGAAATGGGCGTCGCAGATCCGACGATTACTTTTTCAGCGGCCTGCTAGCCCTTAACAGGCGGGGCTGCGCTCCGCGCGGTCCGCCGGTACGTTGCCCCTCGATGCTCGCAGCCGTGGACTCATGCCTGCTCGCCGGGATGGAGGGCAGGCTCGTGGAGGTGCAGGCGGACGCCGCCAACGGCGAACCGGGCTTCTTCCTCGTGGGCGCGTGCGTTCGGCGATCCGCAACAGCGGCATGCCATTTCCGCAGCGGCGGCTGACGGTCAACCTGGCGCCGCCCGAGATGCGCAAAGACGGGAGCAGCCTCGACCTTCCAATCGCGGTCGCGGTCCTGTTGGCGCATCAGGGCCTCAAGCCGCCGCCTCGATCAGCGTTTCTCGGCGAGCTCGCGCTCGACGGGACGGTCCGGCACGTCGACGGTGTGCTGGTGGCCGCGCGCTGGCTGCGCAGGCGCGGATACGAGCGGATCTTCGTTCCACAAGCCGACGCGGAAGAGGCGGGTTTCGTGGACGGCATCGAGGTGATCCCATGCCTCGACCTGTCGAGCGTCATGCGGCACCTGAACGGCGGCGATGCTCATGTGCGGCCCGCCGGGCGCGGGCAAGACGATGCTCGCGCGCTGCCTGCCGGGCATCATGCCGCCGCTCGAGCTCGGCGAAGCTCTGGAGGTCGCGCAGGTCCGCAGCCTGCTTGGCGAGCTGCCGCCGGGCAGGCCCGTGGATTGGGCGAGGCCATTTCGCGCTCCGCACCACGGCATCTCGATGGCGGGCCTCATCGGCGGCGGCTCGGGTCTTGCGAATCCTGGCGAGATTTCGCGGGCTCATCACGGCGTGCTGTTCCTCGACGAGCTCGCCGAGTTTCAGTCGACGGTGCTGCAGGCGTTGCGGCAGCCGATCGAGGCCGGTCGGGTGACGATCACCAGGTCGGGGGGCTCGGTGGCGTATCCCGCGCGATTCACCCTGATCGCCGCCACCAACCCGTGCCCATGCGGATGGGCCGGTGACGTTCGCCGGGCATGCCGCTGCACGCCTGCCGCGATCGATACGTATCAGCGCAAGCTCTCAGGCCCGCTGCTCGATCGCATCGACCTGAAGGTGAACGTGCGCCGCGTGCCGCCGGCGCTGCTCGCGAGCGAACCGGTGGGCGAAGCTTCCGAGCCCGTACGAGATCGGGTCATCGCTGCGCGCCGGCGCCAGCACGAGCGGCAGGGTTGTCTTAACGCGATGCTCAAGCCCGCGCGGCTGCGCGCGCAAGCTTCGCTGGAGCCCGGCCCGCGCCGGACGCTCGAGCGGTGGGCGGACCAGCAGGGCCTGTCGGCGCGGGGCTTTCATCGCGCGTGGCGCGTCGCGCGCACAGCCGCCGACCTCGACGGCGCAGAGCGCATCGACGACAGGCACGTGCTAGAGGCTCTTGGCTACAGGCTGAGCGATGCAGCGGCCTGAAGTCGCCGGGCTGCGCTCACGCGGCCGCTGGCCGCCGCCGGCCGGACCGCGGGTTGCGCTGGTCGGGTCGCGCAAGCCGTCGCCGTACGGCGAGGCAGTGGCCGAGCAGCTGTCCTGCGATCTCGCGGCGGCCGGGGTGATCGTGATCAGCGGGCTCGCGATCGGCATCGACGCAGCCGCCCATCGCGGAGCCTTGAACGGGGGCGGCACGACCGTGGCGGTGATGGGCACCGGCGTGGACCTCGTCTACCCGGCCGCCCACAGCCGCCTCGCGGAGGACATCCTTGCCTCGGGCGGTGCGCTGGTGAGCCAGTTCGCCGACGGCACCCAGCCCCGGCGCGCCAACTTTCCCGCACGCAACTGGACGATGGCGGCGCTTTCGGACGCGGTGGTGGTCGTGGAGGCGGCCGAAGGCTCGGGCGCGCTCATCACCGCCCAGGCGGCGCTGGAGCTCGACCGGGAGGTCCTCGCGGTTCCGGGCAGCATCTTCTCGCCCTTGTCCGTGGGCGCGCACGGGCTGATCCGCGACGGTGCGGGCCTGGTCCAGAACGCAAGAGACGTGCTGGCCGCGCTGGGCGTTGGGCTCGAGGTGCTGGACGACCCCCTGAAGCCGCCCGCGGGGATCGGTTTCGAACCCGCCCGGGCGAGGGACGGGCTGCTCATCCACCTCTCAGAAGCCATGGCCGTGAACGCGGCAGAGCTGGCCCGGAAGGTCCAGCTTCCGGTGGCCGAGGTGGTCAGCCGGCTGACTTCGTTGGAATTGGAGGGGGCCGTCCGCCGGCATGCCGGGGGCTACGTCAGGGCATTGCGCCGGAGAGGAGGACGGGCGTAGGATTGCCCGCCCAGAACCAGCCCCCCGGGAACACAAGGGCTGATTTGGGAATAAAGGAAGAGCTGTGCCAGAAGGTCTGATCATCGTCGAGAGCCCCGCCAAGGCGAGGACTTTGAAGCGGTTCCTGGGTGACCGTTTCGACGTCCGCGCCTCGATGGGCCACGTCCGCGACCTGCCCGAAAAGGAGCTGGGCGTGGACGTGGAGAAGGGCTTCAAGCCGCACTACGAGGTGGTCGACGACCGCCAGAAGACGATCACCGAGCTGCGCGCGGCGGTCAAGAGCGCCCCGGGAGAGGTGATCCTCGCCTCCGACCCGGACAGGGAAGGCGAGGCGATCGCCTGGCACCTGGCCGAGGTTTTGCACCTGCGCTCGCCCAAGCGCATCGAGTTCCACGAGATCACGTCGGACGCCGTCCGCCGGGCGCTGGAGGCGCCGCGGGAGATCGACATGCGGCTGGTCAACGCGCAGCAGGCGCGCCGCGTGGTGGACCGGCTGGTCGGCTTCGGGCTGAGCCCGTTCCTCTGGAGCAAGGTCCAGAAGGGGATCGGCGCCGGCCGCGTGTCCTCGGTGGCGCTCCGCCTGGTGGTGGACCGCGAGGAGGAGATCCGCAAGTTCGTCCCAGTCGAGTCGTGGACGATCGACGCCGAGCTCTCGAAGCAGAGCGCCGCCGAGCATTTCCTCGCGCGGTTGAACCGCGCTGCGGGAACGCCGACCGCGGGCGAGGACGCCAAGCTCGAGGTGCGCACCCAGGCCGAGGCAGACGAGCTGCTGCGGAAGCTCGAGGGTGCGACCTACAAGGTGCTCGGCGTCGAGAAGAAGCGCCGCACCAAGAGCTCGTACCTGCCCTACATCACATCCACCATGCAGCAGGACGCTTCAAGCCGCTTGCGCTTCCGGCCACGCA
>WNFC01006043.1_pt1 | contig 14765 bp, 13 predicted proteins | sample 5400541 | NCBI WGS metagenome assembly WNFC01 (sample SAMN13153342, study PRJNA577476) | soil metagenome | isolation source: 120 cm saprolite under Douglas fir tree site 2 hole 2 replicate 1 | place: USA:California | collected 2015-04-18
CATGGAGTGAGCCTTCAACGGGTGACGGAACAGGCTCCAAAACAAGCCTCGTTCTGCCCGTACGCCTGAGGCGCAGCTCTTCGATTTCTTCTGCTGAAGCAGGTTCCTCTAACGATCGCCGAGTCACTGCCGCCGCGATGGTCCCCGTCGATGTCGCTTCCTCAGGTAGAGGCTCTAGTTTGCTGATTCTCTTGTCGATGTTGTCGAAGTACTGTTGGACGAGCCTGGTAAGCTCGAGCCGTAGAAGCGCCTCGTCCAGTTGCGGGGGCGGCGTCGCCGGCAAAACGGCCGCAGGGTGCACATCCCCATCTAACTTGTCGGGTGTGAGAGGCGCTTGCTTCTCGGGCGTGAGAGGTGGTTGCTTCTCGGACGTGAGAGGTGGTTGCTTCTCGGACGTGAGAGACGCTTGCTCCTCGGACATGAGAGGCGCTTGCTTCTCGGGAGGCGCTTGCGGATTCGATGGTCTTGTTGCCAATTCCTCGACATGCGTCCATAGCTGCTTATCGTCTCGCTGTGAGCCAGCTTGACTTCGCGGAAACGGCGCTATCTCCACCTGACTCTGTTCAGGACCTTGAATATCCACACCCGCCAGCATGGCGCGGAGATCATCGACGGTTCGTCTCGCTCCACCATCTATGTCCGAAATCTCAGCATCCGTAATACCCTCGACGACGACGCCGAGCACCTGATCGTCAGAAAGCTCACCGCCCTCTCGATCGCTCAGTTTGCCGATGAACGCCCAGAAATCCATGGCAAGGTGTCTGTCTTCAACCAACTTCCGCATGAAGCCGGGGAGTTCCATGCGCGATCCGATCTCGACACCATGCATCATGCAGATCGATCGAAATTTTCTGACGTACCTGTCAAAGCCCTCGGGCTTCTGCAGGCTGTTTGCATAAGCAGACATCATGTCCTCTTGGATGCCGGTAATGGCCCGTTGTTAGCCCATCATCCTCAATCCTGACGCCCAGCTCTATGTGCTCGCCAATCTCGCTAAGCTATGTGTTTTCAGGGAAGAAGGTCTTGCCCGGTCATCTAATCAATATTGATTCAAGGCAGATCAACCCAAAATAAAATTGCGGTCAGGCCGCCTCCAGGCCGGGAGGCAAACTAGACTTTGTCTGTAAACCCGTCATATCCAGGACGTTTATCCAGGACCTTGTCCGCTACTCCAACGTCATCTCGCTCAAAATGAGCGACTTACGTAAAAAGGCTTGTGGAGACCGGATTTTGTCTGTCACCGATACAATAGTCGAGGCACCTCCGGGAAGGCAAGCAGGCATGAGCTGGTTCAAACGCGAAGACCATGAGATCGTCAACGACTCGGAGAAGACAGTCCGCACCGAGGGCCTGTGGATCCGCTGTCCTGACTGCGGCAAGATCCTCTTCAAGGCGGAACTCGAAGCCAATCAGCACGTCTGTCCGCACTGCGGCCATCACTTCCGCATCGACGCCCGCACCCGCATCGAGAATCTCCTTGAACCCGGCTACGAGTTGGTCGACCTCGGGCTCCGCTCTACCGACCCACTCCAGTTTATCGACCTGAAGCCTTACAAGAACCGGCTAGCTGAAGCCCAGCGCAAGACCGGTCTCAACGACGCGATCATTAACGCCATCGGCCAGCTCGGTCCCCACAATGTAGTCCTCAGCGTCATGGAATTCAGTTTCAGCGGCGGCAGCATGGGCGCGGTCGTAGGCGAAACCATCGCCAGGGCGATCGACCGCTCGCTCACCACGCGCCATCCGCTCATCATCGTTGCCGCCTCCGGTGGAGCCCGCATGCAGGAGGGCATCATCTCCCTCATGCAACTCGCCAAGACCGCCTCCGGCCTTGCCCGCATGGACGACGCGAAGATTCCCTACATTTCCGTAATGACCGATCCCACCACCGGCGGCGTCACGGCCAGCTTCGCGATGCTTGGCGATCTGAACATTGCGGAACCGAACGCGCTCATCGGTTTCGCCGGCCCCCGCGTCATTGAGCAGACTATCCGCCAAAAGCTCCCCGAGGGCTTCCAACGCTCCGAGTTTCTGCTCGAGCACGGCTTCCTCGACGCTATCGTCTCCCGCAAAGAGATGAAGCAGTACCTCTCCCAGGCTTTGAGTTGGATGACAACGTAAGCCGCTACCACCAAAACAGGAGCTATTGATGATTAAGCGGTTATTGCTCATCTGCGCGTTAACGGGGACGGCTTTCGGCCAAAGCGTCGTCACCGCTCCCACCGGACATCAGACGATTGCCCAACCTGCCGGAACCACTTTCACACCGAACTCATTGGACTTTGTACTTTATGCCGATAAGTGTGCGGGTTCAGATATCGGGATGAAGATCAATAGTTGCGCCGCACTCCTCCCACTTTCGGGCGGCTACCATGTGGGCACAATTATCCTGCCAAACACTTCCAACGACACCGCAGATGCTTCGTGGGCAACTACGGTTCACATTGGACCCGGAGTAAATCTTACTGGACAGGGCTTGCTTGCTAGCAGCTTCCATTGCACTGCGTCTGGTGACTGTCTCTTGCATGACGCTTCGGCTTCTGGTGGAGTCTATGGACACACGACGGGCGTTACCTCTGTCTATCAGGGCTTCACAATCACCGGCAGTGGAGCAGCCGGACAGAACATCTTCCACTTCAAAGATGCGCAGAGCCTGACCGTCAGAGACGTGGGAGCCGATGGCGCGACGGCCGCGGGCAGTTCATGTTTTCTATTGCATGACGTGAACTGGTGGACTGAGCGAAATACGTTTTCAAACGTGTCCACCCTTTACGGATGCGCCATTGGATGGCGATTCATATCGGATGCAGGGAATCCCTATCAGCCGCACCCCAGCTTTGGGTATAACCGATTCCTCGATATCAAGGCCAATCCGAACAACGGTCAGACTGCGTTTTCATTTGAGGGAAATTCATACATCTACGCCGGCACGTACCGCATTACGGTAAACAGTGACGGCCCCGGCAATACGATTATCCACATGCAAGATGGCGCTGAGTTCTACCTGAACGAGCTTCATTTCATGGGAGAGACGGCCTCCCCGATAGGGAAATTGCTGGATATCACCTCTTCTTCCAACGATTTCACCTATTTTGGAGATTTTGAATTTACGGGCTTGGCCAGCACGATCGCCGCAGGTGCTGTCGTCACACATTATCTCGATGCGGGTGGATATTCTCCGCAATATCCGAACAAGACGTGGTATGCCATCACTTCTGTTTACGCGGAACAACTGGGGACTGGAATAAATCTCAACAACATCTCAACGTGCGGAAGGTATGAAGGGTCGGGTTCGCCCAATACACCGACGGCGATTGGGAACCGCTTCTATCGATTAGATGTGGTCTGCGGAGGGGAAGGCGGGCAACATAACTATTTGACGCAGATCATTTATGCCGCGCAGTTCACCTTTGGCGTGAATAAAGTGTTCTATCGGGTACGCGACAACGGTGTGTGGTATCCGTGGCGGGAGATGGGATTCAAGACCGACCTTCCAACCGCCGGCACCACTCAGGCGCTGCCTTCCGCAGCGATTGCGGCAGGAGCGTGCACGAACCTTTCTGCCGTTATAGGCAACGCATCCGGGAACATGGCGATTGCCGCTACGCCTAACTCGACGACTCAATTAATTCCCGGCTTGCATTGGGACACTGCCTATATCAGCTCCGTAAACGGGCCTTTGATGCTGACAAACGACGCATCAGGAACCTCTGTCAATCATCTCGTCACTCAAACAGCGAATGGAAAAGTGCTTACGGCCTCCACCGGTGACATCGGTGGAATATTGGGCGTGTGTACTTCTGGTTGCGGAACGTCGGGGACGGCAACCATCGCCACGACGGGCACGGCTTCCGTTGTTTATGACGGTGCAACTACCGCGGGCGACTATGTAGTCAACAGCACAACTATTGCGGGAGCGGCGCACGATTATGGTCCATCCCCCGTCGGAGCGACCTCGCAGACTCTTGGTCACGTGTTGAGCACGAACCGTTCTGCCGGCATCTATGCAACCGATCTCCAAACCGGTGCCCCCTCTTCGGTTACAGTTACCGTGCCAGTCTGCAACCTGACAGCATCTCCAATAACACCCAACATCACGCCGACATTCAACGTCCGCTTAATCCAGTAAACCTCAGAGAGCAATTCAAATGAAGCTAGTCGCAGCTACCAGCCTGTTCCTACAATTTCCTCCAGCATGGACTACACAATTTGATTGCAGATCGCACCGTGTGGGTTGCGATGAGATGCCGCTACACTTGGAGTGATGCAAACTGCCACTCCCTCTCGAACAGCACTTCGCGTGGCCCTGCGTCGCGCCGCGCACCAGCTCTACGATGCGCGACCTCTGGTCTTCAACGACCCGATCGCCGTCCCCATACTCGGCACTACTTACGCCGAAGAACTTCGCCGCACGCCCACCCGTCCCGACCGTCCGTTCTCTGTCGCCCTTCGCGCCTTCCTTGTCGCCCGCAGCCGCTACGCCGAAGACATGCTCGCCCGCGCCATTGCCCAGGGCGTTACGCAATACGTCCTCCTCGGAGCAGGCCTCGACACGTTTGCCCACCGCAACCCATACCCGCACCTTCAAGTCTTCGAGGTCGATCACCCCGCAACGCAACAGTGGAAGCGCGAGCTCCTCGAAACCGGGAACCTTCCCACTCCTGCAAATCTCACTTATGTCCCGGTCGACTTCGAACGTGAGTCGCTTCCCGAACAGCTTCACTCCGTTGGCTTCGACCCACAAGCCCCGGCCTTCTTCGCGTGGCTGGGAGTCGTGCCTTACCTCACCATCGAAGCCTTCCGTTCCACCATCAACTTCATTGCTGCACAGCCGCCCGGCAGCGGTGTCGTCCTCGACTACGGCCAGCCTCGCTCCGCACTTCCTTTCCTCGAGAAGCTGGCACACGACTCTCTCGCCGCGCGCGTCCAGCTCGCCGGAGAGCCTTTCCGGCTCTTCTTCACACCGCCCGAAATCGCCGCCGAGCTAACCGCCTTCCGCAACCGCGAAGACCTCGGTTCCAATGAGATCAACACCCGCTACTTCGCCAACCGGACCGACAACCTCAAACTCCTCGGCTCCGCCGGTCGCCTCCTTAGCGCGTGGCTATACCAACCCTCCGCGGCGAGCACCTTAGAATGAGGCCACGACTGCCGTTACCTGGGAGACAGCATGACCAAAAAAACACAAGTCATTCATCGTTGCTCCTGGGCCGAAAACGATCCGCTCCTGCGCGCCTATCATGACGAGGAATGGGGTGTTCCGGAGCGCGATAGTCGTGCGCTTTGGGAGGCCCTCATGCTCGACGGATTTCAAGCCGGCCTCTCCTGGCTCACCATTCTGCGCAAGCGCGAGGCCTTCCGCAAAGCTTTCCGCAACTTTGACCCAAAGAAGGTCGCACGGATGGGCGAGGCCGACATAGCCCGGCTTCTTCAGAATGAAGGCATCATTCGTTCGCGCGCCAAGATCGAAGCGACCATTGATGGTGCGCGCATCTACGTCTCCATGGCCGACGCGGGCGAAGATTTCTCAACGTGGATCTGGAAGATGGCAGGCAACAAGCCGATTCAAAACCACGGACCCATTCCCGCAAAAACTCCGCTCTCCGAAGAGATCTCAGCAGCGCTCAAGAAACGCGGCTTCAAGTTCGTCGGCCCTGTCATCGTCTACGCCTGGATGCAGGCCTGCGGCATCGTCAATGACCACAGCCCCAACTGCTTCCGCCGCAGGACGGTCCAGACTTAAACGGAAATCCCCTCCCGGTAAGGAGGGGATTCCGTTTCGTTTTTCTTTAACCAGGCAACGGCTACTTCGCCGGAGGAACCGCGTTCGGGTAGATATCCGGAATCGGCGCCGTCTCCTTTTTCTCCAGCTCAGGATGCGGGAACGGCTTGCGCGGCATCATCGCCTCGCGCTCGCTGGTGTTGTAGAGGAAGATTGCCTCGAGCACCGCGCCCTGCTCCAGATCGAGCGCATGCAAGCGATCATAGGTGTCCATGTCGGAGTGGTGTACCCGGGTGTCGTAGTCCATCGGGTCCTGGATGTACTGGAAGCCCGGCAGACCGACTGCGTCGAACGACAGGTGGTCGGTGCCCCCTGTGTTCCGGTAGGAGATGGTGCTAACGCCGAGGTCCGCAAGAGGAGCGATCCACTGCCGAAAGATCGGAGCGACTGCGAAGTTCTCCTGCGTGTACACGCCGCGCACCTTGCCCGTTCCGTTGTCGAGGTTGTAGTAGGCGTCCAGCGTCTCCCACTCCTTGGTCGTCGTCAGTTTGCCGCGTTGGCGCATGAAGGCCGGCACGTTCGGATCGGGATGCTCCGGCTCCGCAAATGTGCCGAAATGGTTTTTCACATAACCCTGCGAGCCGAACAGCCCCTGCTCCTCGCCCGACCACAACGCGATCCGAATCGTCCGCTTCGGCTTAATATTCAGCGCCTTCAGGATGCGCACCGCCTCCATGGCCATGATCGAGCCCGCGCCGTTGTCGGTCGCACCCGTACCGGAGATCCAGCTATCGAGATGCCCGCCGACCATTACGACCTGATCCTTCAATTTCGGATCGGTCCCTGGAATCTCAGCGACGGTGTCGAACCCATGTTCATGATCGCCGGTGAACTTCGTCTCGATGTTCACCTCGAGTGTTACCGGCACATGATTCTGCAGCAGCCGGCCAAGGCGGTTGTAGTGCTCGATCATCATTACCGCATTTGGAATCGTGGCCGCATTCTCCTTCACCTGAGCGTTGCGGACGAGGTTAGCGCCGTTATCGTCGAAGATGATGCCCGTTCCGCCACCATTGCCTCCGTCGCGGCTCGGCGTGATGATCGCGGTAACGTGCTCCTCGACCATCATCTTCATGGCAGCCGCGCGCACCTGCATCAGGCGGGCACGATCAGCCAGCAACTGCTGAATATTTGGCGCACCGCGACGGGCGTCTCCGGTTGGGTAGGTCTCCATCTCTGCCAGTTCTGTCGTGGTGTACCGATGAAACAGCGGCTCCGTAATGTCCGGTGTCGGCCGCATCGCCCCGAACAATACAATCTTGCCGCCCAGCTTGCCCTTGTATTTGTCGAGGTCTTTCACGTCCTGCACGTCAACATAGACCGCCTCACCTGTCACCGGTCCATTCGTCGACGGCGACCAGGGCGCAGCCAGCATCCACACCGGCTCGGGGTCAGGCGACACTATCCGCGCCCAGGTGTTGATCTGCTGCCATCCCATGCCAAACTCGCCCCAATCCTCCAGGTGCGCGTTCTCCAAACCAATCTTCGTCAGCGTATCGCACGTCCACTGATTGGCCTTCGCCATATTCGGCGAGCCTGTCAACCGCGGCCCGATGCCATCCGCCAGCGCCCCGCCAAACTCCATCACATGCGAATGGTGGAAACCTTCTTCGCGGATCCGCGCATACATCGTCAGATCGATATTCTCGGCCGCGGGTTGCGGTCCATAGTACGAGGGCGTCTCGGGAACTGCGGCTTCCTTAGGTTTCTTGTCAGCGGAGTAAGCGGGAACGGCGAGGCTTGCGATTGTGGCCGCACAACAGCCCCATCGCACAAAAGCGCGAACGAATGACATACGAGGTGGTCCTCCAGAAATGATGCTAGGAACGCAGAATAGCAGAACAGTCTAGAGACGAGAGGGCTTCGGCTATTGTTTCGTCCACGGCAAATTCCCGCGATTCAGGACTTGCGAAGCTGGCGTCGCACCCACAGCGTTCCCAGATACCCCAGCGCCACCACCAGCATCAGCAACCCTACTGGAACGCCTACCCGCTTGTACGTCAACGCAAAATCCACCGCGCGGTGTGTCACCGTGTTGTAGATCAGAACTCCGAAGATGGCAAAGAAAGTCGCCGCGAAGAACGCCGCAAACCCCAGCGCAAAGCTCATCACCAGGCTCGTAAACCATCCCAGATCGCCCAAAGGAATACCAAACAGATAGCCCGGGCCCGACGTCCGGGGAGAGACCGAGTTTCCATGCTGCGATGCGTGCGCCATACCAGTAGAATACTGCTTTATGGCAGAAGGTGTTCAAAGCGACTTAGTCCAGGCAGCGCAGGTCATCCACGAAGCGACGGTGCGTCATGCAGCGAACGGCATCCGCTACGCCGCATTCGGCGACAACAACCTCGGCGGCAATGACCTCGAGCGCATGGTCCAGGCAGTGCCCATCGCCATCGCCGGCGCGCTTACCCGCAAGACGTACTACTTTGTTCCGCTCGCTCTCAGCGACCGCCGCGGCGGCGAAGCGACCCTGGTCGCCCCGGCCTACACGCCCGAGCTCGGCGACCAGGCCATCTGCCACAGAAACGTCACGCACGACGGCACTGAAGGCGTCTTCATCTCCACCCGTCTGCTCGGCGACCGCTTCGCCCTGGCCTTTGAGTTCTTCATCAACATCGGCCACGCTTTCGTCGACGTCATCGGTGTCCCCGAGGCCTTCGATCAACTTGTCTGGGGACAGGCGCTCGCCGACGTCCGCGGCGAAACCAGCCAGGACGCTTGGGAGAGCCGCGGCCTCTCTCTCGCAGCCAGCGGAAAGACAGACAAGATCGACGGCAAACCGGTCATCGACGAGAAAGCCAGAAACAGCTTTCTCGAATCTGCCTTCTCCGACGCCGTCGCCATCTACCAGCTCTCGCTCTCGGTCGACTTTGACTACTCTGAGCTCCGCGAACGCGAGTACCCTCTTCTCGCCCCGCAGGCCCTCGCGGACCGCCTCCGCCTCGTCGCCCGCCTCTTTCCGCCCAACCCTACGTATGAGTTCGCCATCCGTTATCGACGCCGCGCCTAGCGTCGCTGATTGGGCTTTGCCGACTTTTTGGACGAAGGAACATTGTGGATCGCATAGAAGCACATAGATTGTTCTTCGCCAATCTAGTAACCGCCCAGGCTGGTATCCCGCCCGGTAGCGAGCTCGCCGCCGCGCTGGCATCTACCCCGCGGGAGCAGTTTGTCGGGCCTCCACCCTGGAAAGTGTTCACCCGGTCGGGATATGTCGAGACGCTAACGGAGGACCCGACGGTTCTGTATCAGGATGTTGTCGTCTCCCTCGGCAGCGAAGGACCTCTCAACAATGGGCAACCGACCCTGCACGCATCCTGTCTCGCAGCGTTGGCTCCAAAGAAAGGCGAACGGGTCGTCCATGTTGGTGCAGGCACCGGCTACTACACAACTCTCCTGGCGAAATTGGTAGGGGAGAGCGGAGTGATCGACGCCTATGAGATTGAACCAACGCTTGCGCAGCGTGCCGCCGACAACCTTGCTGCGTTTCCCAATGTAACGGTGCATGCCCGGTCCGGAGCAGAGGGAACGCTTCCTGCATGCGATGTTCTCTATATAAATGCCGGCGCAACTGAGCCGTTAGCTGTTTGGCTTGATGCTTTACGCCCCATAGGACGGCTACTCTTTCCTATGACGCCCGCCGCGGGCGTTGGAGCTATGCTGCTGGTCACGAAGCAAGAAGATGGAAGCTTCACGGCCCGTTTTCTCTTACAGGCACAGTTTGTTCCTTGTATAGGGGCGAGAAACGAGGCAACGGAACAAAAGCTTGCAGAAGCGTTTCGGAATAGCAATTGGACCAAGGTCAAGTCACTGTATCGAAACGATGAGCCGGACGCGAGTTGCTGGTGCTCCGGTCCCGGCTGGTGGCTTTCGACCAATTGAACAACACTCAGCGAGCCGCCTTAGCATGATGCACATGACTGTTGACCTCAGTAACGAAGCAAACGCAACCGCAGCCTGCAAGATGAATCCAATCAAGAGGAGTGAACAGATGCCGGTGATAAGAACCTGCAAAGCCTGTGGCCAGAAAAACCGCATCGCCGCTACCAACCTGGCGGAGACCGGCCGTTGCGGCGCGTGCAAAACCCCGTTGCCTCCACTCGACGAACCGATGCAGGTCGACACTGCACTCTTCGACGAGATCGTCCAGAGCTCGCGCGTTCCCATCCTGGTCGATTTTTGGGCTGACTGGTGCGGCCCGTGTCGCGCCGCCGCCCCGGAGGTCGCGCGTACCGCAAAGGACATGGCGGGTCAGGCCCTCGTCCTCAAGGTCGACACCGACAAGAACCAGCAACTCGCCGCACGATTCGCCGTACGCGGCATCCCGAACTTCGCCGTCTTCTCCGCCGGAAAGCTCGTTAAACAGCAGGCCGGAGTTGTTGGTCACGATGTTATGGAAGCCTGGCTGCGTTCCGCCGCATCCGTAACCTCTGTTTGAATTAAGATTCAAGCAGTCTTATCGCACGGTGTGGTGCAGCCGCAGCGCATTGCAGTCAGCTCCAACTCACCAGTCCCGCCCTTGGTGAGGAATGCGCGCACAATCACCCTCGGTCAGGTAGCAACGGAGCAACCCGCAGACCACAGTGCACCCAGCGCCAACGATCATGAAGGGGATTCCCGCTGTAATCCGGCCTGTGAAGTAGGGAAAGAGGAAGATACCGACTCCTGCATACATCAGAATCGTAAGCACAATTCGTAGGATGCCCTTAGACATGGTCTACCTCCCTGCGCTTAGCAGTACCTAGGCCTCAAACGACCGTACCGTCTTCCCTGTGTGCCCGATTTGGCCTGTTCCGTCAACGCGGAAGAACCTTGGCGGAGCCTTACAGTACCGCACATCCTACTCCAAACGAACCAATTTAGGCCATAATTCCGGTGTTCCGCTCGCTACGGCTGAGGTAATTTCCGGCAATGTCACCCGTGGGCACTCTAGGCAAGTGGCCGTCCGGAAGCGAACAGGGATTCATGAAAGTGGACAGCCGACGGTTGAACCTGGACGCGCGACTTCCGGCTATTTCATTGCTGATGGCCCACTTGAACGATTCGGCGCAGGATGGATTTCTGGCAGGTAAATTGCGAATCCTCCAGTTCAAAGAACACTGCACGGAGGCTTACTATGGCGCACTTTGAACGGATTCGCGATGTGATTTCCGGGCCGTTTAGTTCCGAGATCATCGGGCAGCGTACAGCGGCGGGATGGCAGTTGGTATCGATCGAATGGCGGCGAGAGCTGCCCGATGCGGAAGCACCAACCGAAGGCGCATTCAGCGAGGACATTCCATATGGTCTGCGCATCTCGGACGACTGCCAGCGGCTGGAGATCGAGCCGACCGAAAACCAGGCGCTCATGCTGATGATGGACTTGCTCGGGCAGGACTTCTCTTACTCCCACATCGTCAGCGACCTGAACGAAAAGGGCTTTCGGACGCGGGACGGCAAGCCGTGGAGCAGGGTGGCGGTCTTCAATATGATGCCGCGCCTAATCGAGGTAGGGCCGCGCCTCTTCTCCAGCGAGGAGTGGAAGACACGGCAGCAGAAGGTTTGAGACTGCCTGATGTTGTTTGCTACTTCTCTTGGAGTTGGGTTGCTCTTTCCTCGTCCCTAGGGGGGCGGCTACCCTGTCACGATACCCATCGCCAGCACCGCACATAAAATCGCGCTCGCATCCTCTACCAGAGCCACCGGCCAGTCTTTGCAACCCAGCCGCAGCACCAGTTCGCGCCGAATCAGGAATCCGCCAAAGGTGCCTATCAAAGCGCCACCCACACCTAGAATGATTCCCTCAAACTCGGACCCATTCAGACCTGCCGCCACAATCGCGCCGACCAGACCGCCGATCACCACCCTCGCAAGCAACAGCCCCGGCGCAGTTCGGTTTGGTGTCTTCGGCAACTTGTCCGCGACGAACTCGCCAAGAGCCAACACCGTAAAAATAATGGCAGTCACCAGCTTTGCAGCCCAGGAGGCCCAGGTTCCATCCAGCGACAGATCACCCCGATAGGCAAACCAGCAGAGCACTGCCATGGCGGTCATCGATCGCATCCCCGTCACGACACCAAGCAGGGGAACGGCAATCAGCCACGTCAATATTGCCATCGCCATATTGCTCTCCTTCCGCCGGGAGGTACGCCGGGGCCGACTACAAATTTCATAGCACAGCCTTCCAAATCAGAACTATACTCGCAGATTGTTCGCTGCTAATGACCGATGCATCAACGTCGCCACGCAAAAAGAGGATCAGGGAGCCGCGTATCTCAGTTCAAATTGCAATTTCGCGGACGTTTATTCCCTGCGCAGCCAGCCGTACAACGGGAACTTCTCGGCCATCTCGAGTACCTGACCACGTATCTGCCGCAGCTTCGCAGCATCGGTCCTGTGCTCAAGCGCCTGCGCGATCCACCCAGCGATGACGCGCATCTCCGGCTCTTTCATCCCGCGCGTCGTTAGCGCCGGCGTGCCGATGCGAATGCCGCTGGGCTTCATTGGGGGATTGGTGTCATAGGGAATTGCGTTCTTGTTGACTGTGATTCCCGCCTCTCCCAGTGCGTGCTCTGCCTCGGAGCCCAACATTCCCTTCTGAAACACATCGATCAACATTACATGCGTATCCGTTCCGCCGGAGACGATGCGATAGCCCTCGGCGGCGATCGCCTCTGCAAGAACCTTTGCGTTGGTTACAACTTGCTGAGCATAGGTCGCGAACTCCGGCGCCAGCGCCTCTTTGAAGGCCACGGCCTTCGCCGCAACAATGTGAATCAGCGGACCACCTTGCTGACCAGGAAAGACGCTGCGATCGATGCCGGCGGCGAACTCCTGACTGCAGAGGATCAATCCGCTGCGCGGTCCACGCAACGTTTTGTGTGTCGTCGTCGTTACAACGTGTGCGTGAGGAACGGGTGATGGATGCACCCCGCCAGCGACGAGGCCGGCGAAGTGGGCCATATCGACCATGAGATAGGCGCCGACTTTGTCAGCGATGGCGCGCATGCGCGGGAAGTCGAACTGGCGTGGATAGGCGCTGCCGCCACCTACGATCACCTTTGGCTTCTCGCGTTGCGCGGTGGCTTCGAGCTCGTCGTAGTCAACGGTTTCGGTGTCTTTGCGAACCTGGTAGCCGACGATGCGATAGAGTTTGCCGGAGAAGTTGAGCTTGTGGCCGTGGGTGAGATGGCCGCCGTGGGCTAGATCGAGGCCTAGAATGCAGTCGCCTGGATTGAGGAGCGTCATGTAGGCGGCGGCGTTGGCCTGGGAGCCGGAGTGGGGCTGGACGTTGACGTGATCCGCGTTAAAGAGCTGTTTGGCGCGGGTTCTAGCGAGGTCTTCTACGATGTCGGCGTACTCGCAGCCGCCGTAGTAGCGCTTGCCGGGGTAGCCTTCTGCGTATTTGTTGGTGAAGACGGTACCTGCGGCCTCTAAGACCGCGCGGCTGACGAAGTTTTCGGAGGCGATCATCTCGAGGCCTTCGTGCTGGCGTTTTACTTCGTTTTCAATCTGTTGGGCGATCTCGGGGTCGGAGGTGGCCAGCGGGGGTTCTGGGAAAGTCGCGTTTTTAATGTGGTGTTTTTGTGGTGAAAGTATGGTGGATTGCGTGGTGGTTGTGGAGAGAAGACACCACGTTGCGCAGAGGTTAAAAACATGCCACGAATTTGAAGTTTATTTTCGCGTCCGGTGTGGAAAAGCAGCGATGGCGATTCCGTTTTGGGAATGGTGCACCAAAGGACTCAAGAGGCCTCTCTTCTTTGCGCTGATCCGGGGGCCGTTCTCGCTATAGTCGGAGATGGTTTTGAAGAAAGGGTGATTGTTGTGCATGTGTGGATGATGGGCGTTGGTTTCATCGTACTTGTCATGACACCGTTTTTCATCGCGGTGCATACAGGGGACGAACACAGCGACGAGTAACGGTGCGGTGGCTGGGATGGAGTTGAGGTAGAGAAGCGGATTTCTCCGCTGCGCTGCTCACGATGAAGCTGTGAGCAGCTTCGGTCGAAATGGCGTGGTTCGTTTTGGGGTAGGGAGAACAAGCAACGACAACGGCGTTATGGCAGGTCTGACAGTATTCATCCCACCCATCGCAAAGTGCGCGATGGATGGGGCACCCGGGCCTTTTGGAGCAACAGCAAAAGCGCGGCGTGCGTTGCAGGAGCGGCTGAAGTAGAGAAGCGGATTTCTCCGCTGCGCTGCTCACAAAAGCGTGAGCAGCTTCGGTCGAAATGACGGTTGTTCGTTTTGGGGTAGGGAGAACAGGCAACGACAACCGCGTTATGGCGGGTCGGACAGTATTCATCCCACCCATCGCAAAGTGCGCGATGGATGGGGCACCCGAGCTTTTGGATCGGGTTAGGCGATTGATTTGGCGAGGCGCTTGAAGGAGCGGTAGATGAAGGAGCCGAGGTACCAGCCGTCGATGTATTTGTAGGGGGTTTCGCCGGTAGTGTAGTGACCGCAGGGGAGAACCTTGGAGATGTAGTCGATCTTGAGGGCGTCGAAGTTTTTGAGGACGTCGAGGGAGTACTCGAGGGGGAAGGTCAGGTCGTAGGTGGCGTGGACCACCAAGGAGCGCTTCGGGTACGCGGCGAAGCGGTTCATGTAGGACATGGGGCTGACGATGGAGAATATCTGGCGGACTTGATCTTGCGTCAAGCCGGCCTGTTCGAAGGCGGCGCGGATGTGGCGGGTGCTCTGACCGGTCCAGACGACGTCGCCGAACCAGGTGGAGGCGTGGTTGAAGGCGCAGACCTGGAGGCGCGGGTCGAAGGCGGCGGCGATGAAGGCGTAACAGCTGCCGAGCGAGGTGCCGAGGACGCCGAATTGTTCGTAGCCTTGTTGCTGGAGCCAGTCGACGCAGCTGCGGATGTCGACGACGGCCTGACGGCAGGCCTCGGTGGTGCGGCCTACGTTGGCGCTGACGGCGTAGTCGGAGCGCTCTAGCTCGGCGGGGCGGCGGATGTCGTGGTAGGGCTTGGAGAGGCGGAGGCAGGAG
>WNFC01004794.1_pt1 | contig 14764 bp, 18 predicted proteins | sample 5400541 | NCBI WGS metagenome assembly WNFC01 (sample SAMN13153342, study PRJNA577476) | soil metagenome | isolation source: 120 cm saprolite under Douglas fir tree site 2 hole 2 replicate 1 | place: USA:California | collected 2015-04-18
ACCCAGCTCTCGCATTACCTCGTTGATCACGCCACCGTCGAGGGTGTCATCCAGGCCGCCGTGCTTTTTGGAATAGTGTGGACCATCTGGGCGTCCACGGCCTACCTTGTCAACTGGCTCGACCCTCACCAGCGGCCGGTGCAGTGGATGCTGCTGGCCGTGATGGTCGTCAGTCTGGTCTCGTCGGCTGCAATCCCACAGGCATTTGGGCCGGCCGGACTGGTGATTGGCGCTTCTTATGCTGCGGTGCAGATCGGGCGCAACCTCTTTGCCGTTTACGCCACGCGTCATGAAGCCCTCGAACGCAACTTCCAGCGCTTCTTCGTCTGGTCGCTGGTCGGCGGATCGCTCGCCATCATTGGCGGGTTGGCGGTGGGCAACCTCCGCGAAGTGCTGTGGGCGCTCGTGGTCGCCCTCGATCTCTTTTCCACGGCGGTCGGTTTCTACGTACCTGGGCTGGGTCGCACCGCGACTCGGGAATGGACCATCGATGGAGCCCATGCCGCGGAGCGGATCCAGGCGTTCGTCATGATCGCGCTCGGTGAGTCGATCGTCATCGTCGGCGCCTCGCTGACCGGCTTTAAAGACCTGTCTCTCGCCGAAATCATTGCCTACCTTCTGGCCTTTGTCACGACCGTTACGTTGTGGTGGGTCTATTTCGACCGCAGTGCGGCATTCGCCGCACGTGCCCTCGCTTCATCCCCTGATCCCGGGCGGCTGGCCCGGTCCGCCTTTTATTGGGCGCAGGTGCCGGTGGTCGCCGGCATCATTGCTGTGGCTGCGGGCGACCGACTCCTCCTGGCCCAACCGACGCAGCTCGCCGGCGTCGCCACCGCTTCCATCCTTCTCGGTGGGACGGCCATATTCCTCGCCGGCCATGCCTTATTCAAGCTGGCGATCTGGCATCACGTCTCGCGCCCACATATCGCGGCGATCATCCTGTTGCTGCTCTTGATTCCGATCGGCGTCTTCCTACCGGGTCTGGCAGTGGCCGCGTTGGCGATCGTCGGCCTAGGTGTCGTGGTCGCCGCTTTAAGGGGGCAAGCGGCCGTGGCCGTCATCGAGGCGATCAGGCCCGCGACCGCCGGGGATTAGCACGAGGCACAATGACGGCCTGGACTAGCGATGAGCTCGCCAAGATCGGAGCAGCAGAAGAACTGCACATCGCACCACTACGGCGCGACGGCACGCCGCGAAAACCGGTGCCTGTGTGGGTCGTCCGCCACGGCGACGACCTATACATTCGATCCGTTAGGGGGCGCAGTGGTGGCTGGTTCCGGGGTTCCCAGGAAAGGCGCGAGGGTCGGATACGAGCCGGCGGTGTTCAGCAAGACGTCACATTCGTCGATGCCGACCACGCCATCGACGACGAAGTCGACACCGCCTATCGGACTAAGTACCACCGATACGCCGGAAGCATCCTCAACAGCGTGCTGACCCCTGAGGCGCGATCCACGACACTCAAACTGGTACCGCGCCTTGCGCGCACCTAGTTCAGCCTGCTACGGTCGGCGCTTGAATGTTGACCTGGGTGTTGAAATCGTGCAGGTCGATGACGATGTGCGCGGTTACCTGCGCCATGGAACCAGCCGGCAGGCTGAATGCCGGCGCCTTATCCGGGGCCTTGCTGGCCCTAGCCGCACTCATCTGGGAAAGGTCCGCGCTCAAGCTCGCGTCGTAGCTGAGGCGGCGGATGAGGTGGTCGCTGGTCCCGGTCCATACGTCCGCGGTGAGGATGGCATTCTGCAAGACCAGCTTCAGTGCGCCGGCCGCCGTCGCATTGGTCGGCGACTGCCCGGCTGAGGCTTGGTCGAATAGCTTGACGAGGTCCGGGACCACGCGGTAGTGGTCGACCGCCACGCCGCCGATTGACGTATTCGGGTCAGTGATCTCGGTGATCGACGTCGCCGTATCGAGAATCGTCCGATAGGACAACTTCGCGCTTGAGCCATGCGACGCTTCGGCACCCGCTCGCTTGACGATCTCCCATCTAGAGGTCATCGGGTCCTTGTAATAGAGGTTGCCGCCGGCGGCGACCACCTCCGTCTGGATCGTCAGGCCGCCCAGCTTGGCGGTGACAGTCGCCTGCAGCCGGTCGGGGCGCCGCGCCGCGCCCGTGATCTTAAGCGCGACGCTCATCTTGCTGCTCAGGAAACCGGCCTGGGATCCGCCCTTGGCTTTGAGCTGATCGACCAGGGCCTGCGGAAGCGTCACCTCGACGGTGCCGTTCGCGTCGAACCGTACCGACTTGAGGGCGCTCATGGCCTTGCCGGTGGTGCCCAGGCTCTGCTGGGGCGTTTCCGATTTGGTGAGACCGGCGGCACTCACCCCGGCACAGGCTGAAAGGAGTCCGGCAAACACGGCGGTGGCGAGCAGGCGTTTCATCCCTTCACCACTATAGGCACCGTCCGGCGCCGGAATGTGACAGGCTGGCCCGACGAGCGCCTTTCAAGCCGATGACGCGGTTGGCAAGAGAAGATTCGAGAGCTCGTCGGCGCTATAGGAAACACCAAACACCGGGCCGTCGGGCTCCAGCGCGCGGCCGGCCTCGAGTGGTCCGGCATCGACCGCGTCGAATCCGAGTTTATCGATGAGCTGCATCACCGCAGCGACCGCCGCTCGGTCATCGCCTGCCGCCGCCATGGCCATGCGTCCGGGCGCACCATGCGGACGCCGGCCTTCGTCGAACTTGTAGTAGGTAACGTGATTGAGGCTCTTTACCACCCGCGCCGAGGGGAACCGCGCTTGAACGACGACACTTGTCCCGGATGGCGCTTTGGCGAGTTCCTGATCGACGCCGTCGATCTCTTCCCAATAGTTCATCGCATCAATGAGGATCTTGTCGGCGAAGAGATCGCGCGGTAGCTCCCGGAAGCGGTGCATCGGCACCGCCAGGACGATGAGGTCGGCGTGACGGACGGCCTCTTCGGTCGAAACGGGGCGGGCGCCCGGGGCGAGCACTTCAACGATCAGTGCGATGCGATCGGCAGCGCCCGACCCGGAGATGGCGACGTCGTATCCGGCCGCGATCGCCGCACGAGCGATTGTCGTTCCCACCCGGCCGGCGCCGACGATACCCAGGCGGTCGCCGGTTTCAGCGCTAGACACCGGGTTGCGCCGTCACCCCCGCGGACGTGTAGCTGGTTGAAATCGGGGGAACCGGAAGATCGGCGAGCAGTTCGCGGACCCGAGGGATCACCTCGCGGCCGTAGAGCTCGATCGTCGCGAGCCGCTGTTTGTGCGGCATTCGTCCAGTGGCATAGGCCAGGTCGAAGCGACTGAGACCGAGCAGGCGCATCATCGCGGCGATTTTTGTCGCGACGGTTTCAGACGATCCGATATACAGCGATCCGTCGGCTCGTTCGGCCTGGAATCGGGCCATCGTCGGGAGTGCCCATCCGCGCTCGAGCGCGGCCTTCTCGAACGTCTCCTTCCAATACGGCCACTGAATCTCGACCGCCTCCTGATCTGTTCTCGCCACGTACCCGTGGGAATGCATGCCAATCGGCAGCGGCGGGTGCTCGTAGGCAACGAGCGCGCGCTTGTAGAGCTCGACCAACGGCGCGAAACGCCCGGGCGGTCCGCCGATGACGGCCAGCATCAGAGGCAGGCCGTAGCGAGCGGCCCGGACCACCGACTGCGGGCTGCCACCGACACCAACCCAGGTGGGGAGGTGCCCGGTTGGAAGCGCGGGCGTCACGTACTGGTTTACGAGCGGCGATCGAAATTTGCCGGACCAGGTCACCGGCTGATCCCGGAGTAGCCGCGTGAACAAGTCGAGCTTCTCCTCGAAGAGCTCCTCGTAGTCGGCCAGGTCGAACCCGAACAATGGGAAGGATTCGGTCAGCGAGCCACGACCGACGACGAGTTGTGCACGGCCATTCGACACGGCGTCGAGGGTCGCGAAGTTGGTGTATACGCGCACCGGATCCTGTGTGCTTAGTACCGTGACGGCCGTGCCGAGCCGGATGCGTTTAGTTCGGCCGGCGATCGCCGCCAGCATCACGTGAGCGGCCGAGTCCATGAAGTCGGGCCGATAGTGCTCGCCGATGTTGAAGGAATCGATCCCGACCGAATCGGCCAGGACCGCCTCCTCGACGTAATCGCGGATCACGACATCAGGAGGGAGGGGCTGACCGGACTGATCAACGGTGACGTAGCCGAACGTGTCCAGACCGAGCTCGAGTTCCGGGGTGCTCATCGCTTGCTTCTCATCGCCGGACGCAGCGCTGGCTCCTCGGGAATGTCGCATGGAGGTGTCTTGGCCCCAACTGCGCGAACGAGCAGAGCGTAAAGGGTGGTCCGCTCCTGCGCGCTCAGAGGCTTCAGCAGGTCGTCATCAACCAGCTGGAGGCGCTCGTAGGCGCTGCAGAGGTCCCGCTCGCCTCGGCGCGAAATCTCGACGATGTGGCGGCGGCGGTCCCCGGAATCGCGCCGACGCGTGACCAGGTGGCGCTCCTCGAGCTCATTGAGAAGCCCGACCACATTGCTTGGATCCAGGCTCAGGGAGTCCGCGAGGGCCAGCTGGCTCGCCGGTCCGCGCGCGCTGAGCAGCTTCAAAGCGATGAGGTGGCGTGGGCGAAGACCGCCCGGGTCCAGGGTGATCTCGGCGGCACGCCGACCGACCCGGGCGAGGTGCTCGATCAGGGGCAGGAGTCGCTGGTCAGTCATGGGCCCGGTCTTGGTTTGCGCCATCTACGCAATACTACATCATGTACCAGTCATTTGTGCCATACCAATTATCCGTGACATAACTTGCATTTACCCGATACGCACGCGCAGTTCCGGCTCGGGCTTGACATATGTCCATATCGGTATATAATGCCCTCATGGCACGGGCAGCGACGACAGCCGACGCATTCAATGCGGTAGCCGAGCCTCGGCGGCGGCAGATCCTGGACGTTCTCGCCAGCGGCGAACGTCCGGTAAACGACCTGGTCGCGCAGCTCCACCTGGCGCAGCCGCTGGTCTCCAAGCACCTGCGCGTCCTCAGGCAAGTCGGGCTGGTGGGGGTTCGGGATCGTGGGCGCCAGCGACTGTACCGGCTCGACGGTCAGGCGCTCAAGCCGATCCACGACTGGGTGAAGAACTATGAGCGGTCATGGTCGCAACGGTTCGATCGGTTGGATGTCGTCTTGGAAGAACTCAAGCAAAACAAGGAGGAACATGATGGCGATGACAAGTAGCGGTACGGCAGTGGTGACGCTCCCGACGGATACGCAGATCCTGATCACGCGGACGTTCGCGGCGCCCAGGCACCACGTCTTCAAGGCCATCACGACACCCGAGCTCATCAAGCGCTGGTGGGGCGGGGACCGAGGTGAGGTCACGAGCGCCGACGTCGATCTGCGGGTCGGTGGCAAGTGGCGGTATGTCATGACGGCAAACGAGGGATTCGAAGTGGCGTTCCGTGGCGAGTACCGCGAGATCGTCCCCAACGAGCGAATCGTTTCGACCGAGATCTATGAAGGTGCGCCCGACGGAGTGGCGGTCAACACGGTCACGCTCGAAGAGGAAAACGGTCAGACGATGATGACGAACCTTGCCGAATACCCCAGCAAAGAAATTCGTGACACCGTGATTAACTCCGGCATGGAAGGCGGCATGCAGGAATCGTTCGATCACCTCGAGCAGGTCGCCCGCTCGCTCCGTTAGCAGCCTCGCATCCTCAGGGTGCGTCGGCGTGGCGGAGCTCAAGGCTAAAGACAACCCTGCTCATGATTGCGACCTAGCGACGTTAGCTGGATCTGGCCCGCGAACTACGAAGCTCTCCTTGGGACTCAAAGTCCGCCACGAAGCCGCCCCAGCCACCTGCGGCATGCTCGCCGGTGGGCGAGGTGATCACCAATAGATGGACGTCGCCCTGGCTTTGAATCCTGTAGCCGTGCTCGAGCCGCAAGGGAGGGAGATGAAGCCGCCATTGGTTAACTCGAACGTTTCGTCTCCGCAGCGAAACGCGAGATCGCCCTTGATGACATAGAAGATTTCGTCTTCCGTTCCATGCGTGTGTTCCGGCGGCTCCTCGCCCGCGCGGGTCGTGCACTCGACGAACGCGAGGCGTGGCCCTCCCTCGAGTTCGCCCGCCTTAACGGTGAAGTCGATACCGTAGTTATAGGTCCGGCCTTCCCCGGCCTTCAGCGCATAAGGACGCATCGGTCCAGTGTAGGCCCGGGCGTTTCGACGAGTCGCTGAAGTGGCGCCCGGTTTTGCCGGCGTTGCCCGTCATACCGGGAGATTGGGAGACCCGTCTTCGACCCACCTCCTGCCCGCCCTGGACTGGCTGGTGAAACTCGGCCTTGGGCTGATTCTGGCGGCGGCGGGACTGCTGCTGATCCAGCCGCCGCGGCGCAGGGCGCTGCGCTTTGCCCTGGGCATCTTCATCATCGAAACCGGCACCCTGGTCGCCATCCGCGGGATAGTGGCCGCCGGCGGCTCGAACTGGTGGCAGTACTTGATCCCGTTCGCGTTGGTGCTCGTTCCCGGAATCTTCATCGCCGTCGTCTTGACCCGCTTGCGCTGGTGGCGGCGGGTTGGCTTCACGCCCGTGCGGGACTGGCGGGCGATGCACCTTTTGATTCCCCTCTTACTCGTCCTCGCCCTCCCGGTCGCCGGGCTCTGGGCGCGCAGTGTCCTGGCGACGACGGCACTGGTGCTCGCGCTCCAGGTCGGCTTCGTGCTGATCGACATCTTTATGGAGGAGGTCACCTACCGGGGCGTCGTCCTGCAGGCGCTGTCCGGGTTCAGCCCCGTTCTGCGCGTCACGCTCGCGGCCGGCCTCTTCGGCTTCAGTCACCTGGACAACCTTTTCCTTCCGGGCGCCGACGAGCTCGGGGTCGCCTACCAGATCTTCGAAGCGGCGCTGGTTGGCGTCCTCTTTGGCTCCGTCAGGCTGCGCATGAATACCATCTGGCCGGTGATGGCCGTGCACGCGCTTTACGACTTGATGCTGGTGCTGGCGTTTGGGCACGCGTTCCCGGTGGCGCCGACACTGCCCGGCTTCGTCGTGGACACTGTCGTCAACCTGAGCCTCGCCGTCGTCGGATTTTCTCTCCTGCGCGCACTGCACGTCGTCGATGTGGACATGCGGGAGGTTGCCTGACGTGAGGCTTCGGCGCGAGCACGGCATCACGGCCGCCCTCGGCGTCAGCGTGGTGCTCGCCTTCGTCGACCTCCAATGGTCGTACACGTTGCACTACAAGCTTCCCCAGCCGGACTTCTATGTCTACTACCTGGCCGCCCAGCTCGGACGAGCACACGGCTGGGCCGCGATCTACGACCCCGCGGTGTTCCTCCCGCCCATAACTGCCGCGGTCGGAAAACCGCTGCCTTACCTCAATCCACCCGAGCTGGCCTGGTTGGTGACGCCGCTGAGCTACCTTCCCTATGCGCTGGCCGGCTGGATCTGGACCGGCCTGCTGGCGGCCGCCTTCGGGTTCGTGTGGTACCTGGTTGCCCCTGGCCGGAGATTGGTCCGCCTGATCCACGGCGTCGGCGCCGCTGCATTGCTCCCGGTCTTCGTCGGTGTCCTGTTCGGCCAGGTCAGCCTGGTGGTCGTGGCCGCGGTCGCGTTGTCGTGGTGGCTGCTTTCGAGCGGCCGGCCCTGGCTCGCCGGCCTGGCGCTCAGTGCGCTCATCCTGAAGCCGCAGGTCGCCTTCCTCGTGCCGGTGGCCCTGCTGCTCTCCGGGTATTGGCGAGTTGTCTTGGCCTGGCTCGTGGTCAGCGTGCCACTCGCCATCATTACGGTGCTAGCCACCGGGACCGCGGTGTTCCATCACATCTGGGCGTCGCTCCACGCGATCAGCGGTGTTCCGGGACCGATCCAGTCATCGCTCCTCCGGCAGCTGCCCCTGCCGTTGGCCATCGCCGGGATGGTCCTGGTGCTCGGGATTTCCACCCTCATCCTGCGGCGCGGCCGCGCTAGCGGACCGTCGCTTCCGATCGCGGTCGGCCTGATCAGCAGCGTGCTGGTCAGTCCCTACGTCAACTTTTACGACTTATCGGCGCTGGTGCTCGCGGCTTGGCTAATCCTGCGCCTGGACCCACCGCGCTGGCAGAAAGCCGTGACCCTGGGAATGTATGTGCCGCTCTATGGCGCACCGATCTGGCCCGTTATCATGCTGGTTTGCCTGTGCGGATGGCTGGTCAGCCTGGCGGTGCTCGACGTGTAAGCGCGCGACCGCGAGTCAGCGCGTCGCCGCTTAGGCCGTCTGTGCCTGAACCTGAGGACCCAGGCCGGACTCGCGAAACCACCGGCCAGGTCGCAACCTAGCGGGCCATCGTTCGTCGATACCGGATCACCGACAGCGGGACGAAGACCAGCAGGATGGCGGCGATCCAGGCTGCCGACTGAATCAGCGCCCAGCGGGTATCAGCCGTGGTCAGCGCCGGGTTGACATGGAAGAGGCCGCGCAAGGCGTCGGAGAGGACCGAGACCGGGTTGTGTTGCGCGAAGCCCCGCAACCAGCTCGGCATGGTCGCCACCGGAACGAAGGCGCTGGACGCGAAGGTCAGCGGAAACAACCAGATGAAGCCGCCTGACTGGGCCGCTTCCACGCTGCGGACCAGTAGCCCGATAAACGCCGAGATCCAGGAGAAAGCAAAGCTCACCCCCAGCAGGACCACGATGCCGAGCAGAAACTCGAAAGGCGTCCCGCCGGGCCGGAAGCCGACCAGGAATCCGACGATCAGCATGATGATCACGGTGAAGAGGTTGCGCGCCAGATCGGCGATCGTGCGGCCGGTCAAGACGGCGGAAGAGGACATCGGCAGCGAGCGGAAGCGGTCGATGATGCCACGTTGCATGTCCTGGGCGAGCCCGATGGCGGTGGTGACGCCGCCGAAGGCTACCGTTTGCACGAAGATCCCCGGCATCAGGTAGTTAACGTACTGTCCACCTGGGACCTGGATCGCGCCCCCGAAGACATAGCGGAACAGGATGACGAACATGACCGGCTGGATGGCGACGAACATGATCAGTTCCGGGATTCGCAGCGTTTCCAGGACGCTCCGCTTGGCCAGCACCAGCGCGTCCAGGATGGCCCAGACGACGGGCGACCGCCCGGAGATGGGCCGATAGCGGGTTCCCGCCGAGAGCGGGGTGGTGGGGGCGCTGGCCATTAGTTCGCCCTCCGGCCCCAGCGGCCGGCGGGCTTGACCTCTTTTTCTAGCTCCGCCTGGTGACCGGTCAGCGTCAGGAAAACATCATCGAGGCTCGGCCGGTGCAACTGCAGGTCGACGATGGCGATGCCCGCGGCATCGAAGTCGCGTACCAGTACCGCCAGCTGGCTGGTCCCATCCTTGGACGGTCCCGAGATCCGCCGCTGCGCCGTGTCGACGGTCACGTCGTCGGACAACTGACGTCGGGCCACCTCGGCGGCGCGGGAAAGGTCCGCGTCCCTGGCGACCGCGATTTCGATCCGGTTGCCTCCAACCTTGTCCTTCAACTCGTCGGAGGTGCCTTCCGCAATCACGCGGCCGGCATCCACCACCGCGATCCGGTGGGCCAGCTCGTCCGCCTCCTCGAGGTACTGCGTGGTCAGCAGGATGGTCGAGCCCTCCCTGACCAGCGAGCTGATCATGTCCCACACCTGCCGACGGCTCCGAGGATCGAGCCCGGTCGTCGGCTCGTCGAGAAAGAGCACCGGTGGCAGAAGAACGAGTGACGCCGCCAGGTCGAGGCGCCGTCGCATGCCACCCGAGTAGGTCTTCGCGATCCGGGCGGCGGCGTCCGCCAGGTCGAACTGCTCGAGCAATTCCTCTGCGCGGCGCTTTGCGTCGTGGCGCGAGATGTGATAAAGCTGCCCGATCATTTCCAGGTTTTCTCGTCCGGTCAGGTATTCGTCGATCGCCACCGACTGGCCGGCCAGGCCGATCTGGGACTTGATGCGGTTGGCGTCTTTGACGACGTCGAAGCCGGCGACGGTGGCGCGACCGGCGTCGGGTTTGAGCAGGGTCGTCAGGATACGCACCGCGGTCGTCTTGCCGGCACCGTTCGGCCCGAGCAGCGCGAGGAGCGTACCTTCGTCGACGTAGAGGTCCAGCCCGTCCAGCGCGCGGACGCGCCCGTAACGCTTGACCAATCCCTCGGCGGAAACGGCGTGATCGGCGGCCACCCATAAAATATAGGGAGGCAGAGGCCATGGACGAAGAACTGAAGCCGCTTCAGCGGGGTTCGGCGGTCGAACCCACGGGCGCGGCGGCTGAGGTTGTGCAGCGCGCGCTTCGGGTCCATACCGGCAGCCGCATGCCCACCCTCTACCTCGGACACGGCGCACCGCCGCTGGTCGACGATCCACTTTGGGTGGCGCAGCTCGCCGCCTGGGCGGGCGCGTTACCGCGTCCGAAATCGGTGCTGATGGTTTCCGCGCATTGGGAAAATGCGCCGCTCACGATGGGCGCAACGCGCACCGGTACACCCCTGGTCTACGACTTTGGCGGGTTTCCCGAGCGGTATTACCGGCAGCAGTACCGAGCGCCTGGCGCCCCCGAGCTCGCCGCTGACCTGCGCAGCTTGCTTTCCGACCAGCCCGTCGCCGAGGAACCCGATCGGGGGCTGGACCACGGTGCCTACGTCCCGCTCACCGTCATGTATCCCGACGCCGACGTGCCGGTGCTGCAGATATCGATGCCGAGCCTCGACCCCGAGCGGCTCTTCGACATCGGTCGGCGCTTGCGACCGCTTCGCGATCAGGGCGTGCTGATCGTCGGCAGCGGCTTCCTCACCCACGGTCTGCCCTACATCCGGGACTTCCGTTTGGATGCGCCACCACCGGCGTGGTCCAGCGAGTTCGATGCCTGGGCCCACGAAGCCCTCGAGCACGGCGACGTCGACGAGCTATCCGATTTCGCTCATCGCGCTCCGGCGATCAGGTATGCGCATCCACGGACGGAACACCTGGCGCCGCTGTTCGTAACGCTCGGCGCCGGTGACAGCAACGGTGAGCCCCTGCCGAGCATCATCGACGGCTACTGGATGGGGCTATCCAAGCGTTCGATTCAGATCCCGTAGTCGATGCTTGAGCTGCGCCGCGACCGCGAGATCCACCGGGAAGAGGGCGGCTGGTTTGTGGCGCGCTGGCACTTCTCCTTCGATCGCTACCGCGACCCGCGGCAGATGGGCGTCGGGCCTCTCCGCGTGTTCAACCACGATCAGCTGGCGTCGGGTGCGGTCTGGCCGATGCACCCGCACGCTGACATCGAGGGCATAACTTACGTCTGGAAGGGCAGCTTCCGGCATGCCGACAGCCTGGGCAACGACGGCATCCTGCAGCCGGGTGGCGTCCAGGTAATGACGCTGGGCTCCGGCGCCGAACATTCCGAGCAAAACGCATCCAGCACCGAGCCCATGGAATTCCTGCAGCTGTGGATCCTTCCCGACACGCCGGGCCTGCCACCCGGCATTCAGCAGCGCCAGTTCTCAAAAGAGCAGCGCACCGGTCGCCTGCTGCAGGTGATCGGGCCCGAGCCTGATGCCCTGAAGGTCCGCCAGGATGCGGCCGCGGTTTACGTGGCGGCGCTGGCGTCCGGCACGGAGGTGTCACACCCGTTTCCATCGGGTCGCGGCGGCTACCTCTACTTGATCGAAGGCAAGCTGGCGCTCGGCCCGGACCAACTCTCCACTGGCGATGCCGTCAAGATCCGCGAAGAGCCGCATCTACGACTTCGGGCAACGGAGCCGAGCGAACTGATCCTGGTTGACGTCCCTCTCTCGTTCAAGCCGGTCGGGGTTTGGGCTCGCTGAATGCGAGCTCGTTGAGCGCTGGCAGGCGAGGCCCGGGGTAGATTAGGGGCATGCCCACCCAAGTCTTTTCGGTGTCCGAGGTCAAGCAGCTGCTGGACCAGGGCGCGCAACTCGTCGACGTGCTTGCCGAGGACGAGTTCGAGCACGACCATTTGCCAGGCGCGATCAACATCCCGCTCAAGCAGTTGGACGCGACCTCGGCGGCCAAACTCGATGGCAACCGGCCCGTGCTCGTCTACTGCAACGACTTCGGTTGAGACCTCTCCCCGCGGGCCGCGTCGCGGCTCGAGTCGCTCGGGTTCAAGAGGGTGATCGACTACAAGCCCGGCAAACAGGCCTGGTACGAGGAGAACCAGCCGCGCGAGGGCAAGGCGGTCGACGAGATCTGGATCGGCGACGTGGCCGGGCCGGATGTGCCGCGCTGCGGCCTGACGGAAACGATCGGTGACATCCGTCGTCGCACCGAGGGTTGGGACACCTGCGTGGTCGTGGATTCGAAGGGGGTGGTACTCGGCTTGTTGCGAAAGAAGGAGCTCGACGCGGACCCCAAGGCGACCGCCGAGCAGGTGATGCGGCCGGGCCCCAAGACTTTCCGGCCGAATGTCACGCTGCAGGAACTGCTGAAGTCGATGCGCGAACACGAGATCCAGACCAACAGCCTGGTCACAACTGCGGAAGGCCGGCTGCTCGGAGCTATCTCGCGGGCCGACGCCGAGGCGACGCTAGCGCACGAACAAGCCGCCGAGACCCCGATAGACAGCTAACGGGCTCGGCGTTGCAACGCCCGGTGGCGAAATGTTATGTTCCCGCCTAAAGGGAGGAGGGAATCATGAGCACATCCGTCGACACGCATCGACTCGAGCGAAATGCCGTTGGTCTGGCGCCAACCCTGTTCCAGTCAATCACCCACATGGCGCCAGCAGCGGCGGTCGCATTCTCCATCATCGTCGGGGCTCCGTACGCTGGCGGGAGCCTGCCGCTCGCCGTCTTGCTGGCACTGGTCGCATGCCTGCTGGTCGCCGTCAGCATCGGGCAACTTGGCCGCCACCTGCCGTCGGCCGGCGGCCTCTATACCTATAGCTCTCGTGGACTTCATCCCTACGTCGGCTTCCTGGTCGCATGGGGCTTTATCCTCGCGGAGCCGATCGTCGCGCCGCTCCTCTACCTGATCTTCGGCAACGAGCTGGCCGCCAATCTCAATTCGCACTTCGGCTGGCCGCTCTGGCTCTGGGCGCCATTCGCGGTGGTCGCCGGGCTCATCGTATGGTTGCTGACGTACCGGGGGATTCGCCTCTCCACCCGCACCGGCGTCGCGCTTGGCACCTTCGAGATCGTTGTCTTCGTGGCGCTCGCGATCACGCTGATCATCGCGGCCGGCGGGCACAACACCCTGTCGGTCTTCGCGCCCAACACCGGAAACGCCAAAGGCTGGGGATCGGTCTTCCCCGGGATGATCTACGCGATTCTGGCGTTCATCGGGTTCGAGGCCGCCGCCCCGCTGGCCGAGGAAGCCAAGGATCCTCGACGGACGATCCCCAGGGCGGTCATCCTCTCGGCATTGTTGATCGGGCTCTTCTATCTCTTCTGTTACTACGCGGCCACGGTGTACTTCGGCCCCGACAAGATGGCAGACCCGAAGAATGGCTTCGCACTCCTCAACAACAGCGATCCGTGGTCCGCGATGGCGCAAGCCGTCTGGGGCCCGGGATTGATCATCGTCATTCTGGCCGTGTTGAATAGCGCGATCGCAAATTCGAACGCCGGCGCCAACGCGGCGACCCGTGTGGGCTTTTCACTGGCCCGTATCGGCCTGTTGCCCCGCATGCTGGCGCGAATCCATCCTCGATTCAAGACGCCCTACTGGGCCGTTAACGTCCAGGCGGTTGGCGGGATCATCCTGGCGGTGGCGTTGGGCACGATTGCTGGCGGCCCCTTGCCTGCCTTCGCCTTGCTGGGCACGCTGGCGGGAATCATCGTGGTGGTGATCTACATCCTGACCAACCTGAGCAACATGGTCTACTACCTGCGCGAGCAACGCGGCGAGTTCAACATCATCTGGAACGGTATCGTGCCAATCTTCGGAAGTCTCATCTTCCTCCCGGCTCTGGCAGCAGCGCTTGGCATCGATTTCGCGAATCTCGGCATCGGCGCTCTCTCACCGCCGTCCAATCTCGCTCCATTGATCATCGGCATCTGGATGGTGGCTGGGATCGCTTTGCTGATTTACTTCGCGGTCAGCAAACCCGAGCGGATAACCGACACCGGCCGGATATTCCTCGAGGACGCTGACGTGGCCCGAGCGCGCGAGGAACGGCCAGCGCGGACCTAGGAAATCCGTCAGGGCAGGGGTCGCCGCGACCCCTGCCGCGCGCTGCGAGTGAAGTCGCAACTCCGTCGGAGCGGGCAGGCGTTGCATCGCGGCGCTTTCGCCCGGCAGACGATGGCGCCGAGATCCATCAACGCCTGGTTGATCAGGTAGCCCTTGCCTTTCGGAATCACGGCGGCGGCCAGTGACCAGAGCTCGCGGGTTCGGGCGCGTGGCGTCGCATTGACGCCGAAATATCGCCTCAGCAGTCGGGCGATATTCGTATCCAGCAGCGGCGCGTCGCGGTGATGGGCGAAGCTCATCACCGCGCCTGCGGTGTAGCGCCCGATGCCGGGAAGCTGCCGCAACTCCTGCAACGTTTGCGGCATGACGCCGCCGAAGCGATCGGCCACGCATAAGGCGGCCCCGTGCAACCAGTTGCCGCGAATCTTGTAACCGAGTGGATCGGTGAGCGTCTTGACCGCCTCGACAGGAGCTAAGGCCATCGCCTCCGCAGTGGGGTACCGCTCGAGGATTGCCTCATACACCGGGACCACCCGCGAGATCTGCGTCTGGTGCGACAGGATCTCGGAGACGAGGATCGCGTAAGGGTCGCGCGTTTTGCGCCAGGGCAGATCGCGACCGTGGGCCGCGTACCAAGCGAGCACCCGACGCTGAAAGGAGCGACGTTTGCCCGGGGCGATCATCGGGGCTCTACG
>WNFC01004795.1_pt1 | contig 14763 bp, 11 predicted proteins | sample 5400541 | NCBI WGS metagenome assembly WNFC01 (sample SAMN13153342, study PRJNA577476) | soil metagenome | isolation source: 120 cm saprolite under Douglas fir tree site 2 hole 2 replicate 1 | place: USA:California | collected 2015-04-18
ATCGCCCAGTTCGAGGAGTTCCTCAAGCGCTATCCCAATGACCCGCAGTACACCCCAGACGTGATGTTCCGATTGGCGGAGCTCTACTACGAGCGCTCCTCGGACGAGCACCTCTTCGCGATGCGCGACTACGAGGAGAAGCTCAAGGTGATCGACACCGCCAAAGCGGAGAACCTGCCCGCCGAGCCAGTGCCGGATTACGCCCCCTCGGTCGCCCTCTACCGCAAGCTCCTGGCTCAGTTTCCCGCCTACCGGTTGAACGACGGAACGCTCTACCTGCTCGCCTACTGCCTGGAGAAACAGAACCAGTTCGACAGCGGAAGAGAGGCCTACCAGGAGCTGATCGTCCGGTATCCGAAATCGAGGTTCACCACCGAAGCCTGGGTCCGGATCGGCGAATACAACTTCGATTCCTACAACGACGCCGCGGCTCTGGCGAAGGCGGCCGCCGCCTACGAGCACGCGATCGAGGACAAGCAACATCCCCTCTACGACAAGGCGCTCTACAAGCTCGGCTGGACCTACTATCGGCTCGACCGCTTTGACGATGCAGTGAACAAGTTCATCGCCCTTGCCGACTACTACGAAGCCAAGAGCAAGGCCAAGGGCGACGAGGAAGTGGGCGGCGACCTTCGAAACGAGGCGCTGCAGTACACCGCGATCAGCTTCGCCGACGAGAAATGGGGCTCCCTGGCCAAGGCGCAGCAGCTGTTCGCCAAGCTCGGATCGCGCTCTTACGAAGCCGATGTCTACCGCCGGATGGGCGATGTCTACTTCGATCAGACAAAGCACCCGGAAGCGATCGAAGCCTATCGCCTGGCGCTGAACAAGGATCCGCTTGCCAAGAACGCGCCGCAGATCCACCAGCGAATCATTCAAGCGCTCGAGCGCGATCGAAAGCTCGATCAGGCGTTTCAGGAGTCCCAGAAGTTGGCGATCGCCTACGGCCCGCGCTCGGCGTGGTTCGAAAAGTTCAGGCGGGATCCGGAAGCCGTCGCCTTCGCCACCGATCTCACGGAGAAGACGCTCTATCAAAGCGCCGTCCATCACCACCAGCAGGCGCTTCAGTACAAGCAGGATGGCAAGTTCGAGCAGGCGAAGGCCAGCTTCGACGTCGCCGCCCAGGCGTATGGGGCCTACCTGAAAGAGTTTCCCCGCGCGAAGAACGCCTACGAAATGGAGTTCTATCTCGCCGAGTGCCTCTACAACTCCTTCCAGTTTGCCTCCGCGGCCAAGCACTACGAAAACGTGAGGGACTCGACGCAGGACAACCGATTCTTGAACGACGCTTCGTTCGCCGCCGTCCTCGCCTGGCAGAAGGAGCTCGAGCAACGGGTCAAACTCCATCAGATATCGGACCTCAAGCCGTTGCGCTCCACCGAGCGCCGCGAGGGGGAAGTGGTCAAACCGATCCCGTTCGCCGAGGCGGAGACGCATCTCCTCGCCGCCTCTGACGCCTTCGTCGGGCGGTTCAAGGATCACGAGAAGGCGCCGGGGATCGCCTACAAGGCGGCGGAGCTGTGCTATTCGCACAACGATTTCCCGGAGGCGCGGCGCCGCTTCGAAGCGATCGTCCAGGCCTACCCGAAAAGCGAAGTCTCCAAGTTCGCCACCAACCTGATCGTCGAAAGCTTCCTCGTCGACAAAGACTGGAAGAGCGTGGAAGAGGTCTCCGCGCGGCTTGCCGGCAACAAGGACGTGATCGATCCGAAATCCGACCTCTACAAGGACCTGCTCAAATTCAAGCTCGCCGGCCGCTTCAAGCTGGCGGACCAGCTGATGGAGAAGGGGCAGTACCGCGAGGCGGCGGAGAAATACATCCAGCTCGTGGACGAGGAGCCGCACCACGAGTTCGCCGACAAGGCGCTCAACAACGCGGCGGTGGCGTACGAAAACGAGCGCCGGTTCGACTCCGCCCTCAAGCTCTACGAGCGCGTCTTCCGCGAGTACCCCAACTCCAAGCTGGCGGACTCCGCCCTCTTCCGGGTGGCGGTGAACGCGGAGAACTCCTACGACTTCGATAAGGCGGTGCAGAACTACCAGAAGCTGGTGAAGGACTACCCGGCCTCGAAGAACCGCGAGGCGGCTCTCTTCAATTCGGCGCGCCTGCTCGAGGGACGGCAGCGTTACTCGGATGCGGCCGCGGCGTTTCTCCGATACGCCGAGTTGTTCCCCAAGAGCGAGGACACGCCGAAGAACATCTACCGTGCCGCCCTGATCGACGAAAAGCAGGGGGACTGGAAGGGCTACATCCGCGCCCTGGACGAGTTCATCAAGAAGTACTCCGGCAAGCCGGCGCAGTTCGAGTTGGTGATCGACGCGCGCAAGCGGGTCGGCGATGGCTGGAAGAAGCTGGGAAACGAGCGCGAGTCGAAGCTCGCCTACCAGGGTGCCGCCAACGAGTTCGATCGGCGCAATCTCAAGCCGGACGATGCTCCGATCGCGGCGGACGCCGCCGCTCAGGCGAGGTTCCAACTCGCGGAGCTGGAGTTCAAGGAATTCGAGCGGCTGAGAATCGGCGGACGGGGGAAAGCGCTCGAGCGCAGCTTCGCCGCCAAGCGCGCGGCGGTGAAGAAGATCAACGACGCCTACGCGTTGGTGTTCAAGTACAAGCGCCTGGAGTGGACGCTGGCCGCCCTCTACCGCCGCGGGTACGCGCTCGAAAAGTTCGCCTCCACGATCATCGAGACCCCGGTTCCGCCGGACGTGAAAAAGCTGGGGGAGGAGGCGGTGATCGCGTATCAGGACCTGCTCGCCCAGCAGACCGCCACGCTCGAGGACGCGGCGGTGGAAAGCTACTCGGCCACGCTCGCCGAGGCGCGCAAGAATCACATTTCGAATCCGTGGACCAAGATGACGCTCGAATCGCTGAACCGCTTCCGACCCAAAGAATATCCGGTCCTCAAGGACCCGAAGACCTCCTTCGCTTCCGAGTCGCTCTATCCAGAAGGGCTGGTGAGCAGCCTCGAAGGATCGGTCCGGCAGCCGGCGCCGAAGAGCGACAAGAGCCCAAGCAAATGAGCACCATGGGATTTTCCAGGACGTCGATCGCCCAGACCGTGCTGAAGTGCCTTCTGCTTGCGCTGCTCGCGGGTTGCGCCACCGCCCAGAAGAAGCAAGCAGCACCATCGAGTGACGCGGCAACTCCGGAGGTGCCACTTACCGCCGCGGTGGGCGCGCGGTCCTCCCCGGCAGAATCTCCCGAAGCGAAAGACCCTCAGGCTCGCGCCGCCCTCGAGCGCGCGCTCGACTTCGTTCGGCGCGCCGATTACAGCGCCGCCGAGCACGAGCTCAAGCAGCTCGTCGATCGCAATCCCAAGCTCGACTACGGGTGGACGAATCTTGGCGTCGTTTATGAACGGCAAGCGCTCCCCCAGCAGGCCGAGCGCGCCTACCGGAAGGCTCTCGAGCTGAAGCCAGACCAGGAAGAAGCCTGGAGCTACCTCGCTCGCCTTTACTGCCGCATCGGCCGAGGCGCTCAGATGGAAAGCGAGCTCCGCGGCCGAATCCAGGATTCGCCGACGTCGCTCGGCATCCGCACCGCGCTGGTGTTTGTGCTCAGCCACCAGGGAAACTACGAAGCAGCCGGCAGCGAAGCGAAGAAGATCCTCAAGGCGGACGAGCGCAGCGTTCGCGCGATGCAGCTTCTCGCCCAGACCTACTACCACCAGGCGAGGTACGAGCTGGCGAAGATGGTGCTGGAGAACGCACGGGCGATTGATCCGAACGAGGCTGCCACCTTCAATAAGCTGGGTTTGGTGAACCTCGCGCTCAAGGCAAAGCCTCTTGCCGTTGAAAACTTCAAGCAGGCGGTTGCGCTCAAGCCGGACTTCGCCGAAGCGAGGAACAACCTGGGTGCGCTGTTGAACGAATCCCAGGACTATGACGCCGCCGCGCGCGAGTTGGAGGGCGCGGTGAATGCGGCGCCGGACTTCGTCGAGGCGCGGCTGAACCTGGGCAATGCGTATCGCGGCAAGCAGGAGCTCTCCAAGGCGCTGTCCCAGTACAAGCAGGTGGTCAAGCTCAAGCCAGAGCTGGCGGACACCTACTACAACCTGGCCGTCCTCCACCTCGACTCGGAATTGCCGAACATGCCGGCGACAGATCGTCTGCAGGCCGCGATTACCTACTTCGACGAGTACCGTCAAAAGGGCGGCAAGGATGACCGGATCGATCAGTACGTCAAGGATGCGCGAAAAGGAATCGACAAGGAGCAGCGGCGGGTAGAGCGCGAGCAGAAAGACCAGCTCAAGAAAGCGAGCAAACCCGCCGCGGACACGGGGCAGCCGGTTGCCGAAAGCCCCGCCGGGGATGCGACATCGGCCGCCCCCTCGAAGAAAGCGAGCTCAAAATCGAACCCGCGCAAGAAACGAACGGTGAGTGCTCCGAGCACACCTCCCTCCAGCGACGCCACCGACGAGCCTCCCCCGCCTGCTCGAAAGAGAGCCAGGTCGGGTAGACTTGCGGAGCAGGAGAAGTAAGCGAAATCCAAAGCGATGGAGAAAGTTCGCCCATGTTTCTAGCCGCGTCGCTCGCCTCGGTGCTCTGGATTGGCACCGCCGCGGCCGAACCTGCGCCGGTGGCCGCTGCCTCCAAACCGAGCGTTGAGCAAAAGAGCGCTCAGGCGCAGAGCGCTGCAAAAAAGAAGGTGATCCGGCTGGACGCGATCACCGTCGAGGGGCGAATCCAGAAGCCGCAGGCCTTCTACATTCTGCAACGCTCGAACCTGAATTTCGAAGAGCTCAACCGTTCCGAAAGTTTCGTTCCCAAGGTTGTGAAAAGCGTGGAGAGGGACCCCTTCTAGGGGTCGCGAGCGCGCCGCATGTCATCCGGAAATATCCCCAAAATCCTTCGCGTGGGCGTGATCCAGGGCGGCAAGATCGTCGAGGAGCGCCACCTCAGGCTCCACGAGACGGTGACCGTCGGACAGGATGCGAAGAACACCTTCGTCGTTCCCGCGTCCGATCTTCCGAGCACCTTCGCCGTCTTCGAAGCCCGTCACGGTCAATACGATCTGGTTTTTACCGAGCGGATGGACGGGCGCGTCCGTTTCGGCAACTCCGACGTTGGTTTCGCCGGCCTTCGGGCGCAAGGGCTGGCCAAGAAGCGCGGCAACGTGTTCGTCTTGCCGCTCAACGAGGCCGCGAAGGGAAAGGTCGTCCTCGGCGAAGTCACGCTCCTTTTCCAGTTCGTCAAGCCTCCGCCCGAGCCGGTCAAAACCGAGCTGCCACCCTCGGCCAAGGGCTCGATCTGGCATTCGATGGACCAGCTTTTCTTTCTCGTGCTCGCCGGCTCGCTTTTGGTCCACTTCAGCGGGGCCGGTTACCTGGCCTGCTCTCCCAGGGTCGAGGAGCACGAGCTGTCGCTGGATGAGCTGCCCGATCGCTTCGCCAGACTGATCATCCCCACCCGTGCGCTGGAGACCAAGCCCACCGGGAACCAGGATTCGCCGGAGGCGGAGAGCAAGGAAGTGAAGAGCGAGGAGAGCGCCAGCAAGAAGAAGGAAAAGGTTGCCAGCGATCCCGCCGCGCGGCGCCAGCAGATCCAACAAAAAGTGGTCTCCAAGGGGCTGCTCAAGATTCTCGGATCCAGCGGCTTTGGAGGCGGAGGAGCGTTCCAAGACGTGCTTGGCAGCGGCACCGGGGCGGGAGACATCGCCAAGGCGCTGGCCGGTGCGGGCGGAGTGGGAGTCGCCACCACCGACGCGATTGGCCAGGGCGCGGGACGCAAGGGCGGAGGCTCCGGCGCGGTCGCCGGAATCGGAGAGCTGGGCACCGCCGGAGGCGGACACGTCAACCTTGGCACCAAGGGTGACGCCCGGCTGGTGGGCAACGTCCGGGACAGCGCGCCAGAAATCGAAAGCGCCGCGGTCGATCGCGAAGCCCTGGCCCGATACGTGAAACAACGCCTCAAGGCGATCCAGAATTGCTACGAAAAAGAATTGAAGCGCAACCCCACCCTCAAGGGCAAAGTGGTGGTCCGCTTCTCGATCCTGCCCTCGGGCCGTTCCGGAGAAATCGAGGTCGAGGAGAACACCCTGGGCAACGAGGCGGTAGGCGCCTGCATTCGCACCGTCGTTCGAGGGTGGATCTTCCCCTTCAACCCGCCAGCGAACGTGGCGGTGGCCTACCCGTTCCTTTTCTCTCCCGCTTCCTAAAAGCCTGCGATGAAGCCGAAGCGAGCCGATGAGGTAGTGGCGCTGATAGCTCAGCCGGAATTCCAGAGCTGGTGGGCGGAGCTTCAGCGCGCCCGAACCGAGCTCAAAACCGCCCACCAGCGCTACGCTGAAATGCTTTCCGAAGCCTCGCTGACCGAATTCAAGGCTGAGCTGTTACAAAAGAACGCCATCGACACGCTCTACCGCGCCGGTGAATGCGAAGACGGGGCGGCGACGATGATGTTTGAGGGCACCGAGCTCGAGAATCGATCGTTTCGCGCGGTTTCCGATTTCGAAGAACAGCGGTTCAAGGTCTCCGAGGTCTGGTATCGGCTCGGCACGGCCGAAAAGCTGCTCGACGACGGGCGCGAAGCCCTTGCCGCCTTGAAGACCAAGAAATTGGAGACCGACCTGAAAGCGGCGGAGCAAATCCACCGCGTCGCCCGCGAGGAGTACGACCGCGAGACCGCCCGGAAGAACCAGCTCTGGGAAGAGGTGGAGCGGATCTGGGCGAAGAGCGCGGAGGCCAATCTCCTGGTAGCCGAGCAGCGTGTTCGGGCGAAGCGGATTCGCCGGGAAGCCGAGGAGCTTTTCGCCCTGGCCGAGGAACGAAAACAGCAAAGTGGCATTTTGCGAGCTGCGGCAGAAAAGGCTTCCGCGCTCTGGCAAACCACCGAGACCGCGCTCAGGGAAGTGCTCGATCAAGCGCAGCTCAAATTCGAATGCTCCGCGGGCACCGACTTCCTCTATTTCCGCTACAAAGAAGATCAGAAGTTAGCCCTCTGTGTTTCGCTGATCGAGGATCGCGACAATTACAACGTCGTGTTGCTCCCGCTCTCCATCCACCGGGTGACCCGCCAGCGCGGGGTGGCATTCCTGGAGTCGGCATTTGAATCACCGTCGCGTGAATCCAACTTCAAGCTGGGGGAAATGCGCTGATTGTGCACTCGGCACCTTCATTGACACCCCAGAACACCGCCCTCTAAACTCATTCAGCCGATGGACTTCCTTCCCAGAAATATCGCGAGGCAGCTCGCGCGCAGCGGTGGACTGCTGATCGCGATCTCCTGCTCGATGGGGCTCGCACAGAGCGCCCCTCCGCCGATCTCACGGCAGGATCGTGGCTTGCTCGTCGCGGATTCCGATAAAATCAAACAGAGCTCGCAGTCTCTGAAGCGGATGCGGGAAGTGATGGGCGAAGTCTTCGGAAAGCTCAAAGAAGCGCGGGACACCAACGACGTTGTCAAAGCTGCTTGCGTCAATGAGAGCCTGACCCAGATCAAAGCGCTGGTCCGGATCTCCGAGCAGGCCGACCTGTCTATGCAGGAGGCGATTTCCAATCACAACACCACCCGCGCGGAAGATGAGTACACAAAACTTACAATCGCCCCGGGCAAGGTGGAGGGCCTGCGCGCCAAGGCCGAGGAGTGCATGGGCCAGCTCGCGTTTCAAACCGTCGGGCTCACCGTCGAGGTAGAGGAGCCGAGGGGCCTGCCGCCGAATGACGTTACCAATCCTCCTCCGCCCGCTCCAGTGCTCGTTCGCCCACCTCCGGCGAGTCCCACGTTGTAATCACAATTATTTCGTGGTCGGCCAATACAATCGCAAGCTTGATTCGGTATTATTCGCGCTAGCGCCTCCACGTGTTTGAATACCAGCGCTGTCAGCTGGGAGAGGGTGGCGCCCCAACAAACAAACCACCGTGGCCAATCCATTGCCGAACTCAGCGGTAATCTTTGCTTGCCTCAGGCTGTCTCGGGCCCTGGCGGCGGCTTCGCTGGCAGCATTCGCCTTCGCGCCGTCGCTCGCCGAGGGACAGGTGCAACACGTCGTCAGCACCTACGAGAACGAAAACGGTCTCAAGGTCGGAGAAGGACGGCTGCATCCCTATTTCGATTTCGAGACCCACTACGACACTGCCGCGGTCTACTTTGATTCGAGCACCGGCAGCGTGCTCAAGGCCGAGGCGATTGCGCACTTCCGGCCAGGAATTCGCCTCGACGTCCCGATGACGACTTCCTCGATCAGCCTCGATGCGAACATCGACTACCTCTGGTACACCGGACTGGTGACCCCGGGCTCTTCGAGCTTCTCACGGCTACAGGCGGCCGCGGATGCGACGGCCAACTTCAACCAGGGTGCTTCCGTCGAGTTCGACGTTTCCGATCATTTCGCGCGCTCGGACCGGACCGCGAACGCGGCGGCGGGAGTCGGCGTGCTCTCGCTGCTCAACGACCTGCACGTCCAGCTCCCGTGGCGGCCAGGCGGTCGCGCGCTAGAGATTGTGCCCAACGCAGGCTTTTCCTTCGAGTCCTTCAAACCTCTCTCGCCCTTATTGCCAGCGAACTGCAATCCCGGCGATATCAACTGCGACCCATCCTCGGTCTCCAGAGCGAATTATCAGAATTTCAGCGGTGGGCTCGACGCGCGCTGGAGATTTTTGCCGAAGACCGCATTCACTTTCGAAAGTCGCATCGACACGCGCTCCTACTCCGACGCAACGGTCAATCCCTCTTCTTTGCTCTTGAAGGCTTCGGTGGGACTGGCCGGGCTCATCTCGACGAAGCTGGCCACCGTCCTCAAGATCGGTTGGGGTCAGGATTTGCAGAACAGCGGCGCGCACACCCTGATCGCGCTCGCGGAGCTCAACTATCTGCTCAGCGAGACGAGCAACGTGCGGATCGGGTACCTGCGCGATGTTCAGCTCGTCCCTCTCTATGGAACCTATCGAGACGACCGCGGCTACGTCGACGCGCGCTTCTTCCTGCACGGAAGGTTGACTCTCCACGGGTCGGCGGCCCTGGACTCTCTCTCGTTCTATTCCAACTCCGGCCGCAAAGACACCACGGTGACGGTCGACGTCGGGCCTGAATACCAGTTCACCCGATGGTTCATCGGCGCGGCCGGCTACGTGGTCGGTTCGAGAAGCTCCAACCTCACCGCCTCGAGCTACAACTTCACCCGCCACGAAGTCTACGTCCGGGCTACATTCATCTACTGATGGGAATGCGCCGGGGGCAGTGGAAGAGCTTGCTTCGACCTGCTCGGCGTGTCGCTCGGCCGGCGATTCGATTGCTGCTGATCGGCTGCGCGCTGGAACTGGTCGACTGTCGCTCCCCGCGGTCCCTTCGCGGGGACTCGACGGATTCGGCGACCGAGTCCGGCATGGCGCTCGGATCGGACACCGGCGGCAGCTCCTTGGGTCCCGGCGATCTGGTCGAAGTGCGGGTTTTCCAAGAGGCCGACCTCTCTGGGACCTATCGGCTCTCCCCCGAAGGAACGGTGGATTACCCCTTGTGCGGCAAGGTGTCGCTGATGGGGATGACCTCCAGCCAAGCCTCGGACGCGCTGACCACCTGCCTGGCCAAAGGATACCTGCGCAAGCCTCAGGTTTCGGTGCTGATCCGCGAGTACAACTCGAAGAAGATCTTTGTCTTCGGCGAGGTGCAGAAGCCGGGAACCTTCCCCTATGAGGAGAAGATGTCCATCGTCCAGGCGGTGACGCTGGCGGGAGGCTTCACCAAGGTGGCCTCGAAGAACAGCACCCAGGTCACCCGGACGATCGATGGCGCGGAGAAGAAGATCCGCGTGCCGGTCGAGGACATTGGCACCGGTCGGGAGCGGAACTTCTTCCTCAAGCCGGGCGACATCGTCTTCGTGCCGGAGAGCTTTTTCTAAGGAACGACCCGGGGCTGCACGGCCCCGTTTATCCGAAGTAGCGCTTCGTCCTCGGCGTCCAACCGATCTCACCGAGAAATCTCGAGCACTCCGTCATCAGCCGCTCTTTGATTCCCGGACCGCAGGCCAGCACATCTCCGATCGACAGATCGAGCGGCTCGCCATCCACGCGGGTCATCGTTCCCCCCGCTTCCATCACCAGTAGGGCGCCGGCGGCAACGTCCCAGGGCTTGAGCCCGAACTCGAAAAAGCCATCGAAACGCCCGGCCGCCACGTAGGCGAGATCGAGCGCGGCGCTGCCAAAGCGGCGAACACCTTGCGCCTGGCGGATCAGCCGATTGAACAGACCGAGCGGAACCTCTGGGCGCTCGCGGACATCGTAGGGGAATCCGGTGCAAAGCAGCGCCCGGTCGAGCGATTGAACCGAGCTGACGCGCAGCGGGCTGCTGTTGAGCGTGGCGCCTTGCCCCCGAGCGGCCGAAAAGAGCTCGTTTCGAAGCGGATCGTAAATGGCTCCCGCGAGCAATTCGCCGGCGCCCTCCACCGCCACCGAAACGCAGAAGTGCGGAACGCGGTGGGAGTAGTTGGTGGTGCCATCCAGAGGGTCGATGAACCAGCGCAGCTCTCCGCGACTCTCCAGACCGCTTTCCTCGGAAAGGATGGTGTGCTCGGGAAAGCGGCGGTGCACGTATCCGATCAGCTCCTCTTCCGCCGCCTTATCGGCATCCGTCACCAGATCTATCCGGCCCTTGTACTCGACGGTGCGCTGGCCTTCGAATCGATCCGCGAGGATGCGTCCCGCCCGACGAACAGCCTCCTCCGCCGCGGAGAGCAGCTCTGCGACATCGGGAATCGACATCGCGGTCACGGTCCTTTCTCGGCGAGCAGCGCCTCGATCTCCGCCTGGAGCTTGGGCAGGAACTCTGCCGCGAATCCCTCTTGGACGTGGCGTACCCGCCCCTGCTTGTCGAGGACGAAGCTCGTCGGCATCACCCGGACGTTGAGCTTCGTCTCCACGAGCTCGGCGTCTCGATCCAGGAGGATGGGCAAGCTGAGCTTGGTTTCCTTCACGAACGGGGCAACGTCGTCCGGGTCCTCGTCGGTGTTGATCGCGTAGACCTTGAATCCGCGTCGGCCGTACTGCTTGGCGAGGCGTTCGTACATCGGCAGCGAACGCCTGCAGGGCTCGCACCAGGTTGCCCAGACGTCGAGGAGCACGACGTTGCCGCGATCCTTCGCCAGATCGTGGATCTTTCCGGCCGGATAAAGGGGGAGCTTGAGCTCGAGCGGAGAGCGCGCCGTCGCCGATCCATCCCCGCTTCCCAAGGGGGACTTTGCCCCGGAGAGCGCGGAAAAAAGAAGCAGGGACAGGTAGACGGACTTTTTCATCGCGATCCTTGGGCCTTCTTTCGAAGCTCGGCGATGAGCTTGTCGATCAATCCGCCGAACGAGCCATTGCTCATTACCAGAATCACATCTCCAGGGCGCGATTGGGTGGCGACGCGCTCGATCAGATCGTCGACCGAGCCGGCGCTGTCCGCTTCGATTCCCGCCGCCTCGAGCGCGAGGATCAGCACCGGAACGTCGAGCTGCTCGTCGGCCGGCACCTTGTCATGAGGTTCGGGAACCTTGATCGATGCGCGGTTGGCTCCGGCGAAGGCTTGCGCGTATTCGGCCTGGTGGATGTTTCGCCGGCTGGTGTTCGACCGCGGCTCGAACACGGCCCACAACCTGCGCTCCGGGTGGCGGCGATGCACCGCGGCGATCGTCTCGCGAACCGCGGTCGGATGGTGGGCGAAGTCGTCGATCACCATCACTCCGCGAATCTCCGCCCTCACTTCCTGGCGCCGTTTCACCCCTCCGAAGCTCGATAGACCGCCGGCGATCGACTCGAAGGAAAGGCCGAGCGCCCGCCCTGCCGCGATGACCCCCATCGCGTTCTCCACATTGTGTACTCCCCCCATCCGCAGAAAGACCTCGCCGATCGGATGGTTGCCTTCCATCGCGGTGAAATGCGCGCCCTCGCTCGACAGGGCGATGCTGGCGGCGGCGAAGTCCACGTTCGGCGCCGGGCGGGCGGCATAGGAAACGACCCGCGCGCGTCCGGTCCGGGCAATCCGCACCGCGTTCGGGTACGACGCGCAAACAGCGATCGTTCCGTCGGCGGGAAGGAGCTTGGCGAAGGATTCGAACGAGGACTCGTAGTGGCGCAGGTCGCGATAGATGTCCGCGTGGTCCAGCTCGATGCTGGTCAAGATCGCCGTTCGCGGCCGGTAATGGAGAAACTTGGGGCCCTTGTCGAAGTACGCCGTGTCGTACTCATCGCCCTCGACGACGAAGTGCTCGCCGCGGCCGATCCGGTAGTTGCAGGCGTAGTTCTGGGTCACACCCCCGACGAGGAAGGAGGGATTTTTCCCGGCTGCGACCAGCACGTGGCCCATCATTGCCGAAGTGGTGGTCTTCCCATGTGTTCCGGCGACGACGACCGAATGCCGAGACTGAAGGAAGAGAGAACCCAGCGCGGCGGGGAAGCTCATCTGTCGGATCCGGCGCGCGCGCACTTCGGCGGCCTCCGGATTCGCGCGGCGAATGACGTTGCCGATGATCGCCAGATCCGGCTTCGCCTGGTCGAGGTTCTGCCCGTCGTAAGGGGTCATCACCGGGATGTTCCAACCGCGGAGCATGTCGCTCATCGGCGGATAGACTTTCTCGTCGCTGCCGGTCACCGAGTATCCGGCGGCTTGCAGCATTCCGGCGAAGGAGCCCATCCCGGTACCTGCAACGCCGACGAGGTGGATCCGGCGGATGCTCGAAGGATCGACCTCGTTGAGAACTTCGCCATTGTCGTCGGTCATGTCAGCTCGCCAGGCCCAGGCTCTCTACCACTGCGTCGTGGAACAGCGGTCGAAGCTCGCGAATGCCGAGCTCTTTTCGACCGGCCAGCGTCCGATTGGTGCAAAGAGCCACCACCAGCCGGCGGGAAAGATCGATCCATAAGCTCACCCCGGTGAAGCCCGTATGGCCGATTGCCCCCGGCGAAGCCCGACCGATGTATTTGCCGGCGGAGGACGGCTGCGGAAAATCCGGGGGTGACGGCGTGTCGAACCCAAGCGCGCGCGTGCTTCCCGGGGTGTCCGAATCCGGGGCGAGCGCCCGCTGCCAACTCGCCTGTGGCGCAAGCTTGCCCGCGCCTTCGAATTCTTCGAGGATCGCCTGACCGAACTTCGCCACATCCGATGCCGTCCCGAACAGTCCGGCGTGACCGGCGACGCCATCCATCGCCCAGGCATTGTCATCGTCCACCTCGCCCGGGCAAGCCGGGCGCGGCTCGATGGACCAGAGGTTTTCCTGCCCCGGCGCGGGCTCGCGCGGCCGAGTCGTTCCCGTCGGCGCGATCGGATCGACGATCGGCTTTCCCTCCGAGAGGCGCCGGAAGTGCGAGGACAGCTCGAGCCGGGCGGCGACTTTTTCCCGGTAGAGCGCGTCCAGCGGCAATCCGGAAGACCTCGCCAGGGCTTCTCCGAGGAGGATGAAGCCGACGTCGCTGTACCCGGCGACGCGCTTGGCGGATGCGTGTGTTCCCTTCGCCGCCTCGACGACTTGATTGCGCGCGTGCGCTCGGATCGCCGGCGCGCAACCGGGAGAGAACAGCGCGGGAAACGCCCCCAACACCGGCGCGAAAAACGGAACGAAAGCGGGCAATCCAGAGCGGTGGTAGAGCAGGTCGGCGAGGCTAATCTGCGCGCGGGCCACCGCGGTTTTCGGGAAGAAGGTGGAAAGGTCGCTTTCCAGGCTCACCTTCTGCTCGTTCCACAGGGCCATGAAGGCGGCGGTGGTGCAGATGACCTTGGTGAGGGAGGCCAGGTCGAAGAGCGTTTCCGACAGGGCGTCGCCGGATGTCCCCTGGAAGACGCGAGCCCCCTGATGCAGCACCACCGCCTGCGCGCTGGGGAAGATGCGGCGCTGGACCCCCGAATCGAGCAGATCTTGAAGGTTTGAGGTGGGAGCCATTTTCGGGCCGGTCGGAGTCCCTATCGTATCCCAGGTGGGCGATGCCCCGGTGCCCTCGAGTGATTGCGCAGCCATCGGGCGCAGCGTCTCACTGGGGAAGCTCAGAAGCGCCGCCTGTCGGTCGCGGTGTCAAGCCGTCCCAGTCGCGGTCGCCGGCTCCAGGAACTCGAGCGTGCCCCGCGTGGCATCCAGTCGCACGCGAACCCCCAGCGGCACCGCCACGTTCGTATCGCCGTGGCCGATCGGAAAGCCCATCGCGCAGGGCAACTTGGTCTCTTCGGCGAGCGAGCGCAGCACGTCAACGCTGGTATAGCTGGCGCCCTTCTCCTCACAGAGGCTGAAATCTCCCAAGACGATTCCAGCCACCTGATCGAAAACACCGGCGAGCTGCAAGTGCGTCCACATCCGATCGAGCCGATAGGGTCTTTCGCCGACGTCCTCGAGGAGCAGCACCGCGCCCTTCAGCGAGGGCATGTACGGCGTGCCCAGAAGCCGAGTGAGAACCGACAGGTTCCCCCCGACGAACGGACCTTCCACCTGGCCCGGAACCAGGGCGCTCCCACCGAGCAGCGGCGGCGCGACTTCGGATGACTCGAGCAACTGGAACAGGCGATCGACCGTCTCCTTCGTCTGTCGCCCGAGCTGCGTCACCACCGGACCGTGAAAGGTGACCCAACCCTCCCTTTGGAGAACGAGGTGCAGGGTGGTGAGGTCGGAGAATCCCACCAGAGGCTTGGCCTGGAGACCGATGGCCGAAAAGCTGAGCAGAAGGCGCATCGTCCCATAGCCCCCTCGAGCGCAGAAAATACCCCGGACGCTCTCGTCGCTGAGCGCCGCGGTCAGTTCCGCCAATCGCCGGGCATCAGAGCCAGCGAGGTACCGGTCGCTGTCGAAGATGCGGCGGTCGAAGACGGGAA
>WNFC01018480.1_pt1 | contig 14757 bp, 11 predicted proteins | sample 5400541 | NCBI WGS metagenome assembly WNFC01 (sample SAMN13153342, study PRJNA577476) | soil metagenome | isolation source: 120 cm saprolite under Douglas fir tree site 2 hole 2 replicate 1 | place: USA:California | collected 2015-04-18
AGGTTCGCGTGCTGCTGCCCTTCGCCACGAAAGGTGAAATCGGGGTATTCAAGAAGGGCGACGAGCTCGTAGTCGAGGTCGGCACAGTTCGCCGCCATGTCGGGCTGCCAAGGTCGATGGCAGGGCTGCTGCCGGCGAGAGCGCGGCTGGAAAATCGTGTATTGACGGTCGAAATGAAGGAGGCGCAATGAACGAGCCACAGGAAGCCCAGTCAACGGCGAGAGAACATGCCGCTCATGAGCCATGTCCATGCCGCGAGATCGTAGAAACCGTTCGCGAATATCTGGGAATTTCGCCAGCTGTGCGTCAGCACTTGGCCAACTCACGCGTCGAATTTCTTAAAGCACTCCGGGAGATGCTAGACGCGCGCATTGAGCATCTGTCGAGTCAGCCTCAGAAGGGCACGAAGGTCGCAGTCGAATAGGCCGTTTTGGAGGGGCCTCGCACCGTAGTTCCGCAGGCGGGCAGACGTTGCTACCCATTGTCAGCGCTGCTCTCTTGTCTGGCGGACTGAAACAAGGTCCCACCTCCCGTCTGGCGTCGATGTTTGTTGTCTAAGAATATAGAGATTCCCATCCTCGGCGCGAACCTTATAAAAGATACTCTCTGGGTCGTACCATTGATCCACCACTGTCTCAACGACATACTGTCTTCCTTCGAGCCAGAACCGAACAGGTCGCTCGTCTGCCTTTCGGACGGAATAGCATTCCACATTCAACTTCATGAGCTCCATTATCGCCCAGCGCCAAGGCCGCGTTTGGAGACGCTAAAGGATGTGATGGGGTCAGCAGTCCCGCAAATCCCCACGTTCGGCATCCCGAACTTCGTTGCACCAGCGCAGCAGATTCAGTTAGCCTTGCCTTTGAATTTCTAGGTTCAGATCATCGGAGTTGTGAGGGCATGCCGATACCCACAGAGCCAATCGGGAGTATTCCCAGGCCGTCGGAGCTGTTGAGCGCAATGCGCGCTCGCGCGGCGGGACAGATGTCGGACGAGCAGTTTCATCTCGCGGAGGAAGCGGCATTGCGCGACACCATCAAGCGCATGGAACAAACCGGATCACCCGTCATAACGGACGGCGAACAGACCAAGCCCAGCTTTGCCACTTATCCACTCACTGGTCTTGCGAATCTTGCTCCTGACGGCGTTACGATTCCTTTTGCGGACGGACACACGCGGCAGCTGCCGAAGTTGACTGCCGGCCCTTTCCGGTATGCGGTACATGCAGTCTCTTATCTCAAAGCCGCTCAGCGGTACGCGCACCGGCCTGTGAAGCAAGCTGTGATCTCTGCGTCAGCTCTTAGCCTCCTCTATCCTCAGAGCGTTGTTAGTGGGTATTCGCGCGAAGCGTTTCTGGGAGACTTGATTGCCGAAGCGGAACGCGATATCCGCGAGTGTCTGGAAGCTGGCGCTGCATGCGTGCAAATTGACTTCACGGAAGGAAGACTAGCGCTGAAGCTTGATCCCTCCGGCGGACTGTTAGACGCATTTGTTGAGTTGAACAACCGCGTGCTCGATCGCTTTACGGCTGCCGAGCAGCAGCGAATCGGAGTACATACGTGTCCGGGTGGCGATCAAGACTCGACCCACAGCGCCGACGTGGACTACACCGGCTTGCTACCTGCATTGTTTCGCCTGAAGGCAGGGCGCTTTTATATTCAGTTGGCCAGCGAGCCGGACCGACGGCGCGTACTCGGCAGCATCCGAAAATTGCTCAAGATAGACCAGATACTTTTTATTGGAGTGACTGACCCGATCGGCCGGAAAGTCGAGACTCAGGAGGAAGTCCGAGACCGCGTACTCGAAGCAGCAGAGTTGATCCCGGTCGAATCGTTGGGAACAACTGACGATTGTGGGTTCTCGCCCTTTGCCGACGATACCTCGACGTCACGAGACACCGCCTTTTCAAAGATCAGGTCCAGAGTTGCAGGAACCGCTCTGGCCTCACAAACTTTGGGGGTCTAACGAGACATTTTCATCTTGCTCAGCAATCAGCTAAATATCTCTTGTTTCAGCGGCTTCTCGATTTCCATAGTAGGTAAAAATGGGTTTGGGCGTGTTGTATGAAAGATGTTACGTCGTTTGAACGTTAAAAACCCCGATAGTGAGTTAACGATTTTCCGTACCAAAACGGAACTGTGTTCGGTTCAAGTTCCTACCCCCGCTTCTTTATATCGGCATTCGTGTGGCGAACCGGCGCACGTTAAGCACACGGTCGGAATGCAAAGCTGGGGAGATGTGAACTTCTAGCTGACCGACAGTAAGTCGGCTGTCTGACACAAGGACGGACTAATAAACGGCAAGTAGGAAAACAGCGAAACCAGGGTGAGCTTAGGGAGAGGAGCAAGGTGAGCTCCCTGTGACAGGGCAGCGCGACCGGGCGACTTGCGAATTGCGCCGTCCACCCCCTGTGGTAATGTGGTGGGCACTTGAGAAAATCTATGGTGAGCCCGGCAAAAGGAATCGATACGAAGACGGCAGGGGTGAAGGCTGGGAAAAAGCGAAAGATCGACAATTACACCCACCCCAAGAAAGAACGCATCAATAATCCGCCGGTAGGCCTTGTTACTCCGGAGACAGACAAGGATGGAGGCAAAAAGCCTTATTCGTACGATCCTCATCTGGATCCCGCCCTTCAGTGGAGCGGCAAGGCGGAACGCACATCGTTCGAGGTGCCGACGGTATCGTTGCACGTTCACGAGCGCATAGACCCGCGATCGATTATTGAAGCGGTCAGAAAAAAGAACGGCGAAGATTTTGTCCAGGGATCGTTGTTCAGCAGGCTTGAAGAAAATCCGCCTCTCAGAGAAGCCGTCGATTTTTGTAAACACAAACACAACTGGTCGAATCGCGTGATTGCCGGCGATAGCCTGCTCGTGATGAATTCGCTTCTGGAGAAGGAAGGGATGGCGGGCAAGGTGCAGATGGCGTATATAGACCCGCCTTAGGGGATCAGGTACGGATCCAACTTCCAGCCTTTCGTAAGCAAAAGGAGAGTTAGCGAGAACGACGCTGACGAGGATCTGACGACGGAACCGGAAATGCTGAAAGCATTTCGGGACACGTGGGAGCTGGGCATCCATTCTTACCTCTCGTACATGCGCGACCGCCTTCTGCTGATGCGAGACCTTCTGGCAGAAGAAGGTTCTGTCTTCGTTCAAATCTCCGATGAGAACGTAGCCCTGGTGCGCGGGATCCTCGCGGAGGTATTTGGAACCGAGAATTTCGTCGTCACGATTCCCCTGAAGAAGAAGGGCGGTCAGAAAGCACGGATGCTTGCTCCCGTCAATGATTACATCCTCTGGTCGGCCAAGAACCAGGAGGCTGCGCGCGCAAAGTTTCGAAAACTCTATAAACAGGTTGCTGCTGCGGATCTGATTACGAAGTTCAATCTTGCGGAGCTTGAGGATGGCCGGATCGCATCCGTCAGCGAACTCTCCAAGGATACGGGCAATGACTATCGCCGCTTTCCCAAACTGTTCGAGCAGGATTTTCCAAGAGCGCGTTTATTTGAGTCCAAAGATTTAACGCGGGAGGATATCGGCGAACCCAGAGCGTTCCGTTCAAACACGAGGGGGTCACGCATGGGCGGAAAAATTTGTAAACGAATTTGCGGCATTCCAAGAGGCGAATTTGCCGTGGCTCAAAAAGTAAGCTGCCTCATCGGCGCAGAATATCGATCTCGCTCAGCTTCTGGAGCATCGTGGCCACAGCTTCGAGGTATTCCGTTAGGGATTTGTGGAGGTCCGAGAAGCGGTATTGGACAGGCGGCCGCGCGCGAATGGCGTATTGCCTGCTGATGATTTTTCCGGTTGCGTCCGTCATGACCTCGCCCTCACGTGATTCAAGGCCGGAGAAGAAGATTCCGTAGTCAACAGACGGATGGATGTGATGCATCAGTCTGCGGCGGTACGTGATCGCCGTGTCACCGTGAGGCATGTTCTCGGGGATCTTCAGTGCAGCGCTGATCGCGTCGAAATCCGGTTGCGCCAAGGCGCCCGAGGCGCGTTTTGCTTCCAGCCCTTTCTCGACATTCGAGCGGAGGAGTTGAGTTCTCTCCCAATTGGGCTTGCTCGTATCCACCAGATCGCCGCCCAGGCTCTCGTGCACCAGGCGGTTCACTAAATCCTGAACCTTTATCAATTCGCAGACAGCGCGATCGAGGGCTTCCATTTTGCGATTGTGTAGGAAGTAGAGATTGTTGATGGCTTCGTCGTCCTGGAACGGTGGCTCTTCTGCCGGTTCAAGCTCCTTGAAAGCACGCGCCATTTCGAGATCGTGCTCGATGCCGCGAATAAGATTGCTTAGCTCAAGCCACAGGCTCTGCGAATTACGGACATCGAAATACTCGCTGAAATCGATTTTGCTTTGCGGAAACTGAAGCCAGCTGCCAGCGCCGGCGTTATGTTTTGGCAGGGGTTGCTCGCGCATGGCGACGCGGAGCTCGGAGAATAGATGATGCGCTATCCTCGCCTCGCCCTCGGGCGATCCTTCGCGAGGCGTCTGAAGGCGAAGAGTGTGAGGGCGGGCTGTTCCGTCTTCGTCCGCAAACGTGAGTGTGATTTCGACGTTTCTCATTTCTCTTTACGCAAAAGCGGCGAGACTGCCTTTGTTCAATCCTACCTGAATGTCGCGATTCCGCACGCCCTTCAGATAGACCATCGTCGACGCGATGTCGCGGTGTCACATCCATTGCTGGAGTATGCGGATATCGATGCCGTCCTGCAGCAACGTTCTAACGAACGCCTGATCCTCAAATCCCGCACACAACTGGCCCACAACCACCTGTAAGTTACTCGTATTCATGCGGGCGTTCCCCGTCGGCGGACTGATCGGCCGTCAGTAGGAACAAGAAGGATGTCCTACGCTTGGTGCCCGTTTCTGACCGACATCCGAATGCCAACACCGCTTCGCGAACGATTCGAGCTCCCCGGTATCCACACTATTGTCGAAGGCGGCGGATTAGCAACCTGGTTCAAAAGGCATTCATCAAGGCATTGTGACGAGCGCTGTCAGCTTCCTTATCGGACACGCCCACGTAGACCATGGTCGAATTAATGGAACGGTGCCCAAGCGCCCGCTGGACTTTCGCGAGATTAACGTCCCGACGAACCATGTGTGTGGCCAGGGTATGCTTTAACACGTGCGGATGGCCCATATGGTCTGGCAAACCTGCGTTGCGAGCTATCTGCCGGAATATCCGATAGAACTGCGTGCTGGTGAGATGGCCACCCTTCTGCGAGGTAAACAGACCATCCCCACAATCCGTGGGCCGCACTGCAAGCCACTCTCTTAGGGCTCTAACTTCGTCCAGGAGCGGTATTCCTCGATGCCTCTCTAGTTCCTGAATAGTGAACAGGCTTCCCTTAAGCCGGTGAATGGACAACACACCGCCTCGCAGATCCAGGTCGGAGATCTTCAATCCGCATGTTTCTGCGGCCCTCAGACCGTGACTGTATGTCGTCAGAATCATGGCCCAATCGCGGATTGCTTTCGATTTGGCCGTCCCTAAAACAGAAAGCAACTCGTCTTCACTCAGAAAAACAAACCCATTATTTGCCACGACTACTCTTCTCTTTCCGGGGGCGGTTCCAATAAGGTGATTTACAGGCCGCACACGCAATCGGTGTTGGTGTGGTCCATTTGTTGCCATCCTGCACAGGCCGAGGAATCCAAGTATTTCCGCACCGTTCGCAAGTGCATTCGCTGGCATCGATTTTGACCGTGCGAATCACTGTGACTACCACAGAATATACCTAAGTATATACCATGGCAATAACTTTTGTAGATCTATTATCAATAACTTACGGGGATACGTCAGTATTCGTACATTTTCGCGCTGGAATGGCGCAATCCGGGGCTGTTTCGTTGAGGGTAAAAGGCTTGGATCGGCTCTGGAATGTACGAAAACTGCCCTAACCTTACATTTCCTCCAGTCGGCGAGCTTCGCGGGCCGTGGCCGGGGCCCGGGCGAAACAGGTAGGATTTTTGGGTATTGCTCGGTCACAGCAACGGAAGGGATAGATGGGGGGTACAATGTTGTCGTTTTCGAGGTCAAAAAGGAAATTCCGGCTCAGTCACGGTCGGACCGGACCGCGGTACGGGCGGAGCAGTGTTCGAGGGAACAGGACCCGGTTCAACCTCTGACTACCACATACCGGCAAATCTGCGTTGAGGCTGCCCTGCGCGAAAGCGGAGGACAGGTGTCCTGACCATCGGGAGCTGCAGCCAGACTCGATGTACCGGGATCTACCTTGGAATCGAAGATCAGGTCACTAAAGTCTCGGTTTGTACAGTGCGTGCCGCAAAATGGAGGTGCGTCGTGCCGAGTCGGTCTTGGATGCAAGGGATTTTCTCCACTTCCGAAGTATCCTGGCTGCTATTCAGTCTTGTCCTGGTTTTCTCCATCACCACTTGGGCCCAGAACACGGGGCGAATGCATGGCACTGTTAAGGACCCAACAGGTGCGTCAATACCTGCCGCACAGATTGCCGTGACGAACCCTGCATCCGGCCTCGTTCGCAACGCCTCAACGGATTCGGCTGGTGCTTTTGTAGTCCCGAGCCTCCCGATCGGCACCTACAACGTCGAGGTTAAGGCGCAGGGCTTTACAACCACGAATGTAAAGGATCTCGTGCTCCACATTGGAGAAGGCCTTTTGGTTGATGTGACGATGCGAGTCGGTCAAGTCCAGGAACAAGTGTCAGTCGCCGCTGAAGCACCCCTGACAGATACCTTGAGTCCGGAGGTTGGTAATGTCATTCAGGAACAACGCGTGCAGAACCTGCCATTAAACGGTCGCAATGTCCTTCAACTCGCACTACTCGCACCAGGGGCTGCAGAACCAGATCCTGGTAATGGCATCGAGAAGGGTTCATTTACCAGTGGCGGCTTCACGGTAAGCATCAACGGCGGCAGGCTCGACGAGAACGAATACCTTTTGGATGGGGTGTGGGACGGCATAGTTTATTTCAATCAACAAAATATCCTTCCCACAGTCGATGCGGTATCAGAGTTTCGGGTCATCGGCACAAATGCGGATGCCTCTCGCGGTTTCGGTCACGGAGGCGTGATCATCTACAGCACTGTCTCAGGCGGCAATAACATTCATGGAAAGGTGTGGGAATTTCTTCGGAATGACGTTTTGGATGCGAGAAACTTTTTTGACCGGACGAGGCCTCCTTATCGCCAAAGTCAGTTTGGCGCGATCGTAACCGGGCCGGTTTTGCTTCCAGGTTATAACGGCAAGGATCGTACACATTTCATGTTCAGCTATGAGGGACTTCGCATCCACAAGGGACTTACCGCGCTCACGACGATCCCTACCTCGGCCGAGATCGGTGGCGATTTCAGTGCTGACGCTCCCATCTATGATCCCTTGACTACTTGGCCTGACCCAAGCAATCCGGGAAAGTTTCTCCGTGATCCGTTCCCAGGGAATAAGATCCCGTCAAACCGGATAGCTTCTCAATCCGCGTTCTTGGCGAGTTTTTTCCCGCTCATAAGCCAGGGTGGTGTGGGTAATTTTGTCAACAATCCCACACTGATCAACAACCGAGATCAATATAACGCACGTATCGATCATTCTTTCTCGACGCACGACCAGGTATTCGGCCGCGTCACCGTGGCGAATTTTGATGGACGCGATCCACTCGCATCAGGAGTTGTTTTTGCTGCCGCCCCTCCGTTCAATCCACCCAGTTTGCCGACTACCGAAGGCGCATTCAGCCGTAATGTTGCACTTGGATGGACACACGTGTTTAGTTCAAGTGTCGTGAACCAATTCTTGTTCGGCTTCAATCGATCGAGAATGCCGAGAGACCAACGAGGTAGGTAGGCATTCATTAGACTTTGGTGGTACGTTCCTCCGCACTAGGCTTGCGCACCGTTTCGATTTTTTTAGCAAGACTAGCATTTCCTATTCGGGGGGATTCACTGCCAACCCAGAAAATGCAGCGAGCACAGGTAATTCCTTCGCCGATTTTCTCCTTGGGTATCCGGCCTCGGTACTTGCAGGTGTGGGCGATACAGGATCGCACAGCTTTCAGTACAGAATTGAAGGATACATCACTGACACATTGAAGTTGACCCGAAAACTGACTGCCGAGCTGGGACTGCGTTATGAGGTTCTACGTCCACCATTGTTTGAGGAACCAGTATCTGCCTTGGATCTAAAAACGGGGGATATGGTGATAAATGTCCCAGGAAATGGTCCGCTCCCACCTCAAGTTAATAAATTCATTCCATTAGGGATTAAATTCGTTACCGCCCGAAGTGCCGGGTTCCCAGAAACATTGGTCGATACGAATAAGAAGAATTTCGGTCCGCGTGTTGGTTTTGCCTACGACGTGCAAGGTGATGGCAAGACCGTCGTGCGCGCGGGATACGGGTTGTTCTACGCTCAGCGGCAGCAGGTAAACAGCACAGCACAAATGCTAACGGACATCCCCTTCTATAATCTTTCACTAGCTCTCAACGGTGGGGTGGGTGGCCCTTTGCCGACGCCCTCGTCACTAACGCCGACCATAAGTTGGAACAACCTGCTTACCAATGCAGCCGCCCGTCCGGGAGGCACCACGATTCCACGCTACTTCCCGCTTGGCCAAGTCCATCAGTGGAGTCTGAGTGTTCAGAGGCAAGTTTTGTCCGATACCGCGCTCGAGCTCGACTACGTCGGCTCGTCCGGCCACAAACTGATAGGGGGTACGACGGTAAACCAGATAGATATTCTTGGTGAGGTGTACCCGAAAGGAACTCGGCCTTTCCCACAGTATGGAAATTTTACTAGCTGGAGGGGATCGGGTAACTCCTCCTATAACGCTTTAATTATTAATGCTAACAAACGCTTGCGTTCAGGTCTGACATTCCAGGCTGGATACACTTATTCTCATTCGATTGACACTGCATCGCTCGAAAATTTCACAGGTGGTTCATCAAATTTTACACAAGACACCCACGCTCCGGCGAGTGCAGAAAAAGGTAATTCAGAGTTTGATACTAGACATCGCTTTATCATCAGCTACTTTTACGAGCTGCCGATTGGACCGGGTAAGAGATTCCTGTCCCTCAATGGCGTAGCGGGTAAGCTAGTCGGCGGTTGGCGAGTAAGTGGGATTACCACCAGAGCCGGCGGTGTTCCTATTACACCTGGCTTCGCAGTTGAGCCGACTGGAACGGGTTCATTCGGAGTGCGGCCGAACGGGATTGGGGATCCAAACCAAAACGCACCTCACACTCCACAGGAATGGTTCAACACTAAAGCGTTTGGAATACAGACAACGCCCACGTTTGGCAATGCCCGTCGTAACACAATCACGGGGCCCTGGATTAACAACTGGGACATCAGTTTCTCCAAAGATACACCCCTCACAGAAAGATACCATTTGGCATTTCGCGCAGACATGTTTAACACATTTAATCATCCTCAATTTCTGCAGCCTGTTCGTCTGATTGACTCACCCGAATTCGGCAAGATCTTTCAAGCTCGTGATCCAAGACAAATTCAATTTTCTCTGGGACTTTCTTTCTGAGGAGCCAGTGCGGTTGCATCTCGATACTTAACTAGAAATTGACCAACTCTGGAATGAAAAAGAGGGACGATCGCTCCTTGCCGTCGCACCGCAGGTTACTTTTGCGCAGCACGTTGTCATAAAGGCCGGCAGACTGATAGACGGTACGGGTGGACCTGACATTGAAAATGCCATCATCGTGGTGGAGGGAGATAGGATCGCTGCAGTCGGAGGTTCTTCGAGTGTTCAAGTCCCGCGTGACGCTCGAACCGTTGACCTGAAAACCGAGCACGCCCAGCGTGCGCAAGAGTAATATCGACCTCCCGCGGTAAACTAGCTTTTTGCAAATGTTCGAGGCTTACCCCGGCTGGAATCGTGATTGTCGACCGACGAAGCGCCTGAACTTGGAGAACAGTGATCGTGGACCTTTCACAATACGTGCTCGAGGCTCTCCGCAGGGACGAGGAGTTCGTTTTGCACCGGGGCGCGCACTCGAACCACTCCGCTTCGTCATCAATTCTCCTGCTAACTCCTGCTTCGATGCGGCCAGCGCCGGAGACCCTAAAGAAAATAGAGCACGAATATTCGTTGAGGGATGAGCTAGACTCGGCCTGGGCGGTTCGGCCCTTGGCCCTGTCCGAGCAACGTGGGCGGACGACGCTCGTGCTCGAAGACCCCGGCGGCGAGACTCTCGATCGATTCCTTCCAGGGCCGATGGAGATGACGCAGTTCTTACGCTTCGCCGTCGGTCTCGCAACGGCACTGGGCGGGTTGCACAAAAGGGAGCTGATTCATAAGGATGTAAAGCCGACCAATGTTCTGGTGAATCTCGCGACGGGTCAGGTCCGGCTCATGGGTTTCGGCATCGCTTCGCGCCTGCCGCGCGAGCGCCAGGCATCTGAACCTCCCGAGTTCATCTCCGGAACACTCTCCTACATGGCCCCCGAACAAACCGGGAGAATGAATCGCACGATCGATTCGCGGAGCGACCTCTATGCTCTCGGGGTGACGCTTTACGAGATGCTGACCGGGAGTCTCCCATTCACGGCTTCCGATCCAATGGAACTGGTGCACTGCCACATGGCGGTATCGGCAATCATCATGAAGTTGCTCGCCAAGACTGCTGAGGACCGCTATCAGACAGCGGCTGGCGTCGAGACTGATCTTCGTCGCTGCCTTGCTGAATGGGAAACGCAGAATCGGATCGACGAGTTCCAGCTTGGCGAACAAGACACGCCAGACCGGCTGCTGATTCCCGAAAAATTGTACGGGCGAGAACCGGAAATCGCCGCCCTGCTCACTGCCTTTGACCGCGTCGTAGCCGGGGGCAGGCCGGAGCTGATGCTTGTCTCCGGACACTCCGGTATAGGTAAGTCCTCCGTCGTCCATGACCTTCATAAACCGCTGGTTCCGACGCACGGTCTTTTCGCATCAGGCAAGTTTGATCAATACAAGCGCGACATTCCTTATGCCACTCTGGCACAGGCCTTTCAGAGCCTTCTGCGCCCGCTTTTGACCACGAGCGAGGCAGAGCTGAGCAAATGGCGCGACGCCCTTCGTGGGGCGGTAGGTCTGAACGGGCAGCTCATTGTGGATCTCGTTCCCGAATTGAAGCTCATCATAGGAGACCAGCCACCGGTCCCTGAACTTCCGCTGCAGGACGCGCAAGGCCGGTTCCAGTTGGTGTTCCGTCGGTTCATCAGCGTATTCGCCCGGGCGGAGCATCCGCTGCTCCTGTTTTTCGACGATTTGCAATGGCTCGACGCGGCGACGCTCGATTTGATTGAAGATATGTTGATCCAGCCAGACGTGCAGCACTTGCTGTTGATCGGCGCCTATCGAGACAACGAAGTAGATCCCGGCCACCCGCTGACGCGGAAGCTCGAAGCCATTCAGAAAACCGGGGCAGTCGTTAGTGAGATCACCCTTGCGCCCCTCGCACCGAAGGACGTGACGCAATTGACCGCCGACGCCCTCCACTGCGAGCCCGACCGTGTCACCTCACTGGTGCAAATGGTTTACGACAAGACCGCGGGGAATCCGTTTTTCACGATCCAATTCATATCCTCCCTCGCTGAAGAAGGCCTGCTTACTTTCGATCATGTCGGTGCACGCTGGTCATGGGATGTCGATCGCATTCGCGCCAAAGGTTACACGGATAACGTGGTAGACCTCATGGTCGAGAAGCTGACCCGTCTTCCTGGCGAAACGCAGGAGGCGCTCAAGCATCTGGCCTGCCTCGGAGATGCCGCAGGCGTCAAGACACTGTCTCTGGTGTACGGAACGTCAGAAGAGCAGGTTCATTCGGATCTCCACGAAGCTCTCTGCGCGGAGTTGATCGAACGGAAGGGGGACTCGTACAAGTTCATCCACGATCGCGTTCAGGAGGCAGCCTACTCGATGATCCCGGAAGGCTTGCGCCCCCAGGAGCACCTCCGCATTGGAAGGTCCCTTGCTGCGCATACGCCTGAAGACAGGCGGCACGAGGCAATCTTCGAAATTGTCAACCAGCTCAACCGCGGCGCGGCCCTGATCAGTTCAGTGGAGGAGCGCGAGCAGGTTGCCGAGCTCAACCTCATGGCTGGCAAACGTGCCAAAGCTTCGACGGCCTATGCTTCCGCCCTGAGCTATTTCAGCGCTGGATCGGCGCTCCTGATGGAGGACCGCTGGACGCGGCGGTATGACCTGGCCTTCGCCTTGGAACTCAGTAGAGCTGAGTGCGAACTCCTGACCGGGCATCACGAAGCGGCAGAAGAGCGCTTGTTGACGCTTGCCTGTCGCGCCGCAAATCAGGTGGATCGAGCCGCAGTCACCTGCCTGAAGGTGGAGCTCTACACAATCCGGGACCAGTCTGAGCGCGCTGTCGCGGTTTGCCTCGAATATCTGCTCCAGGAGGGGATTGAGTGGTCAGCGCACCCCACGGGTAAGGATGTCCGGCTGCAATATGACCGGCTCTGGCAGCAGATCGGAAGTCGTTCGATTGAGGCCCTCGTGGATTTGCCTGAGATGAATGAACCGGGCGCTCGCGGAACCATGGATGTTCTCACGAGGCTCTTTTCAGCCGCGAATTTCACCGATGAAAATCTTAGTTTGCTCGTTGCCACGCACATGGCGAACTGGAGCCTTGGCCACGGGAATACGCACGCCTCTTGCTGTGGCTATGCTTGGTTGGCGATGATGGCAGGGGCAGTCTTCGGCGATTACTCCTCGACTCGCTGCTTTGGGCAGCTCAGCGTTGATCTAGTTGAGAAGCGCGGGCTAACCAGCTTTGCAGCGCGCGTCTATCTGACCGTCGCTTGTGTTGTCATTCCCTGGACCCAGCCCATCAGCGCCGGCCAGCAATTGTTTCGACGCGCCTTGGACGTTGCAGAAAAGAGCGGGGACCTTACTTATACCGCCTATGCTTTCAGCAATTTGGTTAGCAATTTACTTACGTGCGGGGGTCCACTTCATCAAATTCACGCCGCTGCGTTGGCCGGGATTGATTTTGCACGAACGACCGGGTTCGGCTTGGTTGTCGACATGATCACCAGCCAAGTCCAGTTAATCCGCACCCTCCAGGGGGTGACGCGGGATTTCGGCGCCTTCAACGACGCGGCGTTCGATGAAAGTGCGTTCGAGCAGCACCTGGAAGAAAATCCAGGCTTGAGCTTCGCGGCCTGTCGGTACTGGATCCGCAAGATGCAGGCGCGCGTTTGGGCGCAAGATCATGCGGCCGCTCTTGCGGCGGCGGCTAAAGCACAGGCGCTGTTGTGGACGCAGCGGGCTTTCATCGAACATGCTGAGTATCATTTCTACGCCGCATTGGCACGAGCGGCATCCTGCAACGAAGTGTCGGCGGAAACGTCGGCTGGGCACTTCACAGCTTTGGCCGAGCACCATAGTCAATTGGAGAAATGGGCAGATGTCTGCTTCGAGAATTTCGCAGACCGTAGCGCGCTTGTTGCTGCGGAAATAGCGCGCCTTGAGGCGCGGGAGATCGACGCTGAACGACTATATGAACGGGCGATCCGTTTGGCCCGCGAGCAAGGCTTCGTCCAGAATGAAGGACTAGCCTATGAACTGGCCTCACGGTTCTACGCAGCGCGCGGATTTGATGTCATAGCGGATGCTTACTTGCGCGCCGCACGCCAGTGCTACTTTCGGTGGGGCGCTCTAGGAAAGGTGAAACAGCTTGATCAGCTTCATTCGCGGCTCCAAGAGGAAACGTCGCCACCGGGTTCGACAAGCACGATAACGGGGTCCGTGGACCGGCTCGATCTCGGGACTGTCCTAAAGATTTCGCAAGCTGTGTCTGGCGAGATGGTCCTGGAGAAACTGATCGACAGGCTCATGCGGGCGGCCATCGAGCACGCAGGCGCCGAGCGAGGTCTCCTGCTTGTTCCGCGAGGTGACGAACTGCAGATAGAGGCGGAAGCGACCACTACTGGAGAGGATGTAAGCGTGCGTTTGCCAGACGGCGCCCACCTTGCCGCCGTGCTGCCGGAGTCGCTCGTCAGGTACGTCGTGCGCACTCACGAGAACGTAATCCTCGACGACGCCTCTGCGCGGAACCCATTTTCCGTGGATCCCTACATCGTTCAGCATCGCGCCCGTTCCATTCTCTGTTTACCGTTGATTAATCAGGCCAAACTCAGCGGTCTTCTCTACCTCGAAAACAGCTTGACTCCGCACGTTTTCACTCCTGAACGGATCACGGTGTTGAAGGTGCTTGCGTCGCAAGCAGCAATCTCGCTCGAGAATGCGCGGCTTTATCGCGACCTCCAAGATCGAGAAGGGAAGATTCGCCGCCTGGTCGAGTCCAATGTTGTGGGGGTTGTCATGTGGACTCTCGACGGTGCGATCGTCGGGGCTAATGAAGCATTCCTCCACATGGTGCAATACAGCCACGAAGATATCGCTTCCGGTTGTGTACGCTGGACAGACCTCACGCCCGCCGAATGGCGCGACTGCGACGAACGGGCAGTAGCTGATTTAAAGGCGACCGGGATCTTTCAAGCTTTCGAGAAGGAGTACTTCCGGAAAAACGGCAGCCGCGTGCCGGTGCTGCTGGGCGGCGCACTCTTCGAAGGAAGGAACGAAGGGGTCGCTTTCGTGCTCGATTTGAGCGAACAGAAGCGGGCGGAGGAGGCCCTCCGAAGAAGTGAATCGTACCTGGCGGAGGCGCAGAGACTCAGCCAGACAGGCAGTTGGGCATGGAGTCCAGACCAGGATATCAGGTACTGGTCGGAGGAATGCTACCGTGTTC
>WNFC01005229.1_pt2 | contig 14756 bp, 14 predicted proteins | sample 5400541 | NCBI WGS metagenome assembly WNFC01 (sample SAMN13153342, study PRJNA577476) | soil metagenome | isolation source: 120 cm saprolite under Douglas fir tree site 2 hole 2 replicate 1 | place: USA:California | collected 2015-04-18
GGCGGGAGGTCTTGATGCTCATCTCAGTTCACGGCCTCGGCTTGGTGATCGGGCGGGAGGTGGCCGGCCTGGCCGGTTCGGCGGGCGGAGTCCAGGGTGCGGGTGATCTCCTTGTCGTCCAGGCCGGCCTGGCGGGCGGCGGCGGCCAGCGGGCTGAGGTCGGCAGCCGGGTCGGCTTCTAGGGCGCGGTTGGCGGCCCAGAACAGGCCCGCGTTGCGGTTGCCTTCGAGCTGGCTGGCGACCCACCGGGCCAGGTGACTCAGGTCACGGTCGGGGGCAGGGTGCGGCTGCGATCGCGCGATCTGCCGCTGAGGCTGCAGCAGTCCGGTGACCTCGGCCCAGTCCAGTCCGCCGTCGGCCTCTACTGTCCGGATGAGCTGGTAGGGCTTGCCGTCAACCAGGGACGGCGGGGCCAGCACGTACCCGCCGCGGGAACGGAAGTCCAGGTGATGGGTGGCCAGGTGGCCGTTGCGCTGGGCAGAACCGCGGAAGTAGGCGTGCAGGCCGCCGCTGGGGGTCCGCACGTACGCGGCCGCGCCGTCCAGCAGCCCGGCGCGGCTGAGCGTGGCCAACGCGGCGTATCCGTTCCCGGCCGGGCCGTGGTCGTCGACGTCCAGGACGTCCGGTCCGGGTACGCCGGTGGCGATGGCCAGATTCCAGTGCGGGTTGCGGGTGAACCAGGCGGTGATCTGCTCTGGGTCGGTGGTGGCGTCGCGGTAGCCGTGGGAGGTGGCGGGGGTCTTCTGGCCGACGTGGCAGGGGAATACTGGCCAGCTGCGGGCGGCGTAGGCCATGGCCTGGCGGAGCGTCGTGTCGGTCATGGCCTGGTCCAGGGCTGGCCGCCGGCTGGTGCGGGGTTGCGGGGGTGGCCGCAGCGGTGGGTCTCGATGCGGAGCTGGTCGGCCAGGGCGGGCAGGATGCGGGCCTGGTATTCGGCCTGTGCGGATACCAGTCCGGGGGTGCGGCGGGGCTGCAGGTATAGCACCGACCACAGCTCGGCCAAGATGTCCAGCCCGTACAGGCACAGGTCGTGCTGATCCCAGCAGGGGCCCAGGGCGGCGGCCAGGTGCCCGTAGCCGGGCCGGTAGACCTGCTCCACCCAGGCCCGCAGCCGGGCGACCGGTTCCTGTCGGCCGTCGGCCGCTAGCTTCCACCACGCCGGCGCAGACCCGGGGCAGTAGCTGTCAGATTCCGCAGCTGCCTGGCTGGCCGCGGTGAGATGGGCGAGGGCAGCCGTGTGGTCGTGCAGGGTGCGGCCGATGCTGGCGGCATGGTCGGTGAGCTCGGCGAGCTGTCCGCTGACCGCAGTGTGATGCTCGGCTTCGCGGGTGTCGAGGCAGGTGACCTGCTCGCGGTAGGCGGCGATGCGGTCTAGGAGGCCGGTGATCGGGTCGTTGCCGGTCATCATCAGGTCCAGGGGAAGGAGGCGTCGTCACTGGAGATCCAGTGGTCGGGCACGTGGTCGGGGATGCCCGGGTCAGGCCCCTCGGCGGGCGGAGGGAGCTCGGCGGCTGGATGGCCGGGGGCGTGGCCGGGGCGCCGGGCCCGGCGGTAGGCGGGGTTGCGCCAGGCGCGGGGCAGGCGGGCGATGACCGGTGCCCAGCCGCCCCGGATGATCAGCGCGAACCCGGCGGGCAGCTGGCGGATCATGTCCGGGGTGGCCACGTCGTGGCGGGTGACGTGGTCCTGGCCGCGGAGCTTCCACGACGCCTGCCCGCACAGCGTGCTGGCGGTTTGCAGGGTGGTGGTGTCGGTGATGCCGGGCAGGAACACCTTCACCGAGGAGGTGTCCAGGACGATCTGCCGGCCATGGTCGCCCCAGCGTTCGGCGAGCTGGGCTTCGCCGTGGACGACGGCGACCACCTGGATGCCCTTGCCGCCGGAGTCGGCCAGCCAGAACGGCAGCGGTACCGGGCAGATCTGGGTCACCTCATCCAGGCCCATCAACAGCGTCGGATCCAGACGACCCGCCGCCGACGCCTGCCCGATCTGCGTGGCGACGTAATGGATCTCCGATGCCATCGCGGCGAACAGCGGGGCGACCGGGGCTTCCTCGGAGATAGCTTCGGCGATCAGGTACACGGTGCCGCGGTCGGCGAGGAAGGCGGGGATGTCGAACCCGCCGCCCGGCGGCGGCAGGACCGAGGCGGCCAAGGCGGGGTCGGCCATGAAGGCCAGGGCCCTTGTCATGACCATCCGGACCGTGGCCGCAGTCTTGTGGGCCTCGGACCGCAGCTCGGCCAGGGTGAGAGCCCACTGCCGGGCCCCGGCGGCGAGCAGGATCCGCTCGGGGACATCCGGGTCGGCACCTGCTACCCAGGCGGCCACCGTGCGCAGGTCGTACCGGGCCAGGGCGGCCGCGTGGAAGTAGCCGCGCAGGTAGTCCGAGGCCTTGGCGGACCAGAACGTGGCGTCCTCGACGGCCTTGGCCGAGACGGCGAACGCGAACGCGTCGGCGCGGCGGATGGCGGTGGCCGGGTCTTCACATCCGTTGACCGGGGACCAGCAGAACGTGGAGGGGACGGCGCCGATGCCTTGGGGGTTGAACACGTGCACCGGGCCGAGCTGGGCGCGCACTGGGCTGGTCAGTTCGTACAGGTCGGCTTTGGTGCTGGTGGCGATGACCGGGCCGGGGTAGCTCAAGATGACGTCGGCGAGGAACGCGGTCTTGTAGGTGCGGGGCGGGGCCATGACGAGCAGGTGCTCTTCCAGCGGGACGTGCAGGCGGTGCCGGTAGTGGGCCCGGCCCAGGGAGACCGAGTGCTGGCGGGGTTCGGCGATCCGGTACCACAGCGGGAGCGCGGAGCGGATGCGGCCGGAGCGGCGCAAAGCTGCCAGCCGGCCCCAGCGCAGCCACAGGCTGAAGGCGTGGGCGAAGCCCTTGCCGGGGTGCAGCCGCAGGTGCAGCCGGACCCGCAGGTGCCGGGCCCGGTTGCCGGGCAGGTAGCGGGGCGGCACGAACGCCCAGGCCACCACGGCGGCCAGGAGCAGGACGATGGCCAGGGCGATGGCGTACTTGATGATCATCGGGGGTCTCCGTTCTGCGCGGCCAGCACGGCGCGGCGCAAGGCGCGGCGGGCGGCGCCGGTATTCAGGTCGACTTGGGGTGCCAGGGCGGCGCTGATGGCGGCGACGCGATCAAGGGGGATGGAGGCAAGTGGGCCGTTCCGTTCGGCGACCAAAGAAAGGAACCGGGCCGTCTTCGTCTCGTCCCGGGCCCTGGCCACGTGCGGTGAGAGGACCGCCCGGGGCTGGGATGAGGCCGGGGCGCGGCGGGCGGGGGCGACCGGGCATTCGGCCAGGACCCAGGCGCGGAACCCGGCCAGTGTTGACCTGGGGGCCAGGGCCACGCGCAGCAGCCACAAGATCAGCCCGCCGAGGATGGCCAGCGGGGTAGCCGTGTCGTCGGCGAGGGCAGGGCCCAGGTGCTGATGGCGGGCCAGCGCCCAGGCGCGGACGACGCTGATGAGGGTGTCGCTCGCCAAGGCGTAGGCGATCGGGGGCATGGCCCAGATGGCCAGGTTCCGCCAGCCGGGCGCGGCCGCGATCGCGTTCATGAACACGCTGGTCCCGACCGCTGCGACATTCAGGATCCGGGCCCGGATCGCCCGCCTGCCGTGCAGGGCCAGCGCGATCCCGAGGCACGCGAACACCAGCGCCGCAGCATCGGGAATCGCAGCCTCCAGCCCGGCCACCACCGCCAGCCGCCGGGTGGCGTCGACCATCCGGTACTGGGCGGTGAAACTCACCACCGCCGCGGCCGCAGCCAGCAGGCACAACCCGGCAGCGGCATTCCGCAGCCAGATGCCCGAACGGTCCCGGTCGGACGCACTCCATCGGCGCCGATCGCCGGTGCGCTTTCCCGCGTCAGGTGCAGTTGCCATGAATGGCAGGGCCGGATTGGGTAGCGCGAGGAGAATGCAAGGCATCGTGGCCCGGCCTCCTGGTTCATCACCCAGGAGGCGGCGAAGGTGATTTCCGGCGATTAGCGGCATGGGGCAATCACTGCGATTAAGAGCGTGCATTGGTCAATCTCCTTCGGCGCTGCTATTTCCTGCGGGGCTGCCGGTGCGGACGCCTACGCCCAGCACGCTGCGGGTGATGGCGTCTAGGCGCGTGCCCGGCTTATCAGCTAGGTGACGGGCGTGATCGCCTATGCGGATGCCGATGACGAGCATGACGAATACACCGGCTACTGCACCTGATAGGAACACAGCCAGAACCAGAATCCAGACGGAGAAGGTCATCAGTTGACCCTCTTGCCGTCATCTGATCCGGGGGCTGTCCGCCATGGGGACCATTCCCTTTCCGTACCAGAGAAGCTTGTGACGTGACGGTAGGCCGACCGGAAAAGGGGACTCCAGGATGGCTCTCCTCGCGGAGCTGAAATCGTTGATATAGAGCTTATTTCAGCTCCGGTTTTGTTACGGAATGCTTTCGCCTGGTTGCGGTTGGTCCCGGTTTGGCGCGGAATCGCGCAGTGTTCGGCTAGTCTCGGCGCTGGAAGTGGAGCGCGGAGGAACGCGTGTCGGAAGGCGATCCCCAGAACTGGGCTGCGGTCGCTCGGGCTATCAGCGACCGTGTCCGCGAGCTTGGCTGGCGTCAGCGCGAGCTCGCGGAGCGTTCGCATGTGTCCGTAGCCGTCGTGCGCGAAATCCAGCGGCATACCGTAGAGCGCCGCCGTAGCCGTCGCACGCTCGAAGCTTTGTCCGTGGCCCTCGGGTGGGAACCGGAACACCTGGACGGGGTGCTCAAAGGCCGCGCAAGACAGCATGGCCGTCCTATCGCGCCTGACGATGCTGCCGTGTGGTCCCGCCTTGATTCCGTGGACCAGCGGCTTGACGAAATCGTCAAGCTTCTTACGGAACTTAGGTCCGACCTCGCCACGGTGATTGATCATGTCCGCGACGATCGTTAGGCCGGCTTGGCTGCGCCCTCCGGGCCATGTGCTTTCCATAGCCGTAACGAAACCCGCCGGCACCCGGTGTGCGGCAGTGTGCATAGGGGGGTGCATTCGTGCACGGCGGGGGGTGCACGGGGGGTGCTTTACACCCGATGAGGTGGTAGCGAGGTGACTTTGGAAAAGGAGCCGAACAGGGCGCTAGTCCGTGTGATAGCGCACGCTGGCATGAGTAACACGGGTCTTGCGTCCAGGATTCGCGTCGAAGCCAAGCGGCGCGGGATAGACGCTTCTCCTGACCATGTTTCTGTAAAACGCTGGCTGGACGGTACCCGGCCGCATGACGACACGATCCGATGTATTGCCGCCGTTTTGTCAGCGAAGGTAGGCCATGAAGTTTCATTCGCGGAAATCGGGTATGAGGTCCGGCAGCAGCATTCCGAGATCGATATCGTGGAAGACGGCGCGCGTTATCCCGCCGAGTCGGCCCGTGCGGTCGAACTTCTGGACACCCTGACTAACGCAGACATGGCAGACAGCCCGGAAGTCATGCGATCAAACTGGGTCTCGGAAACAGCCCCTAGCGTCATCACGGGCTACCTGTTTTCATCGCCGACATGGCGGGACAAGCAGGGTTCAGCGATTACTGCGAACGCTGCCGCCGCCGAGAGGATTCGCGCGTTCACGCGGCACCTAATGGACCTTGACTTCAACTACGGCGGGGGCCATGTCCGCAGGGTGCTCCTGTTTTACTTCCGATCTGAAATCGTTCCGCTGTTGCGCGAGCCGCACCCGGACCCTATCCGTCGTGAGATTTTTAGTGCCGCGGCCGGAGTGGCGCAGTTGCTCGGTTGGAGCGCTTATGACGCGGGGCGGCACGGCGCTGCACAACGGTATTTCATGCAAGGTCTTCGCTTGGCTAGCGAGGCAGAGGACCCTGTTCTTGGTGGCCGTCTTCTATCAAATCTTAGTCATCAGGCAAACTACTTGGGGCGGTACAACGAAGCCCTTCAATTCGCGCGGGCAGCGCAGACGGGGGCCGCTGGCCGGGCAACCCCAGCTGTGAATGCCATGTTCCTTGCGATGGAGGCCCGGGCGCTTGCCAGCAGTGGCGAATCCCGGATGTGCGCGCAAGTGCTGAACCGCGCCGAGCAGGCGTTCGCGCAACGCGACTCATCCAGAGAACCGGCGTGGATTAGTTACTTTGACGCGCTTGAGCTGGCGGGCGAGGCGGCGCACTGCTTCCGCGAGCTGGGACAGCCGCACGAAACACAGATGTTCGCGGCGCAAGCCATCGACCCCGTGGACACCCCGCCTCGTACCCGGGCGTTCATCAGCATGGTTACCGCCGCAGGGGCATTCAGGGCGGGCAACCTCGACGAAGCACTATCATTGGCAAATAACGCGCTCGGGCTTACAGGCTCTCTGCAGTCAAGCCGATACGTCCGTTACCTCACAGACTTTCACCAGTCTTTGACTGAAAAACATGCCCACGATCCGGCGGTTCGGCAGTTCACGGAAGTTCTGGCCAAGACATACCCGCGGCTGCGCCTGGCGGGTGCTTCCTAGAACGGACGCCAGTTTCCCGAGCAGGGTGCCTCGCCCCGAATCGTCCGCATTCGTTTTTCATATTCCGTGGCGATCTCGGGGGACTCGTTGACGTTCTGCATCAGCCAAGTTGTCATCTTGATCTCGTGAACGGCCCGTAGCACGGGAAAGCCGTCTGTCCAGGTGGTAACGTCGTAGCCATACGCCTCGACGAACTGGCCGTATTCGGATTCTGTCCACCATCCCGCCGTCTGGTACTCGGCAGCGGTCATAGAAAGATCCCATTCGGGCTGTCCCCACGCGAACCGTTCAAAGTCGATTAGTACGGCCTGCCCATCGCGGAACATCAGGTTTTGCACATGCGCATCGCCATGCGTCGGAGCGGGGGCGAGAGGATACCGTAGGCGGGGCAGCTTGGCCGCTAGCTCGCCTAGGCGGCCTAGCAGGAAGTCCTTATCGGCCGAGGAAACAGACGGGGCCTCGATCCGCCTGCGCACACGTCCAAGGATGTCCTCTCCGGGCAGATCAGATGTCGTGGGCCGCGGCAACTTGTGCAAGCGACGTAGCAGCGCGCCAAGATGCACGATGTCACGGCGGCCTCCACGGCGGCCGTTGATGAATCGCCAGAACGTAACGGGGTGATCAGCCACCTGTATTGGCTGTGGTATCTCGCAGATTTCCGCCGCTGGAAACTGATGGTTTGCGAGCCACCGGGCGACGGCTACTTCCTTTACAACGTCACGCCAATATTCCATCGTGCGCGCTATACGCACGACAGCAGATTCGGCGGGCAAGTGAAACAGGGCATTCTCGCCAAGCCGGAGTAGACGCGCACCCCCCGCGTCCAACCCGGCAATCTCACACGCAGTGACTAGAATGCTCTCAGCAGTCGCAGCGCCGAACGGACCGGCTGTGCTCTTGCTGGTCGCTTGGGCCATACATGCCACCCTACGGGTTCTCACAGAACGCCTGCTGCCGCGGGTGGCGGTCAGCTCGCCGACAGGGGGGCGGGGGACTGTGGCCAGCCTGTTACTGAATCAGCCACTCGTCTCGTGCTCGGACGAACGTCCCCATACCACGCACCGTGTGCACGTACCCCTGTTCGCGTAGTATCGCTACCGCCTTACGCACCGTGTCACGTGCCACGCCGAACTCTTCCGTCAGGTGAGGCTCCGACGGTATCGGCATCCGCGGGGCCAGTTTGCCGTCCTTGATCCGCTGCCGTAGCACATCGGCTATCTGGACGTGACGAGGCACATCCGGCAGGAACGGGTAGGGCTCCCGTTGACCTTGGGGCACGCAGTAGACCGTACCTGACCAGCAAAGACTACATAGAGTTGCACCTGTCGGTACCTGTCTACTGACAGGTATATGCTTGGAAACGGCCCCGGCGGGATTGTGATGCCTTCCGCATCCACTTCCAAAGTCCCGCCGGAGCCCCCCCAGCGCGATTGGCACACGTGAATGGCGGACTTCGCCGACGAGGTACGGCGGCTGATGGCAGACCGCGGCCTTTCGCTGCGCGGACTGGCCCGCGCAGCCGGCTACGACCCGAGTCACCTGTCCAAGATCCTCAGCGGGCGCAAACCACCCTCGCCGTACCTAGCTGCGCGCCTGGATGACGTCCTGGCCGCGGACGGCAAGGTCAAGGAAGCCGCCACAGCTCACGCGGCACGGCCGCCGGTCAGCGGGCAGGGGGGCACGCGGCTGCCGCGGAAAGCGGTGACCGCGGCTGACGCTGAGGCCGTCGCGGAGACCACCAGGGCGTTCCGGGACCTGGACAACAGGTTCGGCGGCGCCCACACCCACAAGTTGGCCGCCGGATATCTCGAGTCCAGCGTCGCCCTCATGCTCCGCTCGGGCAGCTACACCGAGGACGTGGGGCGGCAGTTGTTCGGCGCGGCAGCACAGCTGGCGCACCTGACCGCGTGGACCGCCTACGACATCGACGACCACAAGCACGCGGAGGTGTACTTCGCCAGGGCGCTGGAGCTCGCGTCGGCGGCTGGGGACCAGGCGTTCGCCGGGGAAGTCCTGGCCGCCCGCGGCCACCGGGCGATCCACCTGGGCAGCCCGCGCCGCGCGATCGAGCTGGCCCGCGCCAGCCGTCACATCGCCGCCCGCGCCGACGTCCCCGCTCTGCTGGCCGAGGCGCACGAGCTGGAGGCCAACGGGCACGCGCTGCTCGGCGAGCGGGCCGACTGCGCCGCGTCCCTCGCCGAGTCCGAGCGGGCGTTCGAGCGGGCCGATCCGGGCAGCGCCCCCGCCTGGCTGGCCTACTTCGGCCGCGCCTACCTCGCCGCCCGGTTCGCCCACACGCTGCGCGACCTCGGCGATTGGCGCGAGGCCGAACGGCACGCGCTGGAGGCGCGGGAACTGAGCGGCGACCTGGCCCGGACCCGCGCGTTCAACACCGCGCTGCTGGCGACCGCCTACGTCGAAACCGACCTCGAAGCCGCGCTCAGCGCGGGGTCCGAGGCGCTGGCCATGTCTGCCGCGCTCCAGTCGGGCCGCGCAGTGCGCTACGTCGGCGACCTGCGGCGGCGGCTGCGCAGGCGGTACGGTAGCCACTCGGAGGTCAGGGAGTTCGACGAGCAAGCCAGCCAGCTACTCGGGAGCCGCTGAATGAGCATCATCTACCACATCGCCACCGCGTCCGACTGGGAGCAGGCGCGCCGCGACGGCCAGTACACCACCTCGACGCGCGGCCGGACCCTGGCCGAGCAGGGGTTCATCCACGCCTCGACCGCCGAGCAGGTAGCCCCGGTGGCCAACATGATCTACAAGGGCCTGCCTGACCTGCTGGTGCTGGTCATCGACACCGACCGAGTAGGCCCGGAGATCAGGTGGGAGCCGGTACCCGGCTGGGACGCGCCGTTCCCGCACATCTACGGGCCGTTGAACGCCGATGCGGTCGTGGATACCCGGCCGTTCCAGCCCGGCCCGGACGGCGAGTTCTCGTTCGACACCGCGGGCAGCTAGGAGCGCGCCCCTCGTCCGGGCCATCATCACCTTCACGTGTGCCAACGCGTGCGATGCCCCGCCAGGTCCCTGACCGGCGGGGCATCGTCTTGCAAGGGCGGTCGCCTGACTCGTTCCCGACGTGGGCAGTGATCGCCGCTGCCCTAAACACGGAGGAACAGGGCACAGCTCAGGCAATCCGGCGTGCCTCCTTCTGACCGGAGTCACGGCCATCGATCAACAGGTGTGGACCTGTGGACCTGTGGACCTGAGCGCAAGTAGCCACAGGGCAACAGTTCCAGGTTACGCCCGGTGCGCGGTTGACTGCCGGTATCTGCGTTGGCACGCGACCAGGGAGAAGATGATCATGGGCAGGGCAGCCAGCCCGCACCGTCGCCCGTTCCAGGTGACGAGGAAGCCGCGCTGGCCGAGCTTGAGCAGGCGTGGACCTCCGGCGGCTACCACGGCTTCAGCGCCGATGGCGGCACCTGGTGCGCGATCACCAGCGCCGGGCAGGTGCTGACCGGCAGCACCCCGGACGAGCTGGCCAGGGCGATCCGGGCGCACTGGCTGGCACTGCAGTGAGCGGATAGGCAGGCCGGTGGCGTGCCGGGGAAACCCCTCCGCTAGGGGTACGCCACCGCAGCCCGGCCGGGGGCAGGTGCCCCTTAGCCCCCGTCTCGTTATCGGCACACCGCCGGAGCCAGAGCACGACCTCTGCTGTTTTCGCTGCCCGGAATCTGCCCGCGCGGCGGCCCCGACATCTGACTCATTAGGAGCCCAGAGTGACGTACCGGCCTGCACCCGTTTCGCCGGGTGCCGCCCCGGCTCCGGCCATCGAGGCCCGGCTGGAGCCTGACGCGGTCGGCGTGATCCAGGACACGGTGATCGGCATGGCCTCGTCCGCTCCGGCCGGGACGATGGCGGCGACGCTGGCCGCGCTGGCCGTGGCGTCGGCTTACGGGTCCGGGCCGGTGCTCATCTTGACCGCGGTGCCGATGCTCGTTATTGCCAATAGCTACCGCCGGCTGAACCTGTGGAGCGCGAACTGCGGCGCGTCCTTCGAGTGGGTCGGGCGGTCCATCAACCCCTACCTCGGCTTCATCACCGGCTGGCTGATGATCGCGGGCTACGTCATCGGGACGGTGGCCGAGGTCGTCGTCCTCGGCCCGTCCGTGCTCGCCGTGTTCGGCTCCAGCTCGGCTAGCCCCTGGGCCTACATCGCCATCGACACGGCCCTGTGCCTGATCATGCTCGTCATCGCGATCGCCGGCATCCGCATCACCGCCCGCACCCAGATCGGCATGGCCGCCATCGAGTACCTGATCCTTACGGGCTTCTCGATCTGGGGCCTGGTGGCGGTGCTCGGCCACCGCGCCGGCACCGTCCCGGTAACCAGGGGCTGGTTCAGCTTGTCCGGGATCGGCGGCCACGGCAGCCTCGCGGCGGGCCTGCTCATCTCGGTGTACGTCTACAGCTTGTGGGACGGCACCTTGTACGTAAACGAGGAAGTCAAGCACCGGCGGGAGAACCCCGGCAACGCCGCTGTCTACGCAGCGGCCCTGCTGACCGTCCTGTACACCCTGGCCCAGGTGGGCTTGCAGGGCATCGTGTCGCCGGCCAGGCTGCAGGCGAACGCGTCGACTGCCATGGTCTACGTCGCTGCTGCGCTGGGCGGCACCGGATGGGCCAAGCTGATGGCGCTGTCCATCGCGCTGTCGGTGATCGCCGCGACCGGGACCGGCATCGTGCTCACCGCCCGGATCATCTACGGGATGGCCACCCGCCAGACGCTGCCCCCGCTCCTGGGCACCGTTTCCCTGCGGTTCAAGACCCCGGTAGCCGCGAGCGTCGTGGTCGGCGTGCTCATCATCGCGGCGATCTGGGTGTACATCCTCGCGACGTCCGCGCAGGCCATCTTCGGCGAGGTGGTGAGCCTGGCCGGCCTGCTGGCCGCCGCGTTCTACGTCCTCACCGCGCTGGCCACCATCGCCTATTACCGGCGCCGCATCCTCACCGGCGCGTGGGACGCGCTGCTCGCCGGCCTCCTCCCGCTCGGCGCCGCCGCCTTCCTCGGCTGGATCATCGTCAAGTCCGTCCAGAACGAGCCGGCGTCCCAGCGATGGTCGCTGGCCGGCATCGTGGCGGCCGGCCTCATCGTCATGAGCTACGCCCGGTTCGCGCTGCGGTCCTCGTTCTTCCAGACCCCGCGGGAAGCCGCCTTGAGGGAGCCCTGATGCACGCACCTGCCCGGCCCGCCCACGCGGGCCAGCACGACGTCGTTACCTGCCTGCTCTGCGGGATGACCGGCCCGTCCCCGGACAGCCGATGCCTCCCAGGACAGGAGCACCGGGTTGGCTGGCGAGCCGGGTGCCCGGCCTGCGGGCGGCTCAAAGCCGTGTGCGCCGGCTGGCGGGCCTGCTCGATGAGGAGAAGCAGCTTCGCGCCGCTGCGGCTGGCGGTCCTGCGGCTGAGGCTGGCACGGCGGGCGCGGCGACGGCCCGGCCCGTCATGCTGCGGCACGCCGGGGCGGTGCTCGCGGCTATGACTTCCGGGTTCGACCCTGCCACGCCGAACGTGGCCCGGGTCTATAACCATCTGCTCGGCGGGAAGGACGCCTCGCCGGCTGACCGGGCCGAAGCCGGCCGGCTCCTGGAGCTCTACCCGCCGCTGGCGGACCTGGTGCGGGAGAACCGGGCGTTCGTGACCCGGGCTGTCACCTGGGCCGCCGGACAGGGGATCGCCCAGTTCATCGACCTGGGCGCGGGACTCCCGGCGAGCCCGTCGATCCACCAGGCCGCGCGTGAGGTCATCCCCACGGCCCGGGTTGCCTACGTGGACATCGACGCGGTGGTGCTGTCCCACGCCCGGGCGTTGCTCGCCACCGGGGACGGGGTGATCGCTGTCGAGGCGGACCTGCGTGACCCGCAGGCCGTCCTCGCGGACCGGGAGCTGCGGCAGGTCATCGATCCGGCGTGGCCGGCGTGCGTCATCCTCGGCGCGGTCCTGCACTTCTTCGACGCCGGCACCGCCCGCGAGGTGGCCGCAGGATACGCGCGGTTGATCGCCCCGGGCAGCTACCTGATCATCTCGGTGGCGTGCAACGACGACGAGACGCTCGGCAAGCAGCTGGCCGAGGAGTACACCGCCGCGACCTGGCACAACCACTCCGCTGAGGATGTGACGTCGTTCTTCGCCGGGCTGGAGCTGGTAGGGCCTGGCGTCACCGAGGGCCGACGCTGGCGGCCGTGGCTACCCGAGCCGGCGCTACACCGCCGCGACGGGCACGTGCTGGCCGGCGTGGGGCGCGTGGCCGCACCTGATCACGCCGCCCGCAAGAGGATGGCCGGTGCCTGATAACCGGCCCCACGATGTCAGCGGGATGACCGATGACGAGCTGGAACGTGCCCGCCGCCACCTGGCGGTAAGCCTCACCCTGGCATCCCCCGGTTCCCATATGCGGGTACCCATCCTGGCGCAGATCAGCGCCATCGACGCCGAGCAGGCCCGGCGGGCCAGCCAGTCCCGCCCAGCTCCACGGTCATGAGCTCGTAAGCGCGCCAGCAGCGCTATAGCGCGGCGTCGGGCACGGCCGCGGCCTGCGGCGCACAGCCGGGACGGCGACCCGGCGGCGGGCAGGCTGGATGGATGGCCGCTACTGCCCTGGCCGCTGCCATAATGACCACGCTGTGCGGGGGATGCCAGCTGTTGACGTACAAACCACGTAACGGATTGGTGAAGTTCTATTGCTGGTAGCGCCTGTTTGTCCACCGCAGCTAGCAACCAGCCCGCAGGCGGCCAGGAGAATCGCGGCTGCCCGTATGGGGTTGCCGCACTACTAACCGGTTCTGTTCCGGGACGCATCGGGCCAGTGTCAGTCCGCGGCCTCCCAGTCCGCGTCGCGGTCGGCGGCGCGCTCGAGGACCTGCAGAGACGGCCGGATCTCCGGCTTGGGCGGCTGCAAGATCGCGTCCCTGGCCGGCCGGGGCCAAGACGGGAACGCCTGGCCCAGGTCACCGTAACGGGGATCCTCGGAGGGGATCGTCAGGCTCTGCCGGTCGGCGAGGCGCTCGGCGAACGTGCGGTGCGCGGCGGCCAGGTCCTTCATCCACTGGCCCATGTCACCGGGCGGCTCGGCCGCGGTCAGGGTGAGCTCGGCGCGCTGGCTGTCGGTGGCGGGTTCGGGTTCAGCCGAGCGGAGCGGGGGGAAGTGCTGATCGGGGTGGCGGCGGCGGAGTTCGGCGTCGGCGGCGACGGCCAGGTGGCGTTGGGTGCGGGTGGCGGCGTCCCAGTCGGCGCGGTCGGCCATGACGGCGGCGAAGACGGTCTCGCGCTGCCGGTAAGCCTCGTGCAGGGCGTGGTAGCTGGCCGCGAGCTCGTGCTGGCGGGCTGCGGTGCCGGGGTCGCCGCGGTTGGCGGCGGCTGCGGCTTGGGCGCTGGCGCGGAGGCCGGCCAGGCGGGCCTCGCGGGCGGCGGCGCGGACCTGGCGGAGCTCATCGCCGACGTATTGCGGGGCCCACGCGGTCTCGACCGGGTAGGTGTCGTGCAGGTGCAGCAGCCTCCCGTCGGGCATGCCGCGCACGTCGGCCCCGTCGGCCGGGGCGAAGGCGGTGAGGGCCTCGTGCCAGGCCGCCCGCATGTCAGGGGCGGCCGCCACGGGCTCAGGCCCGATCGGGTCGGCGGGGTCACAGTGCCCGGACAGTTCCCGCCAGGCACCGATGGAGGCGGCCCGCCGCTGCCAGTCCAGCCGGTCCAGCGGATCTTCTGGTGCCGGGCCTAGCGCCGCGACCGCCCAGGGCGGGGCGTACTCGGCGGCCGATGCGGTCCTTGCGCGCGTCCATCATGGCGGCGATCTCGGCAGCGAACGCGCGGCGCTCGGGGTCGGTGATGGCGGGGACCTGGGCCGACCACGGGCCCGCCGGGCCTGGGACGAGGGCGCCGATCCGGTACCGGAGCCGGGCGTCGATGACGGCAGCTAGGTCGCGGGCCCCGGCTAGGTCCCGCTCGCCGATCGCGGTGGCCAGGGCTTGGCCGGCGTCCAGGCCGGCCAGTTCCGCGGCCCGCATGGTCCGCCACAGCCATCGGGCCTGGTGGCCAGGTTCTCGCCGGTATTCCGGTGACAGGCTGGCCAGGAGCAGGTCCCGGTAGTTCTGTTCGCGGGCCGCGGTGGTCTGGTCGGTCCAGATCGCATTCAGGATCGCCAGGTGATCGGTGTTGGCCAGGGCGCGCTGCCGGGTCTGGGACGCGGACAGCTGCTGGCCATCTCGGTCCAGCACCCCGGCCAGCACTGCGAGCGCGTCCCGGGTCCCGGCCGCCGCGGCGGCGGGCTGGGCCGTGCGCTCGCCGG
>WNFC01008083.1_pt1 | contig 14756 bp, 13 predicted proteins | sample 5400541 | NCBI WGS metagenome assembly WNFC01 (sample SAMN13153342, study PRJNA577476) | soil metagenome | isolation source: 120 cm saprolite under Douglas fir tree site 2 hole 2 replicate 1 | place: USA:California | collected 2015-04-18
CCGCATCTCCCATGGCCTCCCATGCGCGTCGTACTTCGCGGACCAGTTCTACAAGCTCCGGGGGTTCGAGTGAAAATGAGGCATCGGGGCCTCCATCGGATCGGGCAATGGTAAAATGCTTCTCGATCAATACCGCTCCGCGCGCAACCGCAAGAACCGCTGCGAAATTGCTGCGGCTATGGTCTGACAGTCCCACCCCGCATCCAAGTTCGGACAGTCGATCGATGGCTCTCAAATTCATGTCGGCCGTTTCTGCCGGATACTGCGAGATGCAATGCAAGAGCGCGATGTCCTGGCTACCCGCACTTCGCAGAACACGCAACGTTTCTTCGATATCCTCGATTGTCGCGACGCCGGTGGAAACCAGCACCGGACGGCCGGTCGCCGCAACGGCTTGCAACAAAGGATCGTCACAGATTTCGAATGAAGCAATCTTGTAGGCCGGGCAGTTCAATTCCCGGAGCAGCTTGACCGCGCGCTCATCGAACGGCGAGCTGAAAATCGTGATTCCACAGTCGCGAGCCACTCGAAATAGCCGCTCAGTGAAACTGGCAGACAGCGCAATTTGCCGATACAACTGGTAATAGTTCATGCCTTCCCACGGCGGGGTTCGAATCATGAACTCCGGCCGATCACAATCAATCGTCAGGGAATCCGCATCATAGGTCTGAATTTTGACGGCATCCGCACCGGCTTTCGCCGCAATCTCGATCAAACGGCAGGCCCGCTCCGGGTCGGCGAGATGATTGTTCGATATCTCGGCGATCACATATGGCGGATGGTCCGGCCCTATCGAACGGCCCTCAATCTGCATATTTCGGACTCCTGAAACGGAAGGGTACGAACCCGGCGTTTCCTGATTCGGCAAACTGCTGGTCGACGGGATCGTCGCCCACATAAATCGTCCGCAATGCGCCGCGCCACTCCGCGAGCTGAGACCATGCCCACGGCGAGGGTTTTTGCCGCTCGGGAAAATCCGGACCGCAATAAATACACATGTCGAAAACACCGCCAAGGCCGAGGGTGTCCGTCTTGCGGTTCTGCAAGGCTTCGGGACCATTGCTTACCAGCGCCAAACGACGGCCGGCCGCGCGTAACCCCAGCAAGTATTCCTTCAGGCTATCGACCCGTGTCAGTTCGCGCGCCGGATGCTCGTGAAAACGGCGCAGACATTCGGCTCCCCAGGACGCCGGCAATCCATACTTAATCAGCAAGTCATCGAATAACCCGGGCCGATGGCGGTCCGTTTCGCGCCGGGCCCAAAGGTCGTTTTCCAGATCATTCAACGGCTGACCGCTCTTCCGGCGCAGCCATTCCGCAACGGCCGCAAGTGCGGGCCTTTCGAAATCCCGCGTGTCGTACAGCGTCCCGTCGAGATCAAAGGCAATTCGCCGTGCATCACCGAGCGCATGAGTCAATCGCTCGAACGACGCGGCCGCTGCCTGATGGCTCCGAATACCGATCACTGGACGATCTCTTTCGCCATTTCTTCCCAATAGCGCCAGACGCGAAGGCGCCTTGGATGACCCTGCCACGAGTCGCCCCTCCACAACGCAATGGTGGCCGCAAATGGGTCGCAGCCGGCGAGAGTCGAGAAAATGGCGCTGCCCGCCAAACGCGGATTGAGTTCAATGATCCAATCGTGGCCCTTCGCATCGCGAATCGACTGAAAATTAATCGCATACTTGAAGCGCCAGCGTCGCCCTAGCCGCCCTGCAAGCCGATGAAGGTTCTCATCGAAACCCACTTCTCCAATCGTTGAAACGCCGGCGGCACGCAAGCGCTCGCGGGCCACGGTAGCAAGCAGTCCTCCGTCGCGATCAAATATGGCATCGACCGTAAACTCTACGCCGCTGATCGCTTGCTGAATTACGCCATCCCGCCCTTTCACGGCGTCGAACATCCGGTCGTCCCGCAGATCGACCACCCCCTTGCCACCCCTGCCGATACGCGGCTTGAAAAAAGCGGGCGCCGAGCCCGCTTCCGGAGCGATCGGCAAATCCGCCTCCACACAGGCTCGCTGGAAACGACATTTATCGACGCAGTCTATTAAAACATCCGGCTCCGAAACGGCGATGCGTGCAGAGAGTTCCTTCGGCAGTTTATTCCATCCTTCCGCAATTGCCAGAAGCTCTTCGTCGATGAAAGGCAGGAAAATATCAACCTCTTTCAGACGTTCTATCAGGAAATCCAGGTACTGCGGCGCATCCGCAAACGGTGCAAGGTGGAAATCGTCGCAAAACGCCCGACCGAGTGCCTCCGTCTCCGGGCTCGCGTTGAGCCCGATGACATGATGGCCCAGCGCGCGCAAGTGCCGAAGGATCGACACGGAAGCCGGCGAGCCCGCAGCACTAATCATTATTCGCATACCGGATTGCCCATTCATGATCCGTCAAGAGGGATCAAATCGGAATATCCTGAGCCCGTCGCCGTGTTCGGACTTCATTTCGGTAAATCCCAGCCGCGAAAACACTGTCAGCGACGGCAAGTTGGATTCTTTGACCTCGGCGCGAAAAACCATGCCTTTGCGAGGCGGAACTTGCGACATTCCCAGCGCCGCCAATCGGGATGCCCATCCCCTGCCTCGAAAACATTTGTCGATTGAATAGTCGATCCGCTCCTCGTCGCCTTCCCGGTCGAAGCGAATCTGGCCGACCGGCAGATCGCCTGCCAGCATGACGAAAAGGTGGCTGTCAGGGGAGGCCAGTCGGTCGGTGAACCATTTTCGATGATTCTCGAACGAGAATGGCTGCATCTGAATGGATTGGGCTCGCACGTCCGCATCGTGCGCCCACGAAAAATATTGGTATAAATCCTCCGGATTCGCCGGTCTTATACGAAGCGAATCCTTCGCCGTGGGATGCACGCACTCTACTATCCGTCGGGCGCCCCAGCCGTCGACCGTCAGCTGACCGCGACTGGACATCTCTGCGAGCGCCTCGGGTCGAGCAAGGACGCGCCGCAGCGCAGAAGTCAGATCGGAGACTTGGACGACGCTATGATGACCGGCATATTCAATCAAACTTGCCTCCGCCAATGACCGGCACGCCGGACCCTGATTTTCCGCAATGCTCACAACGATGCTCGGCAATCCGACGCACATGCGCTCCCATGTCGTCACGCCGCCGGCGCCGACGGAGAGATCTGCCTTCGCCATCAAGTCCGCCAAATGCAGTTGAGGACCATACAACCACGTGTTGGGCCGACAGGAAGCCGATTTTTCCAGCGACTGCCGGTGCGGGTTGTTGACACCGACCACCAAGTCAACGTGGATATCTCGAAACTGCGGGTCGCACAGAGCTTCGACAGCCATGCCGGTCAGGTTCAGCGGGTCGGAACCTCCGAAGAAAATAAGAATGCGCCGCACTTCGCCGTCCCTGTGCGGTGCGCTGCCGCGCTTCTGCCGATATTCAGGCCGCAGCATTGCAAATTTCGGCCCGTACAGCCGGCGACAGTCGGCGGGTATCAATCCGCGGTAACGATCTTGCGTCGAAGTGGAGAAATTTTGGTCATGCAAAATATCGCAGTCGTGCCGCCGATTCGCCAAGTCATCGACTACGAGCACGTTGTCCGCGTGCGCTCGCAACCTGCTTTCCCATTCGGCATCGATCCCATAATGGTCTACTATCAGCCACTCGACATGCGCTCCACGCAGCGCCTGAATAGTTTGTTCGGCATCCTCCGGCTGCGTGGCGCCCAGCCAATTGGCGTAGTCTTCGTCGGCTGCCGATGCGTGCGCGCTCCCGGATCGCGGCAGCAACGCCACATCGACGGATCGTTGACGCAGAAAATCGGCCATATTGCCCGCATGGTCGCGGCAAACGAACTGAATATCGACCCCATCCTCTCGCAAGCATTCTGCCAAGGTAAGACAACGCATGATGTGGCCGATACCCATGCGATTCGAGGCATCGACGCGGAAGGCGGTCGTTATGATAGCTGTCGTCCCAGGATGTATGATTCCGCGGCGTCGACACCCACGGTAGCGCCGCGCCACCGCGCTAGATGCTCAACCGCGCGCCTCGACCGCGGATGCGGCCATTCGCGCATTTCCATCTCGTAAGCATCGAGAGCTCGGAGCTTGTGATCCAGCCATTGTGAAATATCGATGAACCAATTCGGTTTGAAAGCGGCAGATTCCCCCGCCAGCCGCCATTCAGTGCTCGAAGGCACTTCGAACGAGGCGATCGTTTTCACCGGCGCGCCGGGTTGCGGACGGCACGCCGTCTCCACGGCCTGATGCACTCTGCGATGGTCGATATTCAGGTCACCCGCATGATGAGTGAAAACAGTATCCGGCCGGTACTGCCCCAGAAGAGCCTCTATGAATTTGACGATATCGAGAAGCGCGACCGTATCGAGGCGATTGTCCGGGAAGTCGCCAAAAGACACGACCGTGGCGCCCAGTATTCCACAAGCGGCTTTGGCAGCGGCACGACGCCCCGCCAATTCGGTGCGGAATAGCGCCGAGTCTCCTTGCACATCGCCGCGCGATGAAACACCGTCCCCGACAAAGGCGACGTTGATCGTGGCGCCCTCATTGGCATACCGCGCCATCATACCTCCGCACCCAAGGACCTCATCGTCCGGGTGAGCGGCTAAGACGAAGATCGACTTTTTCATCAGTTCAGTCGTTTGAAGCCATCATGACACACCGGCCCTTTCAGCAACGACGCCACGTCCCGTCCCGCCTCACACTCCGCAATCAGCGCAAACACGGGATCGAGCGCCTCGAAATATCGGTCAACGACATCCGGCACGTGTGCCGTGCAGACATAGACGCTGGTTCCCGCCAAGAACCCCTTGCCAAGCATCTCCTGCGCGATGAGCGTCTTATAAGCGAGCGCATTCGGACTCGCGATCGAGAAACCGGTCAATGCCGGCAATCCGCTGGTGGTGATCGTCAACCCGTGCTTTTGCGCAAGCTTTTGCCAACGCGCGGTGATCGCTCTTCCCACGGTCGAAATCTGCTCCCACGATTTCACTTTTTCCATGACCTCCAAGGTCTTTAAAGCTGCAGTCGGTCCGATGCGTTCGGTCCAGAATGTGCTGCTGATGAACGACTTCTGCGCCGCCTCCATGATTTCCCGGCGGCCGATCGTCGCGGTGATCGCGTAACCATTGCCCATCGCCTTGCCGAACATCGCCATGTCCGGTTCGACTCCATACATTTTATGGATCCCTCCAAACGTCTGACGGAATCCCGATGTGCATTCGTCGAAAATCAGCACGATCCCCTTCTCCGAAGCCAACATACGCACTTTCTGGAGAAAGTCATTCTCCGGCCCGAAATTGCGCGTGACTTCCATCTTGATCACGCCGATCTCGTGATCGCGAACCAAGTCCTCCAGCTCCGGAAAATCATTGTAGCGAAAGGGCACAACACTGCCCCGCAACGCCTTTGGCACGCCATTCGGTTCAAGTCCCGGGAGCAAATGACCGGCAAGATTCTTGTCGTCGCCGAGGTTGGCCGCCAGATACCAATCGTGCCACCCGTGATATCCGCAAATCGCCACCGTATCCTTGCCGCTGGCAGCACGCGCGATGCGAACAGCGATCGCGTTCGCCTCCCCGCCGGAGCGCGCGAATCGCGCCATGTCGGCCCAGGGGTGCAATTCGACCAGCTTCTCGGCAAGGTAGACTTCTTCCGGGCAATTGAGCGTGGACATGTTGCCGGCAGCGACGGTATTGCGCACCGCGTCATCGACCTCCTGGTGCCCGTAACCCAGTGTATTCGTGCCGACACCCATGATCGACATGTCGATATATTCGCGGCCGTCCAAATCCCAGATAGTACATCCTTTCGCCTTGCTGAAATACGCCGGCCATTGCTCCGGCAAAAACATCTCCGCCCTTTTTGACAGCAGCATGTTGCCGCCCGGTATGACCCGTTTGGCGCGGCTCCAGAGCTTCTGCCCGGTATTGAGGTTGGCGCCTGCATTACGGACTAGATGCCGGTTGGCCTCGAACCATTCCGGATGGGTGTCGCGCAACGCCAAAACCTCCAACCAACTGAAATCGTGGCGCGGGTGAAATTTCTCAAACACTTTCTCGATGACCGCGAAATCCTCCGGTTCGTCCACAGTCCAGCGCTGCGCGGATTCGTCGGTAGAATTCCCAAAGTTGACTCGCGCATAGCGGCTCGATTCACGAATGAACGGCGTCACGTGCTCACGATGTTGCGGACTTTTCGCCTCATTCCAGGCGAGTTGCAACGCGGCGGAGGTAAACACCTCTACGTCCAAGCCATCCGGAAAGGTGGGCGGAGAGACGTTGGCGGCATAATCCGCAGATGATTCGTTGAACAAACCGATCACGCTATCGACCACAACGGGATCGATTAAAGGACAATCGCCCGTCACTCGCACTACGACGTCCGCGTCGAACTTCTTCGCGGCCTGATAGTAGCGGTCGAGCACATCGCTTTCACTCCCCCGAAAGACCGGATACCCGATCGACTCGACGTAGCTCACCAACGATTCGTTGCACGGGTCGACCGATGTCGCCAGTACGATCTGATCGATCTTGCGCGTCTTCGAAAGCCGTTCGAGCAGCAGTCCGATCATCGGAGTCCCGCAGACCGGGCGCATCACCTTGTTGGGGAAACGCGTCGAGCCCATCCGGGCCTGCACGATTGCTACAGTCTTCAATGTTTGCTCCAACGAGATGGATTGATCAGTTCGAGATCGTCGGTCTGGAGATGCTCGGGCGGCGGCAAGGGAACGCGCTTCGTGCTCTCCAGAATACCCTTCAAATGAAGCAAAGAATCCACGCCGACGACTATGCCGTCAACGTCCGATTGCGAAAGTCCGAATCCCATGCACGCCTGCAATGGAGTTATGGATTGTTCCTCCAGCCATCGATGCCATTGGTCCCACAAGGGCTGCCACGCATTGAACCGTGCGGGGCGTGTCACCGGGTCCATCAATAAAAGACCCTGAAGAAAAATCGACCTTATATGGACTTCGACGCCGGCGGCATGGAGTTTCGCCAGCCATCCGGTCGCGCTTAGACGCCGGTCGAATATGTTCAATGGGCCTTGAACCAGATCGAGCTTGAATTGCGACCCAAGAGCATCGAGATCTTCCGGCGCGTATATCGAAACACCGATCTTTGTGACCTCGCCTCGATCCTTCGCCTCCAGCAGCGCACGATAGAGGGCTTTGCCTACCGGCTGTAAGAGCTGCTGCGGCCGATGCAACAGCAGCCCGTACAGAGACGCGGTTCCGAGCAACCGGAGAGAAGCTGCAATTGACGTTCGAACCCATGCTCCAACGTCTGCTGCTGATTCGGGAACGGCCGGGAGCTTGGATACTATTCGCCACTGCCTTACGCCGATCTCGCCCAGCCGACGCTCGCTTTCCCCATACGCAGCGGCGGTATCGAGAGTGTCGATGCCCTCGGACCAAGCGAGATTCAATATTTTCGCAGCCTCCGTCCGATCGATCAGACCCAAGCGGTTGGCAACACCGTAAGGAAGTCCGAATTGCGCGGTACCGAGAATCAATCGATTACTCACGGCACGACAAGTTCTTACGCAACGTCGATATGGCAACCCATTCGTCGCGGTCATCGGTGAAGTTGCCGTTGACATGATGTCCGACTTTGTGAAAATAGTTGCAGTACCCCGGATGCCACGCAAATAGTGTTCGGTAGTCCATTTTGAAGCTGGAAATCCCCGATTGGTGATGATAGGGACGCTGAGAAGGGGTTGGACTGTAGAAGTCGTGAATTACGATCCATCCGGGATTACGCAAGACCCTGTCCGCTTCGGAGGCAATCTGGAATAGATCCTCCCGGTCACACAGATACAGACAGAAGCCGAATACGACGATGTCGAATGCTGCGGTGTCGAAGGGCAATGTATCGGCGGTTCCTTGTTGGGCAACGACGCCTTGCGCTCGCGCGGCCTCCACCGCCTTCGCCGAAGGATCAAGACCATAGCAGTCAAAACCTCGGTTTTGCCGCAGCCAAGCGAGCCGCGAGCCGCTCGAGCAGCCGATCTCCAGCAGTTTGGTAGGAACAGCGGTCTGCGCCGGCGGCAATTGCAAGATTGCAAGCAACAGCTCATCCGATTCAGGGAGCGCTCGTGCCGACCCTTGCGGCGAGTTTCGCTCGAGCCACGCATTACCCTCGGACCGCAAAAAGACCTCGCGCTGCTTCATCCTGCGTTCTCCAGCGCCAGAGCAACGGAGGATAGAACTTGATCCTGCATCTCTTCGCTCAATCTGGGATAAAGCGGCAAGGTGATCGCCGTCTGCCCATACGCCTCGGACTCCGGGAATTGTCCGTCACCAAACCCAAGTTGCCTGTAAAACGGATGCAGGTGCACCGGCATGTAATGCACATTGACACCTATGCCGCGCCTGCGCAGATCATCGAAGATTCGTGCGCGCTTCATGCCGGCCGACTCGGGTCTCACGCGAACGACGTACAAATGAAACGCGGACCGCGTTCCCGGCCGCACGATGGGCAATTGCAGCGGCAAGTCCCGAAATCCGGAGTCGTAACGGCGAGCCAGAGCGTTGCGCCGCTCCACGTACGCCGACAAGCGCTGCAGTTGACTGAAGCCAATGGCAGCCTGAATGTCGGTCATCCGATAGTTGAACCCGAGCAATTGTTGCTCGTAGTGCCATGATGCCGAGGCCTTTTCCAGAAATCTGCCGGGACTACGGGTAATCCCGTGACTTCGCAGCATCCCCATGCGTTCGGCCAACTCCTCGTCGTTGGTCAACGCCATTCCGCCCTCACCGGTCGTTATGATCTTCACCGGGTGAAAGCTGAACACCGTGGCATCGGACCAACGGCAATTGCCGACCGCGACGCCATTGCACGACGCACCTATCGAGTGAGAAGCATCCTCCAGCACCTTGAAGCCAAACTCCTGAGCCAGATTCCATATTTGCTCTTGATCGGAGGGATGTCCCGCAAAATGCACCGGAACGACTACTTTAGGCAATTTGCCGGCTTTCTTCGCCGCTACCAGTTTGTCCTTCAGCCGTGCCGCGCTCATGCTCCACGTCGAAGGATCGATATCGACAAAATCCACCTGCGCGCCGCAGTACAATCCGCAGTTGGCCGATGCAACAAACGTGTTGGGCACCGTCCAAAGCCAGTCGCCGGGTCCGAGACCAAGCCCCGCGCACGCCACATGCAGCGCCGAAGTGGCGCTATTGACCGCAACCGCGCGCTTGGCGCCCACACATCGGGCGACCGCCTCTTCGAATCGCGGCACGGCGGAGCCCTGCGTGATAAAATCCGACCGCAGCACCTGTACCGCTGCCTCGATGTCGGCGTCGGTCACGTCTTGTCGGCCATACGGAATCATTTGACCCGCGCGATGTCGTTCATTGCGATGATTTCCTGGATATCCAGGTAGCGCGAATTTCTGCCGGAATGAAATTCGAATCCCGGCTCCACGCGCTTTCCGGTCTCACCGAGCTTATTGGCCGTAAAGTCGACGATCGAAGAGAACTGAATCGTCGGTTTGATCACGTAGTGATCGTGAAATTCCAAAGTCAGGTGCGCGTCGTCCGCAGGACACATGACTTCGTGCATTTTCTCGCCAGGACGAATACCTACGATTTTCTGCGGAAGATTGGGCGCCATGGCGCGCGCGAGGTCGACTACTCGAACAGATGGAATTTTGGGAACAAAAATTTCCCCACCGTGCATGCGCTTGAAATTTGTCAATACAAAATCGACGCCCTGCTGCAAGGTGATCCAGAATCGCGTCATCCCCGCATCCGTAATCGGTAAATAATCGCAACCGCTCTCGATCTGTTTCCTGAAAAAAGGAACGACTGAGCCGCGCGAACCGACGACGTTTCCATATCGGACTACGGAAAATCTCGTTCTGTGTCCTCCGGCCATGTTGTTGCCGGCGACGAACAGCTTGTCCGAGACGAGCTTTGTGGCTCCGTACAAATTGATGGGGTTGGCAGCCTTATCGGTCGAAAGAGCGATTACCTTTTCAACGTTGTTCGCGAGAGCCGCGTGAATGACGTTTTCCGCGCCATGGATATTCGTCTTGATGCATTCCATGGGATTATATTCGGCCGCAGGCACCTGCTTTAGAGCTGCCGCATGTATTGCGAAATCCACGCCGTTCATGGCCTGGATGAGGCGATCCCGATCGCGAACGTCGCCGAGAAAATAGCGCATGCAGCTTTGCGGAAAGTCCTGTTCCATCTCGTACTGCTTGAGCTCGTCGCGCGAGTAGATGATCAGTTTTTTCGGCCGATACCTCTCCAACAAGGTCTTAACGTACTGGCGACCGAAAGATCCGGTGCCCCCGGTTATTAGAATGGATTTGTCGTTGAACATTATTCAAAGGATACCAGGCCTGTTCCGCAATTTGTTGTTAAATCGCGTGTAACCACTTGAACGCATTGCGAAAAAGACGCTTTCGGTGGTATTCACGATTCCGACTGCAGAGACGGCCGACCCGTGCCGGCGACGGCACATCCTCGATCAGCTGATTCCGGGAACCCGCTCATGACGGCGCAGATTGCGGCTAAATCGATTCCCCAGCGTTTGTTTCAATCGCATCTAGGGGGGACCTATCCGTATTCATCCACCAATCTAAAATACCGAGATTGGGAATGAAATCCCCCCAGAGCTGGGAATAGACAGGGGGTTTGAACGACTGATATTCAATGGCAATCCCAGCCTCGTCAAAATGAGACTCGACCAGGTAGTCTCGGCCCTGCTCTCCGGACAAATACCTCTGGGCACCGAAGTGCTTGCAAAGATCAAGCACCAAATCAGACTTCGAGCTTGAGATGGGCAACTCACTGGAACGCACGATGCGAGTATTGATGCTCAATTCAGCCAGCCAGAAGCGAAGCTGATGAAAACAATATCTCGCCAGATTTGATTCCGGCACGGCCAGCAATGCCTCGATCTTTGGGAAGCATTCATCGAAGCGACACGCTCGGCGGTAATTCATCATAATCGACTTGAGGTGCTTCGCTCTCCAGGGTTGACTGTCATCAATTTCGGTAGAACGTAACGATCCGCTGGTATGACCCTTGGTCTTAACCGGTATCGTCAACCATCGCGCCCCCTGTGGCGTCTTGATCAAGTTGCGATTGATGAAGCTGTTCTTTTCAAACTGCACCGTATCGAGATACACGAACACATCGGCACGCGCAATTTTGTCAAAATAGCCAAGCCACGGCAAATAGGCCGGTTGGTGCGCACTTAGAATCATCCACGCTCCATGGAAACACATGAAATCCGCACCCTATCGAGCGGTCGCTGCCCGGAGGGAAGTGGAGCGCAACGTATCATATGGACGGCGCATCTAATTGTAGTCAATTGTAGCTAGTTGTAATCCACTCTGCGACGCAAAGCGAATGAACCCCGCCGCTCCGTGGAGTTCACTTCGTTCTCTAGCTATCGATGCTCCATCAGCTGGCAAGGATTCTCGACGCGGCTGATCTCACATTGCGGCCCGGGCTCGGGACGCTACGAGGATTGATTCCCACGTTCAATCCGATTCAGAAAATATCCGGTTTTGACTACCGCCGGATTCCCAACTACCAATGAATAGGGAGCTATTTCAATCGCTCCGACTATCGTTCCTGCGGCAATNAATGACTGAGTGATGTCCAATTCGGCCCCCCCCTTTGATGAACGAATGGGAGCCGATGAATACGTGATCTTCAATCAAAATATCGCGTCGCTCAATTTCCGTAGACAGACCAATGCATTTCTTGTGAGAGTCTGCGCAATTAACGGCGACAAAAGACCCAATATCACAGTTGTTGCCGATCTTGACCCTCGCGCCCTTCGCATTGATTTCCGAGAGGCCGCCTATATTGACTTCCTCTCCAATTTCAGGCTCACCGATTATCCAAACCAAGGGATGAAAACGATTTGGGGGAAACGCGGTCAACCGAGTAAACCACTCCTGAAGAACTACGTCATCTGGCCGGTCAGTCATTTTCGCATATCTCCAAGCGACAGCCGCTCTCCTCGTTTGATGTCGCGCGTAGCGAGTAACCCTAGCGCGCTTTGAATCATCTCCGGCGCTAAACCGCCACCCGGGCGCCTCAGACCGATATTGGCGTTGCTCAGTATCTCGCCGAGAGCGATGTCACGCAACGCAACCACACTTCGGCGCGCAACGAATCGCATTTCTCGCTCTGCCGTCGTGGGCCGCACGAACGGGCTTCCCATCAGCACGTTTGCGCTATGAATGGTGGCGATCCATTCAGCAAGACCCTTTGGCTCTTCTGAAAACCAGTGATCAGGTCCTGGCAGATCGTGACTGAACGTAAAGTGTTTCTCATCAGAAACCATTGGATAACCCAACTATCCCGAAGTGGGTGTGAGCTGCGCCATTTTTCGAAAGGTCGAACTGCGCTCGATCAATTGATCGTAGGTACCCTGTGCATTGACTCGGCCGCGCGTAAGCTCGACGATGCTGTCGCAGCGTTTGACGGTCGACAGCCGATGCGCGATAAGTAACACGGTAAGATCTCGGTCGAAACTGTCGATGGAGTCCATGACCGAGCGTTCCGTCGCGTTGTCGAGAGCGCTCGTCGCCTCGTCGAGGATCAGGACGCTTGCCCGCTTGTACAGCGCTCGCGCTATGCCGATGCGTTGCCGCTGGCCGCCGGACAATCGAACTCCACGTTCCCCGACCAACGCATCGTATCCATCCCGCCGGCTTTCGATGAAATCGGCGATCTGCGCCTGACGTGCCGCATTGCGCACACGCTCAAGGTCGATCTTCTCCCGCGACACGCCGAAGGCGATGTTTTCAGCTAATGTGCTGTCGGAGAGATAAATGCTCTGTGGCACATGGGCGATGGTTCGCTGCCATGCGCGAACACGCGCGCCGCTTATCGGTTCATCGTCCACCAGCAAGCGGCCATCGCAAGGCATCAAGAGACCCATCAGCAAATCCAACGCTGTGCTCTTACCGCTGCCCGTACTTCCAACGAACCCCACCCGATCTCCTTTGCGGATCGTGAGATCGAAACCATCCAGTACCCAAGGGCCATCAGCGTTGTAGCGGAAACGCACGGAATCGAATCGTATCGATCCGCGAAACGGCAGCGGTTCGGGCGCCGGCTCCGACGATTCCGCCGGCAGAGGCTGGTCCAGCAGTTCCACCGTATCGGTGAGATACGCATGACTGCCCGCAATAGCCGCCCAAGCGGTGAAACCCTGCTGCAGCGCGGGAAGCAACCGTTGCGCCCCCACCGCCAGCGCCGCAAGCACGGGCAGAGCCGCGGACACCCCCCCCGGTTGGCGGCTCAGTCCATACGCCAACGCTGCAATCAATACCATGCCGAGGGCTTCAATCACAAAGCGGGGACTCTGTGCAATGAAGACATTGTTGCCGAGGGCATGCCGCAAGGATTGATCAGCGCGGCCATAAATTTCGCAATAGACCGGTTGGGTACCGTCGAGCAACACGTCGCGAATACCGCCCAAACCTTCTTGCAGCGCTTTGACCAATTGCGTTTGCTCGCGAGCGATGCGCCGGCTATTTTGGCGCAGCCGCCGGTGCGAAATCCACGTGATTAGCGCGTAGCCGCCCCCAAATCCGACTGTAGCGATCAATGCAACGGCCGGATTGATGGCGATGAGCGTCGCCATGAGGGCCAACAACAGGACCACCGAACTGAGCAGCGTTAGCGCAGGCAATAGAACACCGAGCACAGTCCCGCCGACTTTATTTGCAATGCCGCTGATGACCTCACTGCTGCTGCGCGCCAAGTGCACGCTATACGGTTGATAAAGAGTGCGCCGATATACTTCCATGCTCAGATCCGCCCCGGCAGCAAAAGTGAACCGTGTGCTTACCCACAACAACAGAACTCTAATTGCGCCGGCAAACAGCGCCGCGGCAACGAATATGATAGTCAGAGGCAACACCAATCCGCCGGGGTCGAAAATGCCGGCGGAGCGCGCGGCCTGCGCCAACACGCGATGTTTCCAGACGATTTCCGGCGCCGCGAGTATGCCCACGAAGGGTAAAACCGATCCCAAACTCACGACTTCAGCCAGCGCGGCGACGAACATGAGCGCCACAATGAAAGCTACTTGCCGCCTACGACGCCGGCCAAGATGATGCCAAAGCCGCGACAGCAACGCAGCATAGGCAACATTGGATTGCGCGGTTATCACTGGATGAGTTTGCGCCTTCGAAAAGCATCGTGACCTAACGAAAACACGGTACCCACGAAAAATCCCAGGGCGGCTCCGGATAGAACCAAAAGCACTCGCCTGGGGCTGTGTCGAACTTCAGGGGGGACCGCCGGATCGACGACCCGGAAAGCGTAGTCTTGACGCCCATTGGCAAGCATGAGCGTCTTTGTCTCACTCTCGATCAAGTTGGACAGGGAGCGTTGAATCTCGACCTCCCTCGTCTCGGCGATCTGCTTGTTGAGATAGGCGACATTGCGGCTCGCATCTTCGATGGCGCGCACGCGCATGAGCTCGTTGGCGAGCGCGACGAAGCCGTTTGCCCATTTTGCCGCCGTTGCCGGATCGAACCAATCCATCGAGACGGTGGTCAAACCCTTGAGTTCATCTTCGTGAATCTTGAGAACTGTTTCCTGAAAGCGCTTGACTGCAAACCACAGCGTCGCGCGCTTGCCCGACTTCGCAGTCAATTGCTGCACAAGGTCTTGCTTCTTGATGAACTCCTCGATCAGGTGCCGGGACGTCAAGACCCCTTGTGCATTCGGATTTCCGCCGGCCCCTATTTGCAGTCCGGCGAGATTTGCAAGTCC
>WNFC01028180.1_pt1 | contig 14755 bp, 14 predicted proteins | sample 5400541 | NCBI WGS metagenome assembly WNFC01 (sample SAMN13153342, study PRJNA577476) | soil metagenome | isolation source: 120 cm saprolite under Douglas fir tree site 2 hole 2 replicate 1 | place: USA:California | collected 2015-04-18
CGGAAGAAACCCTGCTGTATCTGCCGTCAATGGTTCCGTCCCAATCCGCGCGTAGGAGCGCGGCAGCGGATGTGCGGCAAAGCGGAGTGCCGGGTGTTGCACCGGCAAAAAACCCAAGCCCAGTGGCGGCGCCGGAACCGGGGCTACGCCATCGCCTACCGGATCGATCAGCGAGCTACGCAAACCGAATCGCCGGCTGAGCCCATGCGGGTACCCGCCCCATTGGACCGACTACCGTGGGAGTTCGCGAAAGACGAGTTCGGGTCCCAACGCGCAGATTTCATTGGGGTTATGGGCGCACTAATGGTGCGCACCGCGAAAGACGAGTTCCGGGCGTATCTGATTGATCCCACGAGACTTTCCGGCACACTTCCCCCGCCGTCGCGAAAGACGAGTTCAGACTTGGGGCATAGTGAAGCGGCAGGCGACGATGCAACTGGAGTTTCACCAACTCGAGCGGCGCTGGGAACATCTGCGCGTCCGCCAACCGCAACGGCAGCGGCGGCTGATGGGGTCGTTGGCTGAGTCGGGCCAGCAGACACCGATCGTGGTGGTGCTCTGTCCCGAGCCAGGCGAGCGTTACCTGGTCATCGACGGGCACAAGCGGATGGCGGCGCTCGAGCAACTGGGCCGAGACACGATCGAAGCCACAGTATGGACGATGAGCGCAGCCGAAGCTCTTCTACTGGAGCGGTCGTTGCGCTGCAGTCCACCGGAAAGCGCGCTCGAACAGGGTTGGCTGTTGGTGGAGATGGAACAAAGTTTCGGCTATTCGCTGGAGGAGTTGGCGCGACGCTGGGACCGCAGCGTGAGTTGGGTGTCACGACGCTTGGCATTGGTGGAGTTGTTGCCGGAAACCATCCAGCAGCAAGTGCGGGAAGGAAAGCTGGGCGCGCAACTGGCGATGAAGTATCTGGTGCCGATGGCGCGGATCAATCTGGAAGACTGCGCGCGCATGGCGTTGGCCTTCGTGCAGCAGCATTGCAACACGCGGCAAGCCGGACAACTCTACGCCGCCTGGCGGGAGGGCGCGCGCGTGGTCCGCGAGCGCATCTTGGCCGAGCCGGAACTGTTTTTGAAAACGCAGCGACAGCCGACGGCGCGCAGTCCGGCCGCGGCCGGAGTGGAGCGCGACCTGGAGACGGCGGTTGCCATCCTGCGTCGCGTCGGAAGCGCAACGCCAGATCGAAAGCGCGCACCGGGAACTGGAGCGGATGGCGGCGCGAATCGGAAAGGAACAGCAAGCCCAACATGTTGAGTCAAGCCCAACGAACCGCGATTCTGGAACTGAGCGCGAAGAGAGTGAGCAAACGCGAGATCGCACGCGTGTTGCAACTGTCGCGCCTGACCGTGCGCAAAGTTCTGCGCTCCAACTCCACCCAGGTTCCGGAAATCCAACGGGCGCAAAAAGCCGAACCCTACCGGCAACAGATCCTCGATCTTTGGATCGCCTGCCAGGGGAATCTGGTGCGAGTCCATGAGGAGCTGACGGCGAGCGGTGCGAGGTTGTCGTATCCGGCGCTGACCGCATTCTGCCGCCGGCAAGGCATCGGCCAAACCCCGGTCGTGCCGGCGGGCCAGTATCACTTCGAACCAGGTGTGGAGATGCAGCACGACACCTCTCCGCACGCCGTCGAAGTGGGCGGCCGGAAGTACCAGGCGCAGACCGCCTCGGCGGTATTGTGCTACTCGCGCCTGTTGTTCTTCCAGATCAATCCCAGGTTCCAGAGGTTCGATTGCAAGGTGTTTCTCACCGACGCGCTGCGCTACATGGGCGGAACGGTCAAGCGCGTGATGATCGACAACACGCATGTGGTGGTACTGCGCGGCACGGGGCGGGAAATGATCCCCGTACCCGAAATGGAGGCGTTCGCGGAACGCTTCGGATTCCACTTTGTGGCGCATGAGCGCGGCGACGCCAACCGCTCGGCGCGGGTCGAGCGTCCCTTCGCCTTTATCGAAAACAACTTTCTGGCGGGCCGCAGGTTTGCCAGTTGGGACGATCTGAATCAACAGGCACGCCAGTGGTGCGACCGCGTCAACTCGACCTACAAGAAACATATCCGCGCCGTGCCGCGCGAACTGTTCGCGGTCGAGCGCCTGCATTTAAAACCGCTGCCGGCGTGGATTCCCGAAGTGTATCGCCTGCATCCGCGCACGGTGGACGTGGAAGGATACGTCTCGGTGAACTCCATTCGCTACTCGGTTCCGGTCGCCTGGATCGGGCGACGCGTGGAAGTGCGCGAGACTCGTGACAAGCTCGAGATCGAACTTGATGCGCGCCACATCGTCACCCATGGCCGCGCCCTGACTCCACCGTCGCAGCGCATCACCCTCGCCGAACATCGGCCGCCGCGCGGGGAAGGCATCAAGCGCAGCGATCCCCACCCCGAAGAACAAGCCATCGTACAGGCCGCGCCCGAGATCGCACCCTACGTGGCGGCGCTGAAGCAAAAGGGCCGCAAAGTGGTGGCCCTTGCCCTGCGACAACTGTTGCGCTTGCTGAAGGAATATCCGCGCCCGCCCTTCCTGGCCGCGGTCCGGGAAGCCGCTCAGTACGGACTCTACGATCTCGACCGGCTGGAACGGATGATCCTGCGCCGCGTGGCGCAAGACTACTTTCTATTGCTGGATACCAACTCTGATCCCCATGACTGAAGAACTGGAACAACTTCTGAAGAATCTGAAGCTACGACGCATGCTGAGCGTTTACGACGAACAGTTGCGCGCGGCCGAGAAAGCGCAGGTTTCTTACTCCGAGTTCGTCTCCGGACTGCTGCGTTCGCAATGGCACGACCGGCAGGAAAGTGCGCTGGAGTGGCGCATCCGCCGAGCCAATCTGCCGGAGCGTTGGTCGCTGGAATCGTTTCCCTGGTCGCGCCAGCCCGGAGTGAGCCGCAAGCAGATGCGCGCTTTCGCCGAACTCGACTTTGTCGCCCAACACGAGAACCTGGTGTTGGTGGGCCCAACCGGCGTAGGCAAAACCGGTCTCGCCAGCGGCCTCCTGTTGAAGGCTCTACAGAATGGTCACCGCTGTCAGTTCATTCGTGCTCAGGATCTGTTCGACGAAATGTACGCATCGCTGGCCGACCGCTCCACCCGCCAGTTGCTGAATCGCCTGGCTCGCTTGGATGTCCTATTGATTGACGAATTCGGATACTTAAATCTCAAACCCGAACAATCGAACACTTTCTTCAAGCTGATGGAGGAGCGCTACCATCGTCACTCCACGATCATTACGACCAACTTGGTCTATGACGAATGGCAGAACTTCCTCGGTAATAAATCCATGGTGGAAGCGCTGCTGAGTCGCGTGCGGCACTACTGCCACACCCCCAACTGCACCAACGCGGCGTGCCCCTCGAGGTGGTGGAGAACGCCCTCATTCTGGCTGCCGCGCGTCGCCTGGCACGCCCCGCCGACGCTCCACCTCTCGGCATCATTCGCTCGCTGGCCTACTTCTCGCCCGTGATTGAAGAAGTCCTGACTCTTCCCGCGAGCCCGGAGTACTTCCGCTATCTGCGCCAGCGCGTCGCAACCCGTACATCCGCCCAGTAGCTTCTATGTCGGTGATCGTCTTCACGCCTGCGGCGTGGATGATGTTGACTGGTCTGTTCCTTCGATCTCCAACCAACCTGCGCGCCTACGGCGCGGATGATTGACCCGACTGGATATTCTCCGACTTGTCCGGTAGCCATCGTTGATCTCTACTCCGCGAAGTGAACTATAACACCGTAGAGATCACCAATCCGCTGGCGAGAATTGGCAGCAAAAAGGAATAGCGGTCGGCCAAACTACTGCGGCTCCTTAAGCTTGAGCTTCGCTTTGTTCGTCTCAAGGAAATCGCGGAGTTCTTGCGCCGCATCGAGCAGGCGCACCCATTGCTCGTAGTAGAGCGTTACGGGGAAACGGCCAAGACCGTAGAGACTAACGCCGCCCTTCTCGCTCACTTTAAACTGCAAACTGCCAGTGCGCTTTTGCTTTTCAAGTTCTGCGACCCGCGCCTTCAGTTCGTCATACGTTGGTTCGGCCATATGTGCTGCTCCTTTCAGGGAAACACGTTATCAATCTTCCGCATGATTCGCTCCGCCCACTGAACCGCAGCGGCAACCAAGGACTCCGTTCTCGGACTCGGCTTGTTGTCGAACAGATCGTCCGTCGTCTTCAGGTGACGCGCCTACGAGGATTCCCGTCACAATCGCCAGCACACGCTTGCGTCCCTCTTCCATCCCGAGAAATTTTAGCATATTCGCTTTTTATTCGCCATGGCTTGAGGCGGCTTAGCGGCTGAAGCAAGACTAAGCGGCAGAGCGGGTGATTCTAGGGGGGCAATTCCAGCCCGTGATTCCAGCCCGTGATTGGCCCGCCTTAGGCGTATTTAGAGGGGTTTAGAAGTTTCCCTACGTTAGCGGAAGTTGTTGTAAGTAGTGGTTAAGCTAACCTTGACACGGTAGAGGTCTGGGGTTCGAGTCCCCACGTGCCTACCATATCTCTCATAGGGATAGAGAGAATCCCCAAAATTCTCTAGCCCGTGATCAGCCCGTGATTCCGCGTACATCGTCCGCACGTTGCCGGAATTGCCCGCCGCCCGTAGGATTGTAACTACCGTTCGCATGTAGGCCCGTAGCTCAGTTGGTTAGAGCGCCTCCCTGACACGGAGGAGGTCGATGGTTCGAGTCCATTCGGGCCTACCATTCAGAAAATCCCCGCAATTCTCCAGCGTGTGATGAACGCTGCGGCAACCAACGATTCCGTCGTTTCCGTATTAAAGTGTGTCCACCACAATCGCGCAGCCACGCGGTCCCGCACGCCCAGATTTGCTCCCCAATCCCGACTGCGTGTTGATTGTGAGCCAAGAGCATCCGCTGCAACGCGGGCCCCTGACTCTCGGTGCGATATTGCTTCAGAGTTCCGACGTGGAGCTTGCGTCGAATGGGCTTTCCGTCGACTTTTTCCCACCAACGGTAAGCCCATACAGCCGGCCCCCTCTTTCGCTCTTCGAGATTGAGACTTCCTTGTTGGTAACGCTTCCGTCTAAACAAAACTCCTCCTTTGTTTAAACGGCACTGACAGCCGGCCTCAAGGTAGATCAACTTCTTTCCGAATCGGGATTGATTTCGTGAAGCCACCGTGATCCTCAACCGGTCAGCTTTTCTAGCGATTCGTTGAGTTGGGAAGCCCGAAAACGCCACAGCTTGCCAATCTGAACGCCACACACTTCTCCTCGCCGAGCCAATCTCTGTAGAGTTTTCGGGTGCCCCCCGGAATGTCGGCAATTTCATGCGTTCGGCTTGGCAACGTTCATGCGTTAGTCAGCGCGAATCGACGATCGTGGTGCCATGACATGCGCGGAGACTCGAAGCGGCGCTACCCAGAAATTGCGATTGTTGAATTATGTAAAGATCTACAGCACTCTTGTAAAGCAGCGTGCTTGATAGTTGCGAACACGCTGCCCTACTCTCCGTTCGGCGCGCAGGAACTACTCAACTTCGCGTTTATCGTGCGCCAAATGTCGGGGAACCATGTCGTTCACCTTTGCACAGAGTGGAAGCATTGCGCTGAATCAATCTAGAAGCTCTTCTGGAACGCCGATCGTTTACGAGCGAGTTGTTCTTTCGGAAATTCCGAGAGACCCGTATCCAGTTGTTGTCTACGTTGCGCTTCACCGTTCCGATGCAGGCTCAGGTACTACGACTTTCATCCGTGTGCCTAACGAGATTTGGCAACATGGTGTCTCTATTCACACCGTAGATAAACGAGACAGTTAGTCGCAACCAAGTTTGCTGGTATGGCTCGAGTTCAAATGTTGGGGTTGGCAGACCAGGAGGCAACAATGCTGTGGACAAGGCTTAGTAGCTTTGCAGTTCTTACGGGAGAAGAGTGGATGGTACGACGCAACGCCGTTTCGTGGGTTGGTATTCGCCTAATCTTTACGATGGCGGTCTTTCTCCTCGCGTCCCTCAACGTATGGGCTCAGACAACAGGGACTATTCTCGGTGAGATTTCCGATCAAAGCGGTGCTGTGATTCCGTCGGCCACAGTGCAAGCCATAAATACCGATACGGGTTTTACCGTGACTGTAAAGCCTTCTTCAGAGGGCTCGTACTTGATTCCGTTACTGCCTTTGGGCCACTACTCGATTTCCGCTGAAGCGAGCGGATTCAAGACCTTCACTCGGCCCGGTGTGCTGGTTCCGGTCGGCCAAAACATCCGCGTGGATGTGAAGTTGGAAGTTGGGAAAGTGGATCAAACGATCAATGTCGCTAGTAGTGCGGTCAACATTGAGACCACCACGGCGTAAACACATCAAACGCGCCAACTGCTGTTACCGGCGCGCGCGGTGGCCCATCATTCAGTATTTCCGGAAGCAGGACCAATGCCGGCGCCATGATGCTTGACGGCTCCATATTTACCGACGCACTTGCAAATACAGGCCAGCAGTTCCCTTCTGTTGACGCACTATCGGAATTTAGAGTTCTTACCGACAACTTCAGCGCGGAATATGGAAGGGCGGCCGGTAGTGTCATCCTCGCTGTCACCAAATCGGGTACCAACCAATTCCACGGAGCGGCGTGGGAATATATTCGCAACAACGCATTTGATTCCACCAATGCATTCACGCCGGAAGGTCAGGGGACGCCCTTTCTGCGGCAACATCAGTTTGGATTCGATGTCGGTGGGCCCGTCATTCTCCCTAAATACAACGGCAAGAATCGCACCTTTTTCTTTGTGGCTTACGAGCACCTTCAAATCCATCGACAAAACATACAAGTTTCTCGCCCGCTGACCGCCGCCGAGCGGACTGGAGACTTCTCGGCTTTACTGCCGTCGACGATCATCACCGATCCCACTACGGGCTTACCGTATCCCGGCAATCAAATCCCCGCCAACCAAATAGACACTTTCGCGAAAAATACGATTGACTTGTATATGCCCCTGCCCAACCAGCCAGATGGCGTCACCCTGTCACTCTTGGAACCCAACCCGACTACGGGCAACCAAGTTACGGTCAAAGTAGACCAAACATTGGGAGAGAAAGACAGGCTGTGGGGCCGTTACTACTGGACCAAGTATCTGAATGGTTTCTATAACCAATTTCCAGCGTTCCATGCTACGGGCGGAGCAACCTTCAAGAGCTATGCCGCCGCCGAAACACACACGTTTACTCCTAACCTTATTAACGAGTTCCAACTCTCCTACTCGCGACCGGAAGGACTTCCGCAGATATATGCCCCGACCAAGTCAGCGAAAGACCTTGGCATGAATGCCAATCAGGCCGCCCCCTTCCCCCAGACGCCAAACGTGTCTGTGAATGGCGCCTTCAGCTTCGGTACCGGTTGGTGGGTAGACGAACCTTCTTCGTTCGTCCAAGGTGACGAGAGGCTTTCGTGGATTCATGGAAAGCATTCCTTGAGATTGGGCATGATGTACATGCACGAGCGCAATGGAGATCTTGCGTATCCAGCTTGGCCCGGAGTGACGTACGATGGGACGATTACGGGCAATCCGAGTGCGGACTTCCTGATTGGCCGTCCCGCGAACCTCAGTGGGCTGAGCACAATCCACGACGACGGTTGGTCCAATCTGTACCAGCCGTACTTTCAGGACGACTACAAGGTGGCTAGAAACCTGACTTTGAACATTGGTCTCCGTTACGATCTGGAAACACCTTGGACAGAAAGGGGTGGCATCGCATCAACATACATTGCCGGATTGCAATCCACGGTCTACCCAACGGCGCCTCCCGGATTGGTAGTTCCTGGAGACAAAGGGGTTCACCCAGGTTTTTACGAAACTTTTAAAACGCCCTTCGCCCCCCGGCTCGGGCTTGCCTGGGATCCCACGGGAAGCGGCCAAACTTCGATTCGGGCGGGATGGGGAATTTATCACGCGGTTGTCAATCAGGAAGTCGAGGCTGTCGAGACCAACAACGAGCCTTACCTGGTCTCGTTCAATATAGTACCTTTCAACGCCGCCAATCCCTACGCCAACACCGTAGACCCATTGCCTTACGATCCGTCGCACCCAGCCTTTTCTTTTCCGACCACTCTAACCAGCCTAGACCCGAAGTTCAGACAGGCGGATACTCAACAATTCAATCTCAACATTCAGCGCCGGTTCTGGAACAATCTTTTTGCTCAAGTCGCGTATGTTGGGGCAATATCACATCACCTCTACGACGTGCGTGAGCTGAACGCCGCCGTATTCGGACCAGGCGCCACCGCAGCCAACGCGCAATCCCGGCGGCCGATCTTCCCACAGTTCTACGCCGATATGCCCGGCCTATTCTCCGACGCCAATTCCAACTACCACTCTCTCCAGGTTCAAGTACAAAAGACGTTTGCCAGGAGCTATTCCATACAAGGCGCCTACACCTGGGGTAGATCGATCGACAACCGGTCTGCTACTACGATAGACAACAACAGTCAGAGCGCGCAAAATCCAAACAACTGGTTTTGCCGGTGCGAACGAGCAGCATCGGACTTCAATGTAACCCAGACCGCTATCGCGGGAGGTTGGCGGATTTCCGGCATCTTCCGCTATAACACCGGCCAGCCTGTGAACATAATAGTGGGTCAGGACACCGCCTTGATCGGAGGAAGTCGCTCGAACGGAAATAGCGAGAGACCGAACCTTGTGGGGAATCCCGTTCTATCAAAGAGCCGCTCTCGCCAAGCGCAAGAGCATGAATATTTCAACACTGCGGCATTTTCAACCCCCGCTGCTGGGGCGTTCGGCACGACCGCACGAAACTCAGTTGTTGGCCCAGGCTTTCTCACCGACGACATTTCTATCAATAAGAGCTTTCCTCTCTTCGGCGACAAGGGAGGAAGGCTAACGTTCAGAGCCGATTTATTCAACGTGCTCAACTGGACTAACCTGAATGCCCCCGATCGCACTTTGGTATCCCCCACGTTTGGTCAGATTCTGTCTGCCGGTGACGGAGGTGACCAGAGAATTGCGCAATTTGCGTTGAGGTACGATTTCTAGTCACCGGTACCAATTGCCTCCCCCTACGCAGTGCGCTAGTGCTCGAATATGGCGCACTGCGTGTCGCTTGCGCCGGAAAACTCGGCCATTTGTATACGACCTCTGAGCCTTGCGCTAGAATTTCGACACACGAGGCTAATTTCGACAAGGTGATGAATCCCTATCTGCTCGTTTTGCTGCTTGTGCTATCGAGTGGCGTGACTTTGCGCGCGCAATCGGCTGCTGCAGGGAATTGGGACTGGTCCGTGTATAACGGCGGAGCCGACAGCACACACTACTCACCCCTGGCACAGATCAATCGCAAAAACGTGAGCCAGTTGCAGGTGGCTTGGACTTACGATGCCGCAGACGCTTTCCCCGAATCGGAGATGGAGTGCAATCCGATCATCGTGAACGGGGTACTCTATGCGACCACCGCAAAGCTGAACGTCATCGCACTCGACGCGGCCACGGGCAAGCTGCTCTGGCGGTTTGATCCCAACGGCAATGACCCAGTGACCGCCAAAATGCGCAGCCGTGGCGTGACCTATTGGTCAGATGGTGACAAAGATCAACGCGTTTTTGTTGCGGCACGACAGTACCTGTATGCGCTCGACGCTGCGACCGGAAACCCAATTAAGACATTCGGTGATGGTGGCCGCATCGATCTGCGCGACAACTTGGGACGCGAACCGAAGATGTGGGCGACCATGACGAGTCCCGGAATCATTTATAAAGACCTTTTGATTGTCGGCAGCGCACTAGCCGAAACGCTACCCACACCTCCGGGCGATATTCGAGCTTACAATGTGCGCACGGGCGAGCTGCGCTGGTCTTTTCACACCATTCCGCATCCGGGAGAATTCGGCTACGACACCTGGCCGAAAGACGCATGGAAATACAGCGGGGCGGCCAACGACTGGACAGGTTTTACTCTCGATGAGCAACGGGGGCTGGTGTTCGCTTCGACGGGATCGGCCGCCTCAGATTTTTATGGCGCCAATCGCACAGGCGATAACCTGTTTGCCAATTCTGTGATTGCATTGAATGCAACCGGCGAACGGGTGTGGCACTACCAAACGGTCCAGCACGATATTTGGGACCGTGATCTACCGGCCCCACCTGTGCTGGTCACAGTGAATCATGACGGCAGGCTGGTGGACGCGCTCGCGCAGACTACGAAGTCCGGTTACGTATTCCTGTTTGATCGCTCGACCGGCGCGCCGTTGTTTCCCATTGAAAGGCGCAAGTATCCCCCCTCGGATATCGAGGGAGAAGCTACCTCTCCCACCCAGGGGCTGCCTTTGGCGCCGCCTCCATTCGCGCGCCAGAAGCTTACAGCGGAGATGCTGACCGAGCGAACTCCGCAAGCTCATCAGGAAGCGCTGGAGCGTTTTAGCAAGATACGCACCGGAGGTCAGTTTGTGCCTGGCAGCCGTGAGGGCACGATCATTTTTCCAGGTTACGATGGCGGCGCAGAGTGGGGAGGACCTGCGTTCGATCCGCAGAGCCACCGTCTCTATGTCAATGCCAATGAGATGGCGTGGATTCTACGCTTGGTAGAGCAAAAGCCGGCGACCGCACAGATGAGCGGTCAGAGCATTTATATGCACGCGTGCTCGGCCTGCCACGGAAGAAACATGCAAGGCTCCCCGCCGGAGTTTCCCTCGTTGGTTGGACTCTCGAACCACCTCTCTGAGTCCGGCGTCCGGTCGCTGGTTTCACAGGGATCGGGCCGCATGCCAAGTTTTGCGGAACTTGGAGACGAGCAGCTGCATGCGGTCATCGACTATGTGTACCGAGGCATCGACGCCAGCGTGAAAGGGAGCGCTCCGTCGCCTTACGATATGAAATTTACCAGCGACGGCTACAACAAATTTCTCGATTCCGAAGGTTACCCGGCGATCAAGCCACCCTGGGGGACGCTCAACGCAATCAATCTCGACACGGGGAAAATTGACTGGACCCTTCCTCTGGGAGAGTATCCCGAACTCGCCGCGAAGGGTCTGAAGCAAACGGGCAGCGAAAATTATGGTGGTCCGGTACTGACAGCGGGAGGCTTGCTCTTTATTGGAGCTACCAACTACGACAAGAAGTTTCGTGCTTTTGACAAAGATACCGGCAAGCTTCTCTGGGAGACGACCCTTCCCGCCGCCGGCAATGCCACGCCAGCAACCTACCAAGTGAACGGGCGGCAATTTGTAGTCATTGCCGCCGGGGGAGGCAAGTGGGGGGCGCCCTCCGGGGCCAGCTACGTGGCGTTCGCGTTGCCACAGTAAGTTCGGGCGAGGTCATGCCGTTCTGCCTCGGAATTCGTTACGATTCGAGACGCACTTGCCCGCGAACGTACTGTGCGCATTCCGAGACTTCTTCTTTCGGATCATCTCCCTCCTCGTATTCAATCGCGACGAGGCCCGAGAATGAATCATGTGCAATCGACCGAATGAACCGTGCGATGTTTCCCTTTCCTTTGCCCAGGACGACGCTGTGTCCGGGAACATCTTCGTCTTTAACATGAATGATCCGGACATGTTCTTTCATTTTGCGATAAGCGTCCGTGGGATCAATCCCAAATGCGATCATGTGTCCCGTATCCAGGGTAGAGAAGATATGAGGGTGCCCCTTGATCGCCGAAAGGACATCTTCAGGTGATTCATAAAGAAACTTACGGTCACGAAAATAGTGATTGTGAATCCCAAAACCCAAGCCAGCTTTGCCACAAGCTGTGTTGATCTCGTCCAACAAAGAGCGCTCAGCTGATCCCGACACGGTCTTGACTCCAAGAGATCGAGCGCCCTCCACCATAGCTTCAATTCCCGAGCTCTCGGTGAGATGTCCACAAAACCACGACATCAAGTCCAATCCGCCTGACTTCAGTTGTCCACTGACGGAACGAAACTCATCGAGTTTCGCTTGCGGCAACATGTATTGGGGGTGAGATAGCTCAATAAACTTCAAATTCATTTCTTTGCAACGACCAATGAGGTGGTCAAGGTCCAAGACCCTAAAAGTGTAGGTGCCCAAACCCAGTTTGAATTTACCGCGAGGTCTGGTTGCTCGTGCAAATCCGGCACTCGGCAGTGCTAGCCCTGCAGCACCTGCCGAAGCGGCCCAAAGAAACTGCCTGCGATTGGATGCCATAGACCTCTCCTTATTAGCGCCGTCTTGGAATTCAGCTTGAACATGGGGAGAGCTGATTAAGTTCGGAAGGCAATCTGCTGACCCTTTGCGGCCTCGGCCGGTTTCTCGTCTTCGCGTTCGCGCCGATACGGCCAAGTTGCTTGCGTGAACACGGCGCCATCAACGTATATTGTCTGCCCGCTAACGAATGAGGACTCGTCACTCGCGAGAAAGACGACTGCCTGTCCGACATCGGCGGGAGTACCTACGCGTCCCAGAGGTGTTATCTCGCCCCAAAGCCGACCGTAGTCTCCATTTTCTAACCGCGTGCGTTCGATTTCGATTGCGCCTGGGGCGATGCAATTAACCCGAATGCCGTAACGGCCAAGCTCCACTGCGGCAACCTTCGTGAGCATCTCGATTCCCCCCTTGCTCGCGGTGTAGGCAACCAAATTGGGGAAGGGCAGTTTGTTGCAGCCAGAACCTATATTCATAATTGCGCCGCCGCCATGGTCCTTCATATAGAGGGCTGCAGTCTGCGAACACAGAAAACAACCTTTGAGGTTCGTGTTGATGACTTCGTCCCAGTCGGTTTCACTGACTTCCAGGAAGGGCTTCCATGTTTGGATTCCGGCATTGTTAACCAAGACATCGAGTCCACCAAAACGCGATACCGCTCCGGCTATCATCTCCCGGACGTCGGAGGCGGCTCCGACGTCACCTTTGATGGAAAACGCCTCTCCGCCTATAGCTCTGATTTCGGCCACCGTCGCCTCCGCCAGATCGGGCGAGGACTGGTAATTGACGGCTACACGACAACCTGCGCGCGCCAGTTCAAGAGCGATTCCTTTTCCAACCCCGCGACCTGCACCCGTGACGAGAGCCGCCCTTCCTTCCAACTTGTTTCGTATCGTATTCATGTCGGTTAACCAACCTGCGACGGCCACACAGCTAAACCGCGAGGCAGACCAAGAAGGTTACTGCGTAGTAGCAGACTGGCTCAATAGTGCTCGTTTACTTAATTGGGTTCGTGATTTACAGATTTGCATAAACCGCTTCGGGTTTAGTGTCGTGAGCAAATGCGGAATGGCGCTGCTCGCCCAGACCGTCAATCCCGAGTCGAACCTCATGGCCGGGCTGGAGATAAACGGGGCCGTTGGCCCATTGATTTTCCTATGGCTGAGTCACACCGTCGCCCCGCGACGATGCTTGCCTGGGGACTGCCCAAACGCCTTCACGAAAAGCGTAGTCATGTGTTGAACCGATCTGAACCCCGTCTCGGAAGCAACTTGCTTCAGGGGTATGTCCGTCTCTGTTACCAGCCGCCTCGCGCGTTCAAGCTGTGTGTGACGTATAGCTGTACGGATGGAATAGCCCAGAACGGACGCGAAACGGGTTTCCAGGCCGGAACGAGAAATGGCGACGGCGCTCACGACGTGCGGGACCTTGATTCCCTCTGACGCGTGATCACGAATAAATGCCATCGCCCGTGCAACTTTGGGATCATCTATCGCCAACACGTCGGTCGACTGTCGCGTGACGACACTCATAGGATCGATAACATAGTGTCGCTTTCGCGGGTGTCGGCCCCGTATCATACGATCCAGCAAGGCGGCTGAGGCGTAGCCTAACTTTCGGGCGCCTTGCTCCACACTGCTCAGGGGTGGACTACTCAAGCGACACAATAGTTCGTCATTGTCCACTCCAATGACTGCGACTTCGTCGGGCACTGCCAATTCGTACGCGCGGCACGCCTCAAGCACCTGCCGGCCGCGGTTGTCGTTAGCAGCCATAACGCCAAGCGGCTTGGGGAGTGTACGTAACCACTCTCCCAATGAACGCTGCAGAGCGGCCCAGTTAGGGGCGTCCCGGATATCTTTCAACCGCTCGAGATCTTGAAAGACAGCGCAGGATGTCGCTCGCTTTTTGACGTACTTGACGAACGCCTCCTCGCGCTCCTGCGACCAACCATTGATGGGACTTCGTGCGTAACCACAAAACGCGAAGTGCTTGAACCCTCGATCGAGCAAATGATCCGCAGCGAGTGTCGCGATTGCCTGATTGTTTGTGTAGAAATAGGGGACAGATCCTTCCACGTACCATCCATACCCGCCGCCGAACCCGACGACTGGCAATCGGGACTGTGTCACAAGTCGGGCGACCGCAGGATCATCAAAGTCTGCGATAATCCCATCACCTTCCCACGAGCGCAGGTCAGGTAGCCGCTGGTCTTTCAAGGCGTTCTCTTCGATGAAGACACTGTAGTGATGGCCTTCCTGAAGGTACGCGGCAACACCAGTCATCACCTTAAGATCATAAGTTAGCCTTGCATCGTAGATGAGTGCGATCCTGCGCGGTGAATGAGCCATTTTTACAATGCAGACCGCGATCATGGCGCGGTTCGCATAAACAGTCAGAGGGCTATCGGCGATCCGGTCTTTCCGTGTCTCGCCGCATGGGCTGGCCTAATAATTCGACACGACTAATCTGGCACAGCCGGGTTAACGAGGCGACAGCACCCCAAGGCGGTCGTGCAACTTTGAATCTTAGATACATTACAGGCGCTTCCAAGCAAATGCGTACGATTGGGCAATTATATAAATATTTACACCAATTCCATAAAGGGAGCAAACTGCTCGACGAGCGCCAGCGGCGCGTAATTGGG
>WNFC01021336.1_pt1 | contig 14753 bp, 18 predicted proteins | sample 5400541 | NCBI WGS metagenome assembly WNFC01 (sample SAMN13153342, study PRJNA577476) | soil metagenome | isolation source: 120 cm saprolite under Douglas fir tree site 2 hole 2 replicate 1 | place: USA:California | collected 2015-04-18
GTGGACCGTGGAGCAGCGTGCCGCGACTCCTGGGCGCCGCTGTCGTGTACGCGCCAGCGATGTGGCTGATGATCGGGCTTGCCGCGATCGTTTTCGGATTCGCGCCGCGGTGGGTCGACGTCGCGTGGGGCATCCTCGCTGCCTGCTTTGTCATCGGCCTACTGGGTGTCGTGCTCCGGCTTCCCGACTGGGTGCAGGAGCTGTCTCCATTTGAGCGCACGCCGGCGCTGCCCGCCGCTAGCATGGCCGTTCTGCCGCTTGCGGTGTTGACCGCGCTGGCCGCGGTCTTGATACTCGGCGGGCTCGGCGGACTGAGGCGGCGAGACATCGGTTCCACGTGAGGACGCCCGCGTTCAGATCGGCTCGCGCACGCCGCCACCACTCAGCTTACCGATGAAGGAGTTACAGGCGAATCTGTGACCTGGCTGTCACACCGTCCGCTATCTACGAGCGGGAAACGCCGACTCTGAATACGAAATCTGGTGGGGGGACCGGACACTATTTGAACTCGCAGATCGATCTCGCAGGAGGCCTCCTCATCGTCGTCAAGGCCTACCGCGACCAGCTCGAACACACCCCCTGGATAGGCCGGATGACTTGGCGATCGGCGCAATGCGGCGCCCAACGTATAGTCCAGCCCTAATGGATGAAGACTCGCTTCCAGGGGCGTTGAGCGGCCCGCCGCCGAGGCCGATCTCACCGGCGACTTTCGATCAGGCGCACGGCGTTACCGCGCAGAGCGAACTGGTCTGGCGGCTGGCGGACCAGGCGTATGGCGAGGATTACCCCGCCGAAGTGCGGCCTTGGGGGATGACGACCTTTTGGGTGCTGGGCCGCTGCGTGTCTGGGCTGCGGGTCGGGCCGGGGCACCTGCTGGTTGATCTCGCGTGCGGCCGAGGCGGTCCGGGTCTCTGGCTTGCCCGCGCAACCGGCGCGAGCCTGATCGGCGTCGACTGGTCACCCGTTGGCGTCGAGGCGGCGCGCGCTCGCGCTTCTCATTTCGTGCCGGCGGACCGGGCGAGCTTCATCGTGGGCGACCTGGCAGCCTCTGGCCTGCCTGACGCGTCCGCAGATGCGATTCTCTGTCTGGACTCGATCTTCTTCGCGGCCGACCGGATCGCCGCGCTCCGCGAAGTGCATCGGCTGCTCCGGCCGGCGGGGCGCTACGTCTTCACCGCCCCTGAGGAACGGACACCGACGCAACCTTTCCACGTCCCCGACTGGAGGGCCCTTGCTCGAAGCCGCCGGACTCCAGCTCGAAAGCAAGGAGGCGGTGCCACGCCAAGCCGAACAGCTGGGACGCATGTACCTGCTCTGGCTCGAACACATCGATGCGATCCGCGCCGAGGTTGGCGATGCGTCGGCCGACCGGCTCGAGGCAGAGGCGCGCAGGGTTGGCCCGATGTTGAAGAACCGCGACCCACTGCTCATCGTTGCGCGTCGCCCGAGCTGAAGTCGGGGGCCCGGGATTTGAACCCGGGGCCTCACGGTCCCGAACCGTGCGTCGTCAGGCTTGGAGCTGGCCCCTGTTTGGTCAGGAGAACCGGGGCTTATCGCCAGCAAGCCGTCTGCGCTCTCGCTAAGGGGCAGTTCTCGGCATCAGGGCCCGCTCGTTACATAAATAGGAGGACGCGCGCGAGGACGGTTTTCAAGCTCACGGTCACGGAGCCCCGCACATATATAAGGAGACGCGCGCGCGTACACCTCAAACGATTCAGAAAACCGTTGGCGGTCAGAAGACCGGTCTAAGGCAAGCGCCAACGTCTCAAAGCATCAGATCGTCTGCGTCTCGCTTCTTGGCTGTCATTGGCTGTCATTGGCTGTCATTCGCCTATCCCGGCGGACGCTAGTGAATAAGACTGAACTTGAACGGACCTCTACGGACGGCCGTAGACGGTTTTGAAGACCGCGGGCCTGGCGTCCACAGGCGTCCGTGTAGCTCCTCTGCCGTTCGATCACACACCTGCAGAGTCCAGGATCGTCCGCCTTCGTCCGCTGGTGTGCGTCAAGTTGGCTGTCTTCTTGGCTGTCAGCGACTCGTCAGAGCACCGCCGGAAATAGCACGTTAATCGTCAAATTGAAGACCACACAGATCCAAACGGCAGCCGACGCAGTCCAAACAGAACGTGTCTTCGGATTGTGAGCGCGGCGCTCACGGTGCACGTGACCGATGAACGTCGCCCACGCCCTCGCTCAGACAGCCGTGAAGAGGGTGACGGCTCCGCTTGCGATCAAAACCAGGCTCCACCCGAGGTCGAGGTTGAAACAGCCGCGGCGTAGTATGCCGACACCAACTTTTTCGTAGACGACTACCGAAACCACGCCCATCACAAAAAGCATGGCCGCGACATGCAGCGAGGCAGCGGCGACGACAAGAGTGTTTTGACGACGTCATCGTGCTGAATGAGCGCCATCTGCTCACGTTGCTCACCGAGTTCCTGCGCTATTACAACGAGGATCGTCCCCATCGGACGCTTGAGTTGGAGGCGCCGGTGCCGCATCCGCCAATGTCGGGCGGTGTCGTCGTCAGTCGAGCCATTCTCGGCGGACTTCACCACGCGTATGGCAGGGCAGCATGACCGATGCACTTTTGCCGCCCTTCAGGACAAAGCCAGAGTAGTCGTTATCGATCTAGGGTCCTGGCAGAAGAGAAGGAACGACATCAGCGTGAGGGAGATCCCCGGAGAACTCCTCGTCGCCTAGGGGGCCCCAGGCGTGATCATCCTTCTCGCTTCGGGCGAGTGGATCATATGTTGAAGGCGACGTCAGCTACACGAGTCACCTGCCGGCGACGTCTAATCATGCTTGGGCCAACCGGTAAGAGTCCCTTCTTGACGCGTTTACAACGTAGGAGAGGCCTCCGACCCGCTCGGAGTCCTCTCCTCCAAAAGCCACGACAGCACAACTTTGGCTGAGACTAGTTGCCTTGATACGGAGCGCAACTTTGGAGGCAAAGGGAGGGCCAAAGGAGCCGATAATGGATAACCTGAGGGCGACCGCGAGGCGGTCCGGGAGCGATCGGCGCGGAACCGAGCGCAGAGGCGGCGTCTCCAAGCGTCCGACCATCGAGGCGCATGCGGATGAGGCCCGCGCTTGGGAGCGCAGGACAAGTCTCCGCCGGCTCAAATACCGTCGTAGCCTGCTGGAACGTCGTACGGCTGCACCGCTACCGGTAGCCAATCGAGGCTGATGCGTGGGGCAAGTTGCCCGACTTCGTTCGAGGTTTCAATTTTGCTGAGACGTCATGAGGAACCTCTCAGCCGTCCGACTTCAGCACATAGCACTCCCCAAACCCATCTGCCGCAGCTCTCGCACGCCCGCGCGCTCGGAGTAGTGCCTCCAAAGCCTGACCCCAGGCTGGGCCGGGGGCCAGTGGATTACGGACGCCTGGAGTGGCGGGCGCAGAGTCACTTCCCTGATGCACGCCAGGGTTACCCGTACTCGTCTGGTCCTGCCCCAGGTTTCCCCGCGGCGAGCATATGCCGACGCGGCTGTTAAGTCACGAAATAATGCCAAGAATCGACCGGTCGCGGTCCCACCGACGTTAGACCCCTCAGAGGCCGTGACAGAAGTTTCATTGCATCACTCGCACGACCCCTCGTGGCTTGCGACTATGGATTGGCTCGACTTACGAAACCACCTGGTCAACACACATCGGGAACCGCGGGGCGACATCGACGATCTCGGGCCATACGTGGATGGAACGGCTGGACGACGTAGACACGCAGAAGATCGACACCGAGCGTTGCATCAAGCCCCGCTGCCTTCTTCAAGGGGATAGCAACTACCCAAGCTGCGGGGGGGGCAAGCTTCATTGGGGGACTCGGCCATTGCTGGTCAAGGTCTTAACTAGGTAACGAGTAAGCCTGCCAGATGTACCAGTTCAAATCCACCGACAGGAACCGTTACAAGAAGTCCTGACCCCGACGCATTTCGCGCCGAGGGTCAGATCGGAGCACTAGGCCGGCCAGGACCTTCGGCGGTCGCTGAGGGGACGACTTTCGAACCGCCGTCTCGAACTCAAATCAAAGATCGCAGCTACGGACGATCGTCTCCGTCTGGCCGGATAACGCTCAGTGGTACTGGCTTTGGGGGCGATAAAGAGGGGTGAGCATCAGGGCTCTTGCCTCGTCTACGAGACCCTCATAGGCCAACATCGCCACCCGCCGGCAAGCCCCTCACGACGTGGCAGCTCATCAACCTGCGGATCCAGGGCGGGATGTTCGTACTTTCCTCCGCAAAGGGTACCGCCAGAGTGCACGTGTCCCGTTCGCGTTCGCATGACTGTGACTACCGTGTCCTCCACCTTGTTAATGGTGATGGTGCCCGTTGGGTGGCAAACCTCCACTCCACCTGTCATCGGCCGTCTCGCATTGAAAAGAGGGATGGAGCCCACGGGCGGACTCGAACCGCCGGCCTTCTCCTTACCAAGGAACTGCTGCCGGACCAATCCCAATCGGTGCTCCGCTGAGATCGAATGCAGAGGCTATCGCCAATAATCGCTGTCTAGCAGCGCTTCCCAGGAAAGGGCTCCCTGTCACAGCGAGTGCTGCTCACGATGCGGGATGGACGGATCGTGAAAATGGAGGACTTCTTCGACCGCGCTGCCGCCGAGCGGGCCTTCTCGGCACCGACTTAGGGCTGCCAACAAAATGAGTCAGGCACCCAATGGGAGAGCCGGTGGTTGCGCTGGCCGGACTTCTGGCTGCCCAGCGACCGCTCGCAGGCGAAGGACATCCTCGCCGAAGCCTGGGACCGAGCTTGGAACGAGCGCGTCGAAATCGCCTGCGGTGGCGGTCGTGGAAGAACCGGCACGGCCTTGGCTTGTCTCGCCGTCATCGACGGAGTCCCAGCCGACCAGGTGGTGTCATTCGTGCGTCGGCACTACGACGCCCGCGCCGTCGAGACGCCGTGGCAACGACGCTCGCTCGGCTCAGGCGAGTTGAAGTAGCTGTCGGTGTAGGGCATTGTCGGCGACTAGTGACCGCTGGCCTTCGGGCACGCTCTCGCCCTGAGCGACGAGGAACTCCTCCCACAGGCGCTGGGCCTCGGCCTTACCAAGGAAGTGCTGGTAGTCCAATTTCTCGACGGTGCTCCGCTGAGATCGAATGCAGAGGCTACCGCCAATAATCGCTGCCTAGCAGCGCTTCCCAGGAAATCTACTCGCCGGCCGGAGATGAACGCCGTTTGACCGCCGGCGACCAGTGGCTATGCATCAAAAATGGTCGGGTGGCGTGACGTTCCTGGCGACCTAGAGCGCGGGCCAGACGGGCGGCGCACGCCCTCCGTTACGACTCGAACTTCACGCCGCGTGGAATCGGTGAGACTATCTCGGTGGCGAGGAAGTCCTCCCATGTTCGCCGGCCGACGGCCCGATCGGGGGCCAGGTTGGCCCCGGCGCGAATGGAGGCAGCGGCCGCGCCAGGCATCTGGACGTGAAGTATCGCCCTCCGCTTTCCGAGGACCTCCATGTAGCTTCGAAACAGATAGTCGGCGTCGTAGATCTTCGGCCCGGCGATGTCTGGTGCTTGCCCAGCAGGTGCACCGAGCGCAAGCTGCACGAGGTTTTCAGCCACCTCCCCGGCATCGACGGGCTGGAATCGGAACCCTGCCGGCAGCGGTACGACGGGCAGCTTTGACATCCCTCGCACCATCGCCAGGATGAAACCATCGTGGAACTGCGTCGCGCGCAGGTTAGTCCAGGGCAAACCCGATTCCGCCACGACCAGCTCCTTAGCCCGCTGCGATGCGAAGTAGGCGAACATCGACCGGTCGACGGCGTTCTTCACCGGTATTCGGTCGGCCCCGACAACTGAGATGCTCACGAGGTGGCGCACGCCGGCCCGCTTCGCGGCCCGCACCAGGTTCTGGGCCTGTGCCGTGTCCTCTTTGATCTTGCCAACTCCGGCGCAGTGGATGACGAGTCCGACACCGTCGACCGCAGCCTCGACGCCAACGTCCTTCGCCAGGTCGCCGGCTACGTATTCGACGCCGGGGGCCGATTCGTGTGCAAGCCGGCTGAGCACACGCACGTTGCGGCTGGCCATGCAGAGCAGCTCGACGACCCGATGGCCCAACCCGCCTGTCCCACCGGTGACCAGAATCATTTCATTCGTACTCATCACTCGATCCTCCTTGTCACATTCTTCGCGTGGTTTGTGTCTCTGAGGTGATGACACTTCAGGACAGGGAGATGTGACGGTGACCGACAACGAGTGGCTGGCAGACCGCTTTGAAGAGCACCGAGGGCACCTACGGGCGGTGGCGTATCGGATGCTGGGCTCGCTCACCGAGTCGGATGACGCAATCCAGGATGCATGGCTTCGTGCCAGCCGCTCGGAGGCGGCAGAGGTCGCCAATCTCCGGGGCTGGCTGACGACAATCGTCGCGCGCGTCTGCTTGAACATGCTGCGATCGCGTCGGACGCATCACGAGGAATCGCTCGGGGCCCGGCTGCCCGACCCGGTAGTAACCGCTGTGGACTCGGCGCAGCCTGAGGAACAGGCGCTGCTGGCGGACTCGGTGGGCCTCGCGCTGCTGATCGTACTTGACCGGCTCGAGCCGGCTGAGAGGCTGGCGTTCGTGCTGCACGACGTGTTCAAGCTGCCGTTCGAAGAAATCGCTCAGACGGTCGAGCGCACACCTTCGGCGACGCGCCAACTGGCGAGCAGGGCACGGCGTCGCGTAAGGGGTGCGACCGCCACTGCACCTGATACGGATCACTTCCGGCAGCGCGAGGTCGTGAACGCGTTCTTTGCCGCCGCGCGAGAAGGCGACTTCGAGCGCTTGGTCGCCGTGCTGGATCCCGATGTGGTGCTCCGCGCGGACTTCGGCAGGCGCCATGCGACGCTGCCTGCTCTCGTCCGTGGCCGCGACGCAGTCGCGGCACTCGCCCTGACGGGCGCACGACTGCCCGACGCCGAACTCATTCCGGTGCTGATCAACGGCCTAGCGGGCGTAGTGGTGACGGTCGGTGGCCGGCCGTTCTCGCTGATGGGATTCGTCGTCGTCGGCGGCCGGATTGCCGAGATCGACACGATCGCCGAACCGAAGCGCGTCGAGAGGTTGGCCGCCAGCCTGCTTTAGGCGGTCGACCAATACCTGGCGTCGCACCAAGAATTCGATCGACAACAGCTCAGCGCGCTGCAAGGATCTGAATCGAGCAGCTTGTCGTTTGCTTTCATTGCAAGCTGCTGCCGCTGAACTACTGCACTGATGCAGCCGTCCCGTGGTATCGCTCCGCTGCCGAGACGCGTCTGAAATCAGAAACTGGTCGGGGGCCCGGGATTTGAACCCCGGGGCCTCACGGTCCCGAACCGTATCGATGGCGTGTCCTCAGGGGACTCGTTGTTCGCGGACGTTTGGCGCGACTATGCAGTACCAGGACTGATTAGTACTCGCGGTCGATCTCTCGGTCGCTAACGGGTCTGAGAATAGACTCGTGGTCCGAAAAGCATGTATCCGATTCCTACCAATATCAGGATGTACTCACCGATGGAAACGGCAGGCGGAGGCATGACGGTGAAGAAGAACTTTGCCTGGTCAGCCGGAGCGATGAGGAAGGTAAGCGAGGCGTCTATTACCGCCAAGACGCCTGCGAGCTTCGCTCTTCGAAGGAACAGCGAAACCAACCCGGCAAGCGGAATCAACAATCCGACAGTGATGAAGAACCCCGCGAATGCGGGGGTCCGCAGTTCGTTCATACGAGTCTCGACTCCCAACGGAGTCAACAGGAAGCCGAGAACAAAGCCCAGCCCAAACAAGACTGCCAGTATTCCCTCTGCTCTGCTGAACGACACCATTGTCTTGGATAACCAGGTCATTTCTTAATTCCGCCCTTGCATCCTCTCTGTAGTTATGGCCACCGACCGCTACCCCCACTGACAGCCTCCAGGTTGCTTCGCAACCCAGGGCCTGATCCGCGCAGTCCTTACACCTTGTTGGCGCTCACGAATTCTGGACAGATCTGGTCACGAAAAATGAACAGGTCCGGAACCGGAGTCAGCGAACTCTAGCACCACCTCCTTCGTTGGCCAGCGCACGTTCTCGGCTCACGCTCCCTCCAATGGCTCGTCGAGCCACGCATGTCGCGTAATCTGCCACGGCTGGTCCGGCCCGGCTCGCTTGGCGATGTGGTCGAGGGGTAACGAAGCCAACTCTTCCAATGTTGGGTCAGCGTCAACCACGTGCCGGATATGGGTAGCAATCGAGGCGCCGGGCATATTCGGGTCGTGGACGCCGTCCCCCATCAACCAAGAGTTGTCGTCGGTATGGATGACCTCCCTCGCCGGTTCCTGCCCCTCTAGCACGGTCTTCTGTACTACCGCGCCAAGGTGAGGCGGAAAGCGCCCATCCAGGAACGGGAACGGGACGTGCCTCGACATGTCGCGAGGGGAACTCATCGGACGGAGATTAGCGACTCGCATGAAAACTTGAGTTCATTGGTTGGTCTTTGACGGTCGGCCCATTTTGATGGGCTCTCATCCGGTAGCTGCGACCACGGATGTTGAGCACGGTGGCGTTGTGGAGGAGGCGGTCGACGATAGCTGCGGCGACCGTTGATTAGATTGGACGGTGTTCATAATGCCGGTTTGGCTTGCATCGAACCGTGCCGTCGTGGCTTCGATCTGTTCGAAAGTACAACGCCACGGACAGATTGATGAATCGCCTCATCTGCGATGCGGTCTCCTCGCGACGACTCCTGCACTTCGGTTACAACCGAATCGCCCGCGTGGTCGAGCCCCACGCTCATGGATTTAACGAGAACCGCGTTGAGGTCATGCGCGGGTACCAGGTTCATGGCGGGAGCCAGTCTGGCGAGGATATCGGCTGGAAGTTCTTCATGGCCAATCGGATGAGAGACATCCGCCTTGGCAGCGTATTTACGCGGCACCGCACGGGTCAGGAAGACGCCAGTCGTCAGATGATCGTTATTCACTGTTCGGTCGGCGACAAAGCCTAGCGGCCGGGTACATGGCGACTGAACCCTGCCCGTTAAGACGTGCCTGGAGCTAGTCCGCCCGCGTCGTGCGGAGCCACCACCCAAACTGACAACCGGGCAAGTGCCCGTCTACGTGACCCGGTCTTGTTGCCAACGACGATTGCATGGGCTCCGTTTAAGGGTAGGGGGTCCGCCACGACGATTAGTCCGTTCTCCCTCGCGACGCGAGCGGTGAATCCGATCAGCGCGTAGCCGGCGTGTCCGCTTAGGACCGCTGCTAGAGTCGTTAGGCGAGCGATATCGACCGAAAGGCTTCCATCAGGATCGTCCTCGAACGTTAGTGAGCTCGGGCGGCATCGTTGGCCGGGGCAGTCGATCCAGTGGTAGGCCGGGACTCTCCGCAACAGCTCGTCATCGTCGGAGATGCCCGGATCATCTTGAAGTTGCGCAGCCACTGGCCGGCACTGAGCCTTAGTTACTCACCAAACATTCGGAGAGCAGCGACAACTCTCTCAGAAAAGCTGTTGTAATCGACTTCCCATTCATCGTTAGTGGCGTCATTTGCGAAGAACGCCTCTCTTCGACGAGGCGCAGCCGTAATCTCAAGACTTCGACCATCGCGGTGCCATTCGAGACGAATGCCACCGTCCTTTGCGGGGAGGACAAGAGGCGCGTCAGCATTTGCTGCCAACGCAAGGCTCAAGGCTTCGAAGGCGGCCATCACAGATCCGACCTCGGTGGCTCTAGCAGCGTATGAATCCCAGTCCGGACGCAGATCGGCTAACCGTGCTATTTCTGACACCGTCGATTCAAGCCAACGAGGAGGCTCGCCGATTCCATAGAACGTGACTCTTATGAGGCTGACCGGACGAGCTGGGCTGACGAAGCTGCGGCCAGTCAGGCTGTCATCAACCGAAACAAGCTGGCCATCAAGTGGCAGTACACGTTCGACATCGGTTAACGACAGCCTCGCAAATCGGTCCGTGAAGGTGCGTACTTCGCTCATGGTCTATCCCACTCCTCCTGCCGATCCGAGCTCGTAACGCCGACAAAGGTTCGTAGGACGTGCTCTCGGCCGAGGTTCAGAAATGCGATCGCACCTGGAATGTCCTGGCTGAATGGACGGCCTCGAGCTGTAAGCGAGAGAACCCAAATGGGCCGGAGGACGTCATGTGAAAAGGCCGGCTGAAGATCGACGTGAACCCGGCCGAGTGGTGCGTCGTCAGCGCCGGTGATTCGCAGGCGTAGATGGACAAATGCGTCCTCGGGCAGAGCTTGAGGCTCGCCGTTGAATCTGCCGCTCCATGTCGTTAGCAGATCGCCGATGTCAGCAGTAGTCCTGCCTGGTGGAATCGAGACGTGGTTGATATATGTGACCTCGCATTGGTTAGGAACCAGAGGGCCGATCCCCTGGTCCCGCAGGAACCCGTCGAATGCAACGAGCTCGTCAGTGAACGCATCCCTCACCGTCTCGTAGTGCGGATAGGGCGAAACCTTCTTGCGCCAGTTATGGCTGAACCGGTCGTCTTGAATTTGGATGAGCTGACTTCGATCCTGATTCAACAACCAGAACCTCGGGGTTGGGACGGCATCGGTCAACTCGATCCGTAGCGCTCGAGGAGCAGATTCCGGCGGTGCGAAAATCTCTTGTATGGGCGGCTGCGGGGGATGCTGCTCGGCGAACGGAAAGCGACCGCGTACCGACGACCAGTACAGTCCGATACGGGGAGAATCGAGGTCGAGAAGCTTCTCGAATTGAACTGAGAGCACGACCTCGACGACCGGCGCGTGAGGATAGTCAAGCTCTTCGAGGACGTCCAAGTTGCCCTCCATCCCAGCGCGCTACCGCGTCGGTGCGGTCGCCCCGGCGCCGGTACGTCAGAAGTTGAACTATGGCAGGTGCACTGCCACCCGCGCGGGCTGCGTACCTTCGTTCGCCGTTAATGCTGGTTCGAAGCGTGAGTAGGACCTCCGGCGGGGCGGTTCCCTAATTCTATATCGAAATATTCCCCTATAGCGGAATAGCAGCATAGTGCCATAGACTTACGGCCCGGGGTTGGGCACAATGGCAAAACGACGCTTGTCAAAGCCGACCGTAGAGGTCGGCGAGTACAGGGCGAAGAGTTTTCGGCTTCCTGACGATCAGGTCCGTTGGCTGCGCCGTGTCAGGACGCAGGCGCTCGCCGAAGACGTTGACCTCGACGAAGTGACAATCATCCGTGAGGCTTTATCGCGCCTGATGACAGTCGGTGCATGGCCTGAGTTGAAGGAATACCTAGTCGCCCGAGCAGCGTTGGGCCCGCGCCGCGGGCCGTCGCAGGGGAGAGGTCGCAGCTAGGTCGGCATAGACTCCCGAGACAACGCGACGATTGGTCCTTGGTCGTCCGTCGAGATTTGTGGGTGTCCGCTGCTGTGGCTGTCATCTATGAAGGACGTGAGGTTGTCAAGGGCCATCGCGTTCTGAGGGAAGACGGAGGTCGTCCCGGCGCCACGCCGTTTCGGTGATGAAAGACCGAGTCATCTATTCGGACCTGGTGTCCATGGTGTGATTCGGGCCAGGCGGCTCAATCAAATTGCCGGCCGTCTCAGTGAGAGGCCATGACAGCCATCGAGCGCGCCTCGACCTTTGGATTCGAAGAGACGGGATAGCTCCGGCAGCCAGTCTCGCTGCGGAGCGCGTAGTAGACGAGGGTGAGCAAACGACGAGCCACCGCGACGCGGGCGATCTTGGCTCCGCGCCGGCGCGCGATGCGGATGAAGAGCTGGCGGAGCTCGACGTCTCGGAAGGCGTGGACAGCGGCCTCGACCATGACCCAGCGCAGCCAGCGCGAGCCCTGCTTGGAGATGTGGCCGCGGCGCACGTTGTCCGCGCTCGAGTGCTCGCTCGGCGTCAGGCCGGCCCAGGCGCAGAGCTTGTCCGGAGACGAGAAGCGAGTGATGTCTCCGATCTCGCTGAGGATGGTGGCGGCGATGATGGGCCCGATCCCGGGGATCGGCAGCAAACGCTTGACCCGCTCGTCTTCTTTGATCGTCTGGTAGATCTCCCGTTCTCGCGTCCTTTGTTACTGAAGAGGTCGACGACGTCAGGCTGAAGGCCGTGCTCGCCAAGCAGCGCGTGAACTTGGGCCTTGAGCTTGGCTCGGACACGGACCAACCCCGCTCGCATCCGGACCTGGCGACGCGCCTCGCGTACCTCGGGAGGAGCGATCCAACCTTCGGGTAAGAGATTGGTTCTCAGCAGGTGAGCCAAGGTCTTGGCATCGACGGCATCGTTCTTCACCCGTGCCGAAGAGATGGCCTTGGTGGCTAGGGGATGAGCCATATGCGCTGGGATGCCGAGCTCGGCCAGCAGGTCCGCGAACCAGCCCCAACCGAAGGTCGCTTCGAACGCGACCTGGATCGGCTGTGGACGCAGCTCATCGATCAGCTGCTGCATCTCGGCCGGTCCAGTTCGGACCTTGCGGTTGAAGACCAGCTTGCCGTCCGGGTCGATTGCCGCGACCTGGCTCTTCTTGCGGTGAAGGTCGACTCCGATGTAAACCATTCCCAGGGCCTCCTTCCTATCGGTTGTGTGATCGCGGGCGAGAGAAGTCTCAGCCCTTAACCACGGGAGCGGAGGCCCGCTCCTTCATCGCATCATCTTGGCTGTCGAAGAGCCGTGGATGCTGGGCGAGAATTCAACGCCTTGCGGAACTGGTATTCGAGACGCGCGATCCGGCTAAACGTGCGTGGCACGAATGGAACCGCGCTGCGTCGTACAAGGTCACGGAGATCGAGGGCGTTGGCGCGGTCGAGAGCTGGGTACAGGTGATCGACGTCAGCCGGCCAGTGGTGACATTCCGTTGGACGGGGATGTTCGGCATGGATGGGCAGCAACTGACGTCGGACTCGGCGTTACGTTTCCGGGAGCGTGACGAGGTTGAGGCAACGCTGGTCGCCCACGGGTATGCGGTGAAAGAGGTCCGCGGGGCGCCCGATCGGCCAGGAAGAAAGCCTTGTCTTCGCGCTGCGACCGGAATGAGAGGAAGTTGGCGGGCCGCGGTGGACTCGAACCAGCTACCTCCGCGTTACCGAACTGCTGAGCGCTGTGCAGACAAGCCAGGCACGTTCAGGGCAGAGGAGCCTCGGGGCCCGGTGTTATCGGGTGTGCCTTAGGAGACCTCGTGTTCCCTTTCTGTCTTGACGGGTTTGTACCTAGCCTGTGGCAGCGTGGGTGCCCCAGTCCGGGACTGAGTCACCTTCCCCGGAATTGATCGTTCCAGTGTGGGTGACCTGGACTAGCCCGCTGCCGTCCGCGTTGGCGGTGTAGATAGGGTTGTTCACCTTGATCCCTGGCGCGAAGATACGGAAGACGATCTTGGTCCCGTCCGGTGACCAAGCGGGATCCTGGCAGCCTCGCGAGGTGGGGTCGGAGGCTGCGCCGCCGCAAGACGGGCTGATCCGGACCTGGTGCAATCCGGTGCCGCCTGAGTTCACGACATAGAGCGCACGGCGATGGCCTGGCGACGGTCGGGCGGCGAACAGAATCTGGTCGCCATCCGGTGACCAGGACCCGCACTCGAAGTCAACGAGCGTGGTGCCGGCTGGCACTAGCTGCTGCACAACGCCGGTGCTTAGGTTGACCGTGTCAAGTTCTGAACTTCCGTCCGGGTGCATGCTGACCAACGCGAGGTTTATGCCGTCGGGTGAGTAATCACAGGGGCTGTCCTCACCACCCGGGTTGGACGTGATCGTTCTTAGGTCGCCGCCGTCGGAGGAGCGGATGCTATAGATCCCGTTAAGACTTGGGTCGGTCTGCTGGTCCGGAAAGGGACCCCCGAAGCTGTCACATGCCAGCCGTGCGGCGTTCGGCGACCAGATGCGGCAATCGGTAAACAACGTGCCGGGCTCTTGCATTGGGAGCAGCCGGAAGGTGCCGGTGTCGACATTGGCGATGACTGCAGCAACGGTGCAGCAGGGCAGGCCTGCTTGGGAAAAGAACGCGACGCTGCGTCCGTCTGGCGACCAGTGCGGGTTCCCGGCGGGGCCAAAGTTCCCAAGGGAAAGCCGCTCCATACCACTTCCATCAGGATTGATGGTGTAGACGACTGTACCGTTCAGCGCGGGGCTGAAGCGCGCGAATACGATCTGGCCGTTAATCCCGCCAACCTTCGCGTCGGCCGGTAGCGCCAACGCGCTCAATGTGGCTACAAAAGCGATCACCACGCTGGCAACTTGGCGGCTCAAGGCCTGCCTGGAGAGTCGCATGGCATCACCTCCGGAGATGGCGGCCGACGTCCTCGGGCGAAGAGTAGTCCGGATCCAGCGATCTGTCGAGGGGACTCGTATGAGAGTCGGGGTCCGCCGAGTGCGGCTGGCGTTATCACACAGCCAGATCAGATCTGTGGTGGGCCGTAGTTTCCGTAACGCGAACCAAACCGTGACGCTGGTCGGCTCAACGATCCGGCTCGCTTAATGGGGACACCGGTCATCGCACACCAACCCCGCTGGGATAATCCCGTTCGTGGAGCGCTACGTCATAAGGGGTGGCCAGCAGGGATACGAACGGCTCCAGATTCTCGCGCGAGCCCGGTGGCCTGAGACAGCTGCCCTGTTCGGCCGGGCTGGCCTGAGGCCCGGCATGAATGCGGTCGACCTGGGTTGCGGCGGAGGCAATGTCACTCTTGAGATCGGAGCCTTGGTTGCTCCAGCCCTGGTGACCGGAATCGATATGGACGACGTAAAGCTCGCTCTGGCGCGTAAGGCCGCCGCAACGCGAGGTTTGGCCAACGTCCGATTCCAGGCCATGGATCTCCGCCATTGGCACGACCAT
>WNFC01004801.1_pt1 | contig 14749 bp, 12 predicted proteins | sample 5400541 | NCBI WGS metagenome assembly WNFC01 (sample SAMN13153342, study PRJNA577476) | soil metagenome | isolation source: 120 cm saprolite under Douglas fir tree site 2 hole 2 replicate 1 | place: USA:California | collected 2015-04-18
GTAGGCATAGCGACTCACCGCATTCAAGCCATCGCGATAGGCCAATTGCGTTCGACGAAGTGCCTGGAAGTCTTCAGGCGTGGTATGCAATTTGAGCTTAGCAGAAATCATCTGTTTCACACAATCATTCTATCACAACACGCATGTGATATCAAGAGCGGTATTTCAGGAACGGAGCGATGCCACCCATCTCAAGCCACCAAGATAAGGAACGCCTTTCCTTCCACCCCATGGAATGGGGTGGGTTTCTAGGCGATCTTAGGGATGAAGCAGAGTCGCAATTGTGGTCGCCCTGAGGGAATGCTTAAGCGTGCTATAATACACCACAGCGATGGGTAATCCAGGGACTGGACGCTCCACGCGTAAAAGTGTTCGCGGGATTCCAGGAGATCACACCTCTACTTGCACCTTCAACACGCCCTTTTGCCCGGCATACTCAAACGCCGCCAGCCCTTCATCAAAGGTATAGCGGGCGCTGATCAACGGGCGTACATCGACAAGCTTCTGGCTCAGGGCATGCAGCGCCGGGGCGAAAGGACCACAACGCGACCCCTGCACTCGAATCTCGTCGATCACAATGGGGGCCAGGTGTAACATACTTTTAGCCGCGACAGTGCTTTTTAGGATAATGGTTCCCCTGGCTCTGACCAACTGCAGCGCCATCTCTAGTCCTTGCGCCGACCCGCTGCACTCGACAACCACGTCGGCACGACGCCCGCTCTCTAACGAAAACCGTTCAGCATCATCAAGCACGTAGGTACGCACTCCACACTTTTCCGCCAGCGCCAATTTCTCCTCGTACTTCCCCACCATCATCACCTCACAGCCGCTCAGGGTGAGCACCTGTGCCGCCAGTTGCCCCATCTTGCCATCACCAAGGATGACTACGCTTTCCGTCGGCTTGAGATGCACCTGCTCTAAGATCTCAAAGTTGGCAGCCAAAGGCTCGACAAAAACCGCCTCCTCGTCACTCACGTTATCCGGCACGAGGTGCAGATTTCTCGTGGGTAACACCAGGTAATCGGCGAACGCTCCATCGCGGTTGACAATACCGAGCGTGGTGCGATTGGGACAATGGGTGGGCATGCCGCGCTGGCAGGAAGAGCAGTCAGGACGATGACAGGCGGCGTTGATCTCGCCAACGACACGTTTGCCGACCAGGCTGGTGAGAGGAGTTGCTCCAGGGCCGCGTTGCAGTGCTTCGACGACGCCCACGAATTCATGGCCCAGCACGCCCTGGAAAGCCATGTAGCCACGTATAATCTCCAGGTCGGTGTTGCAAATACCCGCGTGAGTAACGCGAATCAGGGCTTCGCCTTCAACTGGAACTGGTATGGGATAGTCGCGGTCAAGTACAAGGTCAGCGTCCCGGTAAACCAATGCACGCATGAAATCCCTCCCCGTCTCCTCTTTTCCAAACAGCCTTCACTTCCATATCCCGCCAGGCATTATATATTAGCCCTTGTGCGCTGTTTCCCATCATCCAGGTAGAGAATAGGCTCAACTCGCCGCTGCTCCAGTTGGGTGGCAATCGGATCAGCGAGTGCCTCCATTGCTTCTAAGCGGTGCATCTCCTGGTCGTGTGTTGCCTCATAGATCAGTTCCCGGTTGTCATAGAGGTAATCGAGCAGCGTACTGATATCGTGGCCTTCAATGAGAATCTGGCCACTTTGCTCAGAGATAATATGGAACTGCAAGGTTTGCGCCAGTTGCAGGTGAAACGTCCATCCTCCAGTGCTCTGAAGCGGTAATCTATCTGTCATGGGAATCTTCCTTTCGATTACGTGATATGCGTAAGGCCCTGTTGACCATGTTCATTCCACATACCACCTGCTCATGATAGGCTCTCAATACTTCCAACACCTGATGACTTCAGCCTATTCCCTCTTCTCGCTGCTGGTTTACTGCTTCATGCCTGAGCGGCGCCACTTCGAGAGATGCCAGTTGGGCTATCAAATCTCTGTTCCCTTGTTCGGGGCTGGACAGGCGTGCTATACTTCAGAGTAGAAAGTTATTGTACTGTCCCCTGGACAGGAACCCCGCGATTGCGCAACCCCGCCAGTTAAGGCTTAGACGTCGCCCAGTATATCGTACTGGTGATGGTTGCAATTGCCGGGTGTAGTCGTCGCTTTGTCGAGAGCGCGCAATAAAAGGAGGTGAGGGACATATGGACGCTGGCCCTAGTCATAGTAGGCACACGCTTCGCGTATGCCTGCTCGCGGGATTGTTCTTCTCCTCATCGAGTACAGTAGCTGGATGCTTGTATCATTGATCCTCCTGGTCCCGGTTCACCCTGCGGTGGACCATCACCGTCGCTTCACTCGATGAATGTACATTGTGATTGATGTCGAGTAAGCACTTTCCCCATCTGCCAGCAAGTCCGCTGCGTATCCTGGGAGCTACAAACCGGCATTAGAAGCTCGCAATGCTTTCGTGTCGAGTTCCACTTTGCTCCTATGTGCAGCAGTCCCCTGCATCAAAGCCATGTTTTGCGTGGCATGCCCTCTATACGCATGCCCCAGAACTGGTATTGTCTTGCATTCAGCAAGGCACGGGTGGATTGGTTATCCACACTCGTCCACATTCTTGTGGATAAGTATATAGATATCCTACGGATTCTGAGGAAGGCGGTGATTGCCATGATCTTCTTGAGCACACTGTTGCGCCAGAGCGTCTATGATCTTGAAGGGCGGCGCCTGGGCGTTCTGCGCGATGTGTATGTCACATTACATGAAACTTTTCCTGTGGTAACAGCGCTCGTCGTTCGTTCCACCTTGAGCAATAACGATATGATTATCCCCTGGTCCCAGGTAGACAATCTAGAAGAACCGCAGATACATCTGACGGTGAAGCGGTCGCAGCTCGTTTCCTATGTACCAGGCGCGGACACCCTGCTGCTGGGACGCGACATCCTGGACAAGCAAATAGTCGATACCCAGGGTTTTCGCGTGGTCAAGGTCAACGACCTGAAGCTGGCGCAGATCAAGAAAACAGCGCGGCTGGTGGGCGTCGATATTAGCCTGAGCGGCCTGCTGCGGCGCCTGGGACTGCTGGCGCCGGTAGAACTGGTGGGGCGTGTGTTACCTGTTCACCTTCCCGAGAGAACGATTACCTGGAACTACGTCGAACCTATCCAGGTGGTAAGGGCCGGAACCGGACAGTTGACGCCCGCGCTGGCCGGGGTAGGAGCTGGGGCTGCGGGCGTTGTGTCACAAGTCCAGCTCAGTGTGAGCCATACAAAACTGGCCGATCTACATCCTGCTGACATCGCCGATATCCTGGAGCAGCTCGATGTCGAGGACGCGGGAGCCGTACTCGACCGCTTGAGCACGGAAACGGCCGCGGACACTTTGAACGAAGTTGAGACACCGCTGCAGTCCGAACTTTTGAGCGAACTGGACCCCAGGCGTGCGTCGGATCTGCTGGAGCAGCTCGCGCCAGACGATGCCGCCGACATCCTGGCGGATATGCCCCGGGAAGAGGCGGAGCGTTTGCTGAGCCTGATGCCAGCCGAGGACGCGCAATCCATTCGCGAACTACTGCGCTACGGGGCAAAGACGGCTGGTGGGATTATGACCACAGAGGTGTTCTCGCTGTCAGAGCATCTCACCTGCGAGGAAACGCTGGTCTACCTGCGTCGATCTTCTGAGCACTTAGAGATGATCTACAACCTCTACGTTGTAGACGACGAGCACCGGCTGGTGGGAGTCGTCTCGCTGCGCGAACTGGTGGTGGCTGATCCAGCCACGCACCTCGAAGACTTGATGGATCGAGATGTCATCAAAGTGAGCACAGACACCGACCAGGAGGAAGTGGCGCGCATCATTGCTAAGTATGACCTGCTGGGCGTTCCAGTTGTGGACAGCGAGAATCACCTCGTGGGGTTGATTACCGTTGATGATGTGATCGATGTGCTCCACGAAGAGGAGGCGGAGGATTTTTCCGAAATCGCCGGGGCCAGTGTCGAAGAACTCGAAGAGGAGGAACATTTTTCCTGGCGTGCCGTTGCTAATCGCATAACGTGGCTTGCGGTGAATGTCGTAGCAGGCTTTGCGCTGGCTCTCCTGCTCTATCAACTCTTTGGACCTGTATTAAGCAAAAACTTCGTGCCCGTCCAGGCGGCGAGCATTATTACTGGCTTACGCTCACCCGTGGCTCTCAACGGGGTAATTTGTTTCATACCGATGCTGCTGCTGGCGGGAGGCAGCATCGGCACACAGGCGCTTGCCGTAGCGGGTTGGCAACTTCGCTCCGCCAGGGGCAGCGATTTCTGGGTCGGCATCTTTCGCGAACTGCGGCTAGGGACCATTGGCGGCGTGCTGGCAACACTAGCTGTAGGTCTATTAACCTGGCTGCTCTTTCATTCATGGACATTGGGGGTAGCTATTGGCCTGGGCTTTGGTTTTACACTGCTGGTAGCGGCCATCTGCGGCCTGCTCCTACCGACAGTGTTCCAGCGACTACACCTGCGCGGCAGCCTGGTAAGCGCCCCGTTGCTCGACCCAATCATCGCTTTTGTGAGCCTGAGCATTTTCCTTCTGGTTGCACTCTGGCTCATTGGCCTCTTGCACGTCTGAATCTGTGCATCATGAAAACACCTGGTGATTACCCATAAGTTCTTAAGGCGACGTGCGTCAGGGCTACCGGACGAATGCACCCGCAGATCCTTCGCTTCGCTCAGGATGACAATCGAAAGGCTGTCATCCTGAGCGAAGCGAAGGATCTATTGCCACTTATGGGTAATCACCAGAAAACACCTATTGACGCGCCTCCATCAACTGGTGTATACTCCAGTTGTCCGTAAGAGCATACCTTCCCCGATAGCTCAACGGTAGAGCGTCCGGCTGTTAACCGGGATGTTACAGGTTCGAATCCTGTTCGGGGAGCCAAACGCCCAGGAAGCCAGTTCCTGGGCGTTTCTATGACAAGCAAGCGGTGATAGCGGCGTGCGGGAAGGCCACAAATAAGGCGTTTGTGACCGACCGGCACGAAAAATGATGATCAAACAACAGCTTTCAGTAAAGAGCTGCTTGCTTGTTGCAATAGTGGGGGTTTTCATATAAACTATCTAATAGTCCTTCCATCTTAACGTTTTTGTAGCCCTCCTTTCCATTCACGCAGCATCCCGAATTTAGCGCCAAGTAGTGCACTCCACATTCAGCGGTTAAAATAACCGCTTACCACTGATGCATAGATCATGATTAGGTGCAGGATGATATCAGCTTTCTTTAGTCATTCCGGCAAATGGCTATAGAGAAGAGTAAGGAGGACATATGCTCTACTGTAACTCTTGTGGATTGCAACTTCCATCGGAAACAGCGTACTGCCCCAGGTGTGGTACAGCTACAACCGCCTACTACTCGAATATTGGAACAGCACCTAACACTCCCACCGTCCCAGCATCACCAAATGTTGTTACACAACCACCACCTACCAGCTATGGATCACCGCCTTATCAGACAACACCACAAAATCCTTATGGCACACCCCCACCGACTCTTTACAACCCTTACCAGAGTTTACCCTTAACGCCTCCTCCGCTTACAATCCCACGCCGAAGCAACCGCCTGGGCCTGATCATCGTTGCTGCACTGCTTGTGCTCTTACTGATCGGTGGAGGGGTATTGGTATTGCTTTCACGTTCAGGATTCCAAACTGCATCGTCATCAGCCACACGCACCGTCAATACCACCGTCAATACCGCCGCCACTGCCACGGCTCACGCACAGGCTACTGCCACGGCTGCTGTCCAGAACCCCTACACCCACAGTGGGATGTTGCTCTTTGCCGACCCCTTGAGCGACAATAGCCAGGGCCACAATTGGGATGTAAATTCCAACTGTGCCTTCACAGGCGGGGCCTACCACGCCATTGCACCGGATGCACTCTATTCTGACTACTGTATCCCCAGTGCCATCAACAGCAGCGACCTCGCCATTGAGGTGCAGATGCAAACTATCAAAGGCGACGGTGGCGGCATCGTCTTCCGCGCCGATACTTCGACCAACAAACTCTACGGCTTTGATGTCTATCAAGATGGGTCTTACCAACTCTACCGAGAAGATAATGACACCACGTTCATAACCTTGCAGAAGGGCTCCTCTCCAGCGATCACCCCAGGGCTGAATCAGACGAACCTGCTCGCCGTGGTGGCACAAGGAAGCACTCTCACCGTATATGTGAATCATCAGCAGATCGCCAGTGTGACGGACCCGACCTATAATCACGGGCAACTGGGCGTCGAGGCTGCCCCAAAGAATCACCCGACGGAGGTCGTCTTCAACAACGCGAAAGTATGGACATTGTGAGCCAGCCTTGAAGTGGAACACCTCATTAAGAGCCTTTTGACTTTATTTCTGTCTTACTGTTAAAGGCTTGCTCGAAGCTATGAGAACACTTTTGGCTACAATATGAATGGTGAGAGGATGCATATCTTGCTGCCGGTCATTGGATCGTTGACCATAGTGATCTCGTCATACTCGTATGGAATGGCTATCCAGCAGGCGGTAAGGGCGGCACAGCCGATGTAGCTAGTTATGCAAGGTTGCTGAGGCATCCCTTCATACATATACACACTCGTCTACACACGATAAAGCAGTATGGCAAGCTATTAGCGGGTTCCGGGGCGACTTACGGTGTCCCCAGGCGGGAGTTGGCTGCTTCCAAAAGGACAGTGTATCAAGGGCAAGTGTTGACCGTGAATCAATATCGGTGGCATACGCCAAATGGTGATGAGGTTGAACGGGATATTGTCGAGCGCCCTGAAAGTGTCCTGGTGCTCCCTGTAGGTCAGAAACAGCATGTTATGTTGATTGAAGAGTATGATTTGGGCGCGGGTGCCTGGCAGCTTACATTGCCCGGTGGAAAAATCACTGACCCTACTCCTGATGGCATACGAAGACAAGCAGATATAGAGTTGCGTGAGGAAATAGGATATCGTGCGGGTAGGTTGGAGAAGCTCCTCGACTTCTATAGTCACCCTGGTTATATTGCTCATAAGGTTCATTTGTTTGTGGCACATGATTTAGAGTGGGACCCGCTGGATATGGAGGATGGCGAAGAGATACGGGTACATACGTTTACATTAGACGAGGCATTAGCAGCAACGAAGATAGACTATCGATGTGACCCTGAAGCAGCATTAGCGCTTTGGTTGTATGCTGAAAACCAGCATAAATGCTAAGCGGATAGGACTCCCTTAACTGGTGGACGGGCGAAAAACGCTCCCCGCTTTCCCGTTTTTGCCAGAGAGGCCGATTGATGGTCTACTGGCGAACACAAGGCGCGTTCAAATATCAATGAAGATGGCTGAACACCAATATCCCCCCAATGATCAACATCAACACTACCAGAATAAGGCAGGCTACAAGAAGCAGGCTCCGGCTTCCCCTGCGAGCCATGGGCACAGGCGGAATAGGCGGCTGCCCGTAAGGTAAAGGTGGGATAGGCGCCAGCCCCTGGGGTAAATATGGGATCGGAGGTTGACTCTGTGGATCAGGTGGTGAGCCTGGTGGATTAGCAGGTATATACTGATAAGGAGTCTGGGGGGTAGGAGGAATAGGCGGCATCTGCTGATGCATATGAAGATAATCGGCATATGATGTTGGAGCAGTTGCAGCACTGGTAGGATAAGGAATAGGCAGCTGGCCTTCTCCCAGGGACGATGGAGATACCATTGATGTGGCTGATATGCTCGTGCCTTGCTGGGCGACGGCTCTGGCTGAGAGTGCCCGCTGGGATGTCAGTGCGAGCCGCTCAGCTACCCAGTGATCCTGACTGTCCAAGATTGACGCCCGGCTAAAATCTACCAGGGCAGCCTCGTAGTTCCCCATCTGTCGGTGCGTTTCACCGCGCATAGCAATGGCCCAGGCGAGCTTTGCATCCAGGTCGATGGCCCAATTGAGGTCTGCCAGCGCTTCCTGATAGCGCCCCAGTCTGCGATAGGTTTCACCGCGCAGGGCAATAGTCCAGGTCCAGACGTCTTTCTCATCCAGCGCGAGAGCCTGATCCAGGTCTGCCAGCGCCTTCTCATAGTTTTTCATCAAGATATACACGATACTGCGCCTGGCAATCGTGCGAGAATCGCCAGGGAGAAGCTGAACCGCCGAGTCGAGATCTTTCAAGGCTTCTTCCAACTGACCGTTCAGACGGTAACACTCTCCGCGATACGCCAGCATATGTCCCCGAGCCTCTGATGAGATATCTTCCGTTTTGCAAAGGGTATCAAAGAGCTCAAAGCCATCCTGGATCGTGCCTTCTTGCAGCTTCTTGAGTATTTGCCGGAAAAGCTGGATTCTGGCATTCTGTTCGCTGGCCAGTTCGGTTTGCACATCCTCCAGACTGAGCAGATCGAGGATTTCACGCGCGAAAGGGCGTTGCCTGCGGAGCGCCAGGGTAAAAATGTTGAGGATCGCACCCCAGTGTTTGTTGGGATTGGCGACCAGGAAATGATAACAGTAAGCGAGGGTGTATTTCCGCCAATCCTCGTTTGTCCACATCGCTGTTCCGCTCAGAGCTAACTCTTCACGCCGGGCATGATACAATTCGGCCAGGAGTGCGTGTGTCTCGCGATACGTTTGTGGACTGGCGGCACGCTGGTAGCGCAGCATCATGCGGCGCACAACATCATGGTATTGCCAACCGTCGCTGCGTGGCTTCACAAAAGGCATCATTTGCAGCCAGTCAAAAGCCTGGTGCTCGTTGATCAGGAGTGGACTCTGGCTCTGGAGAAGAACTTTGAGGATGTCCAGGTTTAGCACGCGAGGAAAAGCCCCGCGCAGCGCGACCTCGCGCAGGGCTGGTTCCGCAACCCATTGCAGAAAACGCTCAACAATATTGTGTGCCGGCTGCGCTATCTCGGTCGTCTTGTCGCCAGATGCAGCGAGCCAGCTCATAATGACCGGCAATCTCCCTGAATATTCCAGGATCTCCTTCCTGCGCTGCTGATCCACAATATGATACCTGTCCAGGAACCGTTCTGCTTCCTGGGGTGTAAAAGTATCCAGATGGATGGGAAGCATAACATTGCGCAGTTTATCCCAGCCAGCACTGGTGGCCTCAGTTCGTCCTGCGATGGCTATACGGATACGCTGGGATGGCCTGTATTCCGGCAGGTGGAGCAGCCACTCTTGCAGTTCTGAGCGTGTGACCTCGAAATTCTCGAAGAAAAACAGGACAGGGTGCTTCTCGGCAATTTCGTTGACGTCTTTAAAAAAGAGCGTTGTCAAGATGGACGCTGGATCGCGGATGAGCGCGACATCGTCCCTGCTGAAAGCCTTTTTGATCAGGTAGGCGCTCCACTCGCTGGCCTGATCCTCAAGAGCATCCTGGGGCAAGTATTCTACGGCTTTGCGCGCTCCCGGCAGCATATCCGCGCCGACAAACGCAGCGCGGACCATAACGCGTCCCAGCAGGCCTCCCCAGCCCTGCGGAGCGTCGGGATCGTTCTCTATTTCATGCATTTTCTGCCGGTAGGTCTTATAGCGGTCATTGAAGCGCTTGAGTGGAGCTCCCTGTTCCTCTAATTGTTGGGCGAAATGGCCTAACAAAGAGGGAACATCTTTTTGCCGCTCGTCACTCTCCGCAACGAAGAAATGAGAGGTGCGAGCGATCTCCCGATAACGGTTGAGAAGCGTGGTTTTCCCTACGCCTCCCTGACCCGAGATATAGAAAATAAAATACTGCGGAGAAGGATTGCTTGTCTCCGAGAGCCCTTGTTCGGGGGTGGATTGCCCTCGACGTTTCCAGCCGAGAAGGAAAAGGAGAGCCATGAGCCATGACGGTCCTGGTTCCTTTACCTGTGAGAGGGTAAGCCTGGTAATCTCGTGACGAAACGCATCAAGTTCTTGCTCGCGGCCTACGAAGCGTTCTGACTCTTGCGCATCAATAAAGTCACTCCAACTTCCGGCGACGCCCATTCCTTCTGGCTCCTACAGAACACACATAGAGAACAATCGATGATTCACTATAGCATAAGTGGACATTTAGGGCAAGAGACCCGAACCGCCACAAAGCCATGTAAAAGTCGTTTTTCTTGGAAGCAAGCCCATCGCTAAGCGTTTGTAGGCATACGAGTAGTTTTCCCTGTTATAGAAGAGTACTTACAGGGATTTTAAATAGCGTTTCGCCTTCTTTGTCCTTAACCTCAACAGTGCTGGTAGGGTCGATCTGCGTGACAAACCACTCATATAGCCTGAGGGCATTACGGACTACTTCTGCTTTTGTAGTAGCGTCTGTTTTCTCCTTTAGGTTCTCCAAACGTTTCATAGACTCAGGTGTGAAATCGAACTGAATCCGCTGTTTGGTGTTTTCTAGTTTGGTATTCATGCTCATTTCCTAGTTAGTCCATAGAGAGCCAACTATAGCCCTCTATGGAGGTACTTTTGTAGTAACTGGTCTCCGAAGTAATAGCCCATAATAATGAGTATTGGGCCACTCATCAGTGATGCTGCCTTAAGCAAGAAGGAATCTCCACTCAAGAGATAGTGGATGATACCCACCAGGACCCAAATGATTGAGAAAGGTACTATAGAGTAAGTGAGGAACTTGCGTGTCCTCAGCTTTTCCCATCTCTCAAGTCGTTCAAGAGGGTCTAATGGCTTGCCAAGGTCAATTGTTCCCCCTTTCTCTATTTCTGTGTCTGCGTCATCTGAGGAATTTTGTCCCTCTTGAATGTTAAAATTCTTTGGTGTATCGATGCGCTTGGGTTTTTTCTCCTTCTGTTTGCCAAGCGCCTGACTCGAATCTTTATCTCTCTTGGGCGGAAGGACTTTCTCTCCCATTGGACTGTCTCCTGTTTGCTAAAAGATCAGCCCTGGTCCTTCTCTACCAGCTTCGTCATGTTCCTGAGCGGCAAATCAGGGCACCGCCGCCTGATTAAGTATAAAGATTGGTTTAAGGTAGAGTATCTCGGCAACATGACGGAAAAAGTCATGCTGCTTTCCACCAATCTTAACGCCCCCTACAGGAGGCTCTGTTTTTTGGGGAGTTGGACTACGAGAAATCCTGTTACAAACTTGATGGGCGAGGTACTGAAGTCGTTTTGCCTCTGCTGTTAGCTTCTTTAAAAGACCTATAAAACAACATGCTATGGAATATAGAAGATATGAAATAAACTGATCTGCTAAGGGCTGGTGATGTGTTTGGGGAACCTTAAAACAATCTACAACTATTATAGATTCAGCGCAGCAACAATCATCCCAATTAATATTATGATAGATTCCGAAGATATCAAAATCATTTCTTTGAATGTTTTGGCTCTCTGTGTTTCCTGTTTGGCTAAGTGCTTCCTGTAGAAGCATTTCTAAATGTGGTGAATAACTGAGCCTGCTAGCTAATCTATAATAATTACGTCTGTAATGTCTGTCATAATAGCTTTGCTCATCGAGACCATCAACGAGAAATAACCAGTGAGAGAATTCATGGACTGCTTTATAAACCAAGATAGGCGTAGAAGAGAGGTGCCAAAGGGGACTAGTAGAGGACGCGGCAGAGTCATATAGGGTTATCTGTCGGGGCAGTTCCTCTTGAAGAATCCTTAAAGCGGATCTGTAAAAAAACTCTACTAGCGTCTCTGACATTGACCTTAAATCTCCTTATTTTTGTGCTCTCTGGATATAATACCATAAAGGATGGAAGAAAACAACATTTTTTGAGTGTTTTTTGAGGAGAATATTAGTGAAAATCGTTACGTTGATTTCGTGCCTTAGATAAATACGAAAACTATAACTAACCTTTTGTTGGCATATCTCCCGTTGAGGGTGAGGAATAGAGCCCTGTTTCATTCCCTTGTCTATTATTCCTTGTTTGCTACATCTAATTCATACACCTATAAAGATGATGGAATTGTTATAGTACCCCTTCCGTGGTATACTACTACCTGAAAGCACTGAGCAACCGGCTATGTCCGGTTGTGACCAGATAACTTTTTCGTGCTTTCAATTTTTACAATGATGCAAACTGGCTTCTCAAGCTGCTCTACATCAACCGACCGGTGTTTTTGCGAGCGTCCGGCTGTTAACCGGGATGTTACAGGTTCGAATCCTGTTCGGGGAGCCAAACGCCCAGGAAGCCAGTTCCTGGGCGTTTTATTAGCAAACAAAAAATCAAGGCATGAACTTGACTTCATATGAATTGCAGTTTATAATAGGGGCATAGGAATGGCATGGAACGTCGAGTATACTGACGAATTCGAGGACTGGTGGAACGATCTTACTATTGATGAGCAGGACTCGGTGGAGTCGTGCATTCCGTTCCTCAATCGCCATGGGCCGTCTCTTGGTCGTCCCCTGGTAGACACGGTCAGAGGATCACGCCACCTCCACATGAAGGAGCTTCGACCACCAGCAACAAATATACGCATCCTCTTCACTTTCGATCCTCGACGGATCGCCATCCTCCTCATCGGCGGCGACAAGACGAACCGCTGGCAGGAATGGTATGACGAGAACATTCCCATTGCGGATGCATTATATGATGATTATCTAGAAGAACTACGTAGGGAAGGAGAATTACCATGAGTGGACATAAGCCTTGGAGCGAAATCAGCGCGAAAGTGCGGGCCGACCCGGAGCGGCGTGCCAGGATCGAGCAGCGTGAGCAGGCCATTGAGGCAGAGCTGACCATCAGCCAGCTTCGCGAGGCTCTTGGTGCTACTCAGGAAAGCGTTGCCGAGAGAATGAACGTCACGCAGTCGAATGTGTCGCATTTCGAGCGTAACCCGAACATCTTCCTGCGATCTCTCGCCAGCTACGTTGAAGCGCTCGGCGGCCGGTTGGAAGTTCGAGCTGTCTTCCCTGATCAAGTCGTGACCCTTGCCGTTTCCGGTACACAACGGCAACCATCTGGCCCTGGAACTTCATAGCACAAAAAAGCGCCTGGAGGCTTGGCAGTTTTACACAAAACTTGACATACTGTCGAGCCCCATTAAAGGGCCACCGAACCTGGTGGCCCTTCGCTATGTCAAGCGGGAGTATGACTGTATGAGTCAAACACGAGACCCGACAGCGAGGTGATTTGTTTGACCGGCAACACCACCATCAATTACCGCCACTTCTTCCACGAATTGCTCGAAGCAATTCCCTGGCCGATATTGATCGTCGACCGCACGTTATCCGTCAGCTACCACAACCAGCACGCTGCCCACCTGCTCGAGGCGGCAGATCCATTGAAGGACCTCAAACTAGACCAGGTTTTACATGACGCAGCGATCATACAACTCGTGCAAGAGAGCATACAGGCAGGAAGCTCGCAGAGCAGGGAGTATGATAAGGGAAAAGCCGGTCTTTCCTGGAAAGTCTCGGTCATTCCCCTGGGGCACCAGTCTTATAAAACGAAGACGGTGCAGAGCCACAAAGCGGCAGGACAGAGCTACCACTATTTTGTTATTGCCATCGAGGACCTGACCGAATTGCGGCGCCTGGAGCGAGTGAGGCGCGACTTTATCGCTAATATTTCACATGAACTGCGCACACCGCTGGCCTCCGTTCGCCTGCTGGCAGAGACACTGGAAGATGCTATCGATACGGACCGGGAAAACGCTCAAACATTCGTCGAGAAGATTGAAATCGAGGTACAATATCTTACCGATCTCGTGTCAGAGTTACTCGAGTTGTCACGTATCGAGTCGGGCCAGGTTCCCATGATGATCGAACCTGTGAAGGCTGAGCAGCTTGTACGAGAGACCATGGCGCGTATGCTTCCACAGGCGCAGCGCCATCGCGTCGTGCTGCGCACCGATATAATGCAGGGAGAGACGATGGTTGCCGCCGATAGTAAGCAGATTGCGCGCGTGTTCGTCAATCTTGTACATAATGCCATCAAATATACACCCTCCGGTGGTATGATAGTAATAGGGACTGCACCGGAGGGTCGTACTCAGCGCTTTTTTGTTCGTGATACTGGTATTGGCATCCGTCCTGAGGAGCTGCCGCGCATCTTTGAGCGTTTTTACAAGAGCGATCGTGCTCGCTCTAAAGCCGATTTCATTGGTCCAGGCGGCGTTGGCAGCGGATTAGGACTGGCTATCGCCCGGCACGTGATAGAGGCCCATGGGGGTCGCATCACTGCAGAGAGTACCGTCGGGCAAGGCAGCACCTTTACTTTTACTCTACCCGTGGCCGTTCAAAGCCAGTGATTTGCGCTGGTAATTGCTCAGCAGGGGGTGCCGGGGGACGCAGTCCCCTGGCCGGAGCGCGAGGTGTCCTCGCTTCCTTTTTCCTTCCCTGCCGCCGCAGGCGGCACAGGAAAGGTACCTGAGTAGATACTTGCGCTGCAAGGTACAGTGTCGCAAGGGGAATACATCAGACATAGAGCGAAAATCTTAAGCATTTCTTTATGTCAAATGTATTGAACAAAGCAAATACATATGGTAACATTGTCACTGAACTTGTATTTCTCACTGAATCGATTGTGGTTAGAGGCAGGTGGAATGTGGCACGAAGAGAGAAAGAGGAAAACAACATGGGTAAACTGGTAATGATCATAGACGATTCGCTCACAGTACGTAAGATCATTGAAACCAGCCTGAGACGTGAAGGCTTTGAATTTGCCAGTTATTCAGATGGAATCGAAGCGCTAAAGGCGCTGGCCGAAGGGCGGCAGGCCGTACCCGACCTGGTAATACTCGACGTTGGCCTACCCAAAATGGACGGCTATGAGATAGCCCGTCGTCTTAAGACAAAGCAGTATTTTTCCAACACCGTCATTATCATGCTCTCCCGGCGCGATGGGGTGATAGATCGTCTAAAGG
>WNFC01004803.1_pt1 | contig 14748 bp, 21 predicted proteins | sample 5400541 | NCBI WGS metagenome assembly WNFC01 (sample SAMN13153342, study PRJNA577476) | soil metagenome | isolation source: 120 cm saprolite under Douglas fir tree site 2 hole 2 replicate 1 | place: USA:California | collected 2015-04-18
CAAGGGGCCGCGATGCGATCGACGTCGCCATAACCACGACGTTCGGGCCCAATACGCTCGGCCGCTTCAAGGTCTGGACTGATGAGGTAACGTCGACGTGACCTGGACGCCGTCGTCACCACAACCGCGATGGCACGGGGCGCCGGGCCATGGAACGATGCGTTCTGGACTCGCCGGCGAAGCACATTGATCTGTTGCCCAAGCTGCGCCTCGCCAAACGGCGTTTCGCTCTCCGGCGGGTTCGAAGTCGACGAGCTCATGGGTCGGTTTGATTAAGGCGTGGATTTCCGTCCGTTTCCCGTCCGACTGAGCAATTTTGAACAAGACTGCCGCCGTCAATTGGTGCAGGCTTCGCAGCTATGGAGGTGACGACACAAGGAGTCTCGTAATCAGGAGGCTTCCAATGTCAAAGGCTGATCAGTTCCGGCAATATGCCGAGGAAGCGATGCGTTGGGCCTGCCAATCCAAAACCCAAAAAGAGAGGCAAGCCTATATCGAGCTTGCGCGCACATGGACGCAAGCCGCGCTGCACAGCGAGCACATTTTCGGCGTCAACGACAGTCCGCTAGAAGCCCAGGGCTCTGTGAGGCCCGCCTCGGTACTGTCCTAATTCCGAGGCTTCTGTCCTAATTTGAAAATCCCGCTGTCCTAATTTGCCGATAGTGGCCGATTTCGCCGGACTGACAGGTCCTGTGTGTATCGAAAACCTCATCCGTTTTGATTGCGTAGCAGAATCACATAACGTCAGCGCGAATGGTCGCGACTTTGTTGATCCCAGTATACATGGCGCTCGGTTAGCTCTTACCGCGGTCGCCGTGGGCTTATGAAATGGGCGCATCTGCTTCCGGTACGGCAGGGTAGGAAAGCGAGGGGGCAATGTCCGAAGTTGCGCACGAGGGCGAGCGTCCTGCCGACCTCACCATGGCACTGGAAACCTTGATGCGCTTCGGCACATTGATGCTGCGCGCCGGCGATACCGCGTTCCGGGTGCGGGACTGGATGAGCATGATCGCCCGCGGGATGGGTCTCGATGCGCTGTCGGTGAACATTGCGCTCGGAGGCATGACCGTCACCGCGCGCCGTGGCGGCGAGCACGCGACGCTGGTGAGCGAGATCGCGCCGCCCGGCGTCAACGCCTGGCGCCTCGGCGCCCTCGAACACCTGGCGCGCAACACCCAACCCGGCATGACGCCGCAAGAGCTCGCAGCGAAGCTCGCGAAGATCGAGGCCGAGCCGCCGCTCTACCCGCTCGCGGTGACCGTCGCCGCGGTTGGCGCCGCCTCGGGCGCGTTCTGCTATCTGAGCGGCGGCAACATGCTGGAGGTGGTTGCCGCCATTACGGGCAGCAGCGTCGGCCAGTGGCTGCGATCGCTGCTGGTCCGCCGGCGGTTCAACCAGTACGCTGTCACCGCGCTGTGTGCCATGGTTGCGTCCGGCGTCTACTGCCTGATAGCGGCCGTATGGACTGGTGCCGGCTTCGCTCTACCGCGCCATGCGCCTGGCTTCATCTCCTCGGTGCTGTTCCTCTTCCCCGGCTTCCCCCTCGTCGCGGGCCTAAACGATCTATTGCAACACCAGACAGTCGCCGGCATGTCCCGGCTGACCTATGGGGCGATGGTGGTGATGTCCGCGGCGTTCGGCCTGGGCCTCGTCGCCAGCGCCGTCGGCTTGACCACCGCGCCGCCGCCGCCGCATGTCGGGGAGATCCTGACACTGCTGCTGCGCGCGATCGCGAGTTTCGCGGGCGGCTGTGGCTTTGCGATCCTCTACAACTGCACGCCGCGTACCGTGCTCGCTGTCGGCGGCTTCGCGCTCGTGGGCAACGAGCTGCGGCTGGCGCTTCACGACGCCGGCATGGACCTCGCGTCAGCGACGTTCCTCGGCGCGCTCTCGGTGGGGTTAATGGCGTCGCTGGCACGCCAGCGCATGCAACAGTCGCGTATCGTACTCACGGTACCGGGGATCATCATCATGGTGCCGGGCATATACGGCTTTCAAACGATCGTGCTGCTCAATCAGGGCGACATGTTAGCTGCGATGCAGGCGGCTGCATTGGGAGGCTTCATCGTGGGCGCGATGTCGCTGGGTCTGACGGCGTCAAGGTTCATCACCGAGCGGCGGTGGCTAATCGAATCCTGAACACGCGGGATCGGCCCTGCAGAATCTAATTCTCGGTACACACAGCACCGATCATTTGATCGTGGTCAACGAAGATCACCTTCAGCGGATCCTTGCGAAATTCGCTGCCTATTATAATGACACGCGTACCCATGTTTCGCTGGGGAAGGATGCACCGTACACGCGCCCGATTGAGCGCGCCGGCACTGTTATTGCACATGCGATCCTTGGCGGGCTCCACCATCGATACGCTCGAATCTAGTTTAAGCGACAGGAGTTGCTACGGCGTGAGCGACGCGGCTTGCGCGGTCGCCGCAGGACGATCAACTGATGTCGCAGGACACACGCACCATAGGCTGAAATCAATGGGTTTAATCTCCTTCTGTATTCGCATGTGAACCCGTGGGTCTGGTGAGGACAGAGTAGATTTCACATGGATGACGACGGTGACCTGCACGAAGGAATCTTGCACATCGAAGCCCACATTGAGGAGCTCGCCGATGTTATAGAGAGCTGTCGGAAGTTCATTTTTATTTCAAAAGTCGCCATAGCTGCCGGTGGAACCTTGATCTTGGCAATAATCATCGGAGCGGTAGGGTTCGATCCTACGGTCATGATTGGGGCGCTTGCGGCTGTTATCGGAGGGACGGTCGTTTGTGGGTCAAACACGAGTACTTTGAAGCAAACTACGACCGCCCTGAAAGCCGCCGAGGCGCACAGAGCCGAGTTGATCAGCAGAATGGATCTTCGGGTGGTCGGAGACGGGGAGGCGGGATGAGGACAATGATACAGAACCAGCTGGATCGGGAGGACGCACGGATATGATTTTCGCGAAGGACAGCTGTGCCAGCACCGCCTTCCTTCGCGCCGCGCTTATCCGCCAGCAACTTGCTTGCTCTGTCGCAATGGGACAGGGTTTGTCGCGCAGGATTCGCTTGGGTCGCGTGGATCACGTGGTCTGCCCCACGGATCTTTTGTTTTCGTTATTAAGACGGGAATGAGCAGACTGTTTCGTACTTATCGAGCACCTTTGTCACAATCCGCCATGACGTGAAAAAGGTTAGATTGTCCGACTCAATCCCTGATGCCTTACCCGTCGCTACATCTATAACGGATATCCCGTGGTCTCGTTGGAGACCCTTGACGGCGATCAGCGATTGACCGGTGGGCGTCTTGATGAGGAAACCGGGAGCATACTCATGTCGGGTCCGGTCAGCACGAACGTCTTTTGCGTCAGAAGATGCAACAAAGACCGCGCTGGGCAACGAATGAAGAATCGATCCTACAAGCTCGGTAGGCGCGATCAAGTGAGGAACGGTCCAATCATCCGACGCTGACCACAATACAGCTACCGAGGCGGAGCTTAACCACTCCACCTTCATACAGACTGAAGTGACCTGCTTGCGGGTGAACGCGAAACATTCGCCTTCTTCGATATCCGCAAACGGCTTGCTCTCGCCAGGTAGCTCGACCTTCATGGCTGAAGCCCCTATGCTCATTGAACAAACACCTGATGCAAGCAGCTGTCCTTGACTTAAACCTGAGCGACCGAGACGTACCGCCAATATACAAGAAACCCATGGACCGAGCCTTGCGATCTCTCTTCGTCTTCGATGGCCCGGTTCATGGCCTCGATCGCGGTCTCCAAAGCGGACTCTGCACCGCAGCAAAACGACGTGCGGCATACCGTCATTGTGGCGCTAAGCTGAATACTGATGACTGTCGATATGCGGGATGCGGTACTCACGCTTCCAGTCTTCGGTACGCTTGGCAGGAAGCGCTCTGAGCCCACTGATCCAGAATAGCTCGCTCTCGATGCCAAACTGCTCTATCGGGCGTACAGCTTCCGGGGCGTCTAGGCTGCCGATTGTCACGGCGATGCTGCCGCTCTCTACCCGATGATATGTCAGAGGGGTGCCGCAGGCACTGCAAAAGTTCCGCTCTGCGACGTTCGAGCTCACGAAGGTCGACGGGCTTCCGCGCGTCCAGCGTAGGTGTTCGCGCCTGACACTCGCGAACGCCATGAATGGCTGACCGGATGCCCTTTGGCACATCCGGCAATGGCAAAGGCACGCGTGCTCCGGCGGCGTGAGCAGTTGATACCGCACAGCTCCGCATTGACAGCCACCAGTCCACTCGGCCGCATCTTCCTTGATTACCGTCATGCTGTGTTCCCCATGTTTCAAAGTCGACCCAGTGCACCGGTCTAACAACGCGGCTAAAATTTCATTCGATGTCCACTATGGGTCAGTCATAAGCGGACGCTGCATCATCTGACCAGGTCCGCTTCGCTCCTCAAAGCGGACGTGCGCGAGCTCCACCTCGACATGTCCGGTAAGTGCCAAAACCGGGCATTGGCTGCGGTCTATGCTATCACTTCGTCGGCGCGGGCGATTGCATCGACGACACCTCGAGCCCGAGCGCTTTGGCAGTCGTGAGGTTGGAGAAACAGACCATGCAGAACGTGACACGGCGCGTGCTGGGCGCGGCGGGGTTCTTCTCCGACGTGCGGGCCGCGCACTGATATAAAGGTCCTTTATTGTTTCCATCCAAATAATTGAGGTTCTAAGTGTGAAGTAGTTCACACACCTCCCCCGATTATCCCCTAAAAATCCGGCAGATCGCCCGCTTGCACTGGCGCAATAAAAATGAAAGAGGGTCAACAATGAAAATCAAAAAGCCTTTTAATGGGCTGACATCTGGTGAGCATCAGCGGTTAACAGAAATCCGTATGTTGGCTCAAGTCGATTCGGTGACGGCAAAGAGAGCCGCAGCCGATTGGGTCTTGTCCAACAAGCAGCGGCGCGTATTGCGCCAAGCCGCGTGCCGCACAATCAAGCATCTCGCGGCTTGATCGCGACCGGCCATTTCCTCAGGCCGATCGGCGCGCGTTCGAACCAAAGGTACTGTAGCCCCGGCTCCTGTCACTGCGGTGCGCTACCCCTCTTTTTGCATTCTGACCGGAATTTCTTGCGCACCTTACCGTGCAGGCCTTTGGCATCGGCTTGATCCGAGCACGCCTTAGAAATCGCCTGTTTATCCGCGGGGCTCGCCGCAGGCGCGGCTGCAGAAGGAGATGGACTTTGCGCCGACGCGACGGCGGCGGCGATGGTGAGCGACAGCACGGTCGCGCAAAATATCATAGATCGCATGAGGCCTCCTCTTTGAATAAGGGCGATGAAGCCGCGCCGCTTCATTCGATCACCTCGTCGGCGCGGGCGAGCAGTGTCGGCGGCACGGTGAGGCCGAGCGCCTTGGCGGTCTTCAGGTTGATGACCAGCTCGATCTTCGTCGGCTGCTCGACCGGCAGTTCCGCGGGCTTGGCGCCCTTCAAGATCTTGTCCACGTAGATCGCCGAGCGGCGATAGTTCTCCACCACGTTGGGGCCGTAACTCAGCAGGCCACCGGCCTCGACGGCGCGGCGGTCGCCGTAAGTTGCCGGCAGGCGCGCCTTGGCTGCCAATTCCGTGATGCGCACCACATTGCTGGAGAAGGTCGTGTCCGGCGGTACCAGAAGCGCGTCGGCTTTCGCATGGACGAATTCGCTGAAGGCTCGCTCCAGGTCTTCCGGAACGCGGTAATCGAAATGCCCCAACGCAAGCGACGCCTTAGCCGCGGCGGCCTGCATCTCTCGCAATTGCGGCACATGCAGCGGGTTCCCGACATTGACGAGGGTGGCGACGCGTACAAGACGCGGCAGCAATTCGCGGATCACGTCGAGCTGCTTCGACGCCAACTCTTCGGCGAAGTTCGCGAGTCCCGTGACGTTGCCGCCGGGGCGGGACAGGCTTTGTACCAGGCCGAAGCCGACCGGGTCCGCGCCGGTCGCCATCACGATCGGGATCGTAGCGGTGGCTTTGCGCACCGCGAGGCTGGCCGGCAGAGGCCCCGACACGATGACTTTCGGATTGAGCCCGACCACCACCTCCGCCAAGGCCGGGAGGCGATCGAGGAAGCCGTCAGCGTAACGGTATTCGATGCGGATGTTGCGCCCCTCGAAGTAACCGAGCTGACGCAGTGCGGCGCGAAATGCCTCGTAGCTCGACGCTGTGGATTTGGCAGACGCGGCATTCAGGACACCGATCAGCGGGGGCTGCGATTGCTGGGCCCACGCGGAGAGCGGGATAAACGTCGCCGCACCACCCAGCAGCGCGATGAAATCCCTCCGCTTCATTCGAACACCTCGTTGGGTTGGCACCCCACCTTGTGGGCGAGTGCGAGCAGGTCGTCGGGGAATGGCAAACCGCGCGAGTAAGGTGTGCGAATGCTGCAATTCCAGCCGAGACCTACCGCCGGCGTGGCGAGGCGGGGGTCACCCGGCGATGCGGAGGCTAGCACCGATACCGAGGGCGCATCTGTACAAGATTGACCACTATTGAGTCCTCTGACCCGTGCACGCCACCTCCGCGAAGGCGCTGTTTGAGCGAAGCACGCGCGAGACCGAATGTCCGCTTCGGGTCACAAGCAGACATCACGCCATCCTTAGGCCATGTCCGCTTTGCCCCCGAGAGCAGACATCGAATGCGGCGGTCGGCATGTCCGCTTTGTGCCAGAAGCGGACATGCCCTCGCCCTCCGCGACCTACCAGGGACCGGTAGAAAGCCATCGGTCAACCATGTCGAGACGATCGTTGCCCCAAAACGGTTCACCATCGACGAAGATCCAGGGCGAACCGAACACGCCACGGACAACAGCAGCTTCGCCATGCTGGCGTGCGATAGCTTTGACCTCGGGATCGTTGATGCCTGCTAGCACCGATTCGCGATTGATGCCCAGGAACTGCGACGCCACGTGAGCGATCGCATGGGGATCGTCAGTATCGAGGCCATCTCGGAAGTAGCCGGTGATGATGTATTTGGCTAAGCGGGCGGCAGCAGGCGAACCGACGCGATCAAAGTGATAGAAAGCGCGAATAGCTGCTAGCCCGACCTTGGGATGGCGCTCAGGCAACTTGAACACCACGCCTTTTAACCTCGCCAAACGTTGCCAATCGCGCCGCGCGTATTCGCCCTTTAGAGGCGTGCGGCTTAGGCCTTGCGCGCCGGTCACCTTGAATGCAGCGCCAAGTGTGAAGGGACGCCACAATATACTTCGCCCGTGACGCTCCGCTAGCGCCTCGATCTCGAGTGCTGCAAAATAGGCATAGCCCGATGCGAAGTCGAACCAGAACTCGATCGACGAGCCGCCTTGCGTTGCGTTCATTTAAAATCGTCGCACGATCCGGCGGCGAAGCGCCATGTCAGAGCCTTTTCAGTAATTGGACGCCGCGCGCGCCCCGCGGGCTGTCGGCACTCACACGGACGTACCCGGTCAACGACAGATTGCAGCCGCGTGCTCTGAGTGCTGAGAAGTCATGACCCGGGTTGGCGCTCTTGGTTGGGTAGTGTTACCGGCCGAGAAATGTCGGGCGGCGCTTTTCGACAAAGGCCGCCACACCCTCGCCAGCATCATGGGTCGGCACGATCCGCGCAAATGCGGCTTCCTCAATCGCCAAGCCATCGTCAATCGACGCATCCATGCCGCGATGAATTGCCACTAGCGCCGCAGCCAAGGCGTGCGGTGGTTTTGTTGCGAGCGTTTCAGCCAGTGCAACAGCGTTTGCAAAGACATCGGAGTTGGGAACTACGCGATTGATCAAACCGAGCCGGGCGGCTTCGGATGCGTCGAATGTCCGTCCAGACAGGATCAATTCAATTGCAGCTTTCCGCCCGACATTGCGAGGTAATCGCTGGGTGCCACCGAAGGTAGGGATGATTCCGATATTAATCTCGGCCTTGCAGAAGGAAGCTGTCGCCGCTGCGAACGCAATATGGGTAGCTTCGACCAGTTCGCACCCTCCACCAAATGCCAAGCCGTTTACTGCAGCGATTATCGGCTTGGGGAAGGATTCGACGCGTCGGGTCATTTGCTGACCGGGGCGCATAAAATGCGTGACCGCGTCTGCCGGGCCGGCCTGCATGTGGCGTTGGAATGCGGCAATATCGGCCCCAGCGCAAAAAGCGCGCCCAGCCCCGGTGATGACTACAACGCGGATTGTCGGATCAAGCTCAATGACGTCCAAGGCTCTGATGATCGCGTAAATCAGTTCGTTGCTTAGAGCATTGAGTTTTTCGGGTCGGTTCAGCGTAAGGATCGACACCACGCCGCGATCCTGACGCAACAGGATGGGTGGGGTTTGGTGTATGGCTTTTTCCATCGATCCTCACGCCGTGTTGCCTGAATAATGAGAACGAGTTACTTGCCACGCGGCCCGCAGCTAGATCGCTCCGCTGCCTACGCCAACGCCGCAAATATCTCACTTAGTCGCCCTCAGTCGCGAACCTTCCAATTGCCTTTCAAAAGGCTCTGCGTGATGTCGCGCTCGATACTGTCCGTGATGCGCCCGCCCGATCGGGCGAGCCGGAGGGCGATTTCTCGATTGGCGCTCTTCTGACGCGACTCCACGATTGCATCGAAGATGCGCCACAACACGCCGGGTTTCTTGGCGTTGGTGTTGCTCTGAAGAGAAGCCTCTTGGGTGGAATAATGGGCGAGATGGCTGTGATGTGCTGCGTTAGCCATGTGTCCAACTCCAATTGTGTTTCGATTTCCGAAAGTTGAGTATTCCTCATCCGTCGATTTCGCTGTATTGAATATCAGCTAATGAAGCTATGCCCGCAAACGATCACTTCTCAGCCGAGACTTGAGATAATCTCATGCATAGATCAATGCCGCCGCTCACTGCTTTGCGCGCCTTCGAGGCCGCCGCGCGACATCTGAGCCTGACCAAAGCCGCAACAGAGCTGCATGTGACGGCCGGGGCGCTGAGCCACCAGATCCGTGGACTGGAAGAACTGCTCGGCCTCAAGCTGTTCGAACGGCGCGTGCGATCGATCGCATTAACGCCTGCCGGCAAGATGCTTTATCCAGGCTTGCAGACGGGCTTCACTCACATCCACGACGCGGTAGCGGGCCTGAGCAACGCAGGCGCGGACCGCGCGCTCGTAATCAGCACGCCGCCAGGATTTACCTCGAAGTGGCTGGCGCCGCGGCTCCATCGTTTCTCGGCTGCATATCCTGAGATCGATGCACGCGTTTCCTCGTCCGCCAGCAATGCCAATTTCACAACCGATGGAGTCCATGTTGCAATACGCAATGGGGCCATCGATGCGGCGACCGACTCGTCCCTCGTGGTTGAGAAGCTGATTGAGATATCCATGGTGCCCGTATGCAGCCCTCGCTTAATTGAAACGCACGGACCTATGCAGCGGCCTGAAGCACTCAAGGGTGTGCCACTGATCCATGACGACGCGCTCGCCAACCAAGCCGGGGTGCCAACCTGGACCGACTGGTTCAAGGCCGCCGGCGTTGAAGGCGTGGACGTCACTCGCGGGCTGCGCTTCAACAGTGCTGATCACGCGCTTGATGCCACGGGCGAAGGTACTGGAGTGCTGCTTGCGCACGATGTGCTGGCCTATGACGACGTACGCACGGGAAGCCTCGTGATACCGGTTCCGTTAGCGCTGCGATCCGGCCGCGCTTATCACTTCGTTTGCGCAAAGAGCCGGCAGGAGCACGCTCACGTGCAGGCCTTCCGTGCCTGGATCAAACAAGAGGTGGCAGCGCTTGACTGGAGGAAAATCGAAGGGAAACCCAACATCCTGGAGAGGTGAGATGACAGTCCGTAACAGCTCTCGACCAATTGCGCGGGTCTTTCGGGCAACCGCTGCGCCTGGATGCCGGAATGAACTGCTGGAAAAATTTCACTCTTCGTCTGCGACTCTGGTCAACAGTAAGGTGGGGTGCCTTAAATATCGAATTCTCGAGCCGGTGGACGCGTCCGCGTCTGAAGTTGTGTTCGAGTCCATCTGGCGGGACCTCGATGCGATCAAAGCCGCGTTTGGCGACGCGTGGCAGCAATCATACCTGCCAGAGGGTTATTCCGCACTTATGACTGCCTACTCGGTTCACCATTTTCTCGTTAGCGAGAGTTCAATAGCCAAGTAATTCGCCTCTGAGCTTCGGACATGACTCGAACACCGCGGATTGTCCGCTTCGGGTCATTCACGTCAGACAAGATCGTGAGGATACAGCGGGGTATGTCCGCTTCGCCCCCTACACACAGGCGTGCGGGTCATAAAGATAGGTGTTCTGTTTTGACCAGACTCACGCCCTGGCCATTCGCTATGAAGACGCCTTCGCAGTGGGGACGGGGGGACGCAATGTTGACATCTCCCGAGTGCCGAGCTAGGGCCGAACATTATACATCGATCCGGCAGCAGGAAAGCCGACGAGGCCATGGCATCGTCGCGATACGCGTCAGCATCGGATTGATGGTGGTGCACTATTTATCGTCGACTGCGATCCAATACCAACGACCGCTAAGCATGCTCACCGCCATCCTGAGAGGGTGCGAGTCTGTTGATTTTGGCGATTTTGACACAAGCGCATTTAGTGCCGATCTCGGGCAAGCCCGAGATCGGTGGCCGGGCACCTCAGGATGATGGTCGCTGATGAGTGCCGCAGGCATGACATCGCCTATCGACCCTTCTCCCACGCCGAAATAAGGAGACGACGTTGCCTAACCATTCGAAGGAACGCGATGAAGCTGAAGCCCGGTTCAAGAGGGCACAGAAAGCGATTGACGATGCGAAGGAGGCCAAGGCGCATTATGAGTCCGAGGCTCGGGCCGTTCGAGAAAAGACTGCACGACTGAAAGCCCTCCGGTTGGCCAAAGAGGCGGCCGACTTGGCGACACAAGGTGATACGAAACCCATCACTTCAAAAACGACGCCCTCAATCTAGTCGGTGGACCATTAGAGCGGATGGCAACATGGCAGAGCAGCGCCTGGATGCTTTCGTTCACGAAGGCGGACCGGCGACTCGAGCTTCTTTGCGAGGATCACGTCGGCACATATGTCTTGCCCTTCCTATGTCGATGGAGCAGCGGTGATTGGGAGAGCGTGGAAATCGGCAGAGTAAATCTTATGGGTCACTTCGGGTCGATGTCGAGCAGTCGCGTCGCATGTCAAAAATGACGATCGCCTATTATGATAGGATGGCCGAGGCATACTGGGATGGCACTCGGGATCACGACGTCAGTCAAAACTATGCCTCGCTTCTGGATGCGATTGAGAACGATCCGCCCTATTCCATTCTTGATCTGGGTTGCGGGCCTGGGCGAGACCTCCGCCATTTTCGTTCATTGGGCCACAACGCTGTAGGCCTGGACGGATCGAAGGAATTCGTGGCTATGGCACGCTCCTATTCCGGGTGCGAGGTTCTCCACCAGGATTTTCTCGCGATGGAATTACCGCAGAGCCGCTTCGACGGCGTGTTTGCGAATGCGTCGCTGTTCCACGTGCCGAGCCAAGAGTTGCCGAGGATATTGCTCGAACTCCGCGAAACCTTGAGGCCCCGCGGCATCCTGTTCTGCTCAAACCCAAGAGGAAACAACGAGGAAGGCTTTAGCGATGGCCGCTACAGCTGCTTCTTCGATCTCGACACCTGGCGCAATTACGTTAGAGCTGCCGGGTTCTTCGAGGTGGGACACTACTACCGCCCGCCGGGACTTCCGCGCCAACAGCAGCCGTGGCTCGCGACCGTATGGCGCAAAGCTACCCTCCATGATCGAGCGACATAATCATGCTGTCTCTCTTGGACTGCTGGCGACGACACCGGCAGCCTCAACAAGCACAGGGAAACGCCATGTCCCCTCTCCAGCCTGATCCGCCGTCGCCCGCACCCATCTGGATCTGTCCCATCTGTCAAAAGCTCATGCGCACCCGGACCATTGAGGTCGCGGATGGCGAGGAGCAGACTAAGCTCGTTTGTGCGACATGCGGAGTCGAAGCAATCCAAAGCAAGATGCTATCCGATTAACAGGTCGATGCCGGCGTTGGCCTGAAACCAAAACACACCATTAAATTGACCACCGAAGGGACGCGGCTTCTTAGAGAACCGAGCAGGCCGGCGCTGGAGCTGGCTTTTCGTTGAAGTGCTTTTCGCTGAAGTGGTCAATTTTATACAGACGCGTTCCCGCGAACGTCTTAGATCAATACGCCCGCGTGCCCCGTTTCGGGGGGCTGGGCTTCCAAGTCGCCCTACTAGCCCCGCTTCGGCGGGGTTTTTTTCGGGGGAGTCTCGCCCGATTTTCCTCTGGGCTTCCCGAGCTTCATTTCGGACAGCGGCTTGTGGCCGACCAACCTTGCCCCGCATGTCGTTCGCATGAGGGTGAGGATGATCAGAAGGTGGTCAATTTTGAACAGATTCTATTTGCAAACGGGTGCATGCTCGACTTGACCGAGGCGCCAGCTCAACGCGGCCGGGCCTTCAATTCGACTTTGCGACCGGAACCCATCCGGGTGTCCGTTGCCCTCGCTCCGAAACATGTCGAGCGAAAGGAAATCATCATGCAAGCGCCTTCAATGCTGCAAGGAGAATCGCTGAAGCGTCTGCTGCAAGGCGCAGCCGCCGGCGCCGTTGTAACGATGTTTGTTGGTTTTTACTGGGGTGGCTGGTCGCTCGGCAGCACCGCTGATAAGATGGCAAAAGAGCGCTCAGAGCTGGCGGTCGTAGCGGCGCTGGCACCCGTGTGCGCCGATAAATTCCGCGCACTGCCCGACGCCGATGCGAAGAAGGCCGCGCTTTCGAAGGTCGAGTCGTGGAAGCGCCGGGACGAATTTCCCAAGGAGTTCGTGACCCTCCCGGGTGAATCGTACCCGAGTTCCGCCCTTGTAGACGCGTGCTACACGCTGTTGCTCGCACCGAAGTCAGCAGCGCTCAAATAAGATAACCGCCACTGAATTCTTGCATCGTTCTTCCGCCGGCTGCTGGCACGCGCAGCAAGCGGTGACGCCGCCACTGCGCCGCCGAGAAGGGTTATGAACGCGCCGTCTAATTGAACATCTCGTCATCTGTTCCCAATGAGAGGTAATTCTGCCCGACCACTGTAAGCACGGAGCCATGCACGAGCCGTCCTATCTTTAATTATACGCGGCCCAACTAATTCCGCCGCGATAGGGTCGTCACCGAAACGTTGTTCTTGCCACCTGTCTCCGGGGGGCTGTTTTCATAGACCGGCATCGTTGACGCGTTCAAAAGAACTCACTTCATTTTCTTCAACCACGTGCGATTCTCGTAGTGATTGCCGAATCCGGTCATCGCTCGAATCTGGTAGGTGCGGAACGTTTCGTCTTCGGAAAATTCGCCGTGACAATAGCTGAACCCCGACGCGTACTGGTTGTAAGCGCCGACGAGCTTGTCCATGGCGGTGTCGTTGCAAGGGAGGCTGCGCGCGTTCATGTAGACGAGATAGTACTCCATAAAGCCGTAGTAGAGCGTGCTCCCGATCGAGCAATACCCTTTCGCTGCGAAGAAGCGTTCGTTGAGACGTTCGTCCGGATGGCTGTGCGAGCGGGCGACTTGGGTAATGCCCCAGTCGTCGAGCGCATTGTACGACGTGCCGCTCAACACCACGAAGAACGAGTTTTTGTAACGAATAGCGTGTTGCCAAAGGGATTCCTGCCAGGCCAGCGCATGCAGCGCCCGCATGAAAGCTGCTTTTTCCCGACCGGATAGTTGATGGCCGAAATCGGCGAGCAGCTGCCGTCCGACTTTGGTCACGAGCCTGTCGACCGACCGGTAGTAGCGTTTTTGTCGTGCGGGGTTCTGCCACTGCGTCGGCGTGAGCGCGAAATCGAGTTCGATCTTGCCCTTGCAGTCCTTCGTGACCTCGGCGAAGTGCGTCCCGCGGCCAACGCTCACCGATTCATTCAGAACCCAACGATCGAAAACATCATGCACCGTGACCTTTTCACCGATTCCTTCTTGTTCGAGTTGTGTCGTCGGCAGGGGCACGCGGTTGTCGCGGGCGGAGTGGGAGAAGTCGCGCGTCCAACGCGAGGCAGGCTCCTCTTCCCAAGGATACTCGGCGGTCACTCCTGGGCTCAAGGAAAGGAGTAAGCCGAGTAACGCGCAGCGAACCGTTCGCATGTCCCTTAATCTGGCCTTCTATCAAGTCTGGACTGCAGCCCGAGCTGCGGCGCGCACGTCCTCGCTTCATTCCCGCAGCCGCGTGAGCCACCAATGGGAGAGCATCCGCAGGCCGATCGCCGCCGCGAGCCCGACGCCGATCGAGAGCGCTTGCTGGAGCACCGTATGCCGCGTGTAGAACGCCGGCACGAGGAACACGCCGAGAAGCGCCGCGACAGCGAGGTTGTTCCAGAACGTCGCCGCCAACTTCACCTGCTCATTGTGAACTAGATTCGACATGACGGAGGTCCTGCGGGAGGGTGGGGCGGTCAAATCGATTCTTGCAGCCGTGAAGACTGATGCAAAGGGCCTTGGTTACCCGTTGAGTTGGGGTCGACATGGGCCAGTGACGGTCTTTCATTTTCTTTGGCTACAAATCGTATATTTTTGTTGACTACGACGTGAGGCCATGCTACATGACTTCCCATCCTCGCTCATGAGGGGCGTCTCCGGAGACGATCCTGAAGGCGGAGCGGGGAGTGGCGTCCTGCGGCAGGCGGCTCGTAACCGCTCGCCTCGGGAGGCAGGGACCCCGCCCTCCAGGCACTACGACCTGGGTGCGAGGAGCTCGCTGCACGGATCCGCAAGGCACCTGCCCGCCGTTGTAGGACGGCGGGC
>WNFC01006676.1_pt1 | contig 14747 bp, 12 predicted proteins | sample 5400541 | NCBI WGS metagenome assembly WNFC01 (sample SAMN13153342, study PRJNA577476) | soil metagenome | isolation source: 120 cm saprolite under Douglas fir tree site 2 hole 2 replicate 1 | place: USA:California | collected 2015-04-18
GTAGGAGTGTCATTCAGATAAGCGGATTATTTCCGGGCGCGCCTCGATTAGAAGCAACATTCCCTTTTTCGAGCGTGAAAGGGCTCCTGTTTCTTGACTGGACAATCGGGTGCAAGGAACTCAGCCATCGTTGAAGTGTCCGAGCTACAGTAGTCACTGGTACGCAGGGTCCCTCTCGATGCTCTATTGCGCGCTAATCACCCCTCCTTGGTATTATACACAATATAAATATATCACTTTGGTATCGATTCGGATTCGGGCGTGTATGTCTCTTGCTGCTGGCGCAAGCAGGTAAGGACTGCGGCCAAAATGCAAACGAGCTGCATGGGATGCAGGAAGAAAGCTAAATGATTGACAGGCCTTACGAGGGATGAAGTCATGACCACTCCGGATCAAGTATTGGTTGGCTCTTACGGCTATGGTCTCGTCGCCCTATCCGTCGTTATCGCCATACTCGCAGCTTATGCGGCGCTGGACCTCGCCGGACGGGTAACTTCCGCGGGAGGCAAGGCCCGTTTCTTTTGGTTGAGCGGCGGGGCCGTTGCCATGGGCACCGGCATTTGGTCGATGCACTACATTGGGATGCTTGCGTTTCGCTTGCCGATTCCTGTGTTGTACGACTGGCCCACTGTGCTGTTGTCGCTGCTTGCCGCGATCCTGGCGTCCGCGATTGCGCTGTTTGTCGTGAGCCGGAAACACATGGGCCTGATGCGCGCTTCGATCGGCAGCATTTTCATGGGCGGCGGGATCGCCACGATGCATTACACCGGCATGGCCGCCATGCGACTCTCCGCGATGTGTCACTGGTCCTGGCCGCTGGTATTTCTTTCTGTTGTTCTCGCCGTAGTTATTTCCTTCTTAGCTTTACTGTTGACGTTTTATTTCCGGGGAGAAATGTCGGCGTGGAGCTGGCTCAAGATTTCGACCGCCGTGGTGATGGGCGCCGCGATTCCGGTCATGCATTACACGGGAATGGCAGCGGCGAGTTTTACGCCTGCCGCATCCGCAATGGCTCAATGGAACCGGGCGTACGCCGTAAGCGCCGGGTCCCTCAGCGCCGCGGCGGTAAGTGTCGTTACGTTCATGGTTCTCGTTCTGGCTGTCGTAACGTCACTCACGGACCGGCGATTTGCCGTGCAAGCCGTGGAGCTCGAAGCCAACCGCCGCTACCGCGAGATCGTTGAAACCGCCTTTGACGCGTTCATTGGAATCAATTCCAACGGCGTGATCCTGGATTGGAACGCACAGGCGGGGGCCACTTTTGGATGGGCCCGCTCCGAGGCCATCGGACAAACACTCTCCCACTTAATTATTCCTGAAAGGTATCGTGAGGCGCACGAACAGGGTCTTCGGCGCTACTTCGAAACGGGAGAAGGACCCGTGCTGAACAAGCGAATCGAGATCACCGGGCTGCACCGAGGGGGCCACGAATTCCCCATCGAACTGATGATTTCACCAATTCGGTGGGGCGGGACGTATGGGTTCGCCGCATTTGTACGCGATTCCACGGAGCGCAAGAAAACGGAGGAGACGCGGGCCCGGCTGGCAGCCATCGTCGAATCCTCCGAGGATGCAATAATCGGCAAAACCTTGGACGGGATCATTCTCAGTTGGAATCGTGGCGCAGAAAGGCTGTTCGGGTATTCGGTACAGGAAGTCCTGGGCAAGCCGATGGCAATGCTCATTCCACTTGAGCGCTCTGCCGAAGAGCCGGGCATCCTGGCGGGGATCGCTCGTGGTAAACCGGTGGCTCAATTCGAAACGGTACGAATCCGAAAGGACGGGAAAAGAATTGACGTTTCTGTGACCGTGTCTCCCCTGAAGGACAGTCAAGGCAACGTCGTCGGCGCTTCAACGATTGCTCGTGACATCACGGAGGCCAAGGCTGCCGAGTCAAAGGGTCATGCGCAGTTGGCACGGCTGAACCTGCTCCACCAGATCACGCGAGCCATCGGTGGCCGGGACGACTTGCGCAGCATTTCGATTTCGGCTGCATCTGCGACTACGACGCGACACGCCAAGAGTTGAAAGTCATTCACGTGGGCGTACGGAGTCAGCCACTGGCGCTGGAGTTGGCGCTGACAGAGCAGGCGCATATTCCCATCGATGCGAACGGCCTGAGCCGTTGCGTTCGCGGGCAGTTGGTCTATGAACCGGATATTACGGAAGTGAAGATGGCGTTCCCGCAAAAGCTGGCTGCCGCGGGATTGCGTTCGCTGGTGGCGGCGCCGCTCCTGGACGAAAGCAGGGTCTTCGGCGTATTCATTGCCGCCCGCCGGGAACGGCACAGCTTCAGCAGCGGCGAATGTGAGTTTCTGCAGCAATTGAGCGAGCACGTCGCGCTTGCCGCGCACCAAGCGCAACTCCATTCATCGCTGCAGCAGGCGTACGATGATTTGCGGGAGACGCAGCAGGCGGTGATGCAGCAGGAGCGTTTGCGCGTTCTGGGGCAGATGGCCAGCGGCATCGCCCACGACATTAATAACGCCATTTCGCCGATGGCGCTCTCCACCGAATTGCTGTTGGAGACGGAATCGGATCTGAGCCCCCGGACCCGCAAGCACTTGGAGATGATTCAACGAGGCACGGACGATGTGGCCAGGACAGTGGCGCGGATACAGGAATTTTCGCGCCAGCGCGAGTCGCAGTTGATACTTTCACCTGTACACATAAACGCTCTGGTGCAGCAAGTCGTGGACCTGACGCGCGCCCGCTGGAGCGATATGCCGCAACAGCAGGGCATTATGATCGAGTTGCGCAGCGAGCTTGCGCCGGAGCTGCCGGCCATCCTGGGGGCCGAAAGCGAGGTTCGCGAAGCCCTCATCAATCTCATATTCAATGCCGTGGATGCCATGCCAAGCGGCGGGGCGTTGACCTTGCGCACGCGAATCGTGGGGCACTCGCAGGGTGCGTCCAAACTCCGCAACGTGGTCGTCGAAGTGGCTGACAGTGGCGCCGGCATGGATGAAGAGACGCAGCGGCGCTGCCTGGAACCGTTCTTCACAACCAAAGGGGAGCGCGGCACAGGCCTGGGCCTGGCGATGGTCTACGGGGTGGTTCAGCGGCACAGCGCGGACCTGGAAATCGAAAGCACAACAGGTAAGGGCACAATCGTGCGATTGAGTTTTGCTGTTCCTGCTGAAGCCGGCACCGATTTGGCTGTGCCCGAGGTTCCGCCAAGAGTTCCTTCGAGGGCGCGCATTCTGGTTGTGGATGATGACCCGCTGCTTATTCGGGCGCTGTGCGAGACCCTGGAGAGCGATGGGCACGAGGTGATTACCGCGTACGGTGGTCAAGAGGGGATTGAAGCGTTTCGCGCTGCCCATGGGCGCGGCAAATCCTTCGCCGTTGTAATTACGGATTTAGGCATGCCACGGGTGGACGGTCGCAAAGTTGCCAGCTTTGTGAAGAGTGTGTCTCAGTTCACTCCCGTAATACTTCTAACGGGGTGGGGACAGCGGCTGGTGGCCGAAGGGGATGTTCCGCCTGACGTCGATCGCGTGCTCGCGAAGCCGCCCAAGCTCCGTGACCTCCGCGAAGCATTGGCCTTCTGTTTGTCTCCTTCCGGATTAAGGGATTTGCAGAATCGCAGGCCCGTGAGCGCCCAAGCCTGAAGGGCCGTAGTGCTATGCAAAGTCGGCCCGAAGGCGATCATTTCAGCAAGTCGGCTGTGGCGTTGAGGACGACGTGTAGAGGAGCAACTTGCTGCGGCTTGGCATACCGGTTCACCAGGAATCGCTGCCCATCCTTGGATACATCGTAGTTGAATAGGTCTGTTGAAGAAACCTGGGCTCGGAGCTGGCTATGGAACAATGGCGTGGGGTTACCGGTGGAGAAGGTCCCTTCACTATTAACAGGTACCGCCGTAAATGTAGTCTTGGCGCCGATGTAGAAAATCTCTTTTCCGTCTCCGCGCCAGCGAGGCTCGATCCCGCCACCACGGGACACCTGCCACTTGCCGGAAGCGGCGGGAAAAGTGGTCACGTAGATCTCCCAATCACCCGACTCGTTCGACGCGTACGCTACCCACTTGCCGTCCGGGGAAATTTGCCCGCTGGTCTCCTCCGCCTTGGTTGCCAGGAAAGGCACGATCTTCCCTCCCGATGCCGGGATCAGCACGAGGTCGGAACCGCCCGTGGCGGGATGGTACGTGCAAAGGATTTCCTTATTGTCGGGTGACCAAGAGTTCGGAACGATATCGTCCTGGGTCACCTCGAAAAGCGATTTGGCAGGCTGCAACCCTTGTGTCTGTTTCGAGAAGATGTGCGCGTAGACCGTCAGTATGGAACGGAAGGCGACCAAAGTTCCGTCGCGCGACCAGATGCCTGCCACATCCTCGGACGGACCGAAAGTAAAGCGCGAGTTGTTGGCATGATTGAGGTCGCTCAGCCAGATATTGACGTTGTTGGCTCTCACATCCGTGATGTCCACTGCTACCCGGCTGTTGTCAGGCGAAAGTGCCGGATTCGCGAGCACCCCTACATCGCCGACGTGGCCCAGTTCTTTGCCGGCTCGGCCATACCAGGTCAGGACCGACATCGAAGCACCGACAGTCTGGTTGTAAACGACGGTTCCGTTCTCTGCCACGGCGTACGCGCCCCAGTAGGTAGACGGCTGGAAACCGACCTGATCAGCGACGACTTGTGTTTCGCCCGGCGTCGTTCCCTTGGATACGTCTACAGGAGTAGCGCGCAACGATCTCCTCTCATCCACATAAAACAAGTAGCCGTTTGCGTATCCCGGGTTCGAGTGAGCTAAGAGGAGCAACCTCTTTTCCTTGCCAGAAAGTGAACTGAGGTAGATGCCGCTGCTGCGGTCATCGCTCGCATTCGTGAAAATCCCCGCAAAGAACAGAAAGTTTTCGCCATCGGGTAGAAAAATGGGCCAGCGGTGCGAATCTTCTGTGGGGGCGAAAATCTTGTTGGTGAGCGGGGCGGCATTGCTACCGTCCCCATTCACTGTCCATAGCCACCCGCCCGCCTGGGGCGCGTAGACGATGACGCCGCGGCGTCCCCAGCTCCCACCACGCCCGGAAGTCGCGCTGGCAAGGATTTGCGGCACTCCACCGGCGGCTGCGATTTTTTTCAGTTTACCATCGGCGAAAAACGCCACGTAGGCATTGTCGGGCGACCAGAATGGATAACTCGCACCCTCGGTGCCCGCCAGCACAGCTCCTCCCGAGGACCCGACGCGCTGCACAGTCAGCAAGTTGGCGCCCGAGGCTTCATTGGGTGACACGAACGCCAGCATGCGGCCATCAGGCGAGAGTGCCAGATGGCTCGCTTCATCCTGGACGGGGATTGCAAACTCGAGTCGTTCCGCGGGGGGCATTTGTCGCCTGAACAGGAATACTGATACAGCCACGCCCACGAGCGCCAACACCCCGAAGGCAATCAGGATGCCGGTAGCTTTGCGCCGCGCCCAGGGTCTCTCGACTCCCAATTTCGCAACATCCGAAATCCCACTCGATTCCCGAATCCAGTCGAGTTCCAGCTTCAGGTCATGGGCGCTTTGGGGCCGTTCGTCCGGATCCTTGGCAAGGCACGTTTTGACAATGTGCTCCAACAGCAGCGGCGTCATCGGCTGCAATTCGCGCATGGGCCGAGGCTCTTCTTTCAAAATCGCCGCGATCAAGCTTGCCTGGCTCTTTGCCTCGAACGCCTTTTTGCCCGTCGCCATCTCATACAGCATGGCGCCAAAGGAAAAAATATCGCTACGCGCGCCGGCGTCTTTCCCTTCCAATTGTTCCGGGGACATGTATTGCATGGTGCCGACGATTGTTCCCTGCGCCGTGAGCGCCCGGCTCACTGTCGGTGAAGAGCCCATATCCCCCTGCAAAATTTCTCCGCCCTTCGCCAGGCCAAAGTCCAGCAGCTTGGCGCCAGCCTTCGTCAGCATCACATTGCCTGGTTTCAGATCGCGATGCACCATCCCCTGACGGTGCGCTTTGTCTAGAGCATCCGCGATCTGCGATGCATATCGCAACAGATCGGCGCTGGGCAGCGGGCCCTTCTCAATCCGCGCTGCCAGCGTCTCCCCCTCGAGATACTCCATCACCAGATACTCGATTCCGTCCTGGTGGCCGACGTCATAGAGCGCGCAGATGTGCGGATGATTCAGGCTGGAGACGGCTCGTGCTTCACGCTCGAATCGCTGTCGAACTTCCGGCGTCTCTGCGAGCCCTTTGCGAAGAATTTTGACGGCGACGGTCCGGTCCAGGCGCGTATCCCGCGCCCGGTACACTTCGCCCATGCCGCCCGCGCCCAGCAGCGATTGAATTTCATAGGGACCGAGTTTTATTCCGGAGTTGAGAGGCATTGGCGCTCGCCATTATAGATCATGGAAGGCGTCGGTCACTGTGCAATTAACACGTGCTCGTAGAAGTCACGGCGCTTGCTCGCAATTCTCACAAGAACTCTTTGAAAGCCCCCAGCTGGTTTTACCGCAGGCCGTTCCAAGGCCGTTCCGGCGCGGACCAGTAGCACAGGCTTCAGCCTGTGGATTGTCGATTGGCCGCCACTCAAATCACACAGGCTGAAGCCTGTGCTACTCAAGACCGCCATGCAACGCGGCGCAATTCTACTCAGCAATTTGACATCGCAGAACGCATCCTTCCCGCATTCGCGCGAAATCCGCAGTAGGCTTTTTCCCATCGGAGGTCTGGGTGTGGAAGAATTGCGGTGAATACGCTGCGTTCGTTGTTCGAGTGCAACTATTATTGCAAAAGCTGCCCCAGCGCCGGCAACGGCACCGCGCTTTCCTTCAGTGCCGCATCGTGAAAATCTGAAAGCACGAAGGCCGAGCCCTTGCGCTTCTTGTATTCTTCACGCCTGTCCAGCCAGCCTCGCAGGCCAACAAAATACATCGGCAATTGACAGGACGAAAGCTGAGCGCGCTGCAACTTGGCTGTCGCTTCTTCCTTCTCCTGGAAAGTGTCATTGATCATCAGGTCCAACGCTTGTTGATCGGTCATACCCATTGTTTGGAGGCGGATGTCGAGGATGGCATTCGCGATGGAGCGCAGCAGTTGCTTATAAAACGTCAGACGAAGCTCCACGCTGTTGTCCATGAATCCTTCCTCGGACATCATCTGCTGAGTGTAAGTCGCCCAGCCCTCGACGTATGGCCCGTTGCCGTAGATGTTGCGTAGTACTCGCCGCGATTTCGGTTCGAGGTTGTCAGCGACCTCGAACTGGACGTAATGACCGGGCATCGCTTCGTGGATCGTAATCTGCATCAACCCGTACCGGTTGTACTCGCGGAGTTTCGATGCAATTCGCTCCTTGGGCCAATCGCTTGGAATGGGAGTCACCCAGTAGAAGGCGCCGAGCTGCGGTTCGAGCGCGGGGGCTGCGTTGAATCCCGCAACACCATATATTCCGCGCATGAACTCAGGCGTGGGAATCACTTGCAGGTTGTTTCGAGCTGGAAAGGTAACCAGATGTCTCTGGCGGACAAATTCGGTCGCGGCGCCCAAGCCCTGGCGAGCCTGGTCCATGAAATGTTCCGGCGTGGTGTGCTGCTTGGCAATCGCATCGAGCGATTCGCGAATCGAATGCGGCGCCGCGAGTTTGGCCATCTGTTGTTGCGTGTCTTTCAGAGCGGCTTCGGCTTGAGACAAGACCTCCTCGGGAGTTTTGCCGGCGACGAGCGTATAAGCAAACTTCCGGGCATACCGCTCCTTGCCCAGCCGCCAATCGCTGGTTTTCTTGGACAGGTCGTCCTTGAGATACGTATTGAAGGAACGCAGGGAATCCAATGCGGGTCCCGCAGCCTTGTCAAAATCAGCCTTGAGATTTGCCGGCGCCTTCGAGCGCAGCGTCTTGTCGATCAGGCCGATATTGCCGTCGTTCTCTTCGCGCGCCACGCGGTTCCAAACTTCGGGTGAGTCGGCGAGATTCATTTTCGCCTGGTCCATTAACACAGGGATCTGCGAAAGCCGCTGAATAATATGCCGGAAGCGGACATCGAGGGGCGCGTATTCGAGCACGAAAGGATTGAACAATGCATTGCCCAATAGTTCCACGTAGACGGTTGGATTGTGCCGGTAGCTTTGAATCTGTTGCAAGTCCAGCAAGGAGAGGTCAATCGCATTCTGGATGGTCTGGTAATCGGCGCGTTCTTCGGCTGACAATGCCTGTGGGTCAATCGCTGCAAGCTGGTCATGGAAGCCGGCATAAAACTTTCGCGACGCCTCCACGCCTGAAGTACTGAAGTCGTCGAGTTTCTCATCCAGTCTGACGCCTTGGTGCTCATGGTAGCCGGCTTGCGTCGCTGAAACTGGCGATAGCGCCAGCGAACCATACACAAAGTCCTCGGTTAGTTTCGAGAAATCCGGCTTCTGTTTTTCCTGGTTCATCTTGCAACCGGCCATTAGAAGGATGGACGCGATGGCTGCAACTGAGATCGTATTACGCGGTAGCCACACGAGTTTTCACCAAGTCCCCTTCACAGAGTGCCGAGCCATCGCCCGAAGCCGATGATCTCGGAAGAATTTGTCAGTCCGGGAGGCTCGACAATGATCTGCGATCGTCTCCGTGAACCGGCAGCCCACTTATATCATTTCCCGGACATCAACCGTGAGTGCATCAAGAAGCCCGACTCGAGGACGGCTCGTCTCAGAACTATTCACCAGGTCTTCACTTCGGTTCACATAGAGCCGCCCGCCTCGAATCGTCGCCGCGCTCTGGAGCTTTTGCCGCCCTGTACGTTTCTTCCCGTCGGTGTCCGCGAACACAAACGATCCTTCGCGGACCTCGATGATGCTTATGTCCGCCACCATTCCAGGCCGCAGGCTTCCCAATTCAACCCCGAAATTGAACACGCGCGTCGGCCTCACTGTGATCCGTTCCATCACCTGGTCCAAGCTCAGTCCTAGGGGCAAAAACTTTGAGGCGGTGGTGATCAAGTCAAAAGTCGGCCCGTTTATGCTCGTGGTGGCGAGATCACTACTGATCGTGTCGGGGAGAAAATTCTGTTGTATGCATTTTTCCGCTACGTCAAAGTCAAAACTGTTGCTGCCGTGGCCGAGATCGAAAAAAACACCTCGCTCGCGAGCTTGCAATACCTCGGGCAGGAGTTTTCCACTCGCGTCGAGAATCCCGTTCGGTCGCCCGTTAAGACAGTGTGTCAGTACATCGCCCTTTCGCATCTGGCTGATTATCTTCGGCAGAGGAGAATACGAATCTCCGATATGCACCATCAGGGGCAGATGAGATGCTTCAGCCGCCTCCAGCGCCCTCTTAAGGACCTCGAGATCGTTTGGCCCCGAGGTTTCCTTGGAAAGCCGGCATTTAATTCCCACGACGTCCGGTTTGTTCTCCTCGGCTGCCCGCACAGTCGATTGCGAATTCACCCAATCTAGATTTCCATATTCCCCGGCCAGGCCCATCATCACTCCGAAACCATTGACGTCCAGCAACGCATAGATTCGGGTGGCGGACGGTCTGATGACGTACTTTTTGAAGGCGGCAATGCCCGCGTAGCCTGTCGAGCCGGTGTCAACTGCCGTGGTAACGCCGCGATCCAGGCAGTAAAGATCGGCATTCACTGGAATGGGCCCCATGCCCTCGAAGACGTGTACGTGCGAATCTATGAGCCCTGGGGTTACGATTTTCCCTTTGGCAGAAACAACGCTGCGCGCCCGGGTAGCGGGGATATCTGGCGACAGTTCCAAAATCTTGCCGTTCTTCACCGCCACGTCGAGTGCGGTGTGCAGATTCTGCCCGGGGTCGATGACAGTGCCCCCCTTGACCAACAAGTCGCAATCCGGAGGTGCACTCTGAGCGGGAGAAGCATCGGGCGCGCTCGCCGGCCCGAAATTGCCCGAGGCCAGCAGACCCGATCCGAAAATCAATTTAGAAAACTGGCGGCGCGTCAGCATAAAGCACCTCTTTGCTCCATTCGCCCATGTTCGCGGGATTCTCTGGTTCGGCATTCGTTGAGTCTAGAAAGCGAGCTTAGCAGGCTGCGGAAAAAGTCAATTCCAAGCGGCTGTTAGTAGCACTCTTGCCTGGGCTGGTTTTGCTAAACCTATCATCGGTGCACAGCCAAGAGTGGCTGTGCTACTCGACTTTTTCCGCAGCCTGTTAGGCGAGAGCGATCAGTTCAATTTCGACGCGCCCTCCGTGCAGCCGGGCCACCTCGACCGTGGCGCGCGCGGGCGGATGAGATGGAAAGTAACGGCTGTAGACTTTACCCATCGCTTCAAAATCATCCATATCTTTTAGATAGACAGTTGTCTTCACCGTCCGTTCGAGCGATGACTCAGCAGCTTCGAGGATCACTTTGAGGTTTTCCATGACACGTTCAGTTTGCCGGGTGATGTCCCCCTCGATCACCTGGCCCGTCTGCGGGTCGCGCGCGGTCTGGCCGGCCACGAAGATAAATCCATTGGCCTTGATCGCCTGTGAGAAAGGTCCGACGGGTTTCGGCGCTCGATTCGTCGAAATCTCGCGAAGCTTTGTCCCGGAGGCGGCCGTGGGCTTGCTTCCTGAATCGCCGGCTGCGCTGGGCACAATTGCAGCGGCCAGTCCGGTCGCGGCAGCGTTGCTTAGGAATGTTCTCCGCATCATATAGTTTTCCTCCCAATTCTCGCTAACAGAAACTGGCTCTTGGAACGTAGTGAAGCGACCGTAGAATCAAAATGTTGATCTCGACCCATCACCAGTACATGACGATGAACCGTCTCGTAAATGGCCTACCGTAAGATTCGTGAATTCGGATTTGCACATCTTTAGATTTCGGCGCTGAAAGCGCCGCCGCACTCCAGCCCAGGGCAACGCCCTGGGTTTCGGAATTGATCGATGCGCCCTGCAAGGGCGCAGGGATCCTCCGCCCCTTCAGGGCGGAACATCTACTCGGAAACCTCCCCGGGGCGTTGCCCCGGGCTAACATGCTCCGCGCCGTTGGCGCGACATCCTGGCTGAGTTCTCGCGCGCAATAAACTTCTACGAACCGTATTATGAGATAGCTTCCCGGGACACTAGTCGGACTCCAAGTAATATCGCCGGGCGGCATCCGCGATCCAGCCGGGATTGTCCCAGTCAGAATATTTCGCCCGAAATTCCACCGACAGCAACTGCGCCGCTTCTTCAGAAGACTTTCCCTGAGCCTTGAGTTCAGCAACACGCGATTGTATTTCCCTAAGATAAGTTTGCTCCTTACCGACCAACGTGGCGTCACCTACCTCCCCATGTCCGGGCACAATCTTGCGCGGCTGGAGGGTTTCCAACTGATTCAAAATGGCTAGCCAGCTTTTTCCGTTTGCATCTGCATCTGGAAAGATAGGGAAAAAACGATTGACGACCACATCCCCCGTAAAGAGGACTCCGTCTTCCTCAACGAAAATGAAACTATCACCGCGCGTATGTGCGGCGCCAAGCCAAAACACACGAGCCGTCACGCCGCCCAAGTCCAGCTTTATCTCGCGGTCAAAAACGACGTCGGGCGCACGAGGCTTGACGTCCTGGAGCAGCGCTTTGATTTCCGGAGTCCTTTGGCTGAAATTATGAATATACTCAGGCTGTTTTCGATCCACTTCTTCCTGTTGAAGTTTGGTGCGGATCACGATGGTGCTTGCGGGAAATGCCTGAGCGCCCGTGACGTGCTCCGGGTGGAAATGGGTCGTCGTGAGATAGAGTTGAGTATTCTTGCTGACCTTGGCGAGTTCGCGCACGACAACCTGTCCGTTTTTCGGCCCCATTCCAGCATCCACAATCAACGCCGCCCGGGTTCCGACGATAATGCCAATGTTGGGAACAAGGTTCACGCGCCCGTCCGGAATCACGTAGACATGTTCCGACACCCGGACGGTCTTGTTTTCTTGCACGAGAGGCGCAGGTTGCGTTTGATTGTGGCCAAGCGGAGCCGTCTCCTGTGGCTCGCCTGCCATCGCCGCCGTGACTGGCCACAAGGCTCCGAATAGCGAAATCATGAGCAAATTAGCTGATCGACAGGGATTGGAGTGTGGCATCGTCAATTCTTCTCCCGGAGCTGAATTGAGATTCCCATTCTGGATTCACGAGCGGCAGTATACACCTCCACAACACCCATAGTCGGATTAGCAGGCCTGTTCTGTCCGAGTGGTTTTCACCGACCCTAAAACGGAAGCTTTTCTGCCCGGCGCAGTAGCCTCCATCGCAGCACTGTTTGATCACGGGCTCTGCGATGGCCTGCGCGCGCTCGGGGGAAAGTCTGCTCTGGCCAAGACGCATTGACAATTTGCAAATGGCGGTGCGATGATCCGAGTCGATTCGCGAGGTGTCACTTGAAAAATAAGGTGCTCCCTCTTCTGAGCGTGGGCTTTGGCCTTCTGTTGGTCTCGGGCCCTCTGTCAGCACATCACGGGAAGGGGGCGTTTGACATGGAGAACTTGACAATCGTGAAGGGGACTGTAACGAAATTCGAGTTCATAAATCCTCACGCACTAATTTTTATCGAAGTGATGGGTGACAAGGGCAATGTCGAGCATTGGATAGCCGAATCGAGCAGTAATAACCATCTGAGTCGAGGCGGTTACGACAAGAATTCGCTCAAGCCAGGAGACCAGGTCATTGTTACGGGTCACCGCGCCAAAAATGGCGCGTACGGCTTGGAGCTGCAATGCAAAGAATGTTCGGTCGCAGATTCCCAAAATAAGGTTTTGCTGGGGTATTACTTCTAATAGGCCGGTTGACGCCTCCGCAATGAAAGCGCACGCGTTCAGTCAAAGACAAAGACTGGGATCCGAACCGCAGGGGGGAATTTAGAATGCGCGTTCGCTTGAAGTGTTCGATTCGAGGCCTGGCGGCGGTGCTCGTCTTCTCTTCCGTTCTGCGCGCCCAGACAGCTGAGCAATCGGGAGCGGCAAAGGCCCTGACTCAAGCCCCCACAGTTGACCTGTCTGGAGTTTGGGAAGCCAACATGCCTGGGATTCAGTGGGCGGAATATTCCTTTGTCCCGAATGTTCCCGCTATGACGCCTTGGGGAAGGGAAAGATACCTGGCCGCGAAACCTTCCTACGGGCCCCGGGCAGTCGATCATTCGACAGACTACGTGAATCCGACCACGGGTAAAGATGTCGGGTGTCTTCCTCCCGGCGTGCCACGGATCTATATTCAGCCCTTTTTATTTGAGATCGTTCAAACCCCTGGCCGGGTGGTTGAATTGTTCGAGTTCGATCACCATATGCGCCAAATCTTCACCGATGGCCGCCAGCATCCGAAGGATCCGGATCTCACATGGATGGGCGACTCGATTGGTTGGTACGAGGGAGATACACTCGTCGTCGACACCATCGGTCTTAATGACAAGACCTGGATCGATCGCGGAGGCCTTCCGCATTCTGACCAGCTGCACGTAATCGAGCGGATTCGGCGTCCCAGCTCCGATGCCTTGGAGATCAACATTACGATTGACGACCCCAAGACGTATACGAAGACTTGGTCGGGAAATCGAAACTTCAAGTTGCGTCCCACTTGGAACATTAAGGAATTCATCTGCGCGGACAACGCCGACTACAACGAAGAATTCATTAACAAGAGCGGGGCATACAGCTCCCCGAACCCATCAAAGCAACATGCCAAGCCCGCGAAGCCCAATAAGTAGTGTCGTCGAAGATTCTGTGCGAACACTTTTGCGTGTGGGTCATGTAAAGGCAACCGCCCGCGCTGTTTGCCGGGCTGATCGTCGAGCCGGAGGTGTTGCGCAGCACGACACTTGCGGCTTGTTCTGGCGCGCGAGGCTGGCCTATAGTCATCCCAGGGTTCTCCGCGACCCCGTTGCTTTGCAGTTCCTTGCGGGCTCCACGCCCCGGCCGAGCCGGAGCGTTCAACGTAAAGGTAGAGCCCGCAAGCGTTCGGGTCGCGCTAGCGAGAAAAAGATATGAAAACCACAGTGCTGTGCGCGCAGTGCGACAAGCCGGAGAAACAGTGCGCATGCGACCGCTACTGTTGCTATTGCCAGGGACTCGAAGGCATCCGGTTCTGCGCCGACGGAAAATACTACTGCCCGGATTGCCGGGAAGCATGCGACATGCGTGTGGCGGACTCTGATGACGGATGAGCCCACGCGCGTCCAGTTCCATCTTGACCGTGATCCACGCCTGATCAATGCCGTTCGGAGCGCCGTGCATTTTCAGGCTTCGCGCGCGGGTCTGGAAGAGGAGGGTTGCGACGCCTTTGCCATGGCCTCCGAAGATGTTTGCAGGGAAGCTCTCACGCAATTCACGGATGCCGACGGGGGGCTCGACGTAACGCTCGAAACGTTTCCAGATCGCATGGAAATTTCCATCCACCATCGCGGGCAGTTGGTGCCGGCGGTCGGCTTGGAGACGTTCACTCTTCCCGAAGCAATCGCCAGCGGAGCAAGCGGACTGAACGGCATGGAGTTGCTTTCGCGCGTGGATCGGGTGATGTTTAACTCGGAAGAGGGCATCGCGCGTACGACGCTTGTGAAATATCTACATCCCAAACGCTGAGCCATCCAACCAAACAGTGGCAATTTGCGAAAAATGCGGCTTCGGGCCTACCCGCAAGACTTGAGAGGATGTCAGCGATCTGCGAAGAATCCCGGTACGGAAGGGCCGTGCCGCTACATCGCCACCGCAAACGTATTTTTCCGGATGAGCGACAACATCTGATCGTCGGTGAGGGAAAGCTTCAGATCGAGCCTGTCTCCGGCAGGGGTGATTTGCGCGCTATCCAGCAACTGCCCCAGCTCCGGGTTCGTGTTTCCGACCTGATACTTCCTGTACATCAATCCCGCCG
>WNFC01004807.1_pt1 | contig 14743 bp, 7 predicted proteins | sample 5400541 | NCBI WGS metagenome assembly WNFC01 (sample SAMN13153342, study PRJNA577476) | soil metagenome | isolation source: 120 cm saprolite under Douglas fir tree site 2 hole 2 replicate 1 | place: USA:California | collected 2015-04-18
CCCGGCGCCGCCCGCCGTGCTGGTCCAGCCTGCGGCATCGCGCGTGCTGAGCGCACAGAGCGAATTCATCGGGCGCGTGCAGGCGTTGGAAAAAGTCGATCTTCGCGCCCGCGTAGAGGGCTTTCTGGGCCCGCGCCAATTCAAGGACGGCGACCCGGTCAAGCAGGATCAGGTGCTCTTTCGAATCGAGCGCGACCCGTTCGAAGCCGCCGTCGAGCAGCGCAAGGCACAGGCCGCGTCGGCGGAAGCAACGCTGGCGAATGCGACGCAGCAGCTGCAGCGGGCGCAGCTGCTCATCCGCAATCAGACGGTCTCGCAGGCGACGCTCGATGAGCGCACCGCCGAGGAGGCGCGCGCTCGCGCTGGGCTGCTCGAAGCCAAGGCGGCGCTGCGCGACGCCGAGATCAAGCTGTCCTACACCGATATCAAATCGCCGATCGACGGCACCGTCGGGCGCGCCGCGGTTTCGCCGGGGAACCTGGTCGGTCCCGACAGCGGCGTACTTGCGACCGTGGTCCAGTCCGATTCCGTGCGCGTCCTGTTTCCCGTCAGCCAGCGCGAGATGCTCGAGGCGCGCCGCCAGGGCGGCTCGGCGCAGTCCCTGCTGGTTCGCGCGCGACTGGCCGACGGGACGCTCTACGATCACGAGGGCAGAATCGATTTCGTCGACGTGCAGGTCGATCCGCGCACCGATGGCCAGATCGTGCGCGCGGTCTTTCCCAATCCGACGTCGACCCTCGCCGAGGGTCAAACGGTGCGCATCGTCATCGAGGAGAAGGCCGGCGACAAGGCGGTCGTCATCCCGCAGTCGGCGATCGCCGTCGATCAGACCGGGCCGTACGTCTTCGTGGTCGCGCCCGACGACAAGGTCGAGCTGCGCCGGGTCCGCCTCGGCGTCCAGCGCGAAGGCCTGGTCGTGGTCGAGGAGGGCGTCGCGGAGGGCGAGCGGGTCATCGTCCAAGGCCTGCAACGCGTCCGCGCCGGCATGACCGTCGCGCCGCAGCTCGCCCCGCCGCCCGCGGCCGGGGCCAGGAGGTGACGTCGTGATCTCCTCGCTGTTCATCCATCGCCCGCGACTCGCCATCGTCGTCTCCGTCGTCATCTCGCTCGCCGGCGTGCTCGCGCTCGGCGCGATCCCGATCGCCCAGTTTCCCGACATCGTGCCGCCGCAGGTTCAAGTCACCGCCACCTATCCCGGCGCTTCGGCGGCCGCGGTCGAGGCGAGCGTCGCGCAGCTCATCGAGGGCCAAGTCAACGGCGTCGAGCGAATGATCTACATGAAGTCGACCTCGGGCGGGGACGGGAGCTATACGCTCAACGTCAGCTTCGCGGTCGGGACCGATCCCGATCTCAGCACCGTGAACGTCACCAACCGGGTCAATCGGGCGCTGGCGCTGCTGCCGCCGGAAGTGCAGCGCATCGGTGTCTCGGTCCGAAAGCAATCGTCCTCGCTGCTGCAGGTCATCGCGATCTATTCTCCCAAGGGCACGCGCGACGGGCTGTTCCTGTCCAACTATGCCACCATCAACGTCCTGGACGTGTTGCGGCGGCTACCCGGCGTCGGCGAGGCGAACCAGTTCGGCAGCCTGGATTATTCCATGCGCATCTGGCTCGGCCTCGATCGCATGGCGAGCCTCGGCGTCACCGAGCAGGACGTCATCAAGGCGCTGCAATCCCAGAACGTCCAGGCGGCGGTGGGCCGCGTCGGCGCAGCGCCGCTGGTCGACGACGTCGGGTTCGAGCTCAACATCAGCACGCAGGGACGGCTGACCTCGGTCGAGGAGTTCGGGAACGTCATCGTCCGCGCCACGCCGGACGGCGGCATCATCCGCGTCAAGGACATCGCCCGCGTCGAGCTCGGCTCGAAGAAGGCCGATTCCGTCTCCCGCTACAACGGCCGGGAAGGATCGGGCATCGGGATCTATCAATCGCCGGGCGCCAACGCGATTGCGACGGCCACGGCCGTGCGCGACGCGATGCAGGACCTTGCGGCGCGTTTTCCCGAAGACGTCGCCTATGACGTGATGTACGACACCACCGTTTTCGTGCGGGCAACAATCAGCAAGGTGGTACACACGCTGGTCGAAGCCTTCGCGCTCGTCGCCATCGTGGTCTTCATCTTTCTCGGCAATCTCCGCGCCACGCTGATCCCGATCATCGCCGTGCCGGTCGCGCTGGTCGGAACCTTCGCGGTGATGTTTGCCATCGGATTTTCCGCCAATACGGTGTCCTTGCTCGCGCTGGTTCTGGCGATCGGAATCGTGGTGGACGACGCCATCGTCGTGGTCGAGGCGGTCGAGCACAAATTGGAGACGTCGCCCCAGCTGACGCCGGCGCAGGCGACCGAAGCCGCGATGGCGGAGGTGACCGGGCCGATCATCGCAATCACGCTGGTGCTGCTGTCGGTGTTCGTCCCGACCGCTTTCATCCCCGGCATCACCGGGCAGCTGTACAAGCAATTTGCCGTGGCAGTGTCGGTCTCGATGGTGATCTCCGCCGTCAATGCGCTGACGCTTTCGCCCGCTCTGTGCAGCATTCTGCTCAAGCACCGGGCGCCGCCGAAAGGCTTGATCGCCTGGCTTCAGCGCGGGATCGATCGCGGCCGCGGCGGCTACGTGGCGCTGGTGCGCCCGCTGGCGCGCCGTGCGCTGATCACCGGGCTCCTCGTGCTCGGCTTCGCGGCGGCGACCGCCGGCCTCGCCGCGATCGTGCCCAGCGGCTTCCTGCCCGAGGAGGACCAAGGCGCGTTCATGGGCGAGCTGCAGCTCCCCGATGCGTCCTCGCTGAACCGCACGACCGCGGTGCTGAGCGAGGTCGAACGGCAGATCATGGGGCGGCCGTGGGCCCAGAGCGTGTTCACGGTCACCGGCTACACCCTGCTCGACGGACTGGCGCTGCCCAACAAGGCGCTCGTGGTCATTGCGATGAAGCCGTTCGACGAGCGCAAGGACCACGCGATGTCGGTCTTCGCCGCGCTCGAGGAGCTGCAGCAGGCGTTCGCCCAGATCGCCGCCGCCGATGTCTTCGTCTTCAATCTTCCGCCGATCATGGGGCTCGGCAATGCGACCGGCTTCGAGCTTCAGCTGCAAAGCCTCGCCGGCGCCGCGCCCGAGGATCTGGCGGCCGTCGCCCGCGGGCTGGTCAATGCGGCCAATGCGGACCCGCGCCTCGCCAATGTGTTCACCACCTACGGGGCGGCGACGCCGCAGATCTTTCTGAAGCTCGACCGCGAACGCGCCGAAACGCTGGGCATTCCCATCAGCGACATTTTCAGCGCGTTGCAGACCGCCATGGGCGGTACCTACGTCAACGACTTCAACCGGTTCGGGCGCACGTGGCAGGTCAACGTGCAGGCCGACGCGACCGATCGCAAGGGGATCGACGATGTCTTTCGGGTGCGGCTGCGGACCGCGCAGGGCGACCTCGTTCCCTTGCAGGCGGTGGCCGACGTGGAGTTGATCACCGGTCCGTCGACGATCATCCGATACAACAATCTCCGTTCGGTGACGATAAACGGCGCGCCCGCTCCGGGCCGCTCGTCGGGCGAGGCGCTCGCCGCCATGGACCAGATCGCGGCGGCGGACCTGCCGCCGGGCTATTCCCACGAATGGACCGGCACGGCGCTGCAGGAGAAGGCGGCGTCCGGACAGACCGGCTTCATTCTCGCGCTGGCCTTGCTGTTCGCCTATCTGTTCCTGGTCGGCCTCTACGAGAGCTGGACGATCCCGGTGGCCGCCCTGCTCTCGGTGATCGTCGGATTGTTCGGAGCGATGCTGGCGCTCGAGCTGACCGGGCTCGACAACAACGTCTATGCCCAGATCGGCATCGTGGTTCTGATCGCGCTCGCCGCCAAGAATGCGATTCTCATCGTCGAGTTCGCGATGAAGTTCCGCAGCCAGGGCCGCGAAATCGCGGATGCCGCCATCGAAGCCGCCGACCTTCGTTTCCGGGCCGTCATGATGACGTCGTTTGCCTTCATCGTCGGACTGATTCCGCTGGTCATCGCGTCCGGCGCCGGTGCTGCGACGGTGCGCGCGGTCGGGACGGCGGTGTTCGGCGGGATGATCGCGGCGAGCTTCCTCGGCATCTTCGTCATCCCCGGACTCTACGTGCTGTTCCAGTCGTCGCGCGAATGGGTGAAGAGGACCGCGAGGGCGAACGCGAGGAAACCACCGCTCGCCGGGAGTAGGACGGCCGCAGGCGATGCGGCGAGCGAGGAGCAATCCTCGCATTGAGATGGCCCCGTAGACCGCGTCGTCGTCCCGGCAGTTCGAGCACCATCATGACACCGGGCACGATGAGCTCCGATCGGAGGTCTGTCACGTTGCTGCGAGACCGCTCCGTCAGCTCAGCATCTGCGTATCGCCGCAGATCGAGATGGCCTGGCCGGAGATGGTGCGCCCGCGCGGCGAGCACATGAACACGATGGCGTCGGCCAATTGCTGCGGCGTGATGGTCGTGCGCATCGAGACGTGCGAGAGCGCGTCGTCCTGCATCTCCTCGAAGGAGATGCCGCGCGCCTTGGCCTTGGCCTCGAATACCCGCCGGATGCGCTCGCCCTCGACGATGCCGGGCTGGATGGCGTTGACCCGGATGCCCGCGGGCCCGAGCTCGATCGCGAGCGACTTGGTGAAGCCGACCACCGCCCATTTCGACGCGGAATAGGCCGTCCGCATCGGAAAGCCGAGACGTCCCGCGGCCGACGAGAGGTTCACGATCGAGGCATTCTTGCTCTTGCGCAGATGCGGCACGGCGAGCCGCGCGCAGTTGAATTGCCCGCTGATGTTGACGGCGAGACAACGGTCCCACTCCGCCGGCGCGATGTCCTCGACGCAGCCGGTCGGCCCCGCGATGCCGGCGTTGTTGACGAGGACGTCGAGCCCGCCGAGGACGCCGACCGCCTGGTCGAACAGACGCGCGACCTCGTCGCGATCGGCGACGTCGGCCCGGCTCTGCGTGATCTCGGGATCGCTTTGCTCGAGCCGCGCCAGCGCCTTCTCGTCGACGTCGCAGACGTGGACTTTCGCCCCCTCGCCCAGGAAGGCGCGGGCGATCTCGCGCCCGATCCCGCCGGCGCCCGCCGTCACCAGCACGCGCAAGCCTGCAATGCCGAGATCCACCTGCGCCTCCTTATCACCCGTTGCGCGCCGACGCGCCGCGTGCAGCGGCGGCGCGAAGAATCCGCTGGACAAGGCCGATGGCCCGCGCGACGGTAATTGCTCATCGAAGTGGCGGCAAGCGCGACCGCGATCGGGACGCAACACAAATCCGCCCGTCCGATATTCCTTGCAGGGAGGAAGCGCCATGAATTCGAAGCTCTCGCGCCGCACGCTGATCGCAGGCGCGGCCGGCTCCGCCGCGCTCGTCGGCATGCCGGCCGTGGTCAAGGCGCAAGCCGATGCGATCCGCATCGGCCACCTCACGCCGCTGACCGGCTTCCTCGGGCCGCTCGGCGAGTACGCGGTGATGGGCGTGAAGCTCGCGGCCGAGGAAATCAACGCGGCGGGCGGCGTGACCGGCCGTAGGATCGAGCTCATCATGGAGGACTCGGTCAATCCGCAGACCGCCTCCGCCAAGGCCGAGCGCCTGATCGAGCGCGACAGGGTGGCGATGATCATCGGCGAGATTTCCTCGGCGTCCGGCCTCGCCATCGGCCAGGTCGCCAACCGGCTCAAGACCGTGTTCATCAACACCGGCTGCAATTCCGACGCGTTGCGCGGGGCAAGCTGCAATCCGTACATGTTCCACATCGAGGGCGCGAACTCGATGTACGTCATGGCGGTCGGCCAATATATGCTGCGCGAGAACCTGGTGAAGGGCAAGAAGTGGTACTCGCTCACGGCGGACTATGCCTTCGGCCACGATCTCCTGCGCGTCGCCAAGAAGTTCATGGAATCGAACGGCGGCCAGTTCGCCGCCGACGAGCTCGTCCCCACCGACGCTACGGACTTCAGCCCTTATCTTCTGAAGATCCGTCAGGCGCGGCCCGATCTCGTCGTTTCGAATCTCGCCGGCAATCAGGTCACCAACTTCCTCAAGCAGTATTCCGAGTACGGCCTCACCTTCCCCATCGCCGGCTTCGTCTTCGATACGGTGGTGGCGTGGGGCGCCGGCAAGGGCAATTTCTCCGGCATCTGGCCGCTGGTGTGGCACCACCTCGTCGACACACCGGGCTCGAAGAAATACGTCGAGGCCTTCCAGAAGAAATACGGCAAGCTCCCGGACAACCAGTCTTGGGGCGACTACAACTCGCTCAAGATCGTCGCGCAATCGATGAACGAGGTGAAGTCGGCCGATCCGCAGAAGCTCGCCGAGCACCTGCGCAAGGGCGCGAAGTTCGACGTGATGAAGGCGCGCGAGGCCTATTTCCGCGCCTACGACAACCAGATGATCATGGAAATGTACGCCGTGCGCGCAAAGGAGCCGTCGAAGATGAAGGATCAATGGGACATCTACGACGCGCTCGGCACCGTCCCCGGTCCGAACGAGGACATGGAGATCATCGCCCCGCCCAAGGACGGCACCTGCAAGATCGGGTGATCGCTTGATCGGCCCGCGACGCTGTGAAGGCACCGCGTGCAAATCGTCTTCATCATCGAGCAGGTTCTCAACGGGCTCCTGGTCGGCGCCTACTATCTGCTGATCGCGCTCGGGCTGTCGCTGATCTTCGCGCTCGGCGGCATCGTCAACCTGGCGCACGGCGGCTTTTACGCCATCGGCGCCTATCTCGCGGTCGTGCTCGCCGACCGGATCGGTTTTGCCGGCGCGTTCGTGGTCGCGCCGGTGGCCGTCGGCGGCATCGGCGTCGTTACCGAGCGGCTGCTGTTTCGCCGGTTCTACCGCTCCGATCCGATCTTGAGCCTCCTGCTCACCTTCGGGCTCGCGATGATCATCGAGCAGGGCCTGCGCATGGTATTTGGTGCCGCCCCCCTGCCCTTCTCGATCCCGCCGGAATTGCGCGGGCAGATCCTGCTCGGCGACTTCATCTACTCGCGTTACCGGCTGGTCATTCTCCTGGTCGCGGCGATCGCCGTAACGGCGACCTGGTTCATCGTCTATCGCTCCGCCTTCGGCCGGGTCGTGCGCGCCGGCGTGCAGAACCCGGACGTCGTCGGGGCGCTCGGCATCTCGCTCGCGCCCTACATGACGGCGATCGCCGCGCTCGGCGTCGGGCTCGCCGGGCTCGCCGGCGTGCTGCTGGCGCCGATCGCCGGCGTGCACCCGGCGATGGGGGCGGAAATCCTGACCGCCGCGTTCGTCGTCGTCGTGATCGGCGGTCTCGGGTCGTTCTGGGGCGTGATCGCGGCCGCCGTGCTCGTCGGCGTCGTGCGCGGCGTCACCATCTACTTCAACCCGTCCTGGGGCGAGGCCTCGATGTACCTGCTCATGGCGCTCGTCCTGCTGCTGCGCCCGCGCGGCCTGTTCGGCGAGCGCATCCAGAAGTTCGAGTAGATGCCGATCGGCAAGGAGCATGCGCCGCTCGCCATTGCCGGGCTCTCGCTCGTCGCGCTGCCGTTCGCGCTCGACCAGGCGGGGCTGCCGCTGCGCTCGGCGATCGACGTGCTCGTCTTCGCCGTCGCCTGCATGGGGCTGAACATCCTGGTCGGGCATACCGGCCTCGTCTCGTTCGGTCATGGCGCCTGGTTCGGGCTCGGCGCCTATGCCGCGGCGCTGAGCCAGCGGCACTGGTTTCCCGGCGACGTCGTCCTGCCGACGCTGTTCGCGATCGCGTTCGTCGCGATCTCGGCGGTGCTGTCGGGCGCGCTCATCCTGCGCCGGCGCGGGGTCTATTTCTCGCTGCTGACGCTCGCGCTCACCGCGCTCCTGTTCGCGATCGGCTACCGCTGGACCGAGCTCACCGGCGGCGAGAGCGGCCTCGGCGGCGTGACGCGATCGCGCCTGCTCGGCATCGACCTGGAATCCGACTGGGCCTACTACTGGCTGGTCGCGGCGGTCGCGCTCGCGGTCTGCCATCTGCTCTGGCGTTTTCACCGCTCGCCGGTCGGCAGCGTGCTGGTGGCGATCCGCGAGAACGAGGAACGCGCCCGCTTCGTCGGCTATCCGACCAATCGCTACAAGCTGATCGGCTTCGTGCTCTCGGCGGCCGTGGTGGCGCTGGCCGGGACGTTGTCCGTCTTCAACCACCGCTTCGCCTCGGCCGAGCCGCTGGCGGTCGCCTTCTCCGGCGAGCTCATCGCCATGGTGGTGATCGGCGGCATGCGCAGCTTCCTCGGGCCGGCGCTCGGCGCGCTGTTCTTCATCCTGTTTCGCGAGTTCCTCTCGATCTGGACGCCGCACTGGCTGTTCTATTTCGGCCTCCTCTTCGTCGCCTTCATCGTGTTCTCGCCGGCGGGGCTCGTCGGCGTCGCCGAGCGGCTCGCCGCCCCGTTCCGCAAGCGCGTCGTCGAAGCGGCCGCGATGGCGGGGCGCTCGGCGGCCGCGGCGGCGACGCTGCCGCAGACTTTTCGTCGCTCCTCGCCGAGCGAGGGGGCGGTCCTGGTCGCACGCGAGCTCGACAAGCGGTTCGGCGGGATTCATGCCGTCGACGGCATTTCCCTTGCCGTGGACGACCGTACCTTGCATGCGCTGATCGGGCCGAACGGCGCCGGCAAGACCACGGCCTTCAATCTCCTCTGCGGGCTTTTTCCGCCCGACGGCGGCACGATCGAGCTTGCCGGCCGCTCGATTGCCGGCCTGCGCCCGGAGGACATCGCCGCCGCCGGCGTCGGGCGCTCGTTCCAGATCACCAACCTGTTCCCGTCGCTCCCGGTCGCGGAAAACCTGCGCCTGGCGGTGCAGGCCTGCCATCGCCGGCGCTTCGCCGTCTGGACGCGGGCGCATGCGCTCGCGGACGTCACGGCGGAAACGGCCGAGCTGATCGCCTTCCTCGGGCTCGAGGGCATCGAGCGGGCAGAGGCGGCGTCGCTCTCCTACGGCGGCCAGCGCCTGCTCGACCTGGGGCTCGCGCTGGCGACCCGCCCGCGCGTGCTGCTGCTCGACGAGCCCTTGGCGGGTCTGGCGGTGGCCGAGCGCCAGCGCATCGCCGCGCTGATGAAGACCGTGTCCGCCGAGATCCCCGTTCTGTTCGTGGAGCACGACATCGACCGCGTGTTCCAGATCGCCGACCGCGTCACGGTCATGAACGAAGGGCGCATCCTGGTCGATGGAACCGTCGAGGTCGCGCGCAACAGCGCGCAGGTGCGCGCGGTCTATATCGGCTCCGGCGCGGCGGCGGTCGCCGCCAAGCCGCGGGTTTCCGCCGCGCAGCCCCGCGAGCTGCTGGCGGTCGAGCGCATCGACACGTTCTACGGCAAGAGCCACATCCTCAACGCCGTCTCCTTCGACGTTCGCGCGCACGAGATCGTGGCGCTGCTCGGGCGCAACGGCGCCGGCAAATCGACGCTGTTGAAGAGCCTGATCGGCATCGCCAAGCCGGAAGCCGGCTCGATCAGGCTGCTGGGCGAGGACACCGTCGGCCTGCCCGCGGCCGACATCGCGCGGCGCGGCATCGGCTACGTGCCGCAAGGGCGCGGGCTGTTCGCCGGCATGACGGTCGCCGACAACCTGGCGCTCGGCCGGCTCAAGCGCATCACCGGAGCCGGAATCCATTGGGACGACGAGCGCATCGTCGCCTTCTTTCCGCGCCTCGCCGAGCGCTGGCGCATGCCGGCCGATTATCTCTCCGGCGGCGAGCAGCAGATGGTGGCGGTCGCCCGCGCGCTGGCGGGCGACGTGCGCGTGCTGCTGCTCGACGAGCCGTTCGAGGGGCTCTCGCCTGCCGTCACCGAGGAGCTGCTCGAAGCGTTCGACCGGCTGCGCCACGAGATCGCGATGATCATCGTCGACCATCACCTCGAGCTCGCGCTGGCATTGTCGGACCGCACCGTGGTGCTCGAGCGCGGCTCCGTGACCTGGACCGGCGCCTCGACCCTGCTGAAGCACGATCTCGAATTGAGAAGGAAGCTGCTGTGGCTGTGAACCAACGCGTCGCAATCGTCGGAGCGGGCCTGATCGGCCGCTCCTGGGCCATCGTCTTCGCCGGCGCCGGCTTCGACGTGGCGCTCTACGACGCGGCGGCGGGCGTCGCCGACCAGGCTTGCGCCCTGGTGGCCGAAGGCCTCGACGAATTGTTCGCGCATGGCCTGGTCGAGAACGCCGCCGCGCGGGTGCGCGCGGCAAAAAGCGTGGCGGACGCGCTCGACGGCGCCGGCTACGTCCAGGAGAACACGCCAGAGACCTTGCCGGGCAAGCGCGCCGTGTTCGCCGAGCTCGATCGGCTGGCGGCGCCGGATGCCATTCTCGCGTCGTCGACGTCGACGATCGTCGCGAGCCTGTTCACGCAGACGCTCAAAGGCCGCGCCCGCTGCCTGGTCGCCCATCCCGTCAACCCGCCCCACCTGGTGCCGCTGGTCGAGCTCGTGGGCGCGCCGTGGACCTCGCCGGAGACGATCGCCCGGGCGAAGGCCATCCACGAATCCGTCGGCCAGGTGCCGATCGTCGTCCAGCGCGAGATCGAAGGTTTCATTCTCAACCGCCTGCAGGCGGCGCTGCTGTCGGAGGCCTTCCGCCTCGCGGGCGAGGGCTACGTGACGCCGCCGGACCTCGATAAGACGCTCAAGGACGGGCTCGGCTTGCGCTGGTCGTTCATGGGCCCGTTCGAGACGATCGAGCTGAACGCGCCGGGCGGCATCCCCGATTATTGCCGGCGCTATGGCCCGAGTCTCGGCCGGCTGAGCGGGGCCGATCCCGCGATCTACCAGGGCGAGAACCTCGAGCGCATCCTGGCGCAATGGCAGCCGCTCGATCCCGATCAGGTCGCCGCGCGCATGCGCTGGCGCGACGCTCGGCTGGTCGCGCTCAAGGCGCACAAGCGCTCGCAGACGGCATGACGGTTGCGCGATCACATCGGTAATGTGAGAAACGCGGGTGAAGTCCCTCGATCACGGGTCGCCAATGGAAGACGGCAGTTCGCCCAGCAGCCGACACAGGCCCCGCTCCGGGCTTGTCGCGAATACCCCCGCCCTCGGGCTAGCGGCGCTCGGCGTGGTGTTCGGCGACATCGGCACGAGCCCGCTCTACACCCTCAAGACCGTGTTCGCGCTCACCGGCGGGCACCCCAGCCCCGACGTCGTTCTCGGCGTCCTCTCGCTGGTGATCTGGACGCTCACGGCGGTGACGACCGTCAAATACGTATCCGTGGCCATGAGCGTCGACAACGACGGCGAAGGCGGGATTCTCGCGCTCATGGCTCTGCTCGGCGTGAAGCGCGCGCGGCGGCCGGTCATCGTGGCCGTGGGCTTGTTCGGCGCCGCGCTGATCTACGGGGACGGCGCGATCACGCCGGCGATATCCGTTCTTTCCGCGCTCGAGGGGTTGACCATCGCCACCCCCGCGGTAGAGCCGTATATCGTTCCGGCGGCGGTTCTCATTCTGGTGACGTTGTTTGCCGTGCAGCGCCAGGGCAGCTCGCGCATCGGACGGGCGTTCGGGCCGATCATGGGCGTCTGGTTCGCGTCGCTCGCGGTTCTCGGCATCTGGGGAATTTTTCAGCACCCGGCGGTGCTGGCAGCGCTCGATCCTCGGCACGCGCTGCGCTACCTGTTCTCGGGTGACGCTGGCGCCTTCCTCGTTCTCGGCGGCGTGTTCCTGTGCGTCACGGGGGCGGAGGCCCTCTACGCCGATATGGGACAGTTCGGGGCGCGGCCGATCCGGTCGGCGTGGTTCATCGTCGTATTTCCCAGCCTGTTGCTGAACTACGCCGGCCAGGCGGCGCTGGTGCTCGCGGGCGCACCGACTTCCGATAATATCTTCTACCAGCTGTGTCCCTCGGCGCTCCTTCTCCCGATGGTGGCGCTGGCGACGATCGCGACGATCATAGCGAGCCAATCCATCATTACCGGGGCGTTCTCGATGACGCGACAGGCGATCCAGCTCGGCTGGTTGCCGCGGCTGCAGATCAGGCACACCTCCGCCGAGGGATACGGGCAGATTTACGTCGCCGCGGTGAACTGGCTTCTGATGATCGTCACCGTCGGGCTCACCATCGGGTTCCGCAAGTCCGACAATCTGGCGTCGGCCTACGGCATTGCGGTCTCCGCGACCATGCTGATGACGTCGGTGCTCCTGTTTCTGGCGATGCGGGAGATTTGGCGCTGGAACCTGCTCGCGGCCGCTACCCTCGCGGCTGCCTTCCTCGTCATGGATACGGCCTTCCTGCTCGCGAATCTCACCAAGATCGAAGAGGGCGGATATGTCCCGCTGACGCTCGCCGCGGCGGTCTATTTCGTCATGCTGGTATGGCACACCGGGGCTGCGGCGGTGGACGCGCGCCTGCACGCCGCTGCCATGCCGATCCGACAATTCATTAGGAAAGTGGAGGAGGACCGGATTGCGCGGGTGCCCGGCACCGCGGTGTTTCTGACCAGGACGCAAAGAGGCGCGCCGCCGGTGATGGTCTGGCACGTGAAACATAATCGCGCCCTGCACAAGCAGGTGCTCGTGCTGACCGTCAGGACGCAGTCCATACCGCGGATCAGGCACGCCGATCGCCTTGCCGTCGAAGAAGTGGCCCCAAACTTCTGGCGCGCGTCCGCGGACTACGGCTTCATGGAACGGCCCGACATCCCGGCATTGCTGAAGCTCGCCAGCCAGCGCGGCTGCAAGATCGACCTCGAGGACGCGACTTATTACCTCGGCCACGAGACCGTCGTCCCGCGCGAGGACCGCAGGGCGCAGCCGCGCTGGCTGGAGGCGCTTTTCGCCTTCATGCAGCGCAACTCCGCGCATGCCACGGATTACCTCCGGCTGCCCTCGGACCGCGTCGTCGAGATCGGCCGCCAGGTCGCGATTTGAAGCAGGCGGCGAATCTTGTGCTTGATGAAATCCGTCGGCCGACATTCAATAGGCGCGAGACTCTCCACCCGGTCATGCGCGGGCTTGACCCGCGCATCCATCTTCTTCGCGAGAAAGTTCTCACGAAGATTCGATGGATTGCCGGGTCAAGCCCGGCAATGACGGCGCCCGTGGGGCGGCCCAATGATCGATGGAGAAGCGGGACATGAGCACACGCCGAGAGTTTCTCGCGGGCGCCGGCGCCGCGACCGGCATCGTCTTCTGCAGCTGTGCGATGCTCCCGGCGGCGCGCGGCGAGGAGGGCGGCGCCCAACGGCTGCCGGTGACGGTCAAGGGCCAGCGCGTCAAGACCATCGACGTGCACGCGCATTGCCACTTCCACGAGGCCATCGCGCTGACGGGCGAGGAGGCGGCGCGCGTGCTGCCGCAGGTCAAGGGCGCGCAGGAGCACTTCATCGTCATCGAGGAGCGCCTCAAGGGCATGGACGCCCAGGCGATCGATCTCGAGGTGCTCTCCATCAACCCGTTCTGGTATCGCAAGGACCGCGACACCGCCGCCGCCATCGTCAAGCTGCAGAACGAGAAGCTCGCGCAATTGTGCGCGTCGCGCCCCGACCGCTTCGCCGCCTTTGCCTCGCTCGCCATGCAATATCCGGACCTCGCGGTCGAGCAGCTCGAGACCGCCGTCAAGAAGCAAGGGCTGCGCGGCGCCGCGATCGGCGCCAGCGTGTTGGACGAGGACTTCTCCGATCCGAAATTTCACCCGGTGTGGGCGAAGGCCGAGGAGCTCGGCGCCGTCCTCTTCATCCACCCGCAGAGCACGCCGGAGCTCAACAAGCGCTTCAAGGGCAACGGCTGGCTCTCCAACACCATCGGCAACCCGCTCGCCACCACCATCGCCCTGCAGCACCTGATCTTCGAGGGCACGCTCGATCGCTTTCCCGGGCTCAAGATCATCGCCGCGCACGGCGGCGGCTATCTCCCTTCCTATGCGCCGCGCTCCGACCATGCCTGCTTCGTCGCGCCGCAGAACTGCAATCCGGACATCAAGCTGAAGAAGAAACCGACCGAATACCTCAACCAGCTCCATTTCGATTCCCTCGTCTTCACGCCCGAGGGGCTCCGCCACCTGGTCGCGCAGGTCGGCGCGGGCCAGATCATGCTCGGCAGCGATCACCCGATCCCATGGGAGGAGCATCCGGTCGATCACGTCTTCGCCACCACCACGCTGAGCGACGAGGACAAGTCGGCGATCCTGGGCGGCAACGCGGCGCGCCTGCTCGGCATCCAGGCTTAGGGGCGGCCGCGTATTTTCCCTGTCAGCGCGCGCCGAGAAACTCCTTCGCCGCCGCCACCGCCTGCGCGCCGAGATCGTTGTGGCCGGCGCCGGCGATGCGCACGAAGCGCTTGGGCGCATCGATCAGGCGATAGAGCCGCTCGCCGAGCACGATCGGAACGATGCCGTCGTCCTCGCCGTGCACCACCAACACCGGCGCCGCGACCTTGCCGATGCGCTGGTCCGAGCGGAACTGGTCCTTCATGAGGAGCCGCACCGGCACGAACCAGTATTGCTGCGCGCCGACATCGGCGGCCGAGGTGAAAGGAGCCTCGAGCACGAGGCGACCGACCGGATGTTCCGCCGCCAGCGCGATCGCGACCGCGGAGCCGAGCGACTCGCCCCAGAGGACGACGCGCTCGGCGGGAGCGCGCGCGAGCGCAAACCCGTAGGCCGCGGCAGCGTCGGCGATCAGACCGGGCTCGGTCGGCCGCCCGCTCGAGCCGCCGTAGCCGCGGTAGCTCAGCGCCACGAGCCCGCTGCCGTCGGCGATGAGCGCGCGAAAGCGGTCGACCCGCCATCGCAGCGAAGCGCCGTTGCCGTGGAAATAGAGGA
>WNFC01019926.1_pt1 | contig 14742 bp, 12 predicted proteins | sample 5400541 | NCBI WGS metagenome assembly WNFC01 (sample SAMN13153342, study PRJNA577476) | soil metagenome | isolation source: 120 cm saprolite under Douglas fir tree site 2 hole 2 replicate 1 | place: USA:California | collected 2015-04-18
CGTCGACATTCCCGCCGACCGACAGGACGCGGCGGCGCGCGCGGCGGGCTTCGAGTCGGGGGACGCCATCGGCCCCTTCCTGCGAACCCTGATCAGCTCGCACCACGACACGCTGGCCCGCGCGGTGCGGTAAGGTCAGCTCGGGACCCGGTCGCCCCCGCCTTTTTTCGCGCGGTGCAAGGCGCGATCCGCGGCCCGCACTCTGTCGGGCGTGGCGTCACCATTGCCGCGGTCGTCGACGCCGATGCTCACGGTGATGCTGACCTGGCGGCGTTGCTTCCCCCCCCCTCCTCCTGATCCCTTGGGCGCGCCGGGCTTCCTGCGCGGCCGCAGCTTCCCGTGCTCGAGGCGGCCTGCACGTTGCCCGCAGCACTCGCGACAACGACGTAAGGCGGTGCGCCGCCGTTGGCAGCACCTCTGGTCAGGGGCCTTCGATCCTCCAGGCCCCGAGGCAGAGACTCGAGTACCGCGATGACCGAGTGCCCTTCAAAGGCGGCTGGCGCGCTGGGCGCCGCGCTGCACGGTGAAGCGGACTGTCAGCGTGCTCACCTGCTCCTGGCGGCGCCCCGCGCCTACGTCCGGGAAGTCGTAGCGCTCGAGGCCGTAGCACAGCCCGGCGGCGACCACGCCGCGGCGGTATTCGATCCCCGCGGCCGCTGTGAGGGCGCCATGGGGCCTGGGCAGTCCATTCACAGAGACGACAGGCAGCAGGCCGCCGCGCAGGACGCCCCGCACGGGGATCGTCGCGAAGTCAAGGCGCGCCTCGGCTCCAACCTCCACAATGGTCCAGCGTTGCCGCGCGACCGCGGTGGAATAGCTGCGTGACGTCACGGCTCCCCGCAACGCTAGCCAGCGTACCGTGGCAACGCGGGTCTGCAGTCCGACTTCCCCGACATCCCGGTTCTCAGCTCCCGGAGCGTGGGTGGACAGCGACCCGCCCGCCGCGCGGATCGTGAGCTCCAACCGCGAGCGGAAGTCCACGGCGCCCTCGGCGCCGAACAACAGGCCCCGCGATTCCTCGACGCCGTAGCCGATGTCCACTTGATGCTCGAGGAGCGACACCGCTGCGGTTGCCGATGCGGTGACCTGCGCGATCCCGGCGACCGGGGCGAACGTGAGGCAGAGTAGAATCACCGATGCGACCGGAGTTGGGTCGCGCCGGGTCATCGGCCCACCCCGGCCGCCGGCAGGATGACCAGGATGGTCTGGGCGATTTTCTCGGCGTTGCGGCGCGCGACGCTCGCATTCGCGGCGGCCCGCGCGGCACGGCGCCGGCTGTTCTCCTCGATGTTGGCCGAGAGCTCGCGCTCATGACGGGCGTTCAGGAAGGCCGTCACCCCGGAGATCCCCGCCGTGCCGCCCACGGCGATTGCCAGCCCCCGACCTCCTCGCCCGAGGTGGCCGTTCGCCGCCACGCTGGAAACAACCAGCGCGCCGACGGCAACGCTCAGGCCCTTGAGCAGGTCGCTGCGGCCCGCCGACACCCGCAGCTGCTCGGGAAGGAGCTGGGCAGGGGCTAGCTCGGGGAGGGTGTCTTCGAGTCGTGGTGTCTCGTGCGCCACCGTGAAATAGACTCGCACTGAGTCAGAGCGAGCGAGCAGTTGGCTCCGGCCGACGACAGCCAGTTCGAACCGGCCGGGTGGGGCAAGGCGGCCGTCGGGCAGCAGGCCGTCCCACGGGACTTCCCGCATGCCGTCACTGACATCGTGGAACAGCACGATCGCGGTCCCCCCTTCGGCCGATCGCAATTCGACCCGGAGGGACGCTGGATGAGTGGTCACAATCGTGAACGTGGTGCGCTCCGTGCGCGGATCGACGCGCGCGGCCGCGACCGGTCGGGCCGCCACCGCGAAGGTAAGGCGCCGTGCTTGCTGAAACAGCGTCAGCTGAGCCGGCGTGAAGCGCTGCGCATCCAGGTCAGTGAAGGGATCGCGCTCGATCGCGCCTCGGAAGTAGAGGAGGGCGGAGTCCCGCACACCCATCAGGGCGAGTGAGGCGCCGAGATAGGTATAGGCCGCGACTCGCTGCTCCTGCGTGATCTCGTGGGCCCAGTTCGGAGACACGATCTGGCGCAGCAGCGACACCGCGCGCTCCATCTCGAGCCGCTCGTACAGCTGCTCTGCCTGGCTCAGCAGATCGGCTGTCTCGGTCTGGGCGCGGACCGCCGGCGCCGCCGCCACGACCAGCGTCAGACCGAGGGCGAGACCCCTCATGGCCCCCGCTCACCCCCGGGGAGGGTGATTCGCCCCAGGGCGAACGTGCTGCCCGCCGTGACGACCAGGGTTGTGTCGAAGGACTTATATCCCGGCGCTCGCACCTGGAGCTGCCGCTCGCCCACGGCGAGCGGGAGGTCGATCGCGCTCCCCACGCCGACGCGCCGGCCATCGATCAGGATCTCGGCGTTGGCGGGACTGGTGAGCATCCGGAGCTTGCCGCCGGGCGCTCGCGCCGCCCGCCGCTCTGTAGCCGGTGGCCGGCTGGCGGCCTGCACGTCCGGGGGTGGCACCGGGATCGGCGCCGGAGTGGGGGTCGCATTGCCGCGGGCCGTCAGGCGCAGCACGCCGAGGGCGAGGCCCAGGAGGAGCACGCCGGAAGCGGCGATGCGGGCGGGGGCGGACATGCGCCGCTTGCGCGGGCCGGCGACCGCGAGCGGCTGCGTGGGTCCCTCGGGAAGCGGTGGCAGGGAGCGCGCCGGCACCTTCGCGACAAAGGTCCCTTGCACGAGCTGGCGCAGCACGTGCTCGCTCTGGCGGCGGTCGCTTTCTGAAAACGGGATGACCTCGAGCGCGGTGAGCATATCGCGGGTGGATGGGAAGCGCGCGGCGGCGTCCTTCTTCAGTGTTCGGTTCAGTACTTCGGCGAGGGCGGCGGGCACGTCGTCGCGCGCCTGGCGGACGTCCGGCGCGGGAGTGAAGAAGTGGTGCTGCATCACGCCGGCGATGGTTTCGGCGTGGAACGGCACCTCACCGCTGAGCATCTGGAAGCCGACGATGCCGAGGGAATACTGGTCGCTCTGTGGCCCGGTGCGCCGGCCGGCGCACTGCTCGGGGCTCATGAACGGCGGCGTGCCGATCACGGTCCCGTCGGCGGTCAGGTTCACGTCGGAGGAGCGGAGCGCGACGCCGAAGTCCGATACCATGACTCGTCCATCCTGATCCACTAGGATGTTGGCGCCCTTGATGTCGCGATGGATGATGTTGCGGTCGTGGGCGTAGGCGAGCGCTCGGGTGACGCCGCGCAACACGTGCAACGCGACGGGCACGGGCAACGCTCCCTGCGTATCGAGGATCAGGCCGAGCGAGCGGCCCTCGATGAACTTCATCGCGATGAACAGGATCCCGCCCAACTGCCCGACGCGGTAGACTGGGATGATGTTGGGGTGATCGAGCTCCGCTACCATGCGCGCTTCGCGTTTGAACCGCTCGGCGGTCTTGATGCTCAGCCCGAATTCTGGCGGGAGGACTTTCAGAGCGACCGAGCGACGCAGCCCCGCCTCGGTCGCCTTGAAGATCACGCCCATCCCGCCGCGTGCCAGCTCGCGCTCGACCTCGAATTCGCCCGCGAGCACCATGCGCACCTGGTGAAAAAGCGCTTCCGGATCCTCGGACTCGATGGTGACTGTGGCATCTTGCGGGTCCACCGCTAGAGTCCCGCAACTCGGGCAGAAGCGCGCGCTCTCCGGGATTGGCGCGCCGCAGCGGAAGCAGTTCATGGGCAGGTGGGCGACGGCGATCCGCCCTGCACGTGGATTGAATCCTGGACGGTCGGGGTCGAGTCTGTGACCATCGAGCTGATCAAGCGGATGGTGAGTAGCACACCGCCATTTCGGCAAGCCGCGAGCGTGTCGCCAACCGGGGTGAGCGCGAGGACGATAGGGTCGGAGGAGGAGAAGACAAGCCGGGGGTTCAGCACCGGAGCACCGTCGGCCTCGACCGTGACGGCCGGCGCGACGCGCATGCCGGCCCTCAGCACCGTGTCACCGACGTAACGGACGACGACCTTTTTCAGCTCCGGCGGCCGGAAGACGTCTGCGAGACCGCAGGCACCCGCCGCGAGCCCGCCAAGGGCAGCGAGCGCGACGGGCGCTAGGGACCTGAAGGACCGCATCACCACGACCAGGGGACGGAGAGCATCCTAAAGATGCGGTCCGCCAGCAAAGGTTACCCCAATCCGGGTACTTCATTACAAACTGGGTGTTTCCGCACGGGGGGCAATACCCCTACACCTTCGCCCCCACCGTCACCTTGAACCCCTTGGCTTCTCCACCGATCGCACGTACGCCTCGTCGGCTTCGATCACCTTCTTCTCCACTCAGGTACGGCGTGGCTCCGCGTCTTCCGCTCAGCTCCGTCTCAGTCTTTCGGATGTCACCGCTTGGGCGCGCTGAGAATCGACAGCCGCTCGATGGACCAGTTCGGGGACACGTCCGCCGCCGGACTCCGGGTCCCGACGGAATTCCCCAGCAGCAGACTCGCCAGCGGTGAGCCCCCCCCCCCACGGGACGCGCCCTCACGCACGCCATCCCACTCGAAGGCGTCCAGGGGCAAAGCCTCGTCGGAGGTCAGGAGCACGTAGGTGTCCATACCAAAGGGCGCCGAGATGTGGAATAGACTCTCCCTCCCCAGGCGCAGCTCCGTTGGCCACTGTCCAGTCGGACCTGGTTGGTAGGGCAGCCGGTTGAACACGTTGCCTGCTCCACTGGCTGGGAAGAGCAGCACGCTCTTGCCGCGACTGTCGATCCCGAACACATACACCCACCGACGTTCGAGCCACGGGCTGAGCTGCGCCGAATCCGCATGCAGCACCAACCCGTATCGCTCGCCATCATAAACGAGGCCCTGGGTCAGCAGCTTGCCGGTGGTCGCCTGGCGTAGGGCCAGGTGGTAGGGGAACGCGCCACTGTCGGGCGGACCTTCCATTGTAAGCCATGAGTGCACCTTGGCGAGTCGCAGCGCCCCGTCGACGAGCGAGTCCCCGGCCTGGTCTTCCGCCCACCATGCACTTCGGATCGGGAGAGTCGAGGAGTCCGCCATCTCTGACGAGGCGTTGGGCCGCACCCACGCATACTCGAGGTGCGCGTCGCGCAGTCGGCCCACCAGGAGGTAGTCCGCCGCACCTCGGTCGGTGACCACCTCCACGAGATCGTTGCGGCTTCCCCGGCCGAGCTGAAGGTGGCCTGCCAGTTGTGTCGACGGAGGCAGGAGGACGAAGAGGCGCACCCTGCCTCGCACCTGTCGCAGGCTGCTCTCGATTGCCTGCGCGGACAGCGGCTGCGGCAACGGCGTGACCGCTTGCCCCGCGACCTCGAGCACCCAGGCGCCGTCGCGCCGCTGCAAGACTGCGAGCGGAATGGTGTCCGCCGGAACGTCGGTCGGATCCTGGACTAATTCGACGGTGGTTGCCGTTCGCAGCTCCGCCAACGCGGCGGTGACCTGGGCGAGCGCTGCCGCGTCGAGGCTGGCGGCAGGGATCCAAGCCCGCAGTCCGGCGGCGGGCCCCGGCGCCCATTTGTCGATCTCGAACAGCTCCGGCGGGCGAAAACGAATCGAGTCGGGTGATCCCCGAATCACCGCCGCTATCGATTGGCTCAGCCCGTGCACTTCGGTCACCTTGAGGCGGACGGCGGTCGTGTCCTTGCGATGTCCGAAGGGCACGAGCTCGGCGCCTTCCCGCAGGCCCACGGCGAGTCCGCCTTGCAAGTCCACTCTGCCGGGGCCGTTAGGCCGCAGTACGGCCACCGTGGTCACGCCCAGGGCGGTCCCGGGCCCGCCGCCGAAGAGCGGCTGGTGCTCTCGCCCCTTGCCGGCCAGCACGGGCTCTTGTCTCTGGCCGCTAGACTGCATCAGTGCCTTGATCTGTTGGTAGGTCCGCGTGGCCGGTTCTCCAGGCACAGCCGAGCGAAGGACCGCCAGTAACGCGCTTGTAAACAGGCCGTGCGGCGCCTGGTCACCGTTGTCCCTGGGAGTCTCGACGGCCTTCTCATAGTCCTGGGCAGCCGAAAGGACCAGCGCACCTTGGGCTTCGAGCGCAAGGGGGGTGGCGGAATCAGCAGCGTCGCGAGGATCCATCGCTGCCCACCGCGCCTTATATCGGGCCTCGAGGCCGCGTGTGATGGCGCCGCTATGGCAACTGTCGAAAATGAGAGTGAGCGTGACGCCCTTTCGCACCAACGGGCCGAAGAGTCGAGCCAGCTCCTTGTTCCGGATGTCGAAGACGCCGGTGTTCGCATCCGCCGGGACGATCGTCTGGTCGTACCCCGTCGGCAGGGATCCGCTGTTGACACGCTGGGAGCCGTGGCCGGCGAAATAGAAGACGACGACATCGCCCGGCTGCGCCTCCGTCACAAGCTGTTCGATAGCGCCGATGATATGCGCGCGTGTGGCCGCGGTGTCTTCCAGGAGGTGGATGTGGGCGGCGTTGAAGTTGAATCGGTCGCGCAGCAGGTCGCGCACCGCTTCCGCGTCATTGACCGCCCCGTCCAACGAGTCGGCGATCAGGTCGCGTCCCGAGGGGCCGACCGCGGCCCTGCGTTGCGCCTCCGGCGGGGCAAAGCGTTCGTAGTGGTTGATGCCGATCAACAGCGCCCGGCGGGTCTGTGCTGTCAGGTCCTGCGACGGTGCAAGCGTGAGCAGCGCCGCAGCCGCGAGCAGGAAGGCCCAGCTCGCGGCTGTGCGCGTACTACGGAGCCAGCGCAGCGGCGCGCCGAGGAGCCGCCGTCCGCCGCTGCTCAGGGCACGAGCTTCCAGGTGTACGTGCCGTCAACATAGTCCACCGTCGGCCCCCAAGTGCGGGACGGCGCGTCGACGAAGTCGGCGTGGCCGTACATCCGGGTATTGCCCGTCCCGACGTAGCAATAGATGTCGCCCCACGGACCAATGGTGGAGCAGTACGAGCCGTCGAGATAGATGTCGATGTACCAGTTCGTGCGGTTGTCGACGTGGACGATGGAGGTAGCGCCGCGCGTCTTCTCGCCACCTTTGCTGGTCGGCGCAGGAACGCTGGCGTCGGCCTTGTTGGGAGCGCGCGCGACTCTGATGTTCTCGTCCGCCCCGGCCCCCCGACTCAGCGCCGACTTCACTTCCACTGTCTTGCCCATAGGCTGTTGGGCCTGTGCTGACGTAACCGTGAGGAATGCCGCAGCGCAACCAGTCACCAACAGCGCGAGGAGCGTTGCTTTGACACGCATGCGATGGAGACCTCCGTGAGGGTTGTCCGTTTGTCCCTGCTACCATGTCTCATGACTGGGGCTGGGGCAAGGGGCGGGGAGCCTCCGATGCTTGACGACGCTCGAGCCGCACCTTAAGCTCGCGCCGATGAGAGCATCACTGATCGTTCTCCTGATCGGCTGTGCGGCCTCCCCGATCCGCTGCCAGACGCACGAGCCCCTACGCCTGGTGACGCCCGAAGGGCATACGGGATCCGTCACGGCCGCCGGCTTCTCCCATAATGGGCGCTGGGTGGTGACAGCCAGCAAGGACCGGAGCGCCCGCTTGTGGGAGGTCGCGACGGGCAGGGAGGTGGTGCTCCTGCGCGGGGATCGCTGGGTCGTGACAGCAAGTCTAGATGACACCGCCCGGGTGTGGGACGTGACGAATGGCCGCGTAATCGCGGTCTTCGGCGGGCACACCGCTGCAGTGAACTCTGCCGCCTTTTCGCCCGATGGGCATATGGTGGTAACGGCCAGCAACGACAGTACGGCCCGCGTGTGGGATGCGGCGACGGGTCGTGAAGTGGGGGCCCTCCGGGGACACAGGGGCTGGGTGAATGCCGCAGCCTTCTCACCCGACGGGCGCCGTGTGGTTACGGCCGCCAACGACAGCACGGCGCGCGTGTGGGACGTGGGGGGGGTGGGGGGGGTGGGGACGGGACGCCTCGGTGCGGTCCTTCGCGAGCGCGACCCGGTGACTTCCGCTGTCTTCTCACCGAGCGGGCGGTGGGTCACGACGGCAAGCGGGAAGATCGCCGAGGTGTGGAATGTCGCGACGCGGCGACCGGTGGCCGTGTTTCGACGGCACACGGCTTCGGTCACCTCGACCGCTTTCTCGCCCGACGGGCGCTGGGTGGTGACGGCCAGCTACGATAGCACGGCTCGGGTGTGGGTCGCGGCCACGGGGCAGCAAGTCGCGGCGTTGCGCGGTCTTGGCTCCGCCGTGCTCTCGGCTGCCTTCTCGCCCAAATGGACAAAAGGTCGTCACGGCAAGCGGGGACCTAGCCCGCGTCTGGGAGGTCGCGACGGGGGCGAAGCTCGCTCTCTTTGGCGGTCACACCAATCCGGTAACTGCTGCCGCCTTGTCTCCCGACGGGCGATGGGGCCTGACGTCCAACGGCGACAGGACCGTCCGGCTGTGGGACTCTGCGGGTCAAGAGGTGGTGGTCTTGCCAGGGCACACTACCTGCGCGCTGTCTGGGGCCTTCTCCCCCGACGGGGAGCGGGTGGTGACGGTCGGTCAGGACAACACAGCCCGCGTGTGGCGGGTGCCCGCGGCCAGAGAGGTGGCGGTGTTGCGGGGGCACACAGCGTGGGTGAATTCGGCGGCCTTCTCGCGCGATGGGGGGCTGGTGGTCACGGCGAGCGGGGACCGGACCGCTCGCGTGTGGGAGGCCGCGACGGGGCGGGAGGTGCAGGTGCTGCGGGGCCCTGGGGGGGGGAATGGAGTCGTGATGTGTGCCGCCTTCTCCCCCGACGGCCAATGGGTGGCGACGGCAAGCCTGGATGGCACTGCACGGGTGTGGGAGGTGATGAAGGGGCGGGTGGTGGCGGTGCTCGCCGGGCACACCGCGGTCGTGAACGCCATCGCTTTCTCGCCGGATGGCCGGTGGGTGGTGACGGCGAGCGGCGACAACACGGCCCGCGTGTGGGACGTGGGGACAGGAAGCACGGTGGCGGTGTTTCGCGGACACACCGCGGAGGTGAGGTCGGCCGCCTTCTCGCCCGACGGGCATCGGGTCGTGACGGCCAGTCTGGACGAGACCGCCCGCGTGTGGGAGGCGGCGACGGGGCGGGAGGTGTTGGTCCTGGGAGGGGGGGGCTTTGCTACCGGGGTACGGTCCGCCGACTTCTCCCACGATGGGCGTCTGATCATTACCGGGAGCGAGGATGCTGCCCGCTTGTGGGACGGGCGCACGGGGACCGAGCTGCTCCGCCGGTTCACCGTCGATGCCCGCGACTGGGCGGTTGTGGCGCCTGACGGCCGCTACGATGGATCCCCGGCGGGGTTCGGGCGGTTGCATTACGCCTTGGGTCTCCAGACGATCGCTCTCACCGCGTTCGCCGAAAGATTCTACATCCCGGAGCTCACCGGTGTGATCCTGTCGGACGCTCCCTACACGGGACCGGATCTGCGCCGCGGCTTCGGCCTCCCGCCGGCGGTGCGCATCGTTTCCCCCCGCTCTGGCGACACTGTTTCGGCCGCGGCGAGGGTGACCGTCGAGGTGACCGACCAGGGTGGGGGGATTGGGGCAGGAGGACCACGGCTTTTCGACAACGGCGCTCTGGTGAGCGGCGGGGCGCGCGGCATGGACACGCGGGAGAAGTGTGCGGAGGAAAAGGGCGCAGACTCAACTATGGCGTACTGCTTTACGGTCGAGCTCCTCCCCGGTGTCGATACCCTCGAAGCGACCGCGTTCTCCGCAGGACGCGTGGAGGCAGAGCCGGCACGAGTGATCGTGGACGTGCGAGGAGGGTCGGGGTCGGACTCTCCCAAACCGACGAGCGTCCTCTACCTCCTCGCGGTGGGGATCAACCGTTACCAGAACTCGCGCTACGACCTCAATTACGCCCGGGCCGATGCCGCGGCATTTGCGGAGGCTCTGCGCCTTGGCGGCAAGGACCTCTTCGCAGCGGTCGTCGAGGACACGCTCTTCGACCAGGCAGCGACCGGTCTGGCGATCAAGACGGCCTTCCGGCGCATCATCAAGAATTCCAGGCGTGAAGACGTCTTCGTGTTCTACTATGCGGGGCACGGCACGGTGCCCGTCCAGGACACCACGTACTACCTAGTGCCGAGCGACGTGACGCAGATGGATGATGTGAGCCAGCTGGCGCAACAAGCGCTGTCGAATACGCAATTGCGTGCGCAGTTCGACGCCGTGCAAGCGGGCAAGCGGCTCATGCTTGTGGACGCCTGCCACGCGGGTGCGATCGTCGAAGCCTTCGGGGCCCGCGGCCCCGTGGAGGCACGGGCGCTGACGGAGCTCGCGAGTGCCAGCGGGTTTCTCATCGTGACCGCAACGGAAAAGAATCAGCTCGCGACCGAAGTCGAGAAGCTCGGGCATGGTGTATTCACCTACGCCCTGCTCCAGGCCATGTCCCAACCCCCACGGCGTAAGCGCATGGTCGTCGAGATCGTGAACGACACCGAGCAGTTCATGCGGGCGTTGACGGCGAAATACCGCGGAACAGAGGAGCGACCGGAGATTCATCTCAACGGCGCGAATTGGCCGCTGCTCGTGCGCTGAACGAGACGCTCTATGCTTCGGCGGTGATGCTCAGTTTGAACCCCTTGGCTTTGAGCGACGCCGCGATCCCTGTCTTCTCCACCGATCGCACGTAGGCCTCATCCGGGTCAATCATCCTCTTCTCCACCAACTCGAGCAGGGAGTCGTTCAACGTCACCATCCCCAGCTTCTTGCTGGTCTGGATGATCGAGGGAATCTGGAATGTCTTGCCCTCGCGGATCAGGTTCGCGATAGCGGGGGTCGCCAACAGGATCTCGCGCGCCGCCACGCGCCCGCCGCCGCTCCGCTTGCACAGCGTCTGGGCGATGACGCCCTTGAGCGACTCTGACAGCATGATCCGGATCTGCGCCTGCCGGTCGGCCGGAAACTGGTCGATGATCCGGTCCACCGTCGAGGCGGCGGTCGTCGTGTGCAGCGTGCCGAACACTAGGTGGCCCGTTTCGGCGGTCTCAATGGCGATGGCGATGGTCTCTAGGTCCCGCATCTCCCCCACCAGCACGATATCCGGATCCTCCCGCAACGCCGCACGCAGCGCGGTCCGGAAGCTCTCGGTGTGCATGTGGACCTGGCGTTGGGTAATGAGGCACTTCTTGTTGTCGTGAACGAACTCGATCGGATCTTCGATGGTGATGATGTGGTCGGCGCGCTGGTTGTTGATCAGATCGATCAGCGCGCACAGCGTGGTGGACTTGCCCGAGCCGGTCGGCCCCGTCACGAGCACCAGCCCTTTTTTCAAGTAGCAGAGCTGCTGTACTTCCTTGCTGATCCCCAGCTCGTCGACTGTCACCACCTTGGCGGGAATGACCCGGAACACTGCCACGGGGCCTTTGCGATCCCGCGCCGCGTTCACGCGGTAGCGGGCCACCCCGGGAATCTCGTAGGCGAAGTCGGTATCGCCGGTCTCCTTCCATTCACCGCGGTTCCGTTCGGGCATGATCGAAAGCAGCAGCAAGGCGAGGGCGTCCGCCGAAATCGGGCCCCCCATCTGGCGCGCGATCTCGCCGTGGGTGCGGAACAGTGGTGGCTCGCCGACCCGCAGATGCAGGTCTGAGGAGCCGGCCTTGACGAGGGCCCGCAGCAGGTCGCCCAGGCGCTGTTCGGCAGCCTTGTACTGGGCGTCGGCGAACTCGGCCGGCAGAGCGCCGGGTGCGACGGTTGCGGCAGAGGGCTGCTCGATCATCGGCGCGGCGGCGATGGCCGACGGCCGTGGCGGTCGCGGGGGCGGACCGGGGGTGGTGACTGCGGGAGCCGGAGCGGCAGTGGCGGTAGGTGCCTGCGCTTGTCGTACGACCGGGCGCGCGGCCGTGTCGGCCCGCACCTTGGGTGAAATGACCGCCGTGAGGCGCCCGGTTTCTGGAACCACCCGCACCCGCACCAGGCCGCGGTCGGCTGCGTAGTCGAATTCGGTCTCAGTCTTCTGGTCGATGTGGTCGGCGACGTCGCTGGGCGCCACTTCCGTCAACAGCGCATAGATGTGCGCGTCGGTGAGCGGCTGACGGCTCACCTTGCGTGGCTTGCCGTCCTTGACCAAGGTGACGGGCTCGTCGGGCAGCAGATAGAGCTGATCGGCCTGCTCGCGCAGGAGGACGTCGACGAACGGATCGAGGCGTGGCATCGGTTATTCCTGGGGACGAGCGAACAGCACGTGCGCGCGGTTCACGTAATGCGTGGCATCATGAGTGGAGAGCGCGAAGAACGGCTCGGGCGACTGGTTCAAATAGTCGAGCAGCCGGGCGTGGTGCTCGGGGGCCTCGAACGGAGCGACGCCCTTTAAGGTGTGGCCGGCCGCAAGCGTGACTTCGAGGCTGATCACTCGGGCTGCCGACAGCCGGTCGGGATCGCTGATCGACTCGGCGTGGGGGACGGCAACCATGACGGTGTGCGCTTTGGTGACGAGCAGGACCGCGCCCTTGCCGTCCGAGCGGAAGGGGAAAAACCCCTCCGGCCGGTTCAGCATCTCGAGGGGGGTCTCGGGGCCGGTGTGGTGCGGGACGCGCTCGAACAGGAAGATCTCGCCTGAGCGCACCGCGCCGTGGGTGAGGTGCAGGCGGGCACCGACGGTCGTACGCGGGAGCGCGAAACTCGTCATGGGAGGAAGCTAAAGGCGTCGAGGAACTACGTCTAGGAAAGTCGGCGAGGAGAACCGTTGCTGGGTTTCGTACCCTACGCCGCTCCTCGACGACTCCCGTCGACGGTGTTCCTCGACGCCTTCCTCCGGCTCACCGGGTGCGACACTGAACCCTGATCGGGGGAGTGCGCTGACAGGCAATCGTCTCGTTCATCCCGCTGACGAGCGGTCCGCAGGCCGTCGTGTGGGCGCCGTCGGTCGCCTGGTCCACTGTGCGGCCCGCGGCCTTCGCGCAGTTCTGCCGCCCGTTGTACTGCATGCAGACCTCGCACCGCTCGGTGGCGTGTGCTGTGGACAAATAGAAGAACAACGCCCCGACGGCGAGCACGACGGCGATGACGAGCAGCGTCCTTTTCACGTGCGCCTCATCTGGAAGCTTAAGGTTTGAGCGCCTCTTCCAGCGCCCCCAGCAGCAGGTCCACCCGTTCGGGCGTTGCGTTGTAACCCATCAGCCCGACACGCCAGATCATCCCCTTGAGCTGGCCGAACCCGCCGGCGATCTCGATGCCGCGTTCCAGCAGCCGCCGACGCACGCTCGCGTCGTCGACACCCTTGGGGACACGGATGACGTTGAGCTGCGGCAGGCGATGGGTGGGCGGGGTGAACAGCTCCAGGCCCAGTCGCTCCAGCCCTTCCACGAAGCGCTCGTGCGCCGCGCGATGGCGCGCCCACCGCGCCTCCAGCCCTTCCTCCAGAACGAGCCGCAGCGCTTCCCGCAGAGCGTAGATGCTTGCCACCGGGGCGGTGTGATGGAAGGCGCGTTCCTTAGAGCCGTCTGCTTCGCCCCAATACTGAAACAGCAGATCGAGATCGAAGTACCAGGTGGCTGGCTTGCCGCGCCGCCGCTGCCGCGCTGCCAGCGCCCGCGGGCCGAACGTCACGGGGCTGAGCCCAGGCGGGGAGCCGATGCACTTTTGCGAGCACGAGCCGGCGGCGTCGATCCCGCCTCCCCACGAGTCGATCTCCACCGGCACGCCGCCCAGCGACGTCACGCAATCGATGGCGATGAGCGCTCCGTAGCGATGGGCGATCTCGGCGACCTCGGGCACTGGCTGCCAGGCGCCGGTCGAGGTTTCGGCGTGGACCAACGCGAGCAGCTTGGCGGGCTTCTTCCGGAGCTCCGCCTCGAAGCGCTCCGGAGCGATCACGTCCCCCGGCGCGGCCTCGAGGACGCGGACCGTCGCGCCGGCGCGCGACGCCATCTGGGCCAGGCGTTGGCCGAAATAGCCGATCACACCGACGATGCACTCGTCCCCCGGCTCGAGCAGGTTGTCCAGGATCGTCTCGAGCCCACCAGTGCCAGTGGCCGACATCGGGATGGTGTGGTGGTTCGTCGTCCGGAACACCTGCCGCAACATCCCCATCGTCTCGTCCATCACCTGCAGGAAGTAGGGGTCGAGGTGGCCGACCAGCGGCGCGGCGAGGGCTCGGGTGACGCGTGGGTCCACATTGGCGGGGCCGGCGCCGAACAGCCCCCGAGGGGGAGGGGGAGGGGGAGGGGGGAGCGGGGGGGTGGGGGGGGACGCCGGCGCCTCGCCCGTCAATTCTCGGTGCAGTACTTTAGCGGCCATGACCAAGAGTAACCCGTGACACCTGTCCTGCCACCCCCACCCCCACCCCCACCCCCTCCCCAGTAGTGATCGCTCCAACCAACCGCTTGCTGTCGGCATCCTACGTACAAGCCGGCACCACGCGACCCGGAGCCTCTTCGATCTGAAGGACCATCGCTCGCTTCCCTACTCCGAGGCCGGCCCGTTGCCGCGGCCTGATTCCGCTCCCGCCCAACTGGGGGGGGGGCTGACGGAGGTTGTACGCCGGGCGCAGGATGGGGATGAGGCCGCGTTCGAGGGGATCTACCGGGAGTGCGCGGGACGGGTGTACGCGTTGTGCCTGCGCCTCACCGGAAACGGGGCCGAGGCCGAGGAGCGGACACAAGATGTCTTCGTTCGAGCGTGGCAGCGCCTGGGCACGTTTCGGGGGGAGAGCGCCTTCACCTCGTGGCTGCATCGTTTGGCGGTGAACGTGGTGCTGGCCGAGCGGCGGGCGACCCAGCGGCGTGAACGGCGGGTGCAGCCCGTGGAGGACCCCGGAGCATTGGAACGGCCGAGCCGGTCTGCGGCTGGGTGGGAGGGAGGGGGGGGGGGGGGGGGGGGGGG
>WNFC01004810.1_pt1 | contig 14739 bp, 20 predicted proteins | sample 5400541 | NCBI WGS metagenome assembly WNFC01 (sample SAMN13153342, study PRJNA577476) | soil metagenome | isolation source: 120 cm saprolite under Douglas fir tree site 2 hole 2 replicate 1 | place: USA:California | collected 2015-04-18
CCACGTCGGGACTCTGGCAGAAGGCGAAGGTCCGCGACTACGTGCCGGCGGCCGTGGCGTACCTGGCGTTCTCGGGGTTCGTGCTGGTGACCGGGGGCATGATCATCAAACTCCTGAAGCCGGTGCCCCCGCTCATCCATTTCCCTGGCCGCGTCACCGTGCTGACGGTCTTGGGCCTGTTGGTGGTCGCGCCGGCTGCGACCGGCATGTGGCGGATTCTCGCCATCCTTGCACCGATCCACAAGGCGTACGAGCAGGCGAAGCCGGGTGGCCCCGAGCGGCTCGACGGCACGGCCGTTGCGACGGTCATTGCGATGCGCCGGATCCTGAAGATCGTGGTGGGCTACGTCGGGGCAGTCATCGGATCGATCGCCCTGTCGACCGGCGCGCTCCGAATCGCCGTCGTGGCCTGGAACACCATGGCCTCCACCGCCGCGGGGGGCGCCGCGGGCGGGTTCGACTTCCCGCAAGAATTCGTCCTGCTCTACGCCATCTTCTTCGTCGTCCTGCTCGCCCTCGTGTACATCCCCGTCTACCTGAGCCTGGAGCGGGCAGGGCGCCAGATCCTCGAGGCAGCCTTTCCGATCCCTGCGGGCCCCCTGGGCACGGGCTCCCCGAAGGCGGACTGGTACACGGGACGCAAGGCCTTGGAGGACTTGCTGCAACTCGGGATCCGCCTCGAGGAGAGCCTGCGGGCGGGCGTCGCGATCCTCGCGCCCCTGGGAGGGTTGCTGCTTTCGACCTTCCTGCCCGGCGCCAAGCCCTGAGGGCCGGGGACGGCGACCCCCCCCGGAACACCCTCCGAACACAAAAGTACCCCGAGTGACTTCCGGACCTGCGTCCGCTTGCCTCTCGGGGCACTGAAGATGCTACGCCGGGAACCTGCCGGCGTCAAGATGGGGGGCGGCCCCCCGTCGGTTAAAGGCTCAGAGGAAGGCTCAGAGCCTTTCGGTGACCTTCTCCTTGACCTCCGCAGCCTTGCGGCGGGCCGTGGTCCGGACGGTCTCCCCTGCCACCTTCGTCGCCGTCTTGGCGACCTCGGCGGCCGAGCGGGCGGCCTCGGCGGCCTTGCTCTGCGCCTTCTTCACCTCGCGGGTCTGGCCGAGCCCGGAGGCGCCGGCGGCGATGACCGTCGTGGCGGCCTTCGCCGCGGCGCCGATGGCCTTCAGGGCCTCACCGGCCTTGGCGCTCGCCTCGTGGACCTCTTTGGAGCGGCGAAGCTCCTCCCTGGTGGCCTTGGCGATCTTGGCGGCCTTGTCGGCGGCTTTCTGCAGGCTGACCGCCGCCTCTTTCACCATCTTCTGGGTGTCGCGCACCTCGGAGCGCAGTTTGCGATCCATACATCCCCTCCCTTCGTCGAGGCCTCCAGGCCTCAAGGGTCTGTGAGCTATTCCTCACTATGTACCCAATCCGATGGCAGAGTGCAGGTCAGGGCGCGAGGGGCACATCCCGGGGCGTGCGGGCGGCGACGCCCTCCTCGAAGATCTCGGTCATGAGAGCGTCGAGCTGGTCGCCCACGAGTTCCTCGCGCTCGAGCAGCTCGTCGCGGATCCGCTCCAGGGCGGGGCGCCGCGTGCGGAGCAACTCGGTCACCTCGGCTTTGCACTGCTTCAGGATGCCGTCCACCTCGTCACGCACCTCGTCCTGGCTCAGCATGAAGCTGATGGTCTGGTCGCCGAGGGCGTTGGCGGGGATGACGCTGTAGGAGAGCAGGCGCTTGCCCATCCCGAACTGGCCGACGTACTGCAGGGCCAGATTCGTGGCCTGATGGAGGTCGCCGCCGACGCCGCTGGTGGAGGTCCCGAACCAGATCTCCTCCGCCACCATGCCCGCGAGCTTCACCTTGATGATGTCCAGCAGGTCCTCCTTCGTGCTGCTGTACCGCTCCTCGCGCTCCAACGAGCTGACGAGACCGAGCGCCTCCTGCCGCTTGATGATGGTGATGACCTGGATCCGCGCCTCCTCGGACCGCAGCTCGTGGGCGACCACGGCATGGCCGGCCTCGTGCACGGCGGTCATGACCTTCTCCTTCTCCGTGTACTTCACCGGTTGCTTCAGGCCGATCTCGTCGATGAGCTTGGCCTGCAGGATGTCCTCCCACGTGACCGCCTCGCGGCCACCCTGCAGGGCGACGATCAGCCCCTCGTTGATGATGTTCTTGATGCGGGCCGGCGAGTACCCGATGGTCATCGAGGCGAACCGGTCGATGTCGATCGGGGCGTGGTTGACCTTGCCCAGGTAGTACGAAATGACGTCCCTGCGGCCCTCCTTGTCGGGCAGGCCGACGTGGATCTTGCGGTCGAACCGGCCCGGGCGCAGCAGGGCAGGGTCGAGCGCCTGCGCCCGGTTGGTGGCCGCCATGACAAGGATGTTGTAGGAGGGGATGTGGGGCTTCATGTGGAACAGGCGCCGGACACGGCGCATGAAGCCCTTCGGCTGCACCATGCCGTCCATCTGCACGAGCAGTTCGTTGACGATGCCCGCCCCCTGCCCTCCCGCCGGGTTGATGAACCGCTCGATGCGGCCCTGGAGCCGTCCCAGGAGGCCAGGGCCTTCCGAGGCCGCCGTCTGCGTGCCGCCGCCGCGCGACCCGATGGCGTCGATTTCGTCGATGAAGATCACGGCGCCGTCGTACTTCTTGACGAACTTCTTGGCCTGGCGGAAGAGGGCCATCACACGCAGGTTGCCCACGCCCATGAACATGTTGGCGAAGCCGGTCGCGGACGTGTAGATGAAGGGCACCCCGACCTCGCCGGCGACGGCCTTGCCGAGGAGCGTCTTGCCGGTACCCGGCGGACCCTCGAACAAGATGCCGTGTGGCGGGAAGCCACCGATCTTCTTGAACTCCTGGAAGCCCCGGAAGAGCTTGACCACTTCCTTGACGGAGTCGACGACGGGGTCCTGGCCCCGGACGTCGTCGAACGAGGTCTCGTATTCGTGCGGATAGATGGTGTACGAACGGCCCCTGGCCATCAGCCAGAGCATCGAGACCATCTCGAAGAGCACGGCGGAGCCAAGGATCAGCGCGATGAAGATGATCGGGCCGGCGGTCTTCGCCGCATGCCCGAGGGCGATGTAGGCGTCACTGGGCCCGCAGCCGCGGGGCAAGCCATCCGCGGTGTAGCAGTGGGCGGTGGCCTCGAACGTCCAGATAGCGAGCAGGTAGAGCCAGACGAGGACGAGGATCCGGGGGAGCCAGATGCGAAGGCGGTTTTTCAGGGGCACGAGCAGACCCAATCGCTCGAAGAGGCTGCCGGGACTACCTCACAATGATACGGCCTGTCCGGTAGGTCGGCCTTTTGGGGAATGACCTTAAGCCTTCTGCAGGCTTATCACCCGTTTGGACTATCGGGAGTAGTCCCTTCTGCCTGATCCGGCGGCTCTTCGCCCTCGCCGGGCTTGGCATCGCCCGGCGCCTCCCCCGCTCGGTCCACCGCGCCGCCGGTCGCGCCGGTCGCGCCAGGCTCGGTCTCCGGTTCGAAGACCGGCCGCTCGAACCCGGATCGCTCGAGCAGCTCGCCGATGCGGGTGTCCGACCACCCCTGCTTGCGCAACTCGAGCGTCAGGTTGATCGGGCCCAGGTGGCGGCCGCAGGTGGGGCAGTAGGACCAGGCGTAGCCGCCTTCAGGAAGGCGGCTACCGCACCACGCGCAGCTGTCCTCGCCGGTGCGGTCCTCGGAGAAGGCCTCGTACCCGTCGAGGAAACCGAGAGCGTAGTCCCAGGTGACGTACTCGTCGGGGTCCGGCTCCCACGCGGGTTCGTGGACCGGTGGTTCGCCGGACTCGAGGATCTGCCGGAGGTTGTCTGCGAGGAGGTCCCAGCCGAGGAAGTGGTCGTCCTCGCAGTCCGGGCAGTAGACGACCACGCCCTTGATCCCGCGCGAAGCGAGAACAGACTTGAGGGTGTTGACGTCGACGAGGTCTTGCTGAAGAGCTTCCCGCTCCTCGGCATCGATCTCCTCCGAGTCACCGTCGAAGTCGTCCGGGGGATCGACGTGCTCTTCGTAGGCCATCTCCCCTATCCTACTCTCAGGCCATGGCCCAGGCTCCCCCGCGGCAGATCCAGTCAGGAGGAAAGCGTGATAGAGGTTCGCATCGGCATCATCGAGAGCCCCAAGGAGCTGATCCTGGAACTCGAGGAGGAATCCAAGGAACTCGTGGACAAGGTCAACGTGGCGCTCTCCGAGGGGTCGGGGCTGGTCTGGCTCACCGACAGCAAGGGCAAGCAGATTGCGGTGTCGGCGAGCCGGATCGCCTACCTGGAGATCGAGGCGGAGCGGCCCCGCACCGTCGGCTTCGGAGGCTGAAGGGCCGTCGGACGCGAGAAGCCACGGCCGAGGCGGCGGCTCTCATATAATCCGCGGCAATGGCCCCTCCCGGAAACTTCGCCTCTCTGTTACGCGCTCGCCGCGGCTACCTCGCCACCGTCGGCCCGCAGGGGGACCCGAGAGTGCTGCCGGTCTGCTTCACGTGGGCGGGGGACATGATCTGGACCGCCATCGACGGCAAGCCCAAGAAGACCGACTTCCCCCAGCGCCTGCGTGACATCGGGGGCGAACCGAAGGTGTCGTTCACGGTCGACCGCTGGGACGAGGACTGGAACCGCCTGGCGTGGCTGCAGGCCCGGGGCCGGGCGCACGCCCTGCCGGAGGGGCCGGAGGCCGACCGGGCCCGCTCGGCGCTCCGGGACAAGTACCCGCAGTACCAGACGACTCCCCTGGAGGGCCCGGTCATCCGGATCGACGTGGAGAGCTGGGTCGGCTGGGACGCCCACTCGGCCGACGAGGACTAGGGCCGGCGCTGGCGGGGGGTCCAGGGGGGAAATCAGCTGTCCGGCACGTGGCCGACCAGCGTGCCCACGCGCTTCAAGAGCTTGACCGGCTCGAACGGCTTGGCGAAGACGTTCTCGTCCCCGATCATGTCCCGGCACCGGTCGAGGGCCTCGTAGCGACCGCTGACGACGATCACCGGCAGGCGGCGCGTGGCGGGTTCGCTGCGCAGCCGGAGGATGACCCGCTCGCCGTCGACCTCGGGCATCATCAGATCGAGGATCATGAGGTCAGGCTTGAGTTCGCCGGCCTTCTCCAGGCCCTCCAAACCGTCCTTGGCTTCCACGATTTCGTAGCCCTCCACCTCGAGCAGGACCTTGAGGAGCTCCCGCACGGAGGGATCGTCTTCAACCAGCAGGATGGTGATGCTGCTACTCATCGCAATATGCTCCGCACGTTCGAACCGCCGGGTCGGGACTCCCACCCTACGCCGATTATGCACATCATGGGATTTGCTGGATCTCCACAATGATCCCAGTATGCTCGTCCGGCATGGAGCGGCGGCCGTTGGTGGCAGTGGGGGCGGTGGCCGTCCGGGACGGGGCGCTGCTGCTCATCCGGCGGGGCAAGCCTCCGGCTCAGGGCCGCTGGTCGCTGCCGGGTGGCCGGGTCGAGTGGGGCGAGACGCTGGCCGGCGCCCTGCTGCGCGAGGTGGCCGAGGAGACCGGCCTCGAGGTGGCCCCCGGGGAGCTCGCCGGCCTGGTTGAGCGCATCCACCTTGAGGACGGTTTCCACTACGTGATCCTCGACTACCACGTGACCGTGACCGGCGGGACGCTGCGGCCCGGCGGCGACGTGACCGACGCCCGCTGGGTCGCTCCCGGGGAGATGTCGGGCCTGGAACTCAGCGCCGGGCTCCTGGAGGCCCTCCGGGACTTCGGTCTCGGCTTCTAGCCCTCGGGCAGCGGTGATGCAGCCGGGGCAACCGGCACCGCCGGCTCTTCCTCTTCCTCTTCTGTGGGGCCGGGCCCGTCCGGCTTCCTCGCGGGCTTCTCCGGGAATTCGGTGAGGAAGATGGTCTCGTAGGCGAGCGAACCGAGGAGGCCCCCGAGCAGGGGCCCCACCGTCCAGACCAGCCAGTTCGAGAGGTGCGGCCCGGCCACGGCCGGCCCCAGCCAGCGAATCGGGTTCATGGCGGCACCGGTGAACGCCGAGCCGGCGAGGCCGCCGACGGCGACCACCAGGCCCACGGCGAACGGGGCAACCGCCCGGGGGCCGCGCTCGTCGACGAACACCGCCCAGAACGTGAAGGCGAGGAAGAAGGTGAGCACGACCTCGATCGCCGTGCCCTTGAGCGGCGAGATCCCCGCCGCCAGGCCCGGCACGCCGCCGTTGACGAACTCGAAGGCGGTCTTCGGGACGATGCCCCGCAGGAGGAAGGCCGCCACGATCCCGCCCGCAACCTGGGCCACGACGTACCCGGTGGTGTCCTGGAGGGACAGCCGCCTGGCCACGTAGGCCGAGATGCTGATGACCGGGTTGACGTGGGCGCCCGAGATCGGCATCACGGCGAGCATGGCGACGGCGACCGCCAACCCGTAGGCGGCGATGATGCCCAGGGGGCCGAAGGAGTCGGTCAGGCGGGTGCGGGTCAGGAAGACGTCGGCGACGACCGCTCCCGCCGCGACGAACACGACAATGAAGGAGGCGATGAACTCGGCCACGTAGCGGCGGAAGGTCTGCACTACGGGCCAACCTAGGTGCTGGCGGCTCCCGGGTCAAGCGCGCCGCGGGGCACCGGTTTCGGGTCGCTCGCCGTGGCCGTAAACTCTGCAGTCCGTGCGCCTCCTGGAGATCACCAACGATTTCCCGCCCACGCTCGGTGGCATCGAGAACTACATCTACTCCATCGTCGCCCGGTGGGATCCCCACGATGTGGTCGTGCTCACCCGTGCGGCGGAGGGATCGGTTGCGGTGGATCGGACGCTCGATGCCGACGTCCGCCGGGAGCCGGTCGGCACCCTGCTGCCCACCGCTGCCTTCCGGGCGAAGGTGTTCCGGTTGCTCGCGGAGCAGAGCTTCGACGTCGTGCACTTCGCGAGTGCCCTGCCGCTCGCGCTGCTCGGCCCGCGCATCCTCGCGGCCACCGGCATCCCGTACGCCGTGTCGGTGCACGGCGGCGAGTTCATCGCCGGTGCCCGCCTCCTCCGGCCGCTGATGCAGCGGGCACTGGGGGAGGCCGCGGTGGTGCTGCCGGTCTCGACGTTCACGCAGGAGGCGATCCTGCGGCTGCTGCCCGACCCGCCGCCGAGCCAGGTCGTGAGCCCCGGCGTCGACGCCGAGCGCTTCGTCCCGCACCACCGCGCCGAGGTCAATGGCGGCCCCGTCATCCTGTGCGCCTGCCGTCTCGTCGCCCGCAAGGGACCGGCCACGCTGATCGCCGCACTCCCCCGGGTCACGGAGCGACACCCCGGTACGGTCCTCACCATCGTCGGCGGCGGGCCGGACCGGCGGCGGCTGGAACGGGCGGCCCGGGCCCACGGGGTGGCAGCCTCGATCCAGTTCGTCGGACCGGTGCCGTGGAGCAGCCTGCCCGGCTACTACGCGGGAGCAGACATCTTCGCGATGCCCACCCGGGAACGCTTCTGGGGCCTGGAGACCGAAGGGTTCCCCCTCGTGTACCTCGAAGCCGCGTCCGCCGGGCTGCCCACGATTGCCGGAGCCGCCGGGGGGGTCAGCGAGGCAGTGGCCGACGGCGAGACCGGCATCATCGTGGACGGCCGCAACAGCGAGGAGACCGCGGACGCCATCATCCGGCTCCTCGACGACCGGGACCTCGCCCGCCGCATGGGCGACCAGGGCCGCCGGCGCGTCCTGGCCGGCTTCACGTGGGACGGCGTCGTCGAACAGTTCCAGACGGCGTTGGAGAAACATGCCCACTGATCCGCGCGGGGTCTTCGATGTCGTCGAGATGGGAACCAGGGTGTTCCTGCGCCGTCCAGACCAGGAGGACTGCGACGAGTTCCTCGCCATGGTCGAGGCCAGCCGCGGCCTCCACGCCGGGTGGGTCCGCCCGCCGGCCCATCCTCAGGACTACGCCGCCTACCTCGGCCGCGCGGGCCGGCGCTCCGGGGAGTCCTTCCTGGTGTGCCGCCTGCCGGACGGCGCGATCGCCGGCGTCTTCAACCTGGTCGAGATCTCACCCCACCTCCACACGGCGTTCTGCAGCTACTACGCCCACGCTGGCTTCGTGCGGCAGGGACTCATGGGCGAGGGGCTCCAACTCCTCCTGCACCACGCCTTCGAGCAGATGCACCTCCAGGCCCTCGGCGCCAGCATCCAACCGGGCAACGCCGCCTCGATCGCCCTGGTCCAGCGGGCCGGCTTCCGGCCGGAGAAGGCACCCCCGCGGTACCTGCGCCTGGCGGGCCACTGGCGGGGCCACCCCACCTGGTCGATCACCGCCCACCGGTGGCGCCAGCTCGCCGAGGCCCGGGAGTCCGAGGCCCGGGAGCCCTAACTGCGGCCTGTCGTTCTGGAATCTTTGAGTATAAAGTGGTGTTCTACACCGTTTTATACTCAAAGAAAGGTCAGAGCCAGGTCGTAGCCTCAGGTCGGCAGTGAGGCGATGGCCTCGATCTCCACCCGGGCCCCCTTCGGCAGGGCCGCGACCCCCACCGTGGAGCGGGCGGGGGGCTCAGCGCCGAAGTAGGTTGCGTACACCTGGTTCATCGCCGGGAAGTCGTCCATCGAGGCGAGGAACACCGTCGTCTTCACGACGTCCGCGAGGTCCCCGCCCGCGGCGGCGAGGACGGCGGCGAGGTTGTCCAGCACGCGGGCCGTCTGGGCCTCGATCCCGCCGTCGATGACCTGGCCCGAGGCCGGGTCGAGCGGGATCTGGCCGGAGCAGAACAGCAGCGAGCCCTGGCGGACCGCCTGGGCGTAGGGTCCGATGGCTGCGGGCGCCCCGTCGGTGGCGACGGGCCTGCGGTCGCTCATACCGTGATGCCCAGGATCTCCCGCAGGTCGGCGAGAACCTTCGCCGGGTGCATCTCGATGTCCTCGACCTTGTAGGACAGGCGGATCGTGCCCTCGGGGTCGATGACGTAGGTGATGCGGCGGGCGCCGCCGGCGGTACGGTCGGCCGGGTCCTTCAGCACCTCGTAGGCCTCCCCGGCGACCCGCTCCGTGTCGGAGAGCAGCGTGAAGGGCATGCGCCGGGCGTCTCGGAAGAATTTGTTCTCTGCCGGAGGATCGAAGGAGGCCCCGAGGATGACGGCCCCCGCCTCGGTGAACCATTGGGTTCGGTCACGGAACCCCTCCCCTTCCTTCGTTCAGCCGCCCGTCGAGGCCCGCGGGTACCACCACAGCACCACCCACCGCCCGGCGAAATCTGCGAGCGACACCGGCGTGTCATCCTGGTCGGGTAGGGTGAATGAGGGGGCTGTGGTTCCTGGGGCGAGCATGGCCCCCACGCTACCAGACGAGTCGGCGCCCTTTGGGCTTCCCCACTGGCGGCAGGGGGCGGCAGGCCGCGGCCAGCTGGCGGCATCTGTTGGGCAGAGAAAATGTCGTGTTAGCCTCAGGGGGCCCGAACCACCACAACGGGAGGCCCGCCAGACGAGGCGTCGAGAAAGGAATCCTGTATGGCGAGTTACGAGGGCTACTGCGTCAAGTGCCGCGAGAAGCGAGAGTTCGAGGGTGAGAAGAAAGAGCTCCCCAACGGCCGCTTCGCCGCCCAGGGCACCTGCCCGAAGTGCGGCACCAAGATCACCCGCATGCTCGGCAAGTCCGCCTGAGTCGCTGCAGAGCGCTGTGAGCGGAAGGGGCCCGAGGGCCCCTTCCGTGCAGTTGGCCTGTAGGCCGGGTTCTGTCCCTCACCGAGGGGCGAGGGGGCGACCATCCATCTCGAACCGGCGTTGCCGCCGGCCTCTAGCGACCTACCCGGGGCGGTGGGAGCGGGTCACTCCATGTCCCCTGTTGGTCTTGCTCCGGGTGGGGTTTGCCAAGCCGCCCCGGTCACCCGGGGCGCTGGTGCGCTCTTACCGCACCGTTTCACCCTTACCCGCCCCGACTCTCAAGAGTGACTCTTCAGAGTCCGGGCGGGCGGTCTGTTCTCTGTGGCACTGTCCGCCGGTCGCCCGGCCTGGGCGTTACCCAGCACCTTGCCCTGTGGAGCCCGGACCTTCCTCAGCCCCGTTCGTCACGGGGCCGCGGTCGCCCGGCCAACTGCCTGACCATTCTACCGTCGCAAGCCCTGCGTCCCGCCGCGTGGAAAGTGTCCCGGTGCGGAGGAACTGTCGCCGCAGCTGCGCCTTGTCCAGGCCGTAGGCGAACCCGACATAGGTCAGGAGGGCGAGGCCCAGCACCTCCCTGGCGATGTCGACCGGGCCGAGCGGCAGCACCCTGGCGAGCAGGCGGACACCGGCCGGCAGTGCGGTGAAGTGGGTGCCGAGCATCGGCCAGAACAGCCCGATCGCATCGCCGAGCATCCCGGCCAGCAGGAGGTGGATGACGATGGCCATCGGCACGACGAACCACCGCCGGGCAACCGCCCCCCTCAGCACCGTCATGACCGCGAGGGCCAGGACGAGGGCGAACGCGAAGGTGTGGCCGTACAGGTGCACGCCGAGGTGCGAGTGGGGGTACGCCGCTAGGCGGATGGGGATGTCGACGAGCGGGAGGACGAGGCCCAGCAGCGCCAGGCGGTAGTCGATGCGGCGGGGACCCAGGGTGAGCAGCAGGAGCGCGGAGCCCGCTCCGAGGTACCAGAAGAACATTCAGAACAACCGCTCGGTCCCTGAACCGGGCGAGGGCGCCTCGGCGCCGGGGTTGTCCCGGTCAACGCCGAGGTTGGCGAGTTCGTCGGCCCGGCGGTTGCGCTCCCGCGGGATGGCGACGAAGCGCACGGTCCCCAGGTCCTTGGCCAGGGCGCGCGCCTTGGCGAAGAGGGGCTTCAGTCCCTGGTGCTTGACCTTCCAGGCGCCCTTCATCTGCTCGACGACCAGCGTGGAGTCCGAGAAGACCGCCAGCCGGTCGACCCCGTGGCGCTTGGCGAGCTTGAGGCCCTCGATGAGGGCCTGGTACTCGGCGACGTTGTTGGTCGCCCAGCCGATCCCCTGGCCCAACTCCTCGACCACCCTGCCCTTGGGATCGATGAGCACGACGCCGATCCCGGCAGGACCCGGGTTGCCCTTGGCGGCCCCGTCGGTTCGGATCTGCCACTCCCCGCTCAGCGAATCTGCCGTCACGTCACGGCCCGTCACATCACGGCCCGTCACATCACGACGAGGATGCGGCGGCACTCGTCGCAGCGCACGAGCCCCTGGGCACTGCGGACCCGCTCGGCCTCCTGGGCCGGGAGCCGCATGTGGCAGCCCTGGCAGGTCCCCTCCACCATGGCCGCCGCGCCGACCCCGCCTTTCGACGCGCGGATCTTGTCGTAGACAGCCAGCAGCTCGGGGTCGATGCGCGGCACCCACCTGTCGCGTTCGGCGTGGGCTGCGGTCAGCTGGGTGCCGGTCTCGCCGGACGCCTGGTCTCGCGCAATCCGTGCCGCCTCGATCTCCGCCGCCACCGACGACCGGTCCATCGTCAGGGCATCCAGCTCCTTCTCCACCCCGTCGCGCTCCTCCATGACCTCGAGGTCGTTGTCCTCCAGGACGCCCTTGCGGCGCTTGAGGGCCTCGACCTCCCGGGAGATGTCCTGGAGCTCCTTCGCGTTGTTCACGACCCCGGAGTAGAGGCGGCCCGATTCGGCCCTGATCTTCTGGACCAGCGTGTCGACCTCGAAGTCGAGGCGGCGCTGCCGGACCGACACCTCGTCGAACACGGCCCGCCGCTCGGCGATCTCCGCGTCGAGGTCCGCGGCCCTTGCCTCGAGGGCGTCGAGGGCGGCTTGCTCCGGCAGATGGGCCAGCCGGGCCTGCAGCCGGTCAATCGTGGAATCGACCCGTTGGAGCTGGAGGAGGGTGAGAAGCGAGTCGCGGGAAGTGTCCACGCCAGCAGTCTATCGAGCGCGCGTCGCGTCCCATTCCCGATAGAGCTGGCCGACCTGATCGACATGCTCGAGGTAGTGGCCGTTCAGCCATCCCCAGATGTCCGCGGGGCTCGTCGGCAAGGCCTCGGCAGCCGTCCCGAACCACACCGGAGCCTTCCGGTCCCAGTCCTCCGCACCCAGCGCGGCGACGGCGTCGACGAACTCGGCGTGGCAGCGATCGAGCGCCGCGAAGGCCCCCGCCCGCTCCTCGGGCCGGAGCCCGGCACGGGCAGCGACACCCTGCTGCTCCCAGAACCCTGGGGGGTCCTCGGGCCGGACCTCACCGAACCCGGCGTCGAGGACGGCCGACAGGACGAGCCGGTAGTGCTCCAGCACGGCCACCGCGTGCGTCACCAGGCCCCCGAGCGCATAGTCCTCGCCGGGCTTCAGGAAGGCGAGGGCCTCGTCGGGGACGCGGTCGTAGGCCCCGACGAACGCCCCGCGCGCGGCGTCGAACTCCTTGAGGGCGGTGTCGCGGTCGAGGTTGGTCACGGCCTGAGCCTACCGCTCATCGCCGCCGCCCGTGTCGCCACCCGTCTAGTGGGTGTTGATAAGCTTCTTTGTGTGAAAATCAGTAATAATCGCGGGTATTCACACAAAGATCCGGCGGGGCCTGCCGCCCGCGGGCCCGGACCAGGTCCACGGGTCGGGTTAGGTCTGCTGGGGCTGCATCGGGGCGATCTCCACGCCCGACTTGGCGGCGATCGCCTCGATCGCGGCGTCCTGGGCGAGGAGGTGGGCCTGGATCTGCAACGCCTCGTGGAGGACCGCCTCGGCGTCGTTGTAGGTGTCCTCGGCCCGCTTGTCGGCTGCGGCCGACTGGACGTTCTGGCCGACCATGATGATCGAGAGCAGGACAAGCTGGAGGAACGTCTGGGCAACCCAGGCGACGATGGTGGAGATGCCGCCCTTGATGGCGGCAGGAAGACTGAGCAGGTCGAAGGCGGCGAAGAGGTAGGCGCACCACATCGAGCCAACCATCTTGGTGATCCGCACGGCGAACCTGGCGTTGAGGCGTTGGACCGCGTTCCCCTGCGGCAGTTGGTCGGCCACCTTCACCGGGGCGGCCTTCCTATGGGCGGCGATGTGCGGGTGGGGGATGTGCTGGTAGAGGCTCATGGATTCGCCCTCCCTCTCGTGGGTCGCTGAAGCTGTGGATCCGCTGTTACCTCTACGGCGAAGAGGGCCCGGCAGTTCCCGGCCGCGCCGGAGAGCGGCTACTTCGGCTCGTTGACGAGACCGAGGCGGATGGCCTGGCGGACCGCCTGGACCCGGTTGGATACCGCCAGCTTGCGGTAGACGTTCGCCACGTGGGTGTTGATCGTCCGCTCCGACAGGTCGAGGCGCCGGGCCATCTGCCGGGCGGACAGCCCCTCGGAGAGCAGCCGCAGCACCTCCTTTTCCCGGGGCGTGAGCGACTCGCCGCCCGGCCCCCGGTCGGCGACCTCCCGCAGGGTCTCCAGCTCCTCGACCATGCCGCGGGCCTGATCCGACTCCATGTAGAACGCCCCGGTGCGCACGACCTGCACGGCGTAGCCGATCGCCGTGGGGTTGGCCCCCCGGGGGAGAAACCCCGAGGCCCACTCCATGACCTCGGCAAGGACCGCTGGCTCCTGGCCGGAGGTGACGAGGATGACACTGGCACCGGCGGCACGTGCCTGGCGGCCGAACTCCGCGACCCGGGGGCGGGGTGCGGTCTCCAGATCGAGGATCACGACGTCCGGGGGTTCGCCGGCCAGGAGGGCCCCTGCCTCCCCGACGCCAGCGGCAACCCCAACGGTGTCCACCTCGGGGATTTTCTCGGAATTGGCTTCTAGCTCGTGGCGGCGGTGCTGGTCGTCGTCGACGATCAGCAATCTCCATCCCCCAGATCGCTTCCCCATCCGACCGGCCTTTCCCCCTGGTGCCCCCCTGGTGCCCTCTTGGTGGCCCCCCTGGTGCCTCTTGGTGGCCCCCCTGGTGCCCAGGGCAAGCCTATAGCACGGCTGAAGGAGCTAAAGCGTTTCAGGTAGCCTTCTCGGCGCGATCGTCAACGATCAGCCCGCACCGCCCCCCCAACGCCCGTCGGGGAGGCCCAACGAGGAGCGAGTCCATGATTGAGGGCATCACGTGGTTCAAGCAGTCTGCCTTTCTTTTCGAGCGGGAACACAACCTGTACATCGACCCCTGGGGCATCACCGACGGCTCGCCCAAGGCCGACGCGATCCTCATCACCCACGCCCACGCAGACCATTTCTCGCCTGACGACATCGCGAAGATCCGTCAGGACTCGACCCTCATCTATGCCACGGCCGACGTCGCCGCCCAGATCCCAGGAACGGTCAACGTCGTCGCCCCCGGAGAGGCCTTCGAGGTCCTCGGCTGGTCGATGGACACCGTGCCCGCCTACAACGTCGCCCCCGAACGCCTGCAGTTCCACCCCCGGTCCAACGGTTGGGTCGGGTACGTCTTCACCATCGACGGGGTCCGCTACTACCACGCCGGCGACACCGACCCCATCCCGGAGATGGAGTCGATCTCCTGTGACGTGGCGTTCATCCCGATCGGTGGCTACTTCACGATGGACGCCACGGAGGCCGTCGAGGCGGTGAAGCTCATCGGGGCCCAACTCATCGTGCCGATCCATTTCGGCTACATCGTGGGCATGCCATCCGATGCCGGCAAGCTCGCAAAGCTTGCCGCGCCCACCCCCGTGCACGTGTTCGTGCCGAAGGACCCGTTCGAACGCTGAGCCGCACAGAAAACCGAACCGCAAAGAACGCCGAATCGCGAGCGCGGATGCTCGATCAAATAAGTACGGCTGCCGGCACTCCCTGATCGACGGGATCAACCGGGGCACCGACGTGCTGATCGGGGGCAAGACCGCGGTGGTCTGCGGCTACGGGGACGTGGGCAAGGGCTGCTCGGAGGCCCTGCGGGGCCAGGGCGCCC
>WNFC01004815.1_pt1 | contig 14735 bp, 13 predicted proteins | sample 5400541 | NCBI WGS metagenome assembly WNFC01 (sample SAMN13153342, study PRJNA577476) | soil metagenome | isolation source: 120 cm saprolite under Douglas fir tree site 2 hole 2 replicate 1 | place: USA:California | collected 2015-04-18
TACCCCCTCTATCGTATCTGGGCAACCCCTCTTCATATTCGCTATCACTCACGTCTTATCCATGTCATGTCAACATAGCCGTTTAATACAGCCTCGGGCGATCCATGTCACCTTCGCTGCACTTCCTTTTCTTTTTGCCACACAGGCATGGGCGGCTCCGCATTCTCACCTGGCTCGGAGGGCTAGTGATGGCGGTGGTAGCAAAGTAGTGGTATGCCCCTCAATCACTGATTTGTTTAGTCCCAGCTCAACGAGCCATTGAACCCCTAGGCCCCCATTATCGCTGCTCTCGTTTTCCTTGTCGCCGTCCCAATGGTGTTTTATAGGAATACACTTATGTCGAAGTTCCGGCACGTCGCTCTCCACTCCATGCTCGTGCGACAACGTCCGTCCTCGACGACGGTTGTTCGGGATCTTACCGCGGAGGAGATCGCTGGGACAACTGCGACAAACCAGGCAACTGCTGCGACAGCCACTCGCACAGAACGACGGGCCAGACGCAACAGACGCACCCCCAGTCAAATCTCGACTCGCTCGCTTCCCGCATATATGAAAGAGCCAGGCGAGCACGAGCTTGTGATCATTCAGTGAGAGATAGCTCGGTCTTGGCACTTCGGTTGGAATCTTATATTTTGTTCGCACAGAGGCTCGCAGGACATGGAAGATGCTCCTTTGACGGCACAGGTCGTCATGCCGTCTGTCACGGAAGATGAGGACGAAAGCGCGAATTCACATTCTCGCAACCCATCGCAGGCGTCATCTTATGTCATAGTCAACGTCAATGACGATCCTCATGTTCAAACGCCTCTACTCCAAACTGACGAATCTAACGAATCTACTGACCAACACCAAAACTCCAACCCTCGTGTTCCCCCCGGGACTGTGGATATTTCTGACCTTCTGTACAACGACCCATCCTCCTCGCTTCCGGACGATCCTGGATCCGTGGACCCTCGAGGTGAAGCCCCACCGTATTTCGAAGTTGTCGGTTTGTCAGATGTTAGGGCTGCATCTGGGGACCTTGCCCGTATTGACACTACAGACACGCTGCCAATTGCCCCGGATACGTTGCCTGCAAGTAGCGCCGAAACGCCGCCAGTGCGCAGGCGATCCATGTTCCGCGGTCTGATTGATGCTGCCTCCCGCGCTCTTTCATCCCCTCATTCTTCGGCCCCACATGTGTCTGCTTCTCGGCCTTCTCGGAATGTCGCCGTTTCCTCTCCACCGCGTCCATCAAATTTGTCCAACCGACCGGTCGGTACTCGTTCTCCACTTGTAGGCCATGGTACGACACCATCGAATTCCGGATCCATTCTCAGCGTCACATCCTCCGCAATTGGCGCGCGTTCCCGTTCGGTGTCTCATGTCGCTGGCGGGCTCACTTCTCCATCAGCTCTCTCGATTACCTCAATCTCTGCCCCACTGAGACATACAGTCGTGCGAACCGACTTTGTGTACCCGCGTACGGGGCCGACTCCTGAGCAGCTCAAGCTCATCTCATCAGTGGAGTCAGTGAGCAAGTTTGGCGTGCCTTATGGTCCCGATGCGGTCGCATATGCCTCGGCATCACTTGTCAATCTCCACGGGCCACCCCCCGAATTCGAGGAGCGTCCATCCGTTGACAGTTTGCCTGGTCCAAGTGCCACGGCAACGCGTGTACACCCCACATCCACGCTTAGCAGAGTGTCTCAGGACGACAATACGCCTGAGTCGCGGTTATCCTTCTCTTCGTTGGCGTCCGCTTCTAGGGGGACCACTGTCGCCTCGGCATCTGCAGCTGATGAGCCAGAAGCTGCAGCATCCCACCCCGAACTCGATGTCCGTTCTCATGTCCCTATTCCTAGCGACGTTGCACCACCGCCCGAGCTTGAACCCTCTGAGGAGAAAAAGGAACAAGAGGACCATCCCGTCGAGACGATTCCTCCACGAGCACCATCGCCGTCTCCTACAGTGGAAACGACTTGTACCGCAGCGACGGTGACTAAAGCAACTGCATCCGAGCTCGGCGGCGTCGCTGAGTCACTAGGTCATAGCGCAACATCGGGCAGCCGTCGACCTGCCCTACCATCCTTCGGCTCAGAGTCGATGACGACGATAACCACGACACGTGACATTGGTCCATCATCCTTCCGCATGCCATCCGCCCCGAGCGGCCATACACACGCCGCCTCGCGGTCGAGTTCCATCGACACATTCCGCACGGCTGCATCTGAACAAGGTCGGGGGTCAGAACGCGAGACTTCAGACACGGAGCACGAGACGGACGTATATACGGATGCGGAGAGTGGCGCAGAGACGGAGACGGAGACGCCGACCGCGACTCCACATGCCATCTCTGTAGGAAGCACGGTCCTCGGTCCTGAACCACCTTCCCTGAGTGTCTGAGGTGAGCTAGCACGCCATCAAATTAAAAAAAGCAAGTAATATAGGACAATTTTCTGCGTATCTTGGTTTCTTTGTAAATGTGCATTTTTCTCGTGAGCCGTCTGTTACTCGGAATCCGGTTCTTGTCTTGCTCTGTCTATTTCTGCATTCAACTTGTTCTTTTGGTTCATTGTACACTTTCTACATATGCTTTATCTATGATACGGAAGGGGTTAAATAGAATGTACACAATCTATCGCAGCTGGCTCATAGCCTATGCTTTACTCATCACGTGTTTGAACGACCGCCTCTAGCGTCTCCGTCTCTAGAACAGTCTTTGTCCATCCCTCCACCAAAACCAAAATGGCTAGCGGCAAAATAATCATCCGACCACGCAAAATTCACGAAAACACCACTGCTGCGGCTCCCTCCCGCCTCGAGGTGCGCAACCCGAGCACGCCAGCAGAGGACCGCGACACGCCAACGAACGACAATGACCCTGACGGCCACGACGAGGACGAGGACGCGCCGACGACGAACGCCGCTACGCCCGCACACGACGAGGGCGACGACGATGGGAGTGCCGCAGACGGGCCTGTGGAAGAGGTTGTGCCCATGCCGCGGCCCCGCGGCCGCCCGCGCGGACGAGGACGCGGCGCACTGATGGGGAGCGAGCGTGCCGGACGCGGACGCGGGCGCGGGCGGGGCAGGGGGCGGGGACGGGGCTCGCGCGGCGGTGCTGGTGCCGCCGGGGCTGGCGGAGGGATAACGATTCGCCTGCCGGGGCGCGGTGGTGTCAGCGCGGACGGGGCGGGTACCGGTACTGGCACCGGTACTGGCGCGGCTGACGACGAGTCGGCCGCGGCGACGGGGGCCGAGGACGGCACGCCTGGTGTTGAGGGTGCTTTCGGGGGTGCTATCGGCGGCGCGGTGGGGCTGCTGGACGAGGAGGTGATGGGCGGGGGCAAGCCGTTCCGCGTTGTTCAGGGAAAGGTGTACGTTATTGAGGGCGACGAGTTCGTCACGCAAGACGACCCCAAGGGCGACACCAAGATTGACAAGAATGGGAATTTGCTCGGCGGTGCGTTGCCTGTGCTCTCTCCTCCCTCCCCCTTCCCCCCCCAGCCACTGTGTGTATGCTCCTCGCCTTCATTCTCAGCTCAGACGCTTTCCCGTCCGCTCCCCCATAGGACGTAAGTTCAAGGCGCAGACATTCAATTTGCCCAATCGGCACCCCGAGCGGATGTACATGCTCGCGATCGACGCGGCGCGAACATCGGGCTTTCGCGACTCGCTATACTACTTCCGCCGCAACCCGCTCGCGTTCAAGCTCAACGCGACGCAACCCGAAAAAGAGTTTCTCATAGAAATCGGAAAACTCGGCTCGCATCTGCGCACGCGCAGCGTCACGCTCATCACCGCGCGCAGTGCGTTCAAATTGCATGGCTCAAAAACCCTCATCGGTGCGGTAATATTTTCGTCCTACTACCCTTCTATATCGCAAATTGAACCTGGAATATTATTATTTTCTTTTTTTGGGTTTTGGAAATTAGATGGGCGGTGGGTCGTGGACGACTACTACGAGGAAAAGGTGCTGGCCGACATCACCGAAAAGGGGCTCAAACCGGGCGAGCTCGTCGGCGAGCTCGCAGACCCAAACGCGCCCTCCGCCGCGGCCCTCGCAGCCGCCGAACTCGCAAACGCGCAAAAGGCGGACCGCTCGGGCGGCACGCAGGGGATCTACCGCGCGGGGGGGCCGACGACGCTCTTCGGCGGGCCCGGCTGGGGCCCCTACAGCGACGGCCCGCTGAACGCGGTGCGCAAGTCGCTGCTGAACCGCGACGGCTTGAACGAGGAGAACTGGATGTTCGTCGCGGCGCAGCGCACGGCCGAGGCGGACGCCGAGTGGGCCAAGCACCGCCGGCGCGCGCTCGTGCCGTACGGCGGCATCTTTGGCGCTGTCGCGTCTGCGGGGAAGTCGAACGAGGAAGAGGAGGAGGAAGAGGAAGAGGAAGAGGAGGGTAAGGGAGGGGCGGCGGGTGCGGTGGGTAAGGAGGTGCACGGGAAGGCGCTAGAACAGGCGGAGCACGAGCGTGCGCACGAGCAGCGGGAAAACGAGGCGGGCACACGGAAGCGCAAGCGTGCGCGGCGGGAGGAAAAGGTGCCCAGGGGGGTGTACGAGCCCCACTCCGGCATCGTCCTCTGTAAGTTTTGTCCCTCACACCCTTCCCCCTTTTTTTTTTGGACTCTCATGCTCATCCATCGACCGTCTTTCAGATCGTGCAGATACGCAGCCAACGCGGGCTCGATGGGAGGGCTTGAAGAATTCGGCAGAGAAGCGACAAGTGCTCGGGGGAGCCAAGGCCGGCAATGGCGCGTGGGCCCTCGCTTGGGTTGATACCATCATGGAAGTATCAGCTAGCGAAGAGGATCATGCGATAGGTCGCGCCGCCGCGGAGGAACGCAAGCGGCTGCTAGAACTCGCGGCAGCCGACTTGAATTCATAGCACACCTTGGTCCACTTGCTCTGCTCAACTTATTTTTATTTGGTTACGTCTTGTCACACCGAAAGCAGGCAATTGTTGACATGATGTGTATACAGACATAAGGTATCCGCCGAGGACATCCAAACAACAGAAATGTATAGGTAAGATGGATAATTTCAGAGCCAAGAAAGAAAAACAGCGAGGCATGCGACATGCAAAAACAGATAGCGGTAGACATATAGTAGACAATATAAACAAGGCATCAGGCCCAAGCACCGCTCAGCGCTGATCATGAGAACTACGTGTTCTCGTCGTGCCCAAACGCTCGGCGACCTTGGCACGATGATTCCTATTCTTGAGATGCACCTCGAAATTACTCATGCCATCACCAGGAATATAGAGCTAACCTGATGGTCAGCGTCAGGCACACAAGTCACAAGATACCACAAACCTTCCCAGGACAGTCTAGACATTTCACTCGCCACTCTTGCTCGCCGCTGGGTGCCGTACGCGGCCAAATATCAAACCTGTCATCCGGATATTTCGCATTCATTGCGGCATGCGCATCAATTAGCGAATGCGGTGGCATTTCCTGTTTTTTTTTGTTGAATTGTCAGCCATGGAAAATAAAGTCGTAGTCGATTTTCACCCACCTCGGCTGCGTGCACTGGTGATTTCGGCCGATCAGAGAGCCCAGGAGCCGGAGGGGCGGCCTCATCGGTCGCAGGCGGCGGCATGGGCGTATTCGAATCTGATTTCGAGTGACCAGCGCCGTTTAGCTTCATCTTCTGGATCAAGGGAGACTCTGATGCACTCGAACTACCAGAAGAAACGGGTGAAACCGCCCGCTCGTTGTCGACATGACGACGTCCAGCCCCGGATGCCCCGCGTCGTGGTACCTCAACCACCGGTTCTGGTTTGCTAGGCGTCTCAGGCTCTGGTGCGACCGCAGGCGTGGGCTCATCTTGGTCAACAACTGGCGTGTTTGCGGCGCGTGCAGCGGCACCACCCTTCTTTTTAGGGTAGATCTTTGATTTATCGGTCTCTGTGCGCAAGCCAAGATGGTGCTCGGGATCGGGGTTATACACGACTGGCCTTGGCCGCCGGTGGCGATGCCAGAATTTACCTGCAGCACACGCAGTTGTCAGAACACTCGCATATCAAAACAACCAATCTAGGATTCCATACCACATGTGCCACATTGGGACTTGTCGCCGAGCGGGCCCTTGCGACGCCCAATGGCAATATCTTCTGGACAACCGCAGTTGGAACAATGCCAAATCCCGTTGATGAAGTTTGGGTGCTGGCCGTCCGCAAATTCTTTCTCCTTCGCCTCTCTTTCAAGCTCCTTGGCACGCTTGGCTGAAATGACCCTTGGGAGTCGGTTATCCTGGGGTGGAGGGACGGGCATCGGTGCGGGGGGATCATTTTCCAATGGAGGCGGAAGTTTTGAAGCATCTGCAGCGGTGGACATGGTCGGCGCCGAAACGTGAGCACGAGGATGAACGACAGTCGAAGGATATGACGGAGCCTTGAAGAATCCTTTCGTCTTCTTCTCTTTTGGCGCAGAGGGAATAGGCACAGTAGGCGTAGCCATGGGTAACGTTGGTGTGAAGACGGCAGTGCCGTTCTCCGAAGCTACCATATTGGCGATAGTAAGCGAGGCGGCTGCGGCTGCAGCTCTCCGCGATGTCGGCGCAGCCGCAGCCTGCGCCAGCGCAAGGACAGCAGGGTCCACGTCTGGGAAACCAATGGCAGGGGTGCGCAGGGTCTTGATGGGTTCACGATCGGGAAGTGCGACACCGCGTCTCCCACGAGTGGCCCTCTTCTTCCGCTTGTTCATCTCCTTCTCGCGCTCTTTCTCATTGCGTTCCATCTCACCATCACTAAGGTAGTTGAGGATGGGTGTGAACGCTTGTACTTGATCCATGGGCCGGGCCACCGAAGTAACGGGGGGGAGGAAGGACATGCGCAGGTCATCATCTTGAACAGCGGTGCCATCTGATGGATGCCCAACAAGGAAGAGTGACTTCTGATATGTCTGAACTTGCTCTCGTATTGAATGTGCGATAGCAGACCTAAAAAAGAGTAAAGATCATCTGAGATATATCCGGACACGAAGCCACGTATTTACTCACCGAAATTCGCCGCCTAAACCAAGTTCCCGTGCGTACACCTCAGCAAACTGCTCGGGCGAGGCGCCAGGGTTTTCGATATCCCATTCAAATTGATCATCAAGCTTCATCGATCCGACACCAATATCGAGCTGTTACGTGTCATGGCATTCACAAATCAGCTTCCCTGCATGATGTGCACGCCGTACAACGTACCCGAATAAGGATACGCATCTCCTCTTGCTGCTCCTTCTCATCGACCTCAATATCGACCACAGTGGCAGGTGCGTCCGGATCGCGCTCGATTTTCACGTTGGCACCAACCTTGCGTCGCTTCCTGCCGGTGACAAGTACCTCCTTTGGCCGCTTCACAATACTCGGAAGTTCCTTGCGCCACTTGTCCCACCACATTTTCTCGTTCTCGTCAAGCCGTCCTCGTACCAACGAGTCTACCTCATTTTCAACTACTAGGTCTGTTGTGTGGGTCTGGAAATCGCTGAGTTGATCCTGGATTGACTTGATGATGACAGACAAATAACTGGGCGCCAACGCATAATCGTCAACGAGGGACTGGGCAAATATCTCCGGTGTGATAACGGGATCTTTCGATGGCTATTAGTTTTAGAAACGAAGTAGTGCCACGATGAAAATTCCCACCGTTGAGATTCCATACAAATGCTTCACGCATTCGATGGTGTTCGACGTCGAATTCTAAACGAATGGGAACAAAGACTTCTTCGCGCCTCGCCTCTTCGGGATCAACTTTGCCAGGCCTAACGACAGGATCAGGCGTGTCAAAACTCTGCTTGTACCGGGGATACTCACAATCTGAACCCTTCGCGTCTACCCCTCTTTCTGTTGTCCCGGAAGCGTTGACCAGGGTATGTGATGTTGAATTTCGTCCTCAACTCCTTCCCATCGGTGACTTCCCACCACATGTCGCTATTCTCTGCTCGGGACATACGTAGCTCCTCTGCCATGCGTTGTTTCATGCCACGATAGATCGTCTCGTATTCCTTGTCGCGAGCCATCCAGCCCTTCACTTCCCCCACTTCCTCATCTGTCAATGGCTTGATGTCTGCAGGCGGAACGAGGGTAACACGCATCGTCTTGCCACCTACGGGCGCAGAACTTGGCGTTGTCGTGGGAAGAGTCGGCACGGAGGTCGCCGATGGCGTCGCAGAGGCCGGTGCAGTCGGAGGGTGAGCGAGGGGGAGAGATCCCGGGACAGTTGCATCTGGGACAACAGGGAGGCCTGGCACTTCTGGCAATCCAGGGTTTATCGTAAGAGCGCCGGCGTTTTGCATTTGCATCTGCATTTGCGCGGGAGTCACGACAGTCTGCGGCATCCTCTGCACAGCGGAGCTTTGAAGCGGCGCTTGCACGTCCGCGAAGCCGGGTGTACCAAGAACTGCCTGCCGTTGTCTCATTCCCGCGGGGCTAATCCCTACGTTTGGCACACCAGAAGGAGTTTGGAACGGCGCAGTGCCACCTGCTATGGGAGTCTGGGGACCTTGAGAAGGTAGTGAAGTTTGAGGTGCCGTAAGCTGATGCGCGAAAAGACCAGGATCATCGAGGCCCTGTGGTAGCTGATGAACTTGGCCGCCAAGTGAATTCACGCGCGAGGGTACAACATGAGGCGGACCCATAAGCCCGCCGCCAGCGCCACCAAGCAGCGTTGGATTCGGCGAACCCATGGACTGCGCCATAGGCATGAGCCCACCGGCAGACACGTTGCCAGGGTTATTCATGCTGATCCCTGTTAACCCACTCCCACCGATACCGCCGAACTGGGGCGAGGGTTGTGGATCGAGAATGGATTGTCCCGTAAGCCGTCGTTTCCGACCTGGTGAACCGGGAACTGGGGTGCTCGGGACCTGAGTGAATCCCTGCGGTGTCTGCACCTGTGGCTGCTGGTGCTGGTGCTGCGGGGGGGTCGGCTGTTGTTGCGGCTGAAGGTGTAGCTGATGTTGAGGGAATGGTGAAACCACGTGAGTAGGAGTGTTAACTCGTGGCTGTTGCTGTTGCTGTTGGAGAGGGAGCGACGGCTGAATCGGAGTTGGTGGCTTCGGTGTGCCGATAGGCTGACCCTGGCCAAAGATGCTAAATCCGCTCGACGTTCTCGGCCGACTTGGAGGCCGCTGCATTCCTCCAAGCTGACCAACGGTCCCCAAAGCCGGTGAAGACGGCGCAATCCCTGCTGGAGCTCCAGAGTGATGGGATATTTGCGATTGAGAGGTTCCTGGACGCGATGATGGTGGGCGAGGAGGCGGTGGTGGCATCATCTGAAACTGCGAATTCTGCTGGGGAAACTGCTGCGCTTGGGGAGACTGTTGAAACTGTTGTGAATGCGTAACAGAGGAAGTGGACGAGGGCCTCTCGAAAAAGTTTGGCGTGCTGTGCATGCTTTGCTGTTGGGCAAGAACGCCTTGGAGGCCGTTTGGTTGACCCGCGTTAAATTGAGACTGATCCTGGAGGAACCGCTGCTGCATTTGTTGTCGTTGGTCAAACTGAGGTTGTCCCTGAGTCATTTGACCCATCTGTCTCTGCTGCTGCAACACGCGGTGTTGTTGCTGGCGATCGGAGGGTAGGAGGTTGGGAGGGGAAAAAATGGAGTTAGTTATAGCCAACACGTCAGACACAATCTTGCTCACCGATAGCTTCGCCTGCATCTGCCGCGGATCGATTTGCTGAGAGGCCATTTGTTGTTGCAGCTGAGCCAGGTGTTGTGGATTAAATCCCATCGTATTCGCGTTCATGCTACCCACGCCAGCCACGCTGGCATTGACCATGTTACCCATGCCGCTCATGTTGAGCGCGGCTTGGTTAACACCATTCATTCCTTCTCCGATGTTGGCCTGCATGGCATTGCCGGCCTGCATCTGAAGAAGCATCGCAGGATTTAGCGACTGGGCAAGTTGCTGCTGGGCCATGGCGGACATCCCGCGACCGTTCAACAACTGTTGGGGGTTCATGGCCAGGCCCTGCTGTTGCTGAACCATCTGCGGGTTCAAAAGCGCAGGGTTGATGATGTTCTTCTGAAATTGTACATTTTGACCCTGACTCTGAAGGGTTTGTAGCATGGCGGGGGTGAGAAACTGCTGTTGTCCTCCCTGTGCCTGAGGAAAGCCATTGGTATTGATGTTCATCGAGATTCGAGGGGAGGGTCGAGTTTGGAGCTATATGCAGGACCCACGCGGGGGTGGGAGGCAGCGCCTGCCGGGGAGGGAGGGGGGAGAAAAGGATGAGTCAGCAAAGGGATGGAGAGCTGATTAGCCATCGGAGGGCGGAAAGATAGAGTACCTGGATGAAAAACTGGGAAGGGGGAGAAGGGAGATTGAGCACGTGCACGATGGGGAGTGGATGAGAGGTCGGACCTCGCGTGGAGGGGGGAGGAGGGAAACCTGATTGGGAGGGGGGAATAACGTATTAGCATATAGACGAGAGGAACGGGGCAAGGGACATTGGTTGGAATATGAGATTGAGAATGAAATAGGATGGGAAAGGGAATAGGAGAGGCCGACGGTTCGGGGAGGGCGCACGGACCAGGGGAGGAGGGAACGAGGGAAAGATGAATCGGAAGAACCCAAAAAAGCTTACGTTTTGAGAGGAAGGGAGGACGGAGGTAAGCTGGCCGTAGGAGTGGTACGTGTGGATGGGGATGTAACGCTCGCTCGGAGAGCCGAGGCTTGAGAGGGGGAGAGGGGACGATCAATGATGATGCGATACTACACCGCAGAGGCTGCTCGGTATCGCTCACTTGTTTGCGTCTCAAGGCAACTGATTAACGACCCTGACGTGCGACTATGTTTTTTTCCTTGTTCCAGAAAAAGAGTGAGAGAGAAAATGGGGCCGTTGCGTGGCCGTATTCCTACTGACTCGACGGGAGGGTGTTGGGTGGGGCGCGGGGGGGTGTTTAACAACGGGCTCAAGGCGAGCAGTCACGGATTCAACGTGACGGGGAGGTCACGTCACGCTCCCACCCTAGGCACTACGGGATCGAGTATTGTACAAGACACATACTACACTTTTTACCTACGGGAAAAAGGGAGGGACGGGACGAGGAGGAGGGGAAGGGAGAGGGAAAGGGGAAGATAGACGGGCGGGATACATGAATGCGGCTGGCGACGGCTTGAAGCCCACTCCATCCTGTAAGGAGATCTCAGATCGACCCCGGGTCTGGTCACCCAAATGAAGAACGTCCACTCGCTTTTTCCTCCCTCGCTGCAACACTCAGCGTTCCCTTTCTATATCCGTCCCCCTTCTAGCCGCTCACAGCCTGCCCTTGCCCTCCCTTTTCTCTCTCTGCCCGACTCTCACACCGCGACGGTCTGCTGACCCATCCATCCAGATGACGATCCATCCATCCCCATCATCTTTCGAAAATTCCAAATCCCGATTCGACGACACAAGGCACTCAGGCGCTTCCTCACGGACTTTCTCGTATTTCTGCCTCGAGCAAAGAGTCTATTTCTCCCGTCCCTGCGCGCCACTCGCGTAAAAATGTTCAAAACTGACACGTTCGCCTATATATTATTGCCCTCCCACCAACCTTTGTATTCTAGTGTGATGCGCCCGCAAGGTGGCCCGCCTTGCTGTTCTGCCAAGCGTCTCTCTTCTTAGCCCATGCGTAGACACTGTAACCTGCGCATTTTCATTGTCAGTCAAGGATGAGACAAAAACATGACAACAAACTCACCGATCCCCACCGGGATGACCCAGTAAGGCAATTGGGCAGACAGCCGACGATAGCCATTGAAAAGCCAGTTGCGGAACAGATGGCTCGTCGCGCTCTGGCGGAAGGGGGACACGCCTGTTGACGCTTTTAAGCCTCGATTCCATAAGCTGACCGAGGCACCACCTACTGTAGGTGACCACGCCGCGTTGCCTCTGCGTTCCATGGTGATAATCACCCCACCACACATTCTACGAGTTATGATGGGCACGAGTCGTTGGGAGAGCTAAGACTCTGGCAGTGGGAAAGCAACGGGATCAACACTCACGTAGACCTTGGCTGTGTAGACACGTCAAACCTTGGGGAGAATAAGAGAGCAAACAAATCACTCACGCCCGGGCATTTCGCTCATAGCCGGGGATGTTGCTCTCATCTTGGAAGAGTTGTTGTTGCTGCTGAAAGAAGCCTTTTCTCTCGGTGTTTAGCGTTGCAGGTTGGCGTTGAGGAAAGAAACGGAGCGCTCGCGACGCTGTTGGCCAGGCCATCGACGGGCCGGACTTGCCTTTCGCAGTTATCGCACTTCCCGCTCTTCAGCGATTGAGACCAGCCTGTTACCTTCTACCAACTTCGTGAAGAACATCACTGTTGGCATGTCAATTCACTCGGAAACTACGACTCTGCTTCGCGAGATGGAGTCTGTTTACCAGTCTATCACCTCATACCAACCTACCATCACCAAGCCCCCCATCTTGGACTCGTCCTCGGACGCCGAAACTAATCGAGATACCCACCACCTACATGGCCTGCGACCCTTCCTCGAGGCAGTGAAGCGAGATATAGATGTCATCAACCAGGTGCTTTCTTGCGCCCACTCTGTTTGGCCTCGCGAATGACCTCGAATATATGCCCTTCACAGTAGTTCCTTGCGGATCCCGACGCTGCCCTCTTGCCGCCGCCCTCGACGAATGCGCCCTACCTCATCGCCGTGTGGAAAGAAGTGTTGTCGTCGCCACCCCCCATAATTGCGATTGGCAAAACATTCAAAGAACGATCACAGGTTACGACCGATGGCGAGGGAAAAAAAGAGGCGCGCACGCAAACCTCCGGCAAGTCCTCCACGGGTGTCAAGGTTGACGTTGTCGCTGATAATGGCCTTACCTGGATCCGTGTCAACACGCACGTAATGGTCCTCTCGTGCTTTGCCTCCGTGATTCCTAATTTTTCCATTCCCAACCGTAGTGCCAAAAATTCGAGGCTGTTGGCAGAATTTCGCGAAATAGACTCTTATCTCACAGACTCCGACGGCGAGGGCGACACCACATCTGATGACCTGGTTCGCTCATCACTAGCACAGACGCAAACGGAATTTGACAACAGCATTCTGCGCACGGCCCGCGCGCTCCTCGCTGCTGCGCGGGACAACCCAGTCCTAGGCACTAATACACCACCGGGGATCGTCTTCCGTCTCACGCGAATAGACCCTGACGCCACAGACGAAAGAGGAAATGATCCAAGGATCGCACGCACAATCGAATCACTGCGCGACATGGGTCCCTCAATACAGTTAGGCGAACGTGGCGCTATCAAACAGCTCGTGGAGTCTTCACCCGTGTTGCCAACCCCTCCGGCCCTCATCCCGACGCATCAGATCAACCTCGACCTCTCCATCCTGATCGCACTTGTCTCTGATCTCACCCATGCGCCGCTTCCAACGTCCGTGGCTGCAGCGCATGAGCGTTTCGTTCCATCCGCAGAGTACGTGGAATGGAAGCGATCGCGCCTCCGTGTGAAAAACGGCAGCAATAGTGACAGCAGCAAGAACGCAGTTAATGAGGGCGTTGACGATCCCTTAGAGTCGACCCAGCACTCTCGCGCGCTTGCCGAGCAGCTGCGGCAGGAAATGCACAAGGGGATATTTCAGGAAATCCACGAGCGGCTACTCTCCTTTCGGGAGAGATTGCATGTGGACGGCCCCACCCATGATTCCGTTCTGCTGCCCGCCGAAGCTCCGCCTCCGCCCGTCGAATTTTGGACGACGCCCGAGGCGCGGGACCGCTTCCTGCGCATCGTCGCCAAGATCGGCGGGCCAGCCGAGAAGCTCCGCGCAAGTGCACTCTTCCCCTCGTCGTCGGTGGATGGCGGCAGCGGCCTAGCCGAGCAAGAAGCACGGTACTGGGCCGATTCGCGCCACCCGCACGGTTTCCTCCCTTTGCTACCTATTCGAGTATTCTCCGCCACCGAGCCCGCATCACTAGCGTCGCCGAGCTCACTACCCCGCGCCAGATTCTTCAGCGCGCTCGAGGCAACGTGTCGCGCGCTGCTCGCGGCAGGTGGCGTGCCACACCCACGTGCGCTTGAGTCTGAAGTTGCGACCGAACGCGAGGGAGATATCCAGCGCGCGTCGGTCGTGCGCACGAATGCGCGGCTCACGACGCACACAGTACAGAGCATGCTGTGCGGCGCGGCGCGTGGATGGACGACGCTCACTGCGAACCGGGCGAGCGTCAAGGTGATACTGCGGGAGGTGAAGACGCGTGGGTACGGCGTCGACATGCGGGGTCGAGGCGCGGGCGCTGTAGATCACGCGGTGGCCGCGCTGTGGGTCATCGATCCGAGGAGCTTGGCAGAGGGGATGAGGCCGGACGTCGTCGGCTCTGCTCCCGGTTTAGCCCCTGGGGGATTTATTTAGGTTTGGTGAGGGACGACGGACGACGGCAGCTAGTGGTTGAATGTCGGGTGGGCAAACGCACGGTGGTTTCGTTCCTCTATGAAATTTTGAGATGGGAAAAAAGTGCGCGCGTTTGGTAGCAGGTCGTTCAGAGGAGAGTTTACATACACCATCATAAAGAATGGGAAATGTCAAACGGTCAAACGGCTGCTATGATCTGATGATCGGGCTGTGCTTGACGTGTTGTGTTGTCATGACCTAATTACTGCTCTCGGATGGCTAAAGATATGTGGCGAATCAAGAAGGGCGGATATGCCGCCAGATTCGAGGGCGATGAACGTGGCTAAAGAGAGCACACCGCATCTTTCGGAGGGTCTGGATCGGTACAAAGGTGAAAACAAAATGGCAGATTAGGCAGTGGTGCGACG
>WNFC01009590.1_pt1 | contig 14731 bp, 11 predicted proteins | sample 5400541 | NCBI WGS metagenome assembly WNFC01 (sample SAMN13153342, study PRJNA577476) | soil metagenome | isolation source: 120 cm saprolite under Douglas fir tree site 2 hole 2 replicate 1 | place: USA:California | collected 2015-04-18
GCCGACGATGAGCACCGTGTTTCCGTCCGGGGCCATGCGCGCGACGGCCTCGTTCGCGATGATGGTGCCGCCGCCCGGCCGGTTCTCGATCAACACCGTCACCCCGCGCGCGCGGCCGACCTGCTCGCCCAGGAGGCGCCCCCAGATGTCGGCGGTGCCGCCCGCCGGAAACGGATTGACGATCTTGATCGTGCGCTGGCCCTGTCCGAACGCCGGGCTCGACGACGCGGCCAGCGCCAGCACGCCCGCGACGACCACGTTTCTCATCATGCTCATTGAACGTTCCCTCTGTTCACTCATCTTTTCCCGCCTCGGCCAGCAGCGCGACGATGCGCTGCGGCGTGATCGGCGCCTCGGTCACGCGCACGCCGAACGGCGCGAGCGCGTCCTCGACCGCCGAGAGCAGCGTCGCGATCGCCGGAATGGTGCCGCCCTCGCCTGCGCCCTTCACCCCGAGCGGATTGAGCGGGCTCGGCGTCTCCATGTGCAGAACCTCGACCGCAGGTGAATCGGTCGCGAGCGGCAGCAGATAGTCGGCGAAGGTGGTCGAGAGCGGCTGCGCCGCGCCGTCGTAGCGCATGTGTTCGAAAAAGGCGTTGCCGACCCCGTGGATGACGCCGCCCACCACCTGGCCCTCGACCACCATCGGATTGATGACGTGGCCGCAGTCGTGCATCACGACATAGCGCAGGATCTTCACCTCGCCGGTCTCGATGTCGACCTCGCACTCCGCCACGTGCGTGCCGTTCGAATAGGTCGACTGGTCCGGCGTGAAGTGGCTGGTCGCCTCGAGTCCGGGCGCGGGGCCGCCCGCCATGGAAAATCCCGGCATGCCGGCCGCCTTGGCGGCGACCTCGCGGAAAGTCCGCTTGAGATCGGAGCCCGCGACCTTGGCGATGCCGTTCTCCAGCACAATGTCCCCTTCACCCACTTCCATCATTGCGGCGGCGAACTGCCTGATCTTGTTGGCGGCTTCCTTCGCGGCGAGATGCACCGAGGAGCCCGCATTGACCGCGGTGCGCGCCGCGAACGAGCCGATGCCGAGCCCGGTGGCCGCCGTGTCGGCGGTGACCACCGTGATGTCGTCGGGCGTGCAGCCAAAATGGTCGGCGGCGATCTGCGCCAGCACGGTCTTGTGCGACTGCCCCTGCGGCGTCGCGCCGGTATAGACCGTGATCCTGCCGCTGGTGGCGACGCGCACCGTCGCGCTCTCGTAGGGGCCGAGGCCGGTCGCCTCCACCGCGTTGCCGATGCCGAGGCCGATGTAGCGGCCCAGCTTGCGCGCGTGCGCCTGGCGGGCCGGAAAATCGTCGTACCCCGCGGCTTTGAGCGCCTCGCGCTGGCAGGTCGGATAATCGCCGCTGTCATAGGTCACCGGCCGCCCGTCGCGCGAGACGATCCCGACCTTGTAAGGCATCTGCGCCGGCTGGATGAAATTGCGCCGGCGCACCTCGGCGCGGTCGAGCTGCATCCCGCGCGCGACGCAGTCGACGAGGCGCTCCATCGTCACCGCCGCCTCGGGCCGGCCGGCGCCGCGCACCGGCGAGGTCGGCACCTTGTTGGTGAAGGCGCACAGCACGTCGAGCTTGAAGTTCTGCAGGATGTAGGGCCCCGGCACCGTGCTCGCCGCGATCCACGGCAGCACCACGCCCCAGGGCAGATACGCGCCGGAATCGTGCACCAGCCTGCCGCGGACGCCGAGGATGCGCGCGTTCTTGTCGACCGCGATCTCCATGTCCCAGTACTGGTCGCGCTCCTGCTGGGTGGAGCAAAAGTTCTCCTTGCGGTCCTCGATCCATTTGAGCGGCCGGTGCAGCTTCATCGCGGCGGCGGCGAAATCACCCTGGGTCGTGCTGCGCCGCGCGGCGGCAACCAGCTCGAGGGCGGGCCCTGCGAGGACACGTAGATGGTCAGCGCCTCGGTCACCGGATCGGGCGCCGCGATCATGCCGCGGCACTCCATGAAGAAGGGGCCGCCGCGATGCTGAAAGATCTTTTCGCGAAAGACGTGCGCGGCGCCCGCGAAGGCGGCATCCGCATTGCCGACGTTGAGGGCAATGTGCGCCGCCAAGTTGGACGAGGCGCTGCGGTGCGCGAGCGGCGCATCGGGCTTGAGCGCGTCGGCGCAATCGGCGATCGCCGGCAGCGGCTCGTAGTCGACGTCGACCAGCGCGGCCGCGTCCTCGGCGAGGTAACGACTGTCCGCGACCACCAGCGCAACCGGCTCGCCCACGAAGCAGACCTCGTCCTTGGCGAGGCAGTACGGCATGTAGGGCTGCTTGATCGCCGGGTTGGGCACCAGCAGCGGCACCGTCTGCCGGCGCATGCTCTCGGGCAGATCGGCGTAGGTGAGGACCGCGTGCACGCCGGGCAGCGCCAGCGCGCGCCGCGGATCGATGCCGCGGATCGCGGCGTGCGGATGCGGGCTGCGCAGCACCACGACGTCGAGCGTGCCGGGCAGATGGATGTCGTCGACGAAGCGGCCGTGGCCCCGGAGCAGCGCAGGGTCTTCCTTGCGCTTGACGCTCGCGCCGAACCATTTTGCGCCCATCAGCGAGGACCCTGGCCGCGAGCCCAGCGCTTCCGTCCCCTCCCCCGCTTGCGGGGGAGGGTCAGGGAGGGGGAAGCCACAGGCACGGAGCAAGCGGCGCCCCCTCTCCAACTCTCCCCCGCAAGCGGGGGAGAGGGCACGCAGGCGCAAGCGGCGTCAGTCGCGCGCGTCATCTCGCCCACCAATGCCACTCACTCCTCCACCTTGCGCACCGAAGTCTCCGGCTTGAGTCCGCCGCGCTGGCGCTTGAGCGTCTCCCGGCCCGTCTCCTCCCAGTCTCCGCGCACGGCGCGGTCGGCCCAAAGGTCCCAGCGCTCGATCCAGTCGCCGAGCGTGTAGCCGTGCCACGGCGGCTTGAGCGCGATCGGCGGCAGCTTGAGCTCGTTCCACAGCCGCTCCGCGCGCTCCATGAACTCGCGCTTGGGCAGCGCGAGCGGCGGCATCGGCCCTTTCGCCGTCGCGTCGATCAGCAGCGTCGAGTCGGTGCCGCGGTTGCCGTATTGCGAACCTTGCACGCCGCCGCGATAGGGTGCGACATGCACGTCCTCGATCGGATTGGAGCGGTATGCGATCGACCAGAAGATCGCGTCCGTGTTGGACGGATCGATGTCCTCGCTCACCGCGATGCAGACTTTGCCGCAGTTCGGCATCAGCGTCGCGGCGCCGTGCAGCCCGCGCCACACCTCGGTACGCGGCGTGCCGTGCGCGTATTGCACGAAGATCACCGGGCGCAGGTTGGAGAGCGGCTCGTGCATCACCACGCGCGTGACGCCGCGGATGGCGAGGCGCTCCTTGAGATGCGCCAGCCAGAGCGGCTCGTAGGCGACCTTCTTGACCAAGCTCGATTCGCTCGGCGTCACCTGGCTGATGATCGAGCAGAAGACCGGCTTGCGCTTGTGGGTGATCGCCGTGACCTGCATCGGCATGTTGAAGGCTTCGAGCGCCACGTAGCCGTTGCTCTCGCCGAACGGCGCCTCCGGCTCGAGCTTTTCGGCGTCGATCAGCCCCTCGATCACGATCTCGGCGTCCGCCGGAACGGTGAGGTCGACGGTCCTGCACTTCGCCATGCGGATGGGCGCGCCCGCGAGTGCGCCCGCGACGCCCATCTCGTCGAGATCGACTGCGAGCTTCTGGGGACCGGTGAACATCACCACCGGCGCGGCGCCGATCACGATCGCGATCGGCATCTTGGTCTTGCGCTTGTTGTGCTTGAGCCAGTGCAGAAAACCCCCTGCCCCGCCGGCTTCCCGCGCCACCATGCGCACCGCGAGCCGGGCGCTCGCCTTGAGCGCCGCCCGATAAGTGCCCATGTTCTGGATGCCGGTCTCCGGATCCTTCGTGACGCACAAGGTCGCGGTGAGATAGGGCGCGGAATCGAATCCCGGCGTCGAGATCGGCACCGGCAGCCGCTTGAGGCCGCCATCGGCGCCGCGCAGCGCATCGCCCGTGAGGACCACCTCCTGGCAACGCGCCGAGGCGGCCATCACCGGCGCAATCGGATGGCTGATGGCGTCGAGCCAGGCCTGCCCGATGTCCTCGACCTTGCGGCCCATCCCGAGCGCATAGATCTCGGCCGACGCCGCGATCGCGCCGACCACCACCGGAATGTCGTAACGCTTGCCCGACGCGTCCACCACGTTGGTGAACAGGAAGGCGCGACGCTCCGCTTCCGGGATGCCGCCGAGGAACTGGAGCCGCACCAGCGGATGCAGCTCGCTGTCCTTGTCGACCGGATGGTCGATGCGCACCAGGAGCCCGCGCGCCTCGAGATCGGCGAGATGCTCCTGGAAGTCGAGACGCACGCCCGCGCGCGCCGACGCCGTCACGTCATCCATCGCAAGAAACTCCTCATGTTGCTGCGCATGGAGGCAATGCGAATGCGCGGGCACGAAGCGGGTGACAAACCGTGGGCGGAGTTATAATCGGTGTTGCCGCCGATTTCATCTCCTCGGATGTCCTGCACGCCTTGGCCGGGCATGGCAGGCGGAACCCCGTCGAGCGAAGAATGACCACGTCCCCCGCGCTGCGCGCGGCCACTGCCAGCATCGAGACGCGCTATTCGTGGGCGGTCGCGACCGCGGCGTTCGCGACGCTCAGCTTTTCGTTCGGCGGCCTGTGGGTCGCCGCCGTCGGCCTCAAGCTGATCGCCGCGGATGCGGGCGGACAGCGGTCCGTGCCGGCGCTCGCAAGCGCGCTCGCCTGGCTCGGTTCCGGTCTCGGCGGGATCGGCATGGGCCAGTTCGCCATGCGCTTCGGCATCCGCTGGACCGTGATGTTCGGCTCCTCGATGATCTGCGTCGGCCTCGCGCTGTCGACGCTCGGCCCGGGCTGGCCGCTCTATGTCGGGCACGGCGTGTTCATGGGGCTGCTCGGCAATGCCGGGCTCAATGCGCCGCTCTACGTCTATGTCAGCCGCTGGTTCGACCGCCGGCGCGGCTCGGCCCTCGCGCTCCTCTCCAGCGGCTCCTACTTCGCCGGCACGATCTGGCCGCCGGTGTTCGAGCGCGCGATCGCGACCTATGGCTGGCGCAACACCATGCTGGTGTTCGGGCTCGTGCAGGTCTCGGTCGTCGTGCCGCTTGCCGCGTCGATCTTTCGCGCGCCTCCCGAGACCGTTCCGCTCGCCGCCGGCGCCTATGGCAGCGACAAGCCCAAACGCGTGTTGGGCTTGCAACCCAATCTCGCTTTCGCGCTCATGGCCGCCGCCTCGTTCATGTGCTGCGTGCCCATGGCGGTGCCGCAAGGCCATCTCGTCGCGCTCTGCAGCGACCTCGGCATCACGGCGACGCACGGCGCCGCCATGCTCTCGGTCGTGCTCGGCACCGCGGTTCTGAGCCGCCAGTTCTGGGGCTGGGTGTCCGACCGCGTCGGCGGATTGCAGACGGTGATCATCGGCTCGGCCGTGCAGGTGGTGTCGATGATCGCCTTCATGCTCACCCAGGACGAGATCGGCCTGTTCACGGTGTCGGCGATCTACGGCCTCGGCTTCAGCGGAATCATCCCCGCCTACGTGCTGGCGCTGCGGGAATTCTTCCCGCTCGGCGAAGCGGGCTGGCGCGTGCCGACGCTGCTGTTCTTGAGCGGCGCCGGCATGGCGGCGGGCGGCTGGATCGGCGGCGTGCTCTACGACTACTTCGGCTATTACGCGCCGGCGTTTGCCGCCGTCGTTGCGTTCAATGTCATCAACCTCGTGATGATCGGCTTTCTGGTGGTTCGCCAGCATAGGCATCCGGCCGTCGAGCGGTAATTTTGGGCAGATCGCTTACGCCTGCGGCAATTTACGGACCTTCAATTCGATCCTGCTAGGCAATCAGGCGGATGCGCGGATGGCGCAGGCCGGGCGTCATTAATGTTAACGCAGCCATTTCCGCTTCGCGCCCGCGCACTCTCGTAAAATGGCGACCATGACGATTGCGCTTGCCAGAGACGCTGCCCCGAACCCGCTTAGGAGCGAGCCCGTGAACACCGTTTTCCATGATGATTGCGACGTCGCCGTCGTCGGCGCCGGCCCTTATGGCCTCTCGCTCGGCGCGCATCTCAGTGCGGCAATGATCGAGACGCGCGTCTTCGGCGATCCGATGTCGTACTGGCGCGACCACATGCCGGCCGGCATGAAGCTGCGCTCGCCCTGGCAGGCGACCCATATCGTCGATCCCGACAATCTCCTCTCCCTCGACGATTATTCGGAGGTGAGCGGGCTCGGCCGGCCCGACCCGCTGCCGATCGAGGACTTCATCCGCTACGGCGACTGGTTCCAGAAGAATGCGCTGCCCGATCTCGACCGGCGCAAGGTCGTCGGCGTGGCGCGCGCGAGCCGCGGCTTCTGGCTCAAGTTCGACGACGGCTCCGCGCTGCACGCCCGCCGCGTCGCGATCGCCACCGGCCTCGCGCAGCAGGATTACCGGCCGCTCGCCTTCGTGGACCTGCCCGAAGAGCTCGTCAGCCACACGTCCGACCACGCCGACCTCGCGCGCTTTCGCGGCCGGCGCGTCGCGGTGATCGGCCGCGGACAGAGCGCGTGCGAGTCCGCAGCTTTGCTGCAGGAGGCTGGCTGCGAGGTCGAGATGATCTGCCACGGCGGCATCCATTGGCTCGGCGCGCAGACCTCCGGCAACGCCCATCGCCGCGACGCCTATTGGCGGCTGCACAAGATGCTCACGACGAAGTCCGGCGTCGGCCCCTTCCCGCTCAACTGGATCAACGAGGAGCCCGACCTCGTGCAGCGCATGCCCATCGGCCTGCGCCAGTGGATCAGCGCTCACAGCCTGCGTGCGGGCGCCGCCGGCTGGGTCAAACCGCGACTCGCGGGCGTGCGCATCGACGCCGGCCGCACCATCCGCGGCGCGCATGCGCGCGGCGAAAAGATCGTGCTCAACATGGGCACCGGGAAGCGCGAATTCGATCACGCGCTGCTCGCGACCGGCTACCGGATCGACGTGGCCCGGCAGACCATGCTGGCGCCCGAGCTGCGCGACGCGATCGTGACGCGGGACGGTTCGCCCGTGCTCGCGGAGGGCTACGAGGCGAGCGTGCGCGGCCTGCATTTCGTCGGCGCGAGCGCGGTCGCTAGCTACGGACCGCTCCTGCGCTTCGTGTGGGGCGCGGGCTACGCGGCGCGCTCGGTGACGCGGTTCATGATCGGCAACCGATCCGATTTCGTCCGCGGCCGCGCGAAACCGATGCCGGCGCCCGAGATGCTCGTTCACCGCATCGAGACGGCGTCCCAGCTCAACTGAACCCACCATGGGCCGCCCCATGCACGAAACGGTGGTCGAGCGCCGGGGTGAACCCGGCGCTCTCATCATCGGCGGCGCGCATGGCAGCCTCGCCATGGCGCGCAGCCTCGGCCGCCGGGGGATCGCGGTCGATCTCCTCGCCGAGCATCGGCTGGTGACCTTTTCGCGCTATGTGCGGCGCAAATTCTTCTGGCAGGGGTCCGGCTCCGCCGACGCGGCGGCGTATCTGTGCGACCTTGCGCACAGCCACGGGCTGGCCGGCGCCGTGCTGTTCGCCGGCGGCGATCCCGAAGCGGCGTTCATCGCGCAGAACCACGCCGAGCTGTCCGCGGTCTTTCGCCTGACCACGCCACCCTGGGACCGGCTGCGCGCGGTGTTCGACAAGACGCGCATGCAGCGGCACGCCGCCATGATCGGCGTCGACACGCCGCGGTCCTACCGGCCGCGCAGCCGGGAGGATGTGGAGCGCATGGAGTTCCGCTTTCCGCTCGTCCTCAAGCCGGCGGTGCGCACCGAGGACAACGCGCTCACGCTGGCAAAAGCCTGGCGCGCCGACGATCGCGCCACCCTGCTCGCCCGCTACGATCATGCCGCCGCGCTGGTCGGAAATGACGGCATCGTGCTGCAGGAATTCATCCCGGGTGGCGGCGAGGCGCAGTTCTCCTATGCGGCCGCGTTCGACCGCGGATCGCCCGTGGCATCGCTGGTCGCCCGCCGCACGCGGCAGTACCCGGTCGAGTTCGGCTACACCAGCACGTTCGTGGAGACGATCGACTGTCCGGCAGTCGAGGAGGCCGGGCGCCGCCTCCTGGCCTCGCTCGACTACACCGGCCTCGCCGAGGTCGAGTTCAAGTTCGATCCGCGCGACGGCCGCTACAAGCTGCTCGACGTCAACGCCCGCGTCTGGACCTGGAGCGCGCTCGGCGGCCTCGTGGGCGTGGATTTCCCTCACGTCATGTGGCGGATCGCACGGGGCGAGACCGTGACGCCCGCGCGCGCGACCCGGCCGGCGGCCTGGATACACGTCTCGCGCGACCTGGTCGCCGCCGCGCAGCACATGCTCGCCGGGCGGCTGTCGCCGGCCGCTTACCTGCGCTCGTTGCGCAAGCCGATGGTGACCGCCGCCTTTGCGCTCGACGATCCCCTCCCCGGCATCGCCGAGCTGCCGCTCGCCTTGTGGCGCGCCGTGGCTCACCGCCTGCCGATCATGCTGCGAGACTCCTGGAGGCGCATCGCGACCGCGCCAAAGCCGGCTGCTGGCCGGCACGTTGACGCTCCGCCGCTCGCGCCCGCAGCGGAGGAGCCGGCGCAGCGGCTGTCATCGCTTCCGTAAGAGGCGCGCCGCGCATTGACGCGCCGCCGCGCCTGGTGGAAGACTCCTGCCGCATCGGGCGCGGCGCCGCGCAGGTTTCCATGATCCGGGATCGAACGTGCTAGCTCCTCAGGCTTCCATGCGCGAGCGCATGAGCATGTACAATGCCAATGCGCTCAAGATCGGGCTCTTTGGGCCGAACTGCTCGTCCGGGCGCGCCGTCACCCTGGTTCCCGAGCGCTGGTCCGGCAACTGGCCGGACAACCTGCGCCTCGCGCGCATGGCGGACGATGCCGGCATCGATTTCCTGCTGCCGATCGCACGCTGGAAGGGATATGGCGGCGTCACCGACTACCAGGGCGCGACCTTCGAGACGGTGACCTGGGCCTCGGGCCTGCTTGCCTCCACGAAACGCATCACCGTGTTCGGCACCGTGCACGCGCCGCTGTTCAATCCGCTCATCGCGGCGAAGGAATTCGTCACCGCCGATCATATCGGCGAAGGCCGCTTCGGCCTCAACCTCGTGGTCGGCTGGAACGAGGACGAGTTCGACATGTTCGGCGTCAAGCAGCGCGAGCACGACGAGCGCTACGAATATGCCCAGGAATGGGTCGACGTCATGAAGATGGCGTGGTCCGACCGCGAGGAGTTCGACTTCAAGGGCCGCTACTTCGACATGAGAGGCGTGCGCGCGAAGCCCAAGCCCATCGGCGGCACGCGGCCGCTGATGATGAACGCAGGCGCCTCCGACGTCGGCCGCGGCTTCGCGCTGCGCAACTGCGACGCCTTCTTCACCAATGCGAAGTCGCGCGCGCGCGCCGAGACCGAGGCGAAGGTGCGCGCCGTCAAGGCGGAGGCGGCGCGCTACGGCCGCGAGATCGACGTCTACACGGTCGGCGTGGTGACGTGCCGTCCCACCGTGGCGGACGCCGAGGCCTACTACCGCCACTGCGTGGTGGAGAATGCCGACTGGTCGGCGGTCGACCTCATCCTCGCCAAGAAGAACATCACGCCGCAGAACCACTCGCCCGCCGACTTCCAGACCAAGCGCAACGGCTACGCCCAGGGCATGGGCGGCTTCCCGGTGGTCGGCGATCCGGACGAGGTCGCGAACATCCTCGCGGAGCTGAGCCAGACCGGCGTGCGCGGCATCGGCATCTCGTTCGTCAACTACGCCGACGAGCTGCCCTATTTCTGCGACGAGGTCCTGCCGCGGCTCAAGCGGATGGGCGTGCGGGTGTAACCCGCGCCGGCCACACGATCACCGCCAGCCCAGCCAGGATCAGCGCCATGCCGCCAAAACGCAGCGGCCCAAAAACCTCGCCGTGGATCAGCGTCGACGCGAGAATGCCGGTCGCGGGCGAGAGCAGCGCGAACGGCGCCACCACCGGGGCCGGATAGCGCTGCAGCAGATAGCTCGACAGCCCATAGGCGATCAGGGTCGACGGCACGCCGAGATAGAACGCGGTCAGCAGGCTCGGCCACGACGCGTGCAGGATCGCCTGCACGAGCGAAGGCTGCGGATCGAACGCATATGAGAACAGCAGCATCGGCAGCGGCACCACCAGGCTGCACCACGCCATCAGCGCAAACACCGGCGTGTCGCCGGTGCGCTTGACCAGGATGTTGCCGACCGCCCAGCTCATCGCCGCAGCCAGCGCGAAAGCGAGCGCGGCGGGCTTGAGGTCACCGCCGACCGTGAGCCCGATCAGCGCCAGGCCCGCGAAGGCCACGGCCATGCCGATGCCTTGCTGCAGCGTCGGGAATTCGCGCAAGAAGATCGCCGCCAGCACCACCGTGAAGAAGGCCTGCGTCTGCTGCGTGACCGAGCCGAGCCCGGCCGGCATGTCGAGCGCGAAAGCGAGCATCAGCAGCAGGAACTGGCCCGCGAACAGGATGAGGCCGATGCTCACGATGAGCGGCCACGGCAGCTTGGGCCGCGGCACAAAAAAGACCGGCAGGCACGCGATCAGGAAGCGCATCGCGGTGAGCTGCGCGGCGGAAAAACTCTCGAGCCCGAACTTGTAGGTGACGAAGGCAAAGCCCCAGATCACCGAGGTGAGCGCCGCCAGTGCCATGTCGCGAAGCAGCATGGCCAAGCGCTAGCCTATTCGCCGCAGGCCGGCCAATGACAGTTTCTTACGATTGCATGCGGGTTGGTTGATGACCCGTAGCCCGCATGGAGCGACGCGGAATGCGGGGAAAGCTTCGCAAGTGGAGAGGGTGGTCCCGGATTTCGCTCCGCTCCATCCGGGCTACAAGCTGCGACTCTCTACTCCAGCTTGATGCCGCTCTCCGCAAAAACCTTGGTCCACCGCGCGGCTTCGCTGCGGAAGAACGCGTCGAACTCGGCGGGCGTCGACGTCACCGCGGTGATGCCGGCCTTTTCCAGCCGGTCGGCGACGGCCGGATCGGCGTAGGCCGCCACCACCTCGCGCTGGATCTTCTCGATGACGGCGCGCGGCGTGCCGGCGGGCGCGACGAGGCCGATCCACGACGACATGTCCTCGAGCTGCGGCAGCCCGGCCGCGATCGCGAGCGGCTGCAGGTCCGGCAGCACGGCCAGCGGCCGGCTGTTGAGCTTGGCGAGCGCGCGCAGCTTGCCGCTCTGGATGAGCGGCAGGCTCGTGGCGACGCCGTCGACGATGAAGTCGACGCTGCCCGACAAGAGCCCCTGCACCACGTCGGAGCTGCCCTTGTAGGGAATGAGCTGCGCCTCGAAGCCGGCCGACCTGGCAAAGAGATAGCCGGCGAGCCGCGTCGTGATGATGCCGGCGCCGTAGTTCATCTTGCCCGGATTGGCGCGCCCCTTCGCGATCAGCTCCTTCACGCTTGCCGGACCTTCGGCCAGCACGGTGAGGAGCGAGGTATTCTTTGCCGTGAGCGTGATGGTGGCGAAATCCTTGAACGGGTCGTAGGTGAGCGGCACGCTCGCGGTCGCCGGGTTCATCACCAGCGTCGTATCCATCGCGGCGAGCAGCGTGTAGCCGTCGGGCTCGGCCTTCGCCACGATCTGCGCGCCGATCGCGGTGTTGGCGCCGGGCCGGTTCTCGATGACGACCGGCTGCTTCCAGTCCTCGCTCATCTTCTGCGCGATGATGCGCGCATTGATGTCGGTCGGCCCGCCCGCCGGGAACGGAACGATGATGCGGATGGTGCGGCTGGGGAAGTTTTGCCCCGCATCGGTCTGCGCGGCGGCGGGCGTCGCGAGCGCAGCTAGAAAAAGAGCGATTACTGCGTGCACGACGGTCATGTTGAAACTCCCGACCTCATGGTGAGGAGCGACGCGCAGCGTCGCGTCTCGAACACACAAGTCGGCTATAGCCGACTTGTGCATTGATAGTGCGGATCTCGGGTAAACCCGAGATCCGTGCCCAAGCATGCAAGCGGCACCTCAACGGCCGCCCTCGTCCTTCGAGACGCCCGTTCTCGCTGTGCGAGAACGGGCTCCTCAGGATGAGGGCGGAGTTAGGCTGCGCTAATCCTTCAGCAGCGGGATGGTCTTGTAGTCGACCGGCTTCGGCACCGATTTGAGGTAGGCGTAGATGTCGGCCAGTTCGTCGTTCGACAGGATCTTCTCGCTGTAGGGCGGCATCGCCCGGTTGGTCGTGCGCACGAAGGCGGCGAACGTCTCGTAGGGCATCTCGGTATTCGAGAGCACCTTGCCCTGGCTCGTGATGGACGAGCCCTGCCCGATCGTGCCGTGGCACTGCCAGCAGCCGTGCTTGGTATAGGCGTCCTTGCCTTTCTCGGGCGAGGCCGCGAACGCTGCCGCATGACCGAGGACGAGGCTGGCGAACGCCGCCAGCCCCACGCAAACACCGTGCAAACGCATGACTCGTCCCCCCCTCAGCGCGGCTGCGTGACTACGTCGACCAGCGCGGGCTGGCCGGACTTCACCACCTCGACCGCGCGCTTGAGCGTCGGGCCAAGCTCCTTCGGATCGGTGATCGGACCCGCCGACCACCAGCCCATCGCGGACGCCATCTTGGCGTAGTCGATGTTCGGGTTCTCGATGCGCGTGCCGATCGGCCCGAGATCGCCGCCGAGGCTCGCCACGCGATTGCGCCGGTTGGAGAGGCGCTGCACGTGCATCACTTCCTGATGGTAGCCGCGGTTGTTGTGCATCACGGTGAGCATCGGGATCTTGTGATGCGCGGCCGTCCACAGCACGCCCGGCGCGTACATGAAGTCGCCGTCGGTCTGCAGGTTGACCGAGAAGCGGCCGAGCGCGCGGTTGGCGAGCGCGGCGCCCACCGCGGCGGGGAGATTGTAGCCGACGCCGTAGCCGCCCGGTCCGCCGAGGTGATGGTAGTGCTTCTCCATCGGCCACAGGCGCGAGGCCCAGTTGCTCATCTGGCGGTCGGAGCCGACCATCGACCAGTCGAGGTCCTTGATCTGCGCCCATAGCTCGGCGGAGAGCCGCGCGGTGCTGATCGGGCTCAGGTCCCAGCCGATCGCGGCGGCCGCGTGGGTGCGCTCGCGCGCCTCCGCCTTCGCCTTGCGGTGCGTGTCGCCGCGCTTGGCGATCGCGTCCTTGTTGAGGTTCTGCTGCTTCACCGCGTCGATGAGGGCCGGCAGCGTCGCCTCGGCGTCCGCCGCCATCGACACGTCGACCACCTGGAAGCGCTGGAAGTCCTGGTAGTTCGCCTTGGTGATCAGCTCGACCGAGTTGATGCTGATGAGCTTGGCGCCGGGCTTGATGCGGCTTTCCTGGATGCCGTGGCCGTGCTCGCCGTTGTCGATGAAGGCGTTCACGGTCGCCCAGTAGTCGGACAGCTCGAGGCCGATGATGACATCCGCCTGCCCGATCACCGTCGGCGGTCGATAGAGGTGATGCGTGTTGGGGAAATTCATGCGGCCGCGCTGGTCGACCACCGGCGCCTGCAAAAGCTCGGCGAGCTCGATCAGGAGCTTGACGCCGTTGGGCGTGCGCGCCGCGCGGTCGACGACGATCACCGGACGCTCGGCGCTCGCGAGCAGGCGCGCCGCCTCGCGCACCGCGCCGCTGTCGCCCTGCGGCGGAGAGGTCGGCACGTAGCGCGGGATGTAGAGGCTCTCGCCGTTGTTGGGGACGGTCGATTCCTGCAGGCCCGCGTCGAGCGAGATCGCCACCGGCTCGTAAGGCGGCGTCATCGCGATCTTGTAGGCGCGCACGAAGGACTGCGCGAAGTGCTGGAGCGACACCGGCGTGTCGTCCCACTTGGTGAAGTCGCGCACCATCGCGTTGATGTCCTGCGCGGAATGGAAGGTCGGCACGCCGGGCGGCCGATGGGCGGCGTCGAGATCGTTGCCGCCGACCACGATGACGGGCACGCGGTCGCACCAGGCGTTGTAGATCGCCATCGAGGCGTGCTGGAGGCCGACGGTGCCGTGGCAGAGCGTCATCAGCGGCTTGCCCGCGACCTTGAAGTAGCCGTGGCTCATGGCGACGGCGGATTCCTCGTGCGTGCAGGTCAAAAATTCGGGCTTCTTGTTGCCGCCGTGGTTGATCAGCGATTCATGCAGCGCGCGGAAGCTCGAGGCCGGATTGCTCGGCAGGTACTCGATGTCGAGCGACTTGATGACATCCACCATGAAGTCGGAGCCGACGGGTCCGCTTTGGTGGGCCAATTCCTTCGGTGTTCCGGTCTCGGCCGCGGCGACTCTCGCCGACGGGCGAAGCGCGGAAGGCACGCGCGGCGGCGCGATCGCCTCGGGCGCGGTCGCGGCTTGCGCGGCGGTCGTCGCCGAGGCGGCGGCGCCGGCCACGGCCACGCCGGACAGGAACTTGCGGCGGCTGACTTTCGGATGCTGGTCGCGACGAGCCATGAAAACCTCCCTGGTGCGCAGCCGATGTTGTCGCCCCTCGGCTGCAGGAATTGGCGCGGACCGAGTCCCCGGTCCTTCGGACACGCTCAATAGCACGCCGGCCGGGCCGGCAAAACGGGGTGCGACAGAGGCGCCGTTAACGCTTCTTCGTAGGATGGGTTGAGGCCGCAGGCCGAAACCCATCGGCGGCGTGCGCGGCGATGCATGATGATGGGTTTCGCTCCCGCTCAACCCATCCTACGGCTCTTCAGCCGCGGCGCGCCTCAATGCGTCCAGGGGCTGCGGCGGGTGTAGGAGAAATTATCCGCGTAGGACAGGCCGC
>WNFC01004820.1_pt1 | contig 14725 bp, 10 predicted proteins | sample 5400541 | NCBI WGS metagenome assembly WNFC01 (sample SAMN13153342, study PRJNA577476) | soil metagenome | isolation source: 120 cm saprolite under Douglas fir tree site 2 hole 2 replicate 1 | place: USA:California | collected 2015-04-18
GACCTGCGCTGGCTGTCGTCCGGGCCCCGCACCGGCATCGCCGAGATCCGCCTCCCCGACCTCCAGCCCGGCTCGTCGATCATGCCCGGCAAGGTCAACCCGGTCGTGCCCGAGGCGGTGTGCCAGGTGGTGGCCCAGGTCATCGGCAACGACGCGGCCGTGGCCTTCGGCGGGGCGGCCGGAAACCTCGAGCTCAACGTCATGCTGCCGGTCATCGGCCGCAACCTGCTCGAGTCGATCCGCCTGCTCGCGTCGGTCAGCCGGGCTTTTGCCGACAAGTGCATCGCCGGCATCGAGGCGGACGTCGAGCGGTGCCGCACCTACGCCCTGTCCTCGCCGTCCATCGGCACGGCCCTCACCCCCTACATCGGGTACGAGAAGACGGCCACGGTCATCAAGCAGTCGCTTGCGGAGAACAAGGACCTGCGCACGGTCGTTCTCGAGCAAAAGCTGCTGACCGAGGAGGAGGTCGACAAGGCCCTGGACGTGATGGCCATGACCAAGGGTGGGGTGCTCAAGTAGGCAAGCAGGTCGTCAGCAGGTCGTCGAATTGAGGGGTCTCGAGCCCGCCTGGATGACCCGCTCGTGGACCAGGCCGAGCTTGTCGATCACCGCCGAGGCCAGGACGAAAGGGTACAGGTCGTCTTTGCCCATGCTGCGGTTGACGGCATTGAGCGCGTACGTGAGTGGCAGCCACTGGGCGAGGATGTCCTCGAACTTCCGAGGATCGACCACCGCGGGGGCGGCCATCAGGGCCGGGAGGCCGGCCAAAGGGGGCACGGTGACCGGACCGGTCACGACCATCCCGTACGCGGCCGCGGTCTGCAGGGTGTCCCGGATGTGCAAGTAGTGGGCGAACGTCTCGGCCCAATCCTCCCAGGGATGCGCGGTGGCGTACGCGCTCACGTACCGGTCCACGAAGGGCATCGGTGGACCGTCGCGGTAGTAACGCTCGAGGGCGCTCTGGTAGTCGCCGCGCTCGTCGCCGAACCGCGCCCTGCATTCTTCCAGCGACGAGGGGGTGGGGTTCAGGATGGGCCAGCAATGGTGCCCGATCTCGTGGCGGAAGTGGCCGAGCATGGTGCGGTAGGGCTCGCCGAGCCGCTCTCGCTGCCACTCGCGGTGGCGGTCATCCGACTCGGCCAGGTTGATGGTGATGACGCCGTCCAGGTGGCCGGTGAGCACCGGGTCGCCTTGGCCGGCGAGCAGGTCGAAGATCGGGCTCTGATCGCCGACAGGTAGGCCCAGGTCGAGGAGTTGGAAGATGAGGCGGCGTTTGGCCGCCTCGGCCTGGGCGAAATGGCCAATCGCGTGGGTATCGGCATCGTTGGGCCTGGTACGCGTGAGACGGCACGACCGGCACAGCGAGAGCGTCTCGCCCGGTCCGAGCAGCCAGTTGCACCCGGCCACGGCCCGGTTGGCGCACGGGCGGTGGATCTCTCGCATCGGGACCACCGCGCCGAGCTCGGGATCGAAGCCGAGGGCGGCTCCGCAGCGCAAGCAGGTCGTGTTCTCGAAGAAGACCAGGTTGCCGCAGTAGGGACAGGAGAAGGCCCGCACGGTCCGGGCCTACCCGGCCAGGGCGACCACGTCGACCTCGACGTGGAGCTCGGCCGGCTCGCCGTCGGTGTAGATGACCCCGCTGAGCGGCGGCACGTCCTGGTAGTCCCGGCCCCACGCGTTGGTGATGTAGCGCGCGTTGACGAGCCGGTCGTTGGTCGGGTCGATGTCCACCCATCCCGCGTCGGGAATGAAGACAGAGGCCCACGCGTGCGACCTGTCGGCGCCCTCGAGCCTCGTGCCATCCCTCGGCGGGTCGGTCTCCAGATAGCCGCTGACATAGCGGGCCGCCAGCCCGAGGGACCTCATGCAACCGATGGCCACATGGGCGAAGTCCTGGCACACGCCGCGGCGCTCGACGAAGAGCTCCTCAAGCGTGGTCGCCACCGACGTCGACCCCGGCTCGAAGGTGAAGTCCTCGTGTATCCGCGACGCCAGCGCGGTGATGGCGTCGACGATCATGCGGTTGGCCGTGAAGCTCGGGGCGGCGTAGTCCGCCAAGGCATCCGAAGCCCGAACCAGCGGCGAGTCGAGGGCGAACTGGATGGCGTCGCCGGCGGAAGGGCCCCGGAGCTGGTCGCGGGCCCGTTCCCAGGGCTGATCGCTGAACAGGGGCAGGTCCTGGGGGTGGTCGATCTCCACCACGCTCACCGCCGTCACAGTCAGCTGCCGGTGGGGCGACTGGATGTCGCAGTAGGCCACCCGGTTCCCGAAGAAGTCGGCGTGTTCGCCGTAGTCGTCCGGCTCGGGCACGATCGTCACGTCTGTCGACCGGCACCGCTGATGCGGCAGCCGGCGCGGCAAGAGATAGAGCTGGCTGTAGCTCGCCGACACCTCCTGGGAGTAGCTATAGGTGGTCGTGTGCGAAACCCGGTAGGTCACGGCCATGACGGCTCCGCCGGGTGCCGGTCGCCGTTCCCGACCAGTGAGTGCTGGGGCAGGGTGTGCACGAAGTGACCGCTCTCGATGGCGGTGGCGGCCTGCCGGAGCAGCCCTTCGACATGGGCCAGCCAACGGTCGAGCTCGTCACGGTTGCCGTCAGGCCCGGTGACGGCCAGGGCCGCGGTGTCGCCGAGCCTGGCGGTGGTGGCCGCGTCGAGCACGAGCTTCTGCTCCTCCCGCAGCCGGCCCGGGTCTCCGGGCGGGATGGCCGCCAGGTCCTCGCTCAGCCGGTCGAGCTGGAACAGCAGCGAGCGGGGGTTCCCACCGTCGTGGACGAGCAGGTCGAGCAGCGTCTCGAGCTGGGCCTGGGAACGGTAGCGGCGCCGGTAGGTGATGATGCTGTCCGCCGCCGTCAGGACCGACTCGAGCACGAGGCTGTCGCTGGCCGTGCCGTGCACCATCGTGACCGTGGCCCGCAGCAGCGAGAGGAGCAGGAGGCTGCGCTCGAGCCGGCGCCCGGTGTCCATGAACCGCCAACCGAGATCGTGCACCATGCTCTCCGCGCCGAGACCGCTCATGGCGAGCAGGCTCTGCATGACGCCTTGCAACGCGCCCTGGACGGCAGCTTGGGGATCGGGCAACGGTCCCTGGAGGTCGATGAACTGCCGGTCGAGGGTGCTCAGCACCAGCCAGGTGTCGTTGGAGAACTGGTCGCGCACGGCGACGGCGGCGTCGAGCAGGCGGCGCACCGTGTAGGCGAGGGAGCCGGCCCGGACCTCGTCGGTCACGAGGCGGAACAGCTCCGGGCCGGGCGAGCCGAGCTCGTCGGCCGACCCGACGAACCCCGGATAGGTCCCGGTCACGTGGGTCAGCGTCATCAGCAGCGTCCGCAGGGCGGCGACGCCCGCCTCGTGCGGGCTTCCCTGGAAGTCGCTGCGGCGGTCATAGACGGCGCGGAGCAGGCGCGTCGTGTCCTCCGCCCGCTCCGCGTACCGGCCGAGCCAGTACAGGTTCTCCGCCGCGCGCGACGGGATCGAGGCCATCGGATCCGTCGCCTCCACAGCCGGCCCCGTTTGGAGCCAGAACCCGGTGAGGCTCTCCGGCTCGGATGCCAGGACCCACGTGTCCTTGCTCGTCGCTCCCTCCTGATTGGAGAGCCGGGCGGCGTCGGCCGACGGGGCGACCCGCGTCAGGCCGCCGGGGAGGATCACATAGGAGTCCCGCCTGGCTACCGCGAAGGTCCGCAGCACGCTGCGCCGCGGGGCCAGGCCGTCAGGCGTGAGCGTGGGGACGGACCCGAAAGGCGCTTCCTCCTGTCCGACCCAGACGTGCGGCCGCGATTGGATCCGGCGCCTCAGCTCGTCGAGGTGGCCGGTGCTCTGCTCCCACCCGAAGACGGCCCTCCCCGCTTCGCCGGCGATGGGCTTGAGCACCATCCGATCCAGGTTGTCCAGCACGAAGCCCAGGCTGTCGTCGTCGCCGCACCACCAGGTCGGGATGGACGGCAGGAGCGGCGCGTGCCCGAGGAGGTGGTGGCTGATCGCCGGGAGGAAGGCCATCAGCCCCGGGTTCTCGAGCGCGCCGCTGCCGAGGGTGTTGACGACGGACACCGTCTGGCGACGGGTTGCCTCGACGAGGCCGGCGACACCGAGCCGCGAGCTGGGCATGAGCTCGACGGGGTCGCAGTACCACGCGTCGACCCGCCGCAGGATCACGTGCACCGGCTCGAGCCGGCCGAGCGAACGCATCCACACCCCGCCGTGGTGCACGGTGAGGTCGCTGCCCTGCACCAGGGGAAAGCCGAGCGTCGAGGCCAGGAAGGCGTGCTCGAACGCCGTCTCGCTGAACGGGCCTGGGGAAAGCACCACGATGCGCGGGTCGTCGACGTGCGGGGGTGCAGCCTCGCGCAGCGCCGACCGCAGGGCCCGGAAGAACAGGGCCAGACGGTGGACATGGGCCTCGCGGTAGAGGCTGGGGAACACGCGCGACGTCACGCTGCGGTTCTCGAGCGCGTAGCCGAACCCGGACGGTGCCTGGGCCCGGTCGCCCAGCACCAGCCAGCCGCCGTGGGCGTCGCGGACCAGATCGGCTGCGTAGCAGAAGAGCTGCTGGTTGCCGGGCAGGCGCAGCCCGTGACACGGTCGCAGGAAGCCGTCGTGGCCGTAGACGACCTCGGGGGGCAGGACCCGCCGGCGCAGGAGGTCGCGTTCGCCGTACAGGTCGTCGAGCACCATGTTGAGCAGCTCGGCCCGTTCCGTCAGGCCGGCTTCGATCCTCGACCACTCCTGGCTGCTGAGCAGGACCGGTACAGGGTCCAAGCCCCACCGCTGCTCCCGGTGCGGCGACGCTCCGTGCGGGTGATAGGTGACGCCGTCCTCGTCGAGGAGGCGGACGGCTTCGAGCTGGCGGCGAGCCAGCTCGGCGGGCCCCAGGCCGTCGAGGGCCTCGGCCAGCGGCGCCCAGTGCGGCCGGAGCCTCCCGTCGGTCGCCACCATCTCGTCGTACGAGTGCTCGCCGGCACCGTAGCCGGAGGGGGGAAGTTGGGTGGTCGTCATCGGCGAGGCGGGGTGGTGCTCACGGCTACGTCCCGGTGGGCCCAGGATGCGGTGACGGCGCCGTTCTGCGAAGGTCCAGGGTCCGAGGATATTCGTCACCACCCGGGTGGGCGGCGATGGCCACCGGCGCGCCAGGCGTGTGGCCGCTCGCCGAGAACCGGGTGCGGCGGCGGGCCTCGGCCTCGTTGGCGTTGACCGGGAACCGTTCGTAGGCCAGGCCCCCGGGGTGCACGACGTGGTAGGTGCACCCGCCCACGGACCGGTCGCTCCAGCGATCGATGACGTCGAACACGAGCGGGGCGTGGACACCGATGGTCGGGTGGAGCGCCGATGGCGGGCTCCAGGCTCGATACCGGATGCCGGCGATCAAGGTCCCGGGCGTGCCCGTCGGTTGCAGGGGTACTTCGACTCCGTTGCAGGCCAGGGCGTAACGCGAACCGGTCAGCCCGTCGACCCGGACCTGAAGCCGCTCTACGGACGAGTCCACGAAGCGGGCCGTGCTGGCCTGGGCCACCTGCTCGCCGAGCACGTTCCAGGGTTCGATGGCGGCCCGCAGCTCGACGTGGAGACCGGCGACGCTGACCTCGCCCAGCCGGGGAAAACGGAACTCGACGAAGGGTTCCAGCCAGTCCCGCTCGAACGCCAGGCCGTGGGCGGCCAGGTCGTCGACGACCTCGGCGACGTCGTGCGCCACCCACCACGGCAGGAGGAAGCGGTCGTGAAGATCAGTGCCCCAGCGCACGAGGGCGCCCTTGTAGGGGTGGGCCCACATGCGGGCCACGATCGTCCGGACGAGCAGGGCCTGCACCAGGGCCATCCGGGGGTGTGGTGGCATCTCGAAGCTGCGCAGCTCGACCAGGCCGAGCCGCCCCCGTTCGCTGTCGGGGCTGAAGAGCTTGTCGATGCAGAGCTCGGCGCGGTGGGTGTTGCCGGTCACGTCGACGAGCAGGTCGCGCAGGAGGCGGTCGGCGTGCCACGGCGCGGCCCGCCTCCCGAGGCGCTCCAGCTCGGCGAAGGCGATCTCCAGCTCGTAGAGTGACTCGTGCCGACCCTCGTCGACCCGCGGCGCCTGGCTGGTCGGGCCGACGAACCGGCCTGCGAAGAGGTACGAGAGGCCCGGGTGGTGCTGCCAGTACGTGATCAGGCTGCGCAGCAGGTCGGGCCGGCGTAGCACCGGGCTGTCGGCCGGTGTGGACCCCCCAAGGGTGATGTGAGCCCCTCCTCCGGTGCCGGCGTGCGTGCCGTCGAGGCCGAACTTCTCGGTGCCGAGCCCCGCCTGGCGGGCTTCGGCGAACAGCGTGGTGGTGACGTCCACCAACTCGGGCCAGGATGTGACCGGCTGCATGTTGACCTCGATGACCCCGGGATCAGGACCGACGGAGAGCGTCTGTATGCGGCTGTCGGCCGCCAGCGGGTAGCCGCCTACCACCACCGGTTGGCCCAGGCGGGCGGCCACGGCCTCGATCAACCGGACCAGCTCGACGGCATGGGCCAGCTCTGCGAGCGGCGGGAGGAACACCTGCACGGCTCCCGCCCGGCTCTCGACGCACAGCGCAGTCGTGCGCACCGGCTCCTCGGGCCCAGTCAGACGGACGGGTGCGGGCGGGTTGTCGCGGCTCGGCAGCGGTAGGACCGGGCGGAACGGCGAGGGGTCGGGCTCAACCGGTTGCGGCGACCAGGCGATGGAGTCGAGCGGCAGCCTGAGCCCGATCGGGGAGTCGCCTGGCACGAGGAAGAGGTGACCTCGTCGCAGCCGCCATCGCGCCGTGTGCCACTCGTCGTCGCCGGGACCTCGGTGCAGCGGGATGACATAGCCGGCGGGCGCGCCGCGTTCGGCATCGAGGGCGGCGATCAGCCCGGCGCGCGAGGCCGCGGCGCGGGCATCGGGAGCCACGTCGACGGCTGGCGGCGCCCCGGCCGGCAGGCGGGCCTCGGTCCACAGCCGGTGGAGCGGATCTTCGAAGGCGGGCAGGCAGCACTTGCCCGGGAGGCCGAGGGCGTCGCCCAGGGCGGCCGCGAAAGCGGTGGCCGGGTCGTCCCCGGCCGGGGTTGCGGAGGGGGCAAGGCCGTCCCCGGGCCCGCTCTCAGGCCCGGGCTCGGCGAGCAGGGCGCGGTCGAGCCACAGCGGCACTCCGTCGACCCGCCAGCTGACGGTGATCTGCCACCGGGGCAAGGGCTCGCCCGGGTACCACTTGCCCTGCCCGTGTTGGACCAGTCCTCCGGGCGCGAAACGCCCGGCCAACCGTCCGGCCAGACGAGCCGCCATGGCCCGTTTGTCGCCGCCGTCGGCCGCCACGTTCCACTCGGGCGCCTCCATGTCGGCGACCGACACGAAAGTGGGCTCACCTCCCAGCGTCAGCCGGACGTCGCCGGCGAGGAGCGACGCGTCGACAGCCCGACCCAGCGCGTCGATGCGGGCCCACTCGTCTTCACGGTAGGGCTTGGTGACTCGGCGGTCCTCGCGCACGCGTTGCACGTGGTTGTAGAAGCTGAAGCTGATGGCCTCCGAGCTGGCGGCGCCGGTGATAGGCGCCGCGCTCGCCGGGTGCGGCGTGCAGGCCAACGGGATGTGGCCCTCGCCGGCCAGAAGGCCTGATGTCGGGTCGAGCCCGACCCAGCCTGCCCCGGGCACGTACGCCTCGGCCCAGGCGTGCAGGTCGGTGAAGTCCTCCGACGGGCCGGCGGGACCGCTGACCGGGGGCTCATCGGCGGCTAGCTGCACGAGGTAGCCGGACGCGAAGCGAGCCGCGATCCCCAAGCGCCGGAGGACGTTGACGAGGAGCCAGGCCGTGTCGCGGCACGACCCGACACCGAGCTGCAAGGTCTCGTCCGGGCCCTGCACGCCAGGGTCCATCCGGACGGTGTACGCGATGTCCTTGGCCACCTGCTGGTTGAGCAGCACGAGGAAGTCGATCGTCGGTGTCTCGACGTCGCGAAAGGCACGGATCCAGTCGGTCACCGGCGCGCCGACCCCAGCCGGGCTGAGGTACGGCGACAGGTCGGTCGCCAGGTAGGGCTCGTAGTGGAACGGGTAGGTCTGGGCGTCCTCGTCGATGAAGAAGTCGAAGGGATTGATGACCGTCAGGTCGGCGACCAGGTCGACGGTCACCGTCAGCTCTCGCGCCGGCTCGGGGAAGACCAGGCGGGCGAGGTGGTTGCCGAACGGGTCCTGATGCCAGTTGACGAAATGGTCGGTCGGGGTGACGCGCATCGAGTATGCGAGGATCGGCTGGCGACAGTGCGGCGCGGGGCGAAGGCGCACTACGTGGGGCGACAGGGTCACCGCCCGGTCGTACCCGTAGGCGGTGCGATGCTCGACGGCGACGTGGATGCTCATGGAGCGAGGCGGGCCGGCTTCACCCGATGTTGAGCAGCTCGGCGGCACCGGCGGGAAAGTAGGTGAGCTCCACCAGGTCCCCGAGCGCGGCGATCCCGTCCTGGAGCTGGTCGACCAGCTCGACCAGGCCGGAAGTGGAGAGGTCGCGCACCTCGGTCGCCTCGAGCACGGCCTGCAGCTCGGCGCACGCGGCCATGGGCTCCTGGCAACGGGGTAGCTCGAGCAGGGCGCGGCCGACCGCGGTGAGGCAGAACTCCACCGAGCGCGGGAACTGGCCGTCCTTCAGCAGGAACAGCAGCGCCTTCGAGCCGGACACGCCACCGCCCATGACCCGCTGGAACATCTGCTGGGCATTGACCGAGCGCAGCACGCTCATCCACGTCACGTCCTGGTACGACGTGACACGATCGCTGGCCTGGAGCAGCACCTCCGCCTGGACCGCGAGCACCCGCGTGATCATGTCGGCTCGCTCGAGGTACCGTCCGACCTCCAGCACGGCGTAGACCTCGTCGTGGCTCATCACGCCGTCGAGCAGCCCGGTCAGGAGCTGGCAGCGATGGACAACGGTCTCGAGCCATCGCAACCGGGTCCGGCGGTCTATGGCGGCGTCGCCGGCATCGGACATCCACTGGCAGAAGTCGTTTATGGCGTGCCACGACTCGTTGGCGAACAGCGCCCGGGTCAGTCGCAGATTGGTCCGGGCACTCGACACGGCCGCGACGATCGAGCCGGGATGGTCGCCGTCACATGCGAGGAACGCCACGACCGCTTCTTCGTCGGCTTGGGCATGCTTGATGTGGAACGCCGAGCCGGCGCCCGTGACCGCAAGGAGCGGGTACCAACCGACGCCTGCCGCGATGGGGAGGTCGAGGTAGAGCTGAGTGTGCGTCTTGAGGAGCCGGGCGGTGTCCTCCGACCGCTCGAGGTAGCGACCAACCCAGTAGACGGACTCGGCGACGCGCGACAGCAACATGGGTGGTCCTTTCTCCGTCGGAGTGGGTGTCGAGACTGCAGTCATCGCCGCGACTGGATCTGCGCCTGGCGGCCTGCGGCCACGAAGGACGGGTCGAGCACCCACGTGTCCTTGCTGCCGCCGCCTTGGGAGCTGTTGACGACGAGCGAGCCCTCGGAGAGGGCGACCCGCGTGAGCCCTCCCTGGGTGACGTAGGGTCGCTCCGCCGAAAGGATGAACGGACGGAGGTCGACGTGGCGCGGGGCGATGCCGTCGGCGGTCAGCGTCGGGGCGGTCGACAGATCGATCACCGGCTGGGCGACGTGGACGCGAGGTTCGGCCTCGATCCGCCGCCGTAGCTCCTCCTTCTCCTTGGTCGTCGCCATGGGGCCCACCACGACCCCGTGGCCGCCCGACTCGTTGGCCGGCTTCACCACGAGCTCGTCGAGGTGGGCCAGCACGTGGCTGCGCTGGACGGGGTCGGCGCACAGCCACGTCGGCACGTTGGGCACCTTGGCCTCTTCGCCGAGGTAGTAGCGGATGATCTCTGGCATGAAAGCGTAGACGACCTTGTCGTCTGCGACGCCCGCCCCCGGGGCGTTGACGATGGCCACGTTGCCCGCCCGCCACGCCCGCATCAGACCGGCGACGCCGAGCATCGAGTCCTCGCGGAACTCCAGGGGGTCGAGGAAGAGGTCGTCGATCCGCCGGTAGATCACGTCGACCCGGGTCAATCCCTCGATGGTCCGGAGGTAGACGCAGTCATTGCCGTCGATTACCAGGTCGCCACCCTCGACCAGGTGCACCCCCATCTCCTGGGCCAGCCAGGCGTGCTCGAAATACGCCGAGTTGGCGACCCCGGGCGTGAGCAGCACGATCGTGGGGCGTTCGCCCGGTCGAGGGGAAAGGTCTCCGAGCAACTCGAGGAGGCGGTTGGGATAGCCGTCGACCGGGTGGAGGTCGAGGTCACGGAACAGGTCGGCGAACACACGCTTGGTGAGCTGGCGGTTCTCCAGCATGTAGGACACGCCCGAGGGCACCCGCAGGTTGTCCTCGAGCACCAGGACGGTGCCCTCGACGTCCCGGACGAGGTCGCTGCCGCACACGTGGGCCCATACCCCGCCTGACGGCTTCACCCCGCGGCACTGCTCGCGATAGTTGGCCGAGCCGAGAACGATGTCCCGGGGCACGACGCCGTCGTCGAGGATCCGCCCGTCGCCGTACACGTCGTCGATGAACATGTTGATGGCGGTGAGCCGCTGGACCAGGCCGCTGGAGATCCCGGCCCACTCGGTCGTCGACAGCACGCGGGGGATGACGTCGAAGGGCCACGCCCGGTCCAGGTTGCGGGCCTCGCCGTACAGGGTGAAGGTGATACCCATGGCCCGCACCGCCAGGTCGGCGGCGCTCTGGCGATCACGCAGCTCGGTGCGGGTGAGCGAGGACATGGCGCGAAAGACCCCCTCGCACGCCGGCCGCGCCCGGCCCCCGTCGAGGAACTCGTCCCAGCAGCCCGGGCTCGCGTAGTCATCCCACCACACGGCGCGCGCCTCCGATCACCACACCCCTGTCGGTGAACCAGAGTCCCTCCCGTATGTGTCGGCTTCATTTCGGCAAGGTGAATTGGGGACGTCGCCGTGCCGACGAGTAGCGCTATCCCAGGGCAGGAGTGCCCGGGAAGGGGCCCGGGTCCCTGGCGAGGGGGATGGCGGGTGGCAGCCAGCTCATCATCTTGGCCAGCCGCTCGGTGACGGCCCGCCACGCCGCCGGGTCCCAGCCCTCGGCCGCACCGACGATCTGTCCGTCGATGCCGAGGTGCACCAGGGCGGGGAGGCGCTCCAGGCCGAAGCCCTTGACGGCGGTGCGGTCCGGGTCGGCGAAGGTGAGGATGGACGCGGCGTGGGGCCCGAGGAACTGCCGGCACTCGTCCGGTGTCGCCCCCGCCATCAGCCAGGAGACTCGGCAGTCGGCCTCGTCGAAGTTGGTGAGGATGCGGGCCGCCGTCGGCAGGATCCACGCGCTCTCGTTGGTGAAGGGGTCGAGCGCCGCGAACACCAGGTGGAAAGTGGTCAACCACTCCCGCACCGTCCGGCTCCTGCCGTTGATGGGCGCGAGCATCAGGTCGGGCGGAGGGTTTGCGACCACGGCGGCAGAAGGTAGCCCAGGTAGTGTCGGACCTGGGAATCCCCGATGGCGATGCGCTCAAGAGCATCGAGAGGCTCACGGAAAGGACGTCCTGTGCTGGTTTCGACGGTCACGAGCGGCGCCTACAAGTTCGTCAAGCTCCTGCACATCCTCACCGCCATCGTCGGGTTCGGTGCGGTGTTCCTTAACGGCATCTACGCCAGCCGGGCCAAGAAGGGCCTCGGGACACCGGGCGGTGCGGCGGTCGCTGAGGCCAACTCCTGGGTGACCTGGAAGGTCGCGGAGTACGTCATCTACGCCGTGTTCGTGCTCGGCCTGGCGCTGGTCGGTATGAGCGGCAAGATCTGGAAGTTCAGCCAGGGGTGGATCGGCGCCTCGATGGGCCTCTACATCGTGGGCCTCGCCCTGGTGCACGCCGTGCTCCGGCCGGCCGACAAGCGGATGCTCGCCATCCAGGCCCAGCTGGTGGACGGGGGGAGCGGGGCGGACGCCCAGGCGCTGGCCGCCGAGTACGACAACCTGTACCGGCGGGCGGCGGTGGTGGGCGGCGTCCTCAACGTGCTGCTGGTGGTCATCGTGGTGCTGATGGTGTTCAAGCCCGGCGGGGGGGCGGCGGCCACGTCGGGGATCTAGGGGGGAGGGTATCGTTCGGGAACGATGCACCCCATCGAGCGGCTCCGGCACGTGGCCCGGGCCGACGGCGCCGGCCCCTCGCTGCTGGTGCGCGAGGCCGCCGGCGCCCTGGCCGCCTTCGCCGACGATCCCGCCGGCCTGGTGACGGCCGCCCGGCGGCTGGTGGACCGCCATCCCACGGCCGGGCCCATGTGGTGGCTGGCCGCCCGGGTGCTGGGTGCCCCTGACGCCATGCGGGAGGCCTGGCTGGCCGCCGAGGAGCTCGACGACGATCCCACCGCGTCGGTGCTGGCGGGCCTCCTACCCTCCGAGCTGACCGTCGTGGCCCTCGGCTGGCCCGAGAACGTCGCCGAGGCTCTCCGCCGCCGCGGCGACCTCGAGGCCCTGATCGTGGACGCCTGCGGCGAGGGCGGGGCGTTGGCCCGCCGGCTGGAGGCGTCGGGGGTCGACGCCGTGGACGTGCCCGAGTCTGGGCTGGCTGCGGCGGTGGCGCACGCCGGCCTGGTGTTGCTCGAGGCCACGGCGGTGGGCCCCGACGGCTTCGTCGCCACAGCCGGCTCGCGGGCGGCGGCGTCGGTGGCCCGGTCCGCCGGCGTTCCCGTCTGGCTCGTCGCCGGGACTGGGCGGGTCCTGCCGGGGCGGATCTGGCAGGCGCTGCTGCGGCGGCTGGACCTCGACGACAGCGAGGCCTGGGACCGCATCGAGGAGGTCGTGCCGCTCGGGCTGGTCGACCAGGTGGTGGGGCCGTCCGGGCCCCAGCCGCCCGGCGAGGCGTTCAGGCGGGCCGATTGCCCGGTCGCGCCGGAGCTGCTCAAGCCGGTGGGCGGCTGGTCCGCCTAGGCTTCGGGAATGTCCGCACGCACACGGGACCTGCCCCGGCGCTCCTGCCTGTCGATCCCCGGATCGAGCGAGAAGATGCTGGGAAAGGGTCCGGGCCTGCCCGCCGACATGGTGTTCCTCGACCTGGAGGACTCGGTGGCCCCGCTGGAGAAGGAGCCGGCCCGGGCCAAGGCGGTCGACGCCATCAAGAACCAGGACTGGGGCGACAAGATCCTCTGCGTGCGGATCAACTCGTGGGACACGAAGTGGACCTACGCCGACGTGATCGAGGTGGTGGGCAACGGCGGCGAACGCCTCGACGAGGTCATGCTGCCGAAGGTCCAGTCCGCGGCCGAGGTGGTGGCCCTCGACCTGCTGCTCAGCCAGGTCGAGGTCAACGCCGGCCTGGACCGGGGCCACATCGGCATCGAGGCGCAGATCGAGACGACCCGGGGCCTCATCAACGTGGAGGAGATCTGCGCGGCGTCGCCCCGACTCGAGGCCATCATCTTCGGACCGGCCGACTTCGCGGCATCGATGCAGATGCCCGTGCTGACCGGCGGTGTCCAGATCCCGGAGTACCCGGGCGACCACTTCCACTACGTGTTCTCCAAGATCCTCATGGCCGGCCGGGCCAACGGGCTGCAGGTGATCGACGGGCCGTTCCTGAAGATCCGCGAGCTCGACGCCTTCCGCGAGTACTGCAACCGCACCAAGATCCTGGGCTACGACGGCAAATGGGCCCTCCATCCGGACCAGGTGGCCATCCTCAACGAGGTGTTCTCGCCCACCCCCGAGCAGTTCGAGCGGGCCTGGGCCATCCTCGACGCCTACCAGGCGGCCACCGAGGGGGAGCGCAAGGGGGCCGTGATGTTCGGCGACGAGATGATCGACGAGGCCAGCCGGAAGATGGCCACCAAGTTCGTCAGCCGGGGGGAGCGCGCCGGCCTGACCCGCACCCCGCCAGAGTGACAGCCGCCAGCTGAGCCCTAGTACCGGTAGTGGTCGTGCTTGTACGGCCCCTGCCTCGGCACGCCCAGGTAGTCGGCCTGGTCCTGGCTCAGCTCGGTGAGGCGCACCCCGAGGTGGGACAGGTGGAGGCGGGCGACCTTCTCGTCGAGCTGCTTGGGCAGGACGTAGACCCCGAGGGGATAGTCCGAGGTGCGCGTGAACAGCTCGATCTGCGCCAGCACCTGGTTGGTGAAGCTCATCGACATCACGAAGCTGGGGTGGCCGGTGGCGTTGCCCAGGTTGAGGAGGCGGCCCTCCGACAGGACGATGACCGAGTGGCCGTCGGGGAAGACGAACTCGTCGACCTGGGCCTTGATGCTCACGTGCCGGACATCGCTCATCCTGGCCAGCCCGGCCATGTCGATCTCGTTGTCGAAATGCCCGATGTTGCCGACGATGGCGTTGTGCTTCATCTTGGCCATGTGGCCGGCGAGGAGGATGCCGCGGTTGCCGGTGGCGGTGACGATGATGTCGGCCTGCTCCACCACCCGCTCCAGGGTGGTGACCTCGAAGCCCTCCATAACCGCCTGGAGGGCGCAGATGGGGTCGACCTCGGTGACGATCACCCGGCAGCCCTGCCCCCGCAGGGCCTGGGCGCAGCCCTTGCCGACCTCGCCGTAGCCGCAGACGACGGCGACCTTGCCGCCCAGCATCACGTCGGTGCCGCGGTTGATGCCGTCGATGAGCGAGTGCCGGATGCCGTAAAGGTTGTCGAACTTTGACTTCGTCACCGAGTCGTTCACGTTGATGGCCGGGAAGAGCAGGCTCCCGTCCTCGAACATCTGGTACAGCCGGTGCACGCCCGTCGTGGTCTCCTCGGTGACCCCCTTG
>WNFC01015349.1_pt1 | contig 14725 bp, 18 predicted proteins | sample 5400541 | NCBI WGS metagenome assembly WNFC01 (sample SAMN13153342, study PRJNA577476) | soil metagenome | isolation source: 120 cm saprolite under Douglas fir tree site 2 hole 2 replicate 1 | place: USA:California | collected 2015-04-18
ACCTCGTCCTGCAGCGCAAAAACATCGCTTAGATCACCTTCAAATCGATCAGCCCAAAGGTGCGCGCCGGTCATGGCATCAATCAATTGGCCGGTAATGCGGACTTTTCCGGCTGCCTTGCGCACACTTCCTTCCAGGACGTAGCGAACACCGAGCTCGCGCCCGACCTGTTTGATATCGACGGTCCTCCCTTTGTAAGTAAAGCTCGAATTGCGCGCGATCACGAATAGAGATTTGAACCGCGACAAGGCGGTGGTGATTTCGTCCACCATGCCATCCGCGAAGTAATCCTGATCGGGATCACCGCTCATATTTTGGAACGGCAACACCGCGATGGAAGGCTTATCAGGAAGGGCAAGCGGTTCAGCCTCATCAACGGGCAGACGGTTCGGCACAGTTGGCACGGCGCGGCCGTTTGGAACGCGCCAGACCCGCATCGGTTCGGCAATATTCTTCAAAGATTGCGAACCCGTGTCCTCAAAGGTGATATGTACCTTGCCGCGAATTTGCCTGTGAGCATCGTCAGAAATGCTGATGCCGCCCGGTTCGGCGATCCCTTCGAGACGCACCGCAATATTGACCCCGTCACCAAAGATATCATCATCTGCGATGATGATATCACCGATATGAATGCCGATGCGAAATTCGATCCGCTTGGCCAGCGGCACATCGATATTTTGTTCGGCCATGCCGCGTTGGATTTCGTCGGCACATCGCACGGCGTCGACCACGCTGGCGAACTCAACGAGGGCGCCGTCCCCTGTATTCTTGACGACACGTCCGTGACGCTCAGCGATTTTGGGATCGAAAAGCGCCTTTCTGAGAGCTCTCAGTTGCGCCACCGTGCCTTCTTCGTCGATCCCTATCAAGCGACAAGAGCCCGCGACATCCGCCGCCAGAATAGCTGCCAGTCGCCGCTCTACGTGCTCGCTGCTCAAGACGCACCCCCGCCTCGGGGAAAATTGAATGCTGATATAGCACAATTGGCGGCCGATGTCGGGCTGTGCCACGTTACACATGAGTCATTCGTTCGATTTGAAATATCCACCCGATCCAGATCATAATCTCGGACAGGGCTTGCGTCGCATCGGGCCGCGTTGGAGCGGATTCGTGGCCAGGAAAGCGATCGCTGTCAAAAAGGCTACCCGGCGTGTCGGATATGCGCCCCGGCGTTCGTCCTGGGGACCTACATCGGCAAACGGTCGGAGCGAGAGCCATGATGCAGCAAGGCGGAACGGCCGAAGGTCGAATCAAAGCAGTTATCGAAGCATGGGCGGACGCAGTCCGCCGGCATGATCTTTCCGGCATTCTTGCCCATCATGAGCAGGACATCGTGATGTTCGACGTCCCGCCGCCGCTGCAGTCGCGAGGAATGGATGAGTACAAGAAAACATGGGATCTATTCTTCAGGTATCACAAGCCGTCACAAGCGTTCGACATAGAGGAGCTTGCAATTACCGCCGGCGAAGATGTCGCCTTCGCCGTCGCCATTGTGCGGTGCGGCTCCGGCACGTTCAGCGGCCCTCCGGCGGAAGGCGGGTTCCTGTTCAGGCTGACACTCGGACTGCGCAACATCGATGGCGACTGGCGTATCGCGCACGAGCATCACTCCGTGCCGTCGACAGACTAGCCCGTAGGGCGCGTTGGCCCAACGGGTCCGCGCAAGGCGCGGCCCGATGACAGGCTCCGGCGTAACCCGCCGCTCAATCGTCGGTGAACGGCGGATTACGCGGAGTCTATCATCGGGCGCGCATTCGCGCGACCCGTTGGCTAATCCGCACGACGGGCCAGGCAATATTAGCTTAAGGTCCGCATGAGAGGGTGGGCCTTGAGGTGAATTTCATGATCGACGACAAGGTCAGAATTAAGTGCACGAAGTGCTCCCAGGTGTTTCGGGAGCGCGCGCAGAAGGTCAGGCCCGGTTTTCAGGTCAACTGCCAACACTGCAACAGGCTCCTCACCTTCGAGTTCGGCTCAGAAGACCCGAACATCCGAAGGGCACTGTCGAGCGCAAGAGAAATCAGATCGGCGCTCGAAGCGGCTCCGAAGTCGCCAGCCTGAAGTCTTCGGCAATCGCACCACAAGAGGCATGATGATGGTTGCCCGGTCCTGCTCCGGATCAATCGTCTTGAACATGTTCGCTGCTGTCGGCCCATAACCTTAGGGCGAGTTAGCCAAAAACCAGCGCGACCAGGCCGGAGCAAAGCAGGACGAGACCGGCAACGGTTACGGCCAGGAAACTGTAGGAGGCGAACTCGTCACGCATGATGGAGACTCGCGGTTAAGCGGACCTGCCCGATCAATCTCAGAACCATTCACCGGGAATATATTGATCGAGGATCAAGACGGACAACGACAACAGCAAGCCAACCCCGCTGAATAATGCCACTCTTACGAATGCATCGATGTTGGCGACCGATGCCGCGGATGCGCGCGGAAAAATTCTTGCAATAGCCACAGCCATTTGATGCTCCAAAATTGATGCTTCAAAAATCTTGCTTCAAAATTCTTGCTTCAGAATTCTTGTTCCAGGGTTCTTGGGGGCCATTACAATCGTACCGTTATCAGGCCCACGCCCGCTGCTTTCGAGCTGCGGCCAGATAGCTTCTGCAAGCCTGGCGGTAAATCAGGCTGATGATGACGTGCCACATGATCGAACTCCATTGTTGACCAGGGCGTATTGATAACCTGTCTGTGTTTCCGGCTGTTTTCGCGCGCCGGTAAAATGGCTTCGTCCGCGCGTGGATTGTTTCGTGGGCACGGGTGGATGAAACCGCTTCACGGGCGCGAACGGACCATGCGTCAGCTCGGGCGGGTTAGCCCAACTGGCTGATGCGCCGTGCCGCTACCCTTCGGGTTGGGCATCAGGCGTTGGAGGGCCCGGGTCAGGCGGCACGCCGGATTCATCAATTTGAGATTTGAGATCAGCCGCCTTCTCAATCAGGACGGCAGCAAGCTGAGGATTGGTGGTTTCCTTGGCGAACTGGAGCAGCGCCGCCACCTGACGCACGAAATACTGCCTGCTTAACACGATGTTCCCCGTGTTGGCCCGACGCCCAGCCCCAAAACGCGGCAGCCGGGAATTTGGTTCCGGCCAAATGTACAAAAGTGAACTCGGGGAACTCGGGGAACTCGGGCCGATCCACCCTGCTCGAATGACGAATGAAGGCCCAAATCCAGCGCTATGAAAATCATCGGCCAGCAGACCGGCGGACCGCCATAATTGACCGAAGCCGGGCCTCCATATCGCCTTCTGACGGTGGCTAGCTGACGTGCAACGTTGATGGTCGAGCTGGAACAGGAGAAACAGGGGATGATCTTGAGAGCAGCAACAGCAGTCCTTTGTCTGTTGTTGAATTTCCCGGCGTTCGCGTACGACGCCAAGACATTGAAGGCCATGGACGGCGTGGAATCCGAGCTGTCGTACTGCATCGGCTATTTCAGCATCGTGAAACAGTGCATCGGCAATCAGGATGCGAAGCTATCGGAAAGCACCGCACAGGTTATCCGCGTGGTGGGCGAGCGGGCCATCAAACTCGGTCTGGATATCGGCATGTCCAACGAAGCCATCGTGGCCAGATCCTCGGCTTCCAAGGAAGAGCAGCTCGCGCTGATGCAGCATAATTGCGCGACCATAAAGCCGGTCGTGGACCGTTACGCAGACCGCTGCAAGGAAGTGCTGCTGCACCAGGACGCGGTTCTCCAGGAATACCTCAATCGGTGAGTCCCACGCTCGGCCGCAAAATTCCGCTCCGATCACGACCATGTGCTTCGGAGTTGATTTCCTTCCGACAAATGTGTGAGGCGTTTCACACGGCTCGCTCGGGCTGCTGCTTACGATGTCCGGCGTTTGTTGAGTGAGGAGCCGCGCATGCGACGACTACCGGATAATCTTGATGCCGAAGACCATCGAGTTCGGCGGAAATGGGCAAAGGGCTTTTTTGTTTTTTATGGTGTGCTGATGATTGTCGCGGCGGGATTCGTGTTTGGTAACCGATTGTCGAATAACCCGACACACGAGATGGCCTTGGCAGGGACCGGCGGCGAGAAATTGCAGGCTGCCAACCGCGCTGCAAGACCTATGACGCAAGCGACGAGGCGCGACTAATCGCGGGCTGATCTTCTTTCGCTTCGCCACGCGCGACAACTTTCAATGCCTCATCCGGCAACGGCCGCTGCAGCGCTTTCGCTTAATCCCACGGCGCGCGCAGCCAGACGTCGTATTCCTCCTGAGTGGTCAGGATCACCGGCATCGCCTTGTCGTGGATCGGCTCAACGATGGCGTTCGGCGCCGCGGATGTTGGTGACGGGGGCGCTGGCGCCACGCGGCGGCGGCGGCAGGTTGCCGACGTACTGATTCATCACCCTGAAGAGTGCCGCGATGGCGGCCTGGTTCGTGGTAATCGAATACAAGTTGCACATTTCACCGAACCTGTAGCGCCGCGCTGGTGTTCCACCCCGCAAATCCTAGTGGGATTGCGCATGAGAGCAAAGGCCGCTGAGATGGCGTGCCATGAGCACCCGATCGCGACAGTCGATATTCAGCTCCCGGCTTACGGGCGCGAAGATTCGCGCCGAGGGTGCGCGGGAAGAAGCCGCGCAGGCGATCCGCAAGGCCGATCGCGCCGAGGCCGAGGCGTGGTCGATCCGCATGGAAGGATATGGCGGGCCCGCGCAGCCCTCGCCGACCATCGCGCAATGCCTCAACGGCGGTTACGGCTGGCTGCAGGTGCAATGCCGCCGCTGCGAAACCGAGGCCAGCATTCCGCTCGAACTCGTGCGCCGTCCGCGCGATACGCCGATCTGGAAACTCGAGGCGGCGCTGAAATGCCGGTCATGCCGAACGCCGCGCTACGCGCCGCCGGTGCACATGATCCGGCTCACCGAAGAACGGCAGACCGCGCCTTACATTTGGGTGCACCCGGACGATGATGACCGGTGAGCAGACCGGGCGTTGTGCGTCACTGTTCTTTGACTTGAACGACGGCGCGCGGCTCGCGAGGATGCCACGGTTCATCAGCCATAGGGAGAAAGTGCCATGCCATCTTCTCTGCTAGCCACTTTTCTGAAGGCCAATTCCTCGGCGATGCCACCGCCCCCGAAATAGCAAGTAGCCCGTTGCTTAAGCCATCTCCAGATAAAGATGACCCTCTTTCTTGGTAGCAATAACCTTGATTTCGACGTCGTTGCCTAGTGCCCGCAAAAACCCAAACAGGCGTTCAAACGAATACCCCGCGAAATGGCCGCGCAGAAGCTTGGATATATCGGGCTGAGCAAGGCCAATTAGTTTCGATGCCTGAGCCTGAGTCAGGCCCTTTGATTTGATGAGAGATGCAATCGCAATGACAATATCGGCCTTCACCAAATGCTCTTCTGCATTCGGAAGCCCAAGGTCGGCAAAAACATTTCCGCTACTTTTTATGGATTTTACTTTCTTTTTCATTCCCGCTTCTTTCTTCATGTAGCGCTTCTGCATCTTTCAATCGAGCTTTGACTTTATCTATTTCGGCTTTCGGTGTTTTGATCCCTTTTTTTGATTTTTTCTGAAACGCATGAAGAACGTAGACGACACCTTTGAGTTTGACGGTATAAACGGCCCTGAACGTGTTACCGTCGAAGTCGGATATGACCTCCAAAACGCCAGCCCCCTTGAATCCTTTTAGCGGCTTCGCATCAGGGTGCTTTCCACCTTTTTGGGCTATTCTAATGGCAAAGCCGATGACGCGCTTAACGGTCGGAGGAAAAACAAACAGATCATCCTCGGCCGACCCGACAAATTCCAGAGGCGTGTCGGCGTCGCTCATATCGGGCTCATATAGAAGATATACTATATATCTCCGTTGACCTCAAGTCAACCGTTCGACGCGGTAGGGATTGCCATACAGGGCTAACGCCTGATCGCGATTCTATGGCAGAACTGCTGCGCCGACCCGCAAATTCGCCTATCCACTGTTCGAGTTCAACCATGCCCGCACCGAAGCCACCCGCTTTCGAGACGCTGAGCCTTCACGCCGGGCAGCATCCGGATCCCGTCACCGGCGCGCGCGCGGTCCCGATCTACCAAACGACATCTTACGTGTTTCAGGACTCCGATCATGCGGCGGCGCTGTTCAACCTCGAACGCGCAGGCCACATCTATACCAGGATTTCGAATCCCACCACGGCCGTGCTCGAAGAGCGGCTGGCCGCGCTCGAGGGCGGTGTCGGCGCCATCTGCACGGCCAGCGGGATGGCCGCGATGCATCTCGCGATCGCGACCTTGCTCAATGCCGGCGACCACATCGTCGCCTCGTCCTCACTGTATGGCGGCACCATCAACCTGCTCGCGCACACGCTACCGCGCTTCGGCATCACCACGAGCTTCGTCAAGCCGCGCGCGCTGGACCAATTCCGCGCCGCCATTCAACCCAACACCCGTCTCGTGATCGGCGAGACCATCGGCAATCCCGGTCTCGAAGTGCTGGATATCCCTGAGGTCGCCGACATCGCCCATGGCGCGAACATTCCGCTGCTGATCGACAACACCTTTGCGACGCCCTATCTCAGCCGCCCGATCGAGCTTGGCGCCGACATCGTCATGAACTCCGCCACCAAATGGATCGGCGGTCACGGCATCGCCATCGGCGGCGTGATTGTCGACGGCGGCCGGTTCGACTGGCGGGCCTCGGGAAAATTTCCGGTGCTGACCGAACCCTATGCCGGATATCACGGCATCGTCTTCGACGAGCAATTCGGCCAGGCCGCCTTCATCATGCGGGCGCGCACCGAAGGCTTGCGCGATTTCGGCGCCTGCCTGTCGCCGACCAATGCGTTTCAACTGCTGCAGGGCGTCGAGACCCTGGGCGTTCGCATGGACCGACACATGGCCAATACCCATGCGGTGCTGGAGGCCCTGACCGCGAACAAGGCGGTCGACTGGGTGTGGCATCCCTCGCTGGAAAGCCATCCGGATTATCAACTCGCCAAACGGTTGCTGCCGCGCGGCGCCGGCTCGATCGTCAGCTTCGGCATCAAGGGTGGCCGGGCCGCCGGCAAGAAATTCATCGAAGCGCTTCGGATGATCAGCCATCTCGCCAATGTCGGCGATGCCAAGACACTCGTCATTCATCCCGCCAGCACCACGCATCAGCAGATGGATGCCGCGCAGCTCAAGGCCGCCGGCGTCGGCGAGGAACTGGTGCGGCTGTCGGTCGGCATCGAATCCGCCGCCGACATCATCGACGACCTCGGCCAGGCGCTCCGTATCTCGCAGAAGGCTTGAACGATGCAGTTGTCCGTGAACGGGTCAGATACATTCGTCGCCACTGGCGGCCGGGATTTCGATGCTGCCTTGCCGACCATCGTGCTGCTGCACGGGGCGGGCTTCGATCATTCCAGCTGGGCCCTGCATAGCCGCTGGTTTGCGCATCACGGCCACAATGTGCTGGCGCCGGATCTGCCGGGCCACGGCCGCTCGTCCGGGGCTCCCCTCCCCGCGATATCGGACATGGCCGACTGGACGGCGGCGCTGATCGAAGCCGCTGGTGCTGCCAGGGCGCGGCTTGTCGGCCATTCCATGGGATCGTTGATCGCGCTGGAGACCGCGGCACGGCATTCGGCGAAAGTCTCGGCGCTCAGCCTGATCGGAACGGCGGCCACCATGACGGTCGGACCCGATCTGCTCAAGGCCGCGGAAGCCAACGATCGCTCGGCGATCGACATGGTCTCGATCTGGGGGCTTGGCTTTCAGGCCGAACTCGGCGGCAGTCTCGCGCCGGGCCTGTGGATGCACAGCGGCGCCCAGCGCGTTCTCGAACAATGCCGGCCCGGCGTGCTGTTCAACGACCTTGCCGCCTGCAACGCCTATCAGAATGCGCTGGCTGCCGCAGCACAGGTCGCGGTGCCGACCACCTTCATCCTTGGCGAGCGCGACATGATGACTCCCGCCAAGGCCGGCAAGACGCTGGCCGCGGCGCTGCCGAATGCACGAACCATCATCCTGCGCGGCGCCGGCCACATGATGATGGCCGAGCGTCCCGATGAACTGCTGGCGGCGCTGCTGGACTGACCGGGCCGAGCGCCCTCGCCATCATTATCGGCGCGCCATTCGTCATCGGCCCTGGCTTCCGATGCGACAAGGGACGGTTGCCCGACTTTTGAGCGACCATCCGGCCGCCGGAACAGCTAGAGTTACGAAAACCCGCATCCCCTCTTTCGAATTGCCGGTTCGGAGTTGCCATGGCCAGCCTCATCATCCGCGGCGGTACCGTCGTGAACCATGATCATTCGCGGCTCGCCGACGTCCTGATCGACGGTGAGACCATCGTGGCGCTCGGCCCCGCGATCGACGCGCCCTCCGGCGCAGCGATCATCGACGCCGGCGGCTGTTATGTCATGCCGGGCGGCATCGATCCGCACACCCATCTCGAGCTAAAGTTCATGGGCACCGTGTCATCCGACGATTTCGAATGGGGCACCAAGGCAGCACTTGCCGGCGGCACCACGATGATCGTCGATTTCTGCATTCCGGATCCCGGGCAATCGATGCTTGCGGCCTATCAGGACTGGCGGCGCAAATCCGAGAAATACAACTCGTTCGCGCGTTGCGCCCAGCTCGGCGCCATGCCGCTGGTCCACGCCGAGAACGGCGACGTCGTTGCACGCATGCAGGAGGCTGTGCTGGGGCGCGGCGTCACCGGTCCCGAGGGCCACGCCTACTCCCGCCCGCCGGAGGTCGAAGGCGAGGCGACCAACCGCGCCATCATGATCGCCGACATGACGGGTGCGCCGCTCTATGTGGTGCATACGAGCTGCCGCGAGTCGCATGAGGCGATCGCCCGGGCCCGCGCCAACGGCAAGCGCGTCTATGGTGAACCGCTGATCCAGCATCTGCTGCTCGACGCGACCGAGTATGAAAACAGCAGCTGGAACCATGCCGCCCGACGCGTGATGTCACCGCCGTTCCGCGCCAAGGCGCATCAGGACAGTCTTTGGGCCGGGCTGCAATCCGGCTCGCTGCAGGTGGTCGCGACCGACCACTGCGCGTTCACCACGGAGCAGAAGCGACTTGGCATCGACGATTTTCGCAAGATCCCGAACGGCACCGGCGGTCTCGAAGACCGCATGCCACTGCTCTGGACCGCTGCGGTCAATACCGGCCGGCTGACAAAGGAGGAGTTCGTCGCGGTGACTTCTTCGAATATCGCCCGCATCCTCAATATCTATCCAAAAAAAGGGCGGCTCGCCGCCGGCTCGGACGCCGACATTGTGGTGTGGGACCCGGCGGCAAGCAAAACCATCAGCGCCAACAGCCAGTTGAGCCGCATCGATTACAATGTGTTCGAGGGTTACGCCTGCACCGGCGCGCCGGTTGTCACGCTGTCACGCGGCAATATCGCCTGGGCGATGGGCGAGCTTCGCGCCGAGAAGGGCGACGGACGTTATGTTGAGCGTCCGCCGTTCTCTCCGGTTCATGTCGCAAATTCGACCTGGAAGCAGCAGAGCGCGCCGAGAGCCGTGCGACGCGCCGACGTAACGCCCTGAGCCAAGACTCTTGAGCCAAGACCCTTGAACCAAGACCCCTGAGCCAGGCCGCGGAGCTGTCACCGCTCCGCAGGCCAGCCCGAGGCGGACGTCAAGGCCGGAACGGTCCGGCCGATCCATCGATGCTTAGGCTGGCGGGGCCATGGCTTGCCGGCTCTTTGAGCAATGGACATCGAGCGTTGACCGGATTCGATCGCTTGCGAGCAGTCCGAAAGTCCGCTCGTAACCTTCCTTGGCCAATTCCTTTTGTATCTCTTTCCAGCTGTCATATTTGCCGGTGTTAGCCAGATCAACAGCGCGTCGATATATCTCGAGTCTTCGCCTTCGCATCTCACACCCCTGTCCAATCGGTGGTTCAGCATCGGGTCGCGGCGGCTGTCGACGAAATTGTGTTGCTCAGCCACAGGTGCCGATAAAATGTCTGGTGAATGTCAAAAGTGTACGTGGCAATTCGGCGGCAATGTTCCCGTCTTGTAAAATTTTTCCACCAGCCCGCTTAGTTGTTCGCAGTTTTAGTTGCTCGATGACGCACCGAACTTCGAAAGGTGCCGCCCGCGTGCCCTTTTTTCGTCTTGTCAGCCTTGCGGACCCAATCTCACGTTTTCGTCTTGCGTCGTGCAGCTTCTCATTGCTCCAACTTCGGAAGCAGCCCGCGGTTTTGAACCGTCCTGACGCATCCTGATTGAATCCAAACAACTATCCGCTCCGCCGTCAGCGCCTCCCCCGAACGGATGACGACGGATTTCCAAGAGAACCGCGTGGATTAGAGCATTTTCCAGCTCAGTGGCTTCATCCCTCGAGACGGCGCGGAGCCTGTCATCGGGCGCGCATTCGCGCGACCCGTCGGCGCCTCCTCAGAGCGATAACGGCGAAGCCGTTACGCGGGGATGAGGTCCGAAACCCTCATGGTGAGGAGCGCGGCAACGCCGCGCGTCTCGAACCCATGTGGCCGTGGATCCGCGGTCATAATTCGACCCAACCGGATCATGAGCTAGAGTCGTGCCTTCAATGAACGAGGCGAAAGTGGGACGCGAAAAATCTTGAAGCCGGCGATGTCGGGAAACCACTCCGCCGCTTCCGGGGACACCAATGTCAAAATTGCGGCCGGCACCTCTCCACTGATCAACCGGCTGATCGCCTTGGTTTGCCCCTCGCTCAGTTGGACTTCACCCGCTCCCGCTGCCGCGATCGCGGTCCGGACACTATCGCTGGACGCGGATTGCCTGTCATCGATCGCAATGTTCTTGCTGGCCAGATCGGAAACCGACTTGATTTCCGGGCGAGCCATCAGAAGGGCAACCAGAAGATCCGCGTCGTTCGGCGGCGCAGATGCGGTCTTTTCGGCGGCATTTGCCTTCTGCTCCGGCGCCGCGACCGCTGCGGCGGCCGTGACGTGCTCCGCGAGCGCCGTGGCGGCCGCGACCTGCTCCAGGACTGTTCTGGCGTCGGAATTGGCAGCGGCAACGCCCGCGGGGCGCGAATCCGGAACCTTTGCTGGCGCGCTACCGGACCCGGCGGCGGCGTTACCTGCGGTCTCCAACCGTGCCTGCACCGAACGCGGCGAAAGCGGGACGCGAAAGATCTTGAAGCCTGCGAATTGGGGAAACCCGGTTTCCGGATAAACCAAGGTCAGCACCGCAGCCGGCACTTCTCCAGCGATCAACCGATCGATCGCCTTGGTTTGTCCCTCGCTGAGTTGAACCTCAGCCGCCGCCGCCGCCGCGATCGCGGTCCGGACCTTGTCGTTGGATGCGGAATGCCTGTCATCGATCGCAATGTCCTTACCGGCGAGATCGGATATCGACCTGATTTCCGGGCGGGCCATGAGAAGGACAACCCGATCATCGTTGTTTGGCGACGCGGGTGTGGTCTTCTGGGCATCACGCAGCGTCATCACGTGCTCGGCGATCACCGTGGCGGCCGTCACCTGCTGCTGGATCTTTCTGGCTTCGGGATCGGCAGCGACGCTGGCGGCAGCCTGACCCGCGGGCTCCAGCCGCGCCTGCAATGCACCAGGCGAGAGCGGGATGCGCAGAATCTTGTAGCCCGCGATTTCGGGAAACCACTCCGCCGCCTGCGGCGACACCAGCGCCAGAACCGCGGCCGGCACCTCTCCATTGATCAACCGATCGATCGCCGCCGTTTGACCCTCGGTCAGTTGGACTTCGGTTGCTCCCGCCGCCGCGATCGCCGTCCGGACCATCGCGTTGGACGCAGATTGCCTGGCATCTATCGCAATGGTCTTGTTGGTCAGATCGGATACCGACTTGATGTCCGGGCGCGTCATCAGAAGAGCAACCAGATGGTCCGTGTTGTTTGGCGACGCAGCACTTTCTTTCTGGTCCGGCGTCGGGGCGGCCGTCACCTGCTCCGCGAGCGTCGCCGCGGCCGCGACCTGCTGCTGTATCGTTCTGGCGTTGGAGCCGGCAGCGGCGTCACCTGCGGACTCCAGTCGTGCCTTCACTGCAGCAGGCGAGAGCGGTATTCGAAAAATCGTGAAGCCTGCGATTTCGGGAAGCCAATCCGCTGCTTCTGGATAGATCGACGTCAAAACGGCAGCCGACACCTCTCCACTGATCAACCGATTGATCGCCTTGGTTTGCCCCTCGCTCAGCTGGACTTCGCCCGCTCCCGCCGCCGCGATCGCGGTCCCGAGATGAGCGTCAGACGCAGCTTGCCGGTCATCTATCGCAATGTTCTTGTTGGTTAGATCGGATACCGATTTGATCTCCGGGCGCGCCACGAGAATGGCAACCAGGCGATCCCTGTTATTTGGCGACGCGGATGCGGGCCTTTCGGCAACGCCGGGCAACACAACTTCCGCGCGGTCGGGATGAACCGCTTTCTGTTCCGGCGCCGGGGCCGCCGTCGCGGCCGTCACCCGCTCCGGTGTCGTTCCGGAATTGGAAACGGCAACGGCATTCCTTGCGGGCTGCGAATCCGCGATTGGTGCTTGCCGGATGTCGTTGGAATTTGGTGCAGCCGGTTTCGCCAGGCGGACGCGCGTCACGGACCTCGATCCTTCCCCGCGCATCCGGGTCGCGCCGCGCGCTTTCGGGAAACGCGGCGCGAACGCAGCTTGCGCTGATATCGACGACGCTTTGCGGGACCATGCCATATAGGACTGGCAAAGGCTGTTGCAGGGCAGTCCGTCGATATACACGATGTCCGGCGAATCCTGCGGCTGGGCTTCCGAAGCTCCCACGGAACCGAGGAACAACATGCTGGTCAGCAGCACCCATTTCTTCCGCATGACTACTCCACTTGGTCGCAATACTCGCAGTCCGATTATTCAATGGTGGTCGCGCACGAAGGAAAGTTTACGTCCGTGCGGCTGATCGAGCAGAACTGCCCGTCAGCGCATCGGTTGTATGCCGGCGCGTCGTGATGGCCCCGTCCGGCGCTCAAATCCAAGCCGAAAGTCGCCACGCAGAAAGCTGTGCCCAAACCAGACCGCAAAGCAGAGCGATGGTCATGAGAGGATGAACGTCGAGAGGATGAACGTCGGCCTGGGTTCCGGAATTGGCGCGCATGCAAACGTTTGAAATGGCGTTCATAGCAACCTCCAAAAAAGTAACAATAATATAATCAACCTAACGTTGACAAAAACCGCTGTGCCGCAGGCATAACATGAGTTTCGATTATGGCTAACAGGTGACAGCTAAGGTGTGGGCTTGCTCAATCCGGGCCTGGCGGCCGATAAATCTGTTCATGGCCGGACATAACTCCAGCCTTGCTCCTGCAGCTCCATCAATCGAACGACGCCCGACGGAACGATGACGGCCTCAGAGAGCACATTGATCGGGTGGCCCTCTTTCTTCTCCATGCCTTCCTTGGTGTTGTTGCACGCGGAAAACTGGATCTTGCTGGGAAACGCGGCGTCCTTCAAACTCTTGATGCGATCCTGTACCGGCGATGTATCGGCGCGCAGCATGTGCAGGCCGGCCCCATAGGTGACGATATCCACCGTTACGTCCACGCCCTTTGCGCGATAATACTCGATGACGTTGGTGGCGTTATTCAGCGCGAGGTTCATGACCGCCGGATCGTTCTGATCGACCTGAATGGCCAGACGATGGGGCTTTGCAGAAACCAGCGCTTTCGGCTTATCCGCCAAAGCCGCCGAGATCAGACAAACCGAGGCAATCGCTGCGAATGTCGCCTGACGAAACCATCCACGCATACTAACTCCTTTGGAACTCAAATACCTGTTTTAACGCGAACCAGGGTGACATCGTCCCAAGCCACCTGATCAAGTCACGTGATTTCGACAATCCGGTTTAGCGCTTCTCCGATGTTATCTTGTTGGCTGGTGGCGCCCACTTGCATGCCACCGCAATTTTTTTTCGGACGGCATCCAATCCGGCGAGTTGGAACGTCGCTTCTTGGCTCGGACCCGGTCCATCGAGCACGCTGATTTTCAATCGTCCGCCTTCCGGCAGCGATTGCAAAAACCCGATTGCATCGTCTTTGTAACTCGCGGCCTTTCCATCCGCGGACGCAGTCCAGGCCAGCCTGACGGAGGGTTGGTCGTTGATCTGATAATCGACCTGCACTTCCCTCGCGCGCGACGCCCGCCATGTCCCCTCGGTGCGAACCAGGAATTCGGTGCGTCCTCCAAGACATCGAATGGCGAGAGTGTTCGGCGCATGTTGCACGCTGAATGGCAAGCGGATCACCGCTGTGGTCAGCGGGGTGTAATCCACCGGTGAGGTGGTCTGGCTGACAATCCAGTTTGTTTCGGCTGGCTTTGACGGACTATCGACGGCTCTCGCAGGCCGGTCTGGCGAAACGGCGGCGGGCTTTTCTGGCAAGACGGTTGCTGTGGGCAATTGCGGTGAAGCCGTTGCAGCGGGCATTTCCAACGCGGCGGTGGCAGCGGGTTTTTCCGCCGCCGCGGATGCATCAGAGGTGGGCGGCGGAACGTGCCGCAGACATTCGAGCTGTGCCGTGCGTGCCTTCTGAAGGCAATCCAGGCGCTGAACCGCATCATTTGGCAGGTTCGAGCAAACCGAGTCAGCGCTGCGAGCCGATTGAAAGCAGGATTCCAGGCCTGCGACTGTCTCGTTCGCAGGTTGGGCGCAAACAGCAGCGCTCACACTGGAGAGAACGACGGCGATGAGCGGCGCGCGCATCACGGATGCCCACTTTGCTTGGTAGGATTAGCCCGATCAAGCCACTCCTGGGCGGGTTGAAAACGCTC
>WNFC01019888.1_pt1 | contig 14724 bp, 14 predicted proteins | sample 5400541 | NCBI WGS metagenome assembly WNFC01 (sample SAMN13153342, study PRJNA577476) | soil metagenome | isolation source: 120 cm saprolite under Douglas fir tree site 2 hole 2 replicate 1 | place: USA:California | collected 2015-04-18
GGATTCGTTGTTCCGCCGTTTGGCGAAGCTCACAACCACAACGTTGAAACTCTCAACAAAGTCGGAGCGCTCGTCGCCACATATCTGCGGCATGGCATTTTCTATGTGAAGAACCCGAACAATCTTGCCCGCGATCGCGATGTACTGAGACCCATGCTCAACCTGCCCGACACCATTGACTTGGCTTTTGCGAATGGTTCATTGACCGGATCGGGGGGACATCCGATGGAGATTCCCGAGAGGGTCATCCGGACTGGTAAATGGACGACAGCAGATGCCGAAGGAGGGTTCTATTACACGGTCGACAATGAATCGGATCTGGCAAAGAAGTGGCCGATCCTCCTCGCTACGCACCCAGACTTCGTCAAGACTTACCTGCTGTATTCGGACCAGTACTCGCGACGGCGTGACGATACACAGTTTTATGCTTGGAAAGGATTGGACCCCAACCTCCTGAAGGCCATCGTCAAGATGGCTCATGCCGCAGGCCTGCGCGTGTCAACCCACATCGAAGATGCTGCCGATTTCCATAACGCGCTGATGGCAGGCGTGGACGAGATCAATCACATGCCGGGATTCCGCTATGGAAGCGACGTGGAGAAGCACGCGATAACAGAGTTCGAGATCTCGGAGGCGGATGCGCGTCTAGCGGCGAAACAACAGACATTCGTCGTCACGACCCTCTCAGCCGGTGCCTTGCAGCTAGAAGCAAACCAACGTACCGAACAAGACCAGCTAAACGCGAAGAATCTCAGGCTGCTTCTGCAGCACCACGTCCATCTTGCACTCGGGAGCGACGCATATCGTTCTGACACATTGCCTGAAGCCCTCTACATCAACTCTCTTCATGTCATGGGCAGTGCAACATTGCTCAACATCTGGAGTACATTCACGGCTGAAACGATTTTCCCTCGCCGAAAGATTGGCTTACTGAAGGAAGGCTACGAAGCGAGTTTCCTCGTGCTTGGCGCGAACCCGATCGAAAACTTTGCCGCAGTCGAACAGATCACATTATCTGTCAAGCAGGGCCACGTCTTTGATCTGGCCAAACTGTCAAACGATGCAGCGAATCGAGCTCAATAAAGTTGTCAATTCGGATGGTTGCGGGATTCGCCGAAATCGCTGAAAGGAAAGAAAATTGTGGTTGCAGAGGCTTGATTTGAACCAACGAGTTCCGGAAGTCAGTAACGTTCCCTGCCCGCGAGGCTGGTGCGTGATCCTTCCCCATTGAACCTAAGAGCGGTAGATAAAGGTTCAGACGAACCTGCGTTTTGTTCTCAAATTGTTCTCAACAATATGGGATCAAGGCGTAGCAACGCGTAGTAGAATGATTTGTGCGGGGCAATAGCTCAATGGTTAGAGCATCCGGCTCATAATCGGCAGGTTCCTGGTTCGAGTCCAGGTTGCCCCACTTTTCTAAAAACCTTTTAAGCTGCCTTCTTTTCCGACTTCTTCCTGCGATGTCGTGCGTGAACTGGTCGGGGTGTGTTGCGAATCCATTCGCTTACCTGCGACCAATCAAAAAGCAAATGGCGTCCGAGGTTGTAAACAGGGATGGCGTTGGAGCAACGGCGGCGGGTCTTCTCTCGCACCCATGCAACGTCTGTATGTAGACGGCGTGCTAATTCTTCGATTGAAAGCAAGTCTTCAGGATTGAAGCCTGCGGATGGTGCTGTATCGGAGGTAGTGCGTAACGTACGAACAGACGACATAGGACACGTCCAGATTAAAAGCGCATTTCTGCGCCTAACTTGGCGTCCTAAGCTAGCCAGCGCACATCCAGAGTCCTCTGAGTATTCCCAACTTTTCTTCGTTAGTTAATAAAGACATTTCATTTCTCACGACCTCGCCGAGTGAGCAAGCCGCCTGGTCAGCGCTACCTCAACGTTGCCAAGACCGTTCAACCATTTCCTCGTATAATACCGTCACCAACGATTTACTGTAGACCGTTAACGGAGAGTTAAACTTCGTGGGCCGGTGGGTGCCAGTGGCAAATTCAAATACTGATGGCGGAAGCCAACGCATTGAAACGGCAAGTGCAATTGAGACCGTTCTTGCCGGGAACAAGCCTCCATGGAGACCAAAGGTCGCTGGCTATGTTGCGTTATTCCTCGGCCCAATCGCAGGCGCATTGGTGGCGGCGGCTAGCTTCCGCAGTATGGGTCAGCCGCGCAAGGCGCATCAAACTGTGTTTTACACGTTCTTGCTTTGCGTCGCGTTGCTAGTTCCTTTCATCCTAGCCATTCCCGCTGGCGCACCGATTAAGAAAATAATAGTGTTGGCCATCGAAGGGGCCGGATATTGCGTGTTTCCTTCTATCATTCGGGAAGATTATATGAAGTGGAAAGCCTCTAATCCCACTGTGAAACCACGCAACGATTACACTTCGATTGGGTGGGGAGTTCTTGGGGCCCTTATCTATTTTACGATTGCTTCTTTAATTGTCGCCTTCCGGCGGTAACGTCTTCGTCCTTTGAAGAGCGACATTTGGCTCTCCCCACCTTTACGTAGGACGCGATTAGACAAACTGATTCAGCAACTGGACTGCGCACCATTTGACACGCGTGGTATACTTGTCTTAGTAAATTCAGCCTACCCACGGTCAGTCCTTCTGAAAACGGGGTTCCGAGAGGAACTCCATGGACCCGTTCCAATCTTCCGGCAGTTCTCCCAATTCAACTTTGCTGCGAGATTGCTGGCTCACCATCGCCGGAATTGTTCCAGTTGAAAAAGGAAAGCAGCATAAAGATTACTTCGTTCTCGTCGGAGAGAGACCTTCGAAGCAATTCGGATTCGATCAAGGCCACATTCGAGTTAGTACGTTGGGAACGAATGGCCGCACGCTTCATTTCGAATTCAAAAAACTGAGTTCACAAACCTCGCGTTTGATTCTTCATGCTATAAAGCGATCTCGCGCCGAACTTGTCAACCTAGAATTTCACCTTCCCCAATACACATTACGCTCAAATTTTAATCCACAAGAGGCGATCTCGGTCTTAGAACAAGTTGATCTGCTGTTGGGCGTAACGATACCCGCCGACTTCTTCATAGAAAATCACTTCTCGGTTTACCTGCTTCGTCCGATAACTGCATCCGCTCGCGGGTGGCTCGAAAACAATCTCGACGTAGCTGAAAGTTTTCAGCCGTACTGGCCCACGGTCGTCATCGAGCATCGCTATGTCGACACGATTCTCGAAGGAATTCGTAACGACGGGCTGGCGGTGCAAGGATGAGTATCGAAGCCATCCGTCAACGCATCAGCGAACAATTTGAACTGGCACGTAAACTCCACGCCACGCGTCCATACACGGACACCCTGAAACACGTCAAACCAGAACCGTCACTGGCAGACAAGGCCGAACCGATCCTTCGGCGCATCACCGCGACCTCAAGACATCATCTTCGACGGGATTGCATCGCCCACGAAATCGTTGAGCCAAAAATCGAAAGCTTAGACGCACTATTTGACGCCTCACTGATTTCACTCGGCATGCCGGTCGATGAAAGGAAATCGAAATAATGTCGGGCTCACGCAAGGAACTGGAAACCAGACAGGAATTAGCACAGCGGGGACTTGCGCTGGCGAAGAAATTGTCGCCGGAACAGAAGGCCGGGGTGCGAAAAAAGATGCGACGAGAATACGGTATCGGGGACTTTCTCGACTACATTCACAGTGGCGGTGGATTGGTAAATGCGGTAAAGAAAATTCAGCGAGAGGAACAGTTGATGATGGACTTCAATCCAACCGGAAAGCCAATCAATTGAAGAACGAAGGAGTCGGCACAGTGAAAAATTTCATCCACCCTGATTTGCTGCGCACGATTAATTTCGGCGGCAACCGCGAAGGTGACGAAAAATATTTTGAGAGGATCGAGCGCGAGACCGAACGTGTATCGGCGAATTGACATGGGAGATCGTCGGCGATCACTTCGTTTACCACGTTCGTCCATTACGCACCCGGTCAGCTGAAGAATTAGCCAAAAGGGCACAAAAAACAGCTGCGCACAAGGCGTACCGAGCCGAACTTTATAAACGGTACTCGCTCGCTGAGCGCGTCATCGATCTCGCAGGTCCTGTCGTTGGGGGAATCAATTGACCCGCTGGACCATCGACGATCTTGTATTGATGTGCGACGCTGGTGTTCAAATCGCCGAAGCCGACTTCCTCGAAGTCTATCGCCGTGAAAACACACACCTCGATTTTACTTTCTCCGAATTTTGTGGTGCTGAAACTTTTCAGCAACATCTACCAGATTGTCGGCGGGAATCCATCCTCGGCGATCCAAAGTGGTACGAGATTTTGCAGCAAGACGGAAGGGCTAGCTAACAAGCGAGTCGATTTACGGTATCCATCTGGAGGTCTGGAGGAGCAGGGCACAAAAGCCTTCTCGTCTTCTGCGCCCTGCCTTGTTGGTTTGGTTCGAAGTGAGAATAACACAGTGTCCAGCCAGAACACGTCGTATTCAATTAGGAGAAGTTCTTAGAACTACGATTAGACGGAAGAACAGTCATAGGACTGTACCCAGTCACACGCGGACTAGCGTCTCGGACATGCGGGACGAAGTTTCGAAGATCGCCGCATTCGAGGTCGTGTCGTGCGATTCGAGTGTCGTGTGATTCCGGGCGCGGAGCTAGGGGGCAGATCAAGAGCGACGGTTCCGTCAGACAGCGTCCCTTTTAAAAGTGTGGAATGGACCGTATATGCGGGAAACGGCCCGTCTGTCCCTCTTGCTCTAAGACTTCACGTCTGGGCCACCCGCCCGGTTTCCGATTTTGGCCCAGAGCTTCTTTGCGATACGGCCGAGGAGATACCACTGAAAGAATGAAACAAACATGATGGTAACAAGCTCGTAACCGCCTGACGAAACGCCGGCAATCAATGTATCGCCGGTCACTGTCGGAAGAAACCAATTACGAATTAGCTTAACCAAGAAAAAGGACGGAAATTCCAACCAGAAGACCAATTTCATGAAAGGGTACGTTAGACTTGATTTGGTGAGGCCAATAGCATGGCCCCAAAAGCTATACGGATCCACAGGCAGATGCCCCCCAGGTCTTGGGTCGTAGGGCTGGGAAGCGCGAGCGAAAGCCAAGCAAAAGTACACCCATAAGCACAGGTTAGCGGCTATTAGAATCTTTGTTATCTTTCCCACGCGGTGTTCTCCGGTTGTTTTTTCGTGCTGCTGGGAGAGGTCATGCCTCTCCGTCTAAGCTAATGGTGCACGTCGGGGTTCTTCTGTCCTCGCGTTGGATTCATGGCACGGACTGCGTTCTCTCCGATTATAGAATCACGTCGATTCGCGTCACCCGCTGCGCTGCCGCCCGCCGGATGTCCACCGAATAGCTCTCCCCAGATGTGTCCCAGCACTTCGTGACCGAATTCCTCGGCGGTATTCGCCTGTGGCAAGTGCTGGTCTGCTGCATCTTGATCAAATGGTTTGCCATTCCAGCTTGTGTTACGCGGGTCGATAAATGCCTGAAAAGCGTAACCCTGGTTATTCGTGAAGCTCGTAGAGCCTCCGTTCAGGTTCTGCGGCTGCCCGAAGAAGGATGGTTGCGCGAATTTGCCCTGATCAAGGTTATACGACACAGTAATGGTCTTACTGCTGCCCACAAGGTCTGCTAGCTTGGAGGCATTGGGGCTTAGAGCCCGAAAACTGGCGATATCGCCAGCTATTTTTATCGTAGTCTCGGTCCACTTGAAAATCCACCAACCGTGCGTCTTAGTTTCAGTGGTGACGCGGGCCGCCGCCTCAGCATTTGCAGTGGAATCCCTAGCGTCCTGCTGACATTGTTGAGGATGGTCGGCGCAATTGATTTTGTGGCCGTCGAGGTCGGCGAAGGATTCAGGGTCGTCGGCGACCATGGAATATAGATTGAGGGTTTGGGGGTTGATGAGGTTGGTGTAGGGCACGGCGGCGGGGACGTTGGACCAGTCGGCACTAAGCCAGCGGCCGAAGCGGTTGGAGTAGTAGCGAGCGCCGAAATCGTCGTTGCCGGTTTCGGTGTCACGCTCTTTGCCTTCGAACTTGTACACGGGGTCGCAGGTGTTGGTGTAGGCGCGTTCGCTGCCGTAGGGATAGAAATCGCCGTCGTAGCAGACTATGCCGGAACCGTCGGTGACGACGCGTGAAGTTCCGAGCATGTCTTCAGTGAAGAGAGTGAGGTTTCCGTTGAGAGTTACATCGTCGAAGCGGGCGGAAGTGGCTAGCGTTGTGGAGGTTGAATCGACTTCGGCGTAGATCGTCGCGGTATAGGGGCCTACGAGCCAAGAGGGAATCACGGCGGAAGAGGTTTGGTAGATCCAAGTGTTCATGGTGGTGTTGTCCACCGGATGACCGCCCACGCTGCCGTTGGAACCCTGGACGTTAAGCCACAAACGAGAGTATTGCTGGCCGCCAACCTCGCGATAGACCCAGCCGGCGGCGGTAACGGTTTCCCCTTGCTGTGCTGAAATGGGCTGAGTGGTAGTGAGCTTGGTGGCCGCGCCTCCAGCAGACGTGCTTATATCGACGTAGCTGCTGCCGGAGTGAGCGTTGGCGGCATTTGTGATCGGCGTGGCCGTACCGGAGCCGGAGACGGACCAATTAGTGAGTCCCTGTTCGAACCCACCGTTGAGGTTCAGGTCGTTAGGAGCGGCAGCGATGCGTTTGCCGCCAAAGAAAATATAATCGTTAATGAGGTAGCCGGCAGGACTGGTTTCAGAGAGGATTTCTCCTCCGGAGCCGTACCAATAAAGTTTTGGAGCGTTGCCACCGACTTTGGAAACGCGGCGACCATCGCCGTCATAGTGATAGGAAACGTTGTAGGTCCAAGTGAACTGACTTTCCGCATTCCACTGGTAGTTATGAATGCCGTCACCGGTTGTGTTGCCGGAAGCGTCGTAGCCAAAGCTGGGAAGATGATTGAAAGCGTTGGCGGTTTGCGCAAAACCGCTCTCCTGCGAGCAACCGGTATAGGCCGAGTTGGTGGTGGCGGCGATGGACTGGAGATTGGCCCAAGCATCGAGGCCAAACACTTCCGACCAGCAGTGACTGGGACTGCTGGCGTAGCCAACGTTCGTTTGCGCTCCGGTGATCCGATTGAGTTGATCGTAGGTGAAGGATTGGGAGCGGGTAGTATCCATATTATTGACGGTTCCGTAAACGTGGCCAGCGTTTTTGAGGGTCGCAGGATCAACGAAATTGTAAGAGAGGTCCATGGCGTTGCCGCCGGTGGATGAGACTTTAATTTCGTTGGGCTGTAGGCGGCTGTTAAAAGTTTAAACCTTGCTTGCGAGACAACCGGAAAGTGGCGTCGGAGGCGCGGTTGCGTAAGTGATTCCGGTAGATCCATCGATGGCGGTGCTGGGACGGCCAGCATTGTCGAACGTATAGTTTACCGTTCGACCGGAGGGGTAAACGATCGAACTTAGGTTTCCGGCGAGGTCCATGTAGTAGGTGGACGATTTCGTGATGTTGCTCGGCGTGCTGGCGGTAGTGCGCTGATTGACGTGGACGCTGTGCAAGTGAGCTTTATCCACCTGGAAACTCCAGGCTTCTGAGCCAGAAGCATCGGTGCTGCTAGTGCGCTGGCCGACGTTCTGGCAGGAAGAAAGCCCTAAGCAGTTGGACTCGTCGTAGTTGATGGAAATCATTGGCTCGCCGTTTGAATAGGATTTATTTTTGAGGCGGCTGAGAACGTCATAGCCATAGGTCGTGGTGATGTTGCGGGCGTCTTTCTTAGTGGAAACGTTGGAGTCGGCGTCGTAGGTATAGGTGATCGTGCCGACTTCCGGATTGCTGGACGTGAGCAACCGAGATAGAGAATCATATGCAAAGCTGCGCGAATGCGAGCCATTTTGCAAAACTGAAGTCAGGTCACCGAGGATGTCATTACCGTAGTTGGTGACCCAGATCTGTTCGCCTGTGCCTGGGCATGCGCTGACCGTAACACCGACGGCGTTGGGTTCGTCAACTTCAACAAGATGGCCGAGTGCGTCCGTGCGGCTGCGGCGCCATTTTCCGGTAGGATCGGTTACGAGTGTTGATGGTCCGCAATAGGCTGTTGTGACGGCGGAGCCATCCGTTCCAGGTTCGGCTTCGAGAGTCTTTCGACCCAAGGCGTCGTAGGTGTAGATGGTCGTGCCGGAGCTCGTAGTTGGGTCCGTGCCAATTCGGTAGGGATTCGATTGTTTCCAAACGCGTCCTAGACCGTCGAAAGTAGTGTCTGCGTAAACTGTACCCTGCGGATCTGACGTAAGTTGCATTTGTTTGACGTGGCCCATGCCATCCATGACGGTCGTTGAGGCCACGGTCTGGGTCGAATTGATCTTTTTAGTCGTGATGATGGAAGGCGACGGCGGAGAATCATTGTAGGAAATGGTGGTGCTGCCGCCATCGGGTCGGTCAGTTTCAGTGGGACGCCGAAGCGGATCATTGTAGAGATAGGACGTGATGAGGCCGTTCGGATCTGTCGCGGAAATTAACTGACCATCGGCGTAAGCGTATTTGAAGGCCGCGAAGTGACCCAAGGCGTCCGTGATTTTTGTCAGGTAAGCATTGGTGTTGCCTGAAGGCGGAGAGTCAAAATTATCGGCGTAGAAATACAAGGTTGTGTGGTTCGAGCCCGTCATGTCAGAGCAGGCCGTATTCCCGCATGGCTCAATTTTCGTGAGGGTTTGGCCCGTTTCGTCATAAGTGAATTTTGTAATCGCATCGACGCAGCTTTGGAGACACTTCCGAGTCACCGTGGTGGCGTTGCCGCGCGGAGCGGTCGAGGTGGAAGGATAGTTTGTTTCGTCGTGCGTGCCAGCCGGCAAATTACTGACCGCGCCAACCGCGGACTGGTCGTATGCGTAATCGGTTTCAGAAAACTTTATGCCGTTTCCGTCGTAAGCGATCACAGTTGCTGGCTTATCGAAGATGGAAGGCGCAGTCGGATAGATCGGAGTGCTTGGGAAGCTTGCGTAAGCAATTACAGTTTTTCTCGCAAGGGTTCCCTTTACGCCAGCACCAAAGTTGTACTCATCCTTTTCTTGAAGCGCGAAACCCTGAGCAGCGGGGTAATAGACGTAGTGAACGGACGAAGTAGGGGCCGTCGCACCAGTGCCAAGCCGGGTAGTCTCATCGGTCAGCAAGTATTGATTTTGCCAGGCCTTCGTGACGGTCTTCAGAATAGACCCGTTCCAATCTTTGTCGGTAACTGTGTTCTCGACTGCCACTTGGTTGCAGAAACATGGAAAGGGGTCATTGGGTGAAGACAAGATTAGTACTGGAACATACGTGTAGTCCGTTTCAAAACTACGGCCCCGAATAACGTCCTGACTGGTGACAGTGGATTGCTTCGATGACCACAAATCAGAATTCGATGGATAGACGGTTGAATAATTGAAGGTCTGTACCATTGCTGGATTCTGTCCGTCGAAGCTGACGGTGCGGGTGGCCACGGCCGGAGTGTCGTATGTCAGTTCGCAGAGCGGCATAATTTGTAGCACACTGCCGTCGTTAAATATCCCGTGCGTAGCAAGGAGATTTAGCTTCCAAGTGTACTTGACCCATCCGCCGGTAGGGTACGTGATTTTGGTTATCAGACCGTACGGATGAGCGATGGAAGCATCGTCGCTATCGTATGTAAACGTGTAGCTCTGGCCGTTTGGGAGTCTGATGCTTCGAATCACTGACTGTGTTTCAGAATCCGGATTGAACGCCACTGGGCAATTTGGGGTCTGAGCCGGGTTGGCCATCCCTACGGTAAAATTTGAATTGGCTGTTCCCCAGCTAAGACCGTATGGACTGGGAAGACTCGGGACAGTCACGGTATTTCCAGAAACTCCAAAGCCGTTAGTGCTAAGAACAGATCGGCCGACGGTATCGGTTATCGTGAAGCTTGACGCCGTGCCTGCAATCGTGAGCTTGTTGCCGTTTCGATCCTCTATAAGAGAAGGCGCATATTGCTGGGCTCCAATACCTCCGGAGCCACTGAACGACACAGGACCAAAATTGTAGATTGTGCCCCCTCGGTCTACCATGACCGACGGCGTGGCGGAGAAGAAAGTGTCGCCACCAGCTAAGACGTTCTCCTTGCTAAAGCCGCCACACGCCCCCGAACCTATGGGGCGCTCATGAGCGGTCCCCAAACCCAGTGCATGTCGACTTCCTGACGGGTCCTGAAATACCCAATTTGAGGTCCAATCACATATGTCGCCAAAACCGTCATTAGAGAAACTAAGTCCCAGAGTGATTAGAGGCAATGAATAACTCCATCCACCTTGAGACAATATTCCGGTAGTAGTTAACCAACCAACCTGCGCGTTAGGTGTTCCAAGTGAATGTGGAAAGTGTGTACCACTGGAGTCGTATGCAAAAGCGAACGGCATCGTTGGACCCCGCCCGTTAGGCATGGGGACATTGATCCGAATGCTCAGGGAGCCCATGCTGGGGTCCACTGTCTCTACAAGTCCGTGGATATAATCATGTCCAACACCCGGTGTTGGGGTTTGCTGGTCTGCTGTTACGTTGCTAAGCTGCGCTTGCATCACGCAGCAAGAAAGTAAGAAGAATAATCCCGTGACACAGAGTCGAAGTATGGACCGAAGCAAGGGCACGAGGCCTCCAAGGTCTAAGGCCACGAGAGCCGTTCGGGCGTAACCGGTGAGAGCGTGGCCTGGGAACAGCGCTTTAAACGAAAAAGGAATGACGGTAGTTCTACACGGTACGTAACGCTCTGTCAAATAAAATCTCAGTGACGTAATGGCTCAATATTGGTACCTTGCCGTATGGAACAACCGCAAGACGACGACGCGAACAATAGAGCCCGAGGCGGCGATGGAAGAAGAAGTGCAGCGCCTGTGCCAGGCAGTCTCGCCCAACGATGAGCCGTGCGATTATCCAGCAACCGTTCACTGCAGGAAGTGCGGGAGATGGTTCTGCGATGCTCATGCCCAGGACGAAGAGTGGCATCCGTGCATGCTGCCGCCTGGTGATGAGGGCGGTGAGGACCTGGGCCAGCATCAGTTTACGCGGAGTTTCGAAAGCATTGTATGCTGCGGCACGACCTTCAGGAGTTGGATACGACGCCGCACATGCATTTGGACCTGGAAAACTGGATACTGACGCTTATCAAAACGTAGCCGCGCCACAGTAGATTTGCGAAGCCGGAAGAGCATTGACCGACCAGGAGCGCATGCAACGGATCGGCTCAATACGGGCGTAATTGGAAACGCCCGCCGTCTCGGCTGAATCTAGTTCTTTCGTGATTCACCAGCAAGTCGTAATTGCCATCCGGCAATCTATCTGTTACATCCGATTCCATAATGCTGTAACCAGAAAACAACGGTGAGTCTCCATCGAGCGTGGTCTTGGTTGCTCGAACCTCGCACTCCACTCGCTGATTTTCACCGATGATAATTCCGCTAAACGTAACCGTTTCTTGCACGATTCCACCTCCGGTGATGGGTATCCCGGTTTCTTTGTCTACGCTGTGGGATGAAAAATAGAAGTGTCGTTTCAGCCCCTGGCGCGGTTCATCTTATGCACAAGGTGCCGTGGCCAGCCCGGCGAAGCGGTAGGTGTGTATTGACCTTCCGAACGTACTCCCAAGAGACCAACAAAGCGAGCTAATCTTTCAAAGTTCGGTTTGCTCGCCGTCACCGTCAATTGTTCCTGCTTTTACGCCACGCCGCCGACAGCTTAATCGTTTTCAATTCCTTTATCCGTTTGTTTGTCCTGCTTTGACGCAAGGCGTAGCATCCCACATTAGGTTCAGCGGGGGAATCGTGTGGATTTTTGACATCCTCATAACGGGCGCTCTAACGCTTGCACTGGCTAAATTAGCGGATAAGGTCGAGGGATGGTACAAAACAATCTTATGGTTTCTCGTCGTTGCGCTGGTGATTTCTCTAGCCACCGTACAAATCATTGAGAGGGCTGGGATTGAACGTGAGAACAAAAAACTTGAGGAAGGAAGAAAAACCGAGGCAGATGAACAGCAAAAGAATTTGACAAGTGTAATTTCGCAGATGACCGATTTGAGAACCGCTATTCGTGACCTTCAAACAAGGCCCCCCAATATCACAAGGATTGTTACGCAACGAGCGCCCGAACTACCGCCGACCGAAGAACTGAAGTTGCGCCAGATGAGTAATGCCGCCTTCCGGCAATATGCCTTGGATTGGGCAAAGAAGCTGCGAGATTTCGATAAAAAATACACAACCGAGGAAGGCGTAAGATTTTCAAGCATGCCAAGATTTGGCCAAGACCAAGCAGCCCGCGACACATTCATGTCCTATTGGACGGCTGAATATATACGAACAAGTACGGAACATCTGAACGATTACAAGAATAACTTTTGGGGCGAAACCAACGCGGTCTACAACGAAATCGTTTATCGGTACAAGACCGTGGGTAAGACTGTGCCAGAACCGTCGGCGGTAATGCCCTTTGCCATTGGGGGCGGAATACTTATCAAGAATACGCTGAATGGAGAACTGGGCGGGCCTCATCCAATCGGAGAACTGGCCGATTACATCGAGATTCTTGCTAGGGGGTTGCCCAATTAATTGGTGATACGATGGTGCTCCCCGTTTGCTCCACCCGGAGCGACAATGGCAATCAGTTTCCAATCAGATGAAGATGTTCTACGGAAGTTGCGGGATAAACTGCGCAAGATGACCGACGAAGAGTTGGTTCGTTCGGGAAAAAAGTTCGCAGGCTTGCGGAGAATCCGTTTCAGCGGCAGTTGGGAGAGGCGAGAGCAGAGTGGAAGCGAAGAAACAAATTGCAGAATTCAAAATGAAGCCGAACGCTGAAGAAGTATGTTCAGAAAAGGACCGGCACGCCTCAGAGGCAGTTGCCTACGCAGCCGCACCTCGTCGGGTCGGCAACAGGCACGACAAACCAGCGGCGCTGAGAGCGTATCTCTGCCCGAGTGTAACGGATGGCATTTTGACGAGGCAGGTCGAATAAAGAAGACGACCGTTATTTTTTAAGCGGCGGCAAGCACACTAATTCTTGAAACGAAGTCACAAAGCTCACAATTGCGCGCATGGTTTCGTAAATTCCAAGATGCCTTGGCATACTTCGCCTGCCGATTCCGCAACTCGTCTTCCCACTTTTTCCCGCCCACGCCAATCGTAAGAACTCCAGCCAGATGCTCGTTGAATTCGGCTAGGGCTTGGTGAGAATCCTTGAGGAGTCTCTCGTATTCAGTGCAAACCGCAGTTTTTATGACTGCATCCATCGCCGTCTCCTTCCCGCAACAGAAGCAGATTTGTTGCCACGCTCGTAACACGCTTGATTCGAAAGGAGTTGGCGAGAAAAAAGATGACGGGTCCAGTACTCGAAGCGTGCTTACTTCTTTCCATGTAGGCCGAATAATTTACACGGATATTCGTCAATCCGGCCACCGGCCTGCGACCAGTTCTGGCTACTGGATTGGTACCCGAACCAGGCCAATTCCAATCTTCCTAGCTTCACGGTCGGGATATTTGAGACGCGCCTTCTCCGCCAACTTCTTGGTCTTGAACGGTTTGGACAAAATGACGAGTTCGAGACCTTTGTACTCGAACAGCAGCCATCGCACAGAAGATTTCATCCAGGAATTTTATCGCAGCTTCTCGACAACCCGCCAAAAGTAAATCCGGGCGGTCTCATTACTTCGCCGATTCCTTCGAGGACAGCACCTGCCACGGATAAATCATGGCGGTCTCGTCTCCAAATGAAATTAGCAATTGAATACCGAGGGAGATATGGATGATCCGTTCGATTCTTGCGTTGACCAGTCTACCGACTGGTAGCTGCACCACGACATGTTGGCCGACTTTGAAGTCGCTCATGCGAATCTTCCCCGGAAGATTGCGCGGATTCTACCACGCTCCGACCGTGCGCTATTTGCACATATTTAAGTTGAAGAAATATTAAGCGGCAACGTGGACTCCCCTTTAAGGTTCAAACCTTATGCGAGGAGGCTTCATGCCCGACTGGCTGTTGCAAGCGATTATTGCGAACTGGGTTTGGGAGTTACTTGTGATAGCCGCTGGACTAATGTTTGGCTGGCTGAGGCACAAGAATGTCAGTTGGCTCCCTGTATTGTTTTATGGATTAACTGCAAGCACTTGCATGGCAGTTTTGATTTACACTTTCATTGGGCGGGCAATCATTTCGAGAAGCCAACCAGAAACAACGGCAGAGAATATTGAATCAAATGTGAAGGTTTGGGCAGATGCCTTCGGAGTTGGTATACAAAAACAGGCAGACCCTGGATTCTCATTTATATTTGCGCTTCATCTTCGAAACGGTAGAGTAGTTTTGATTGGCAGGCCCAAAGAAAGAGACCATTTTCTAACCCTTCAATCAACATTGGTCTTGGGCTCGGATCAGCAAACCGTTGTGGATAAATTGTCCAAGGAACAAAATCAACGCATAGTTGACGAAGTCACTCTGGAGCTGGCCCGTTCAAGAATGGGTCACGCAATAGCAGGTCTACCACTAAAAACAATACTTTTGGCCGAGTCCGTGCCGATAACAAATAGCTTTACCGAGGACAACTTCGCAGCGCGTCTTGATGAGATGGATGCCGCTACGGAGTTAGCAGATAAGGCTGCTACGTTGGCAATTCAGCGCGCTAAACATTAGGCCGCATCCTGCACCTTTGCCGTCACGTGCTTGAAACGGAAGCACATTTCATCAAGATGGTCCCCGAATGGCAACCAAGACATACGAAAGCAAACAAGCCGCGATGTGCGATT
>WNFC01005988.1_pt1 | contig 14723 bp, 8 predicted proteins | sample 5400541 | NCBI WGS metagenome assembly WNFC01 (sample SAMN13153342, study PRJNA577476) | soil metagenome | isolation source: 120 cm saprolite under Douglas fir tree site 2 hole 2 replicate 1 | place: USA:California | collected 2015-04-18
CGATCGAAATGTCGCAACTTCAAAATTAAATCCATTCTCGAGGACAACGACGACGCCGAAGTGCGCGCCGACAGCGTAGGTGTGCGAAAAAATCTTCTGCACAATGTCAGGCGTCGCATCGGTCGCAACGTCGAAATCTTTTGCCGCCAAACCGCGGACCATGTCGCGCACACATCCGCCCGCGAAATAAGCGATGTGGTCGGCCACGCGCAAGCGCCGCGCGATGTCGCGCGCAGTTTTCTCCATCGGCGACATTTTCACGCACTTATTGTAGCGGCGGTCTTTGACCGTCGCATATGATAATGTAACGACGGTCGGCGCTCAGAGAGCGCCGTTACAATTATGCAGGTACCGGTGCTTTCTTTTCCTGTCGAAAAGAATGAATGATGAAGAAAACGACGGCGATGCAGATACAGGAATCGGCCACGTTGAACGCCGGCCAGGGATGCGCGAAGGGCACATGCAGGTCGAAGAGCAAAAAATCGATCACGTGACCGTAAAGCAAGCGGTCAGTCAGATTTCCGAGCACGCCGGCAAGTAACAGCGCCAGCGCCAGATCCTGCCAGGAATTTCGTGTCCACCAAAGCGACTTTGGACGGTCCGATGCGTCATGCCCGTGTCGTCCCAGAAGCAAGACGAGCGCGAACAATAAGGCCAGGCATGAGATGGCGATGAAAAAGGCGTTGTTGTTCTTGAACGAGCCGAACGCCGCGCCGGTATTGGTGACGTTCACCAAATGGAAAAAGCCCGGGACCACGACCATCGGCTGATCCGGATCGATCGAGTGCAAGACCCAATATTTTGTGATCCGGTCCAGCAAATAGAGCGGCAGCGAAACGAAGGATATGTATTTCATGTCGTAGTCAGCCAAGCACCCTCACCTCAATCTTCTCCCTGAGGGACAGGCGGACGTGAAGCGCGAGGTGAGGGTACTAATCGTCACGCTGCTTTTCCAGCACACTAACCACGGTTTCGCAGCGGTCGCACAAGTCCAGATGCGTTTTGCTCTTGCCGACCGCCGGCCGATGCCGCCAGCACCGCGCTCCTCTTTGCTGAGTTCGCTTGTCACATTCGAGTCCGAACGCAGAACAACCGCCGCCTCGAGCGCATTGCCAATCAGCTTTTCCTGACGCGCTTTTTCGATCGCTTGACCGATCACCCCGCGCAATCTCAAAAGATCCGCCACCTGCATGCTTGCTTTATCGCCGCGGTTCTGAGTTTTCGGAAATTCTTCCAAGTGAACCGACGAGCCGGCAGCGCACTAAAAATTTCGTGCATTGCCGTTTGGGTAGCGCGCCGGCGAGGCGAGTCCGGCGCGTCGCAGTACATCCGGTCCTTGGTGATATCGATATACAGACTGCTCAGATCGACTGCACAAAATTGATTGAGCGCGTGATAGACCTTATGAAACTCGAACGCTTCATAAGCGGATCGACAGTCACGGACCACTTGATCAAGCCGTTCCAAAGCCCAGCAATCAACTAAAGTTGCGCGTTGCGCCTGCGAATGACCCCTCCCCTTTATCCTCTCTCCTCGAAGGGGAGAGGGCAGGGTGAGGAGTGAAGTCGAAGAGATTGCCTAACAAAATCCGAAGCGTGTTCCGAATCCGCCGGTAAGTGTCGCCGAGGCGCGTAAACATCTCTTCCGAAAACGGAACGTCATCGGTGTAATCGATGCTGCACGCCCACAATCGAACCAGGTCCGCGCCGTGACGCCCGACGAAGTGACCGACGTCCATAGGTTTGTCATACGTGCCGGATTTGGAAATTTTTTTGCCGTCAAGATCGACAACGAACCCGTGAGTAACGCACGTTTTGTAAGGCGCGCGATCGTTCAGCGCGATGCTGGTCATGAGCGAAGATTGAAACCAACCGCGATGTTGATCGGTCGCTTCCAAATACATGTCGGCCGGGTCGCGCAGTTCAGGATGCAACGCGCAAACCGCGCGATGCGAGACCCCGCTGTCAATCCAAACGTCGATCGTGTCGTTGCGTTTAGTTGTTCCAGCGGGAAGTCCCAGTTGCTTTGCAAGATCAACATCGTCCAATTCGAACCAGATGTTCGAGCCACGCTCCGAAACGAGATCGGCAAGCTTGCGAATTATTTTCGCATCAAGAATCGGTTTGCCCACAGCCGAGTAAAAGACCGGTAACGGCACCCCCCAGCTGCGCTGACGCGAGATCACCCAATCGGGACGCGATTCGACCGTTCCGGCAATCCGGTTCTCACCCCAGGCCGGAATCCATTTCACTTCGTTATGAATTGCTTTGAGGGCTTGGCCCCGCAGGTCGTCGATGCGAATGAAGAATTGTTCGACGTTGCGAAAAATGATCGGCGTTTTCGAACGCCAGCAGTAAGGATATGAGTGATGAAAGTTTTGAGCGCCTAACAAATTGCCGCGTTCTCGCAATAAATTCACGACGTCAGCATTCGCGTCGAAGACATATTTGCCGGTTAGATTTGGCAATCCCGCTTCATCGGTGAAACGGCCGTGATCGTCGACTGGAGATAGGATTGGCAAATCGTTTTGTTTGCCTAGCCAATAATCGTCTTCGCCGTGACCGGGCGCGATGTGCACCGCGCCGGTGCCTGTGTCCATTGTCACGAAGTCGGCGGTCAACACAATGGCTTCGCGATCGAGAAACGGATGGCGCGCTTTGATCCTGTCGATCTTGGCGCCAGGAAAAGATTCAAGCGGTTCTCCTGTGGGCTCGAACTTCGTGTTCGCGCAAAATTGCGGAACGAGTTTGTCAGCCAGCAACAAAGTTTCCGACGTTCCGTTCCGCGAAAATTCCTGGACGACATATAATTCTTTCGGGTCAACCGCGATCGCGAGGTTGGCCGGTAAAGTCCAGGGAGTTGTGGTCCAGATTGCAATGCTCGCTTTGTCTTTCCACTTGCCGCTCGCGATTGGAAATTTTACGTAAACGGCCGTGTCGTCGCGTTCCTGATATTCCACTTCGGCTTCGGCGAGTGCGGTCTGCGCGCCGGTGCTCCAAAAAACCGGCTTCTTTGATTGGTAAACCAATCCTTTTTCGACGAAGACTGCGAATGCGCGCAGGATTTCCGCTTCGTATTTTGGATCGAGCGTCAGATACGGATGCTCCCAATCGCCAAGCACGCCGAGCCGTTTGAACTGCTCGCGCTGAAGATCGACATACTTGCGCGCAAACGCATCGCAGCGTTTGCGAACTTCCAATGGTGACAAATCGCGCGACTCCTTCACCACTTTGTACTCGATCGGCAGTCCGTGGCAGTCCCAGCCCGGAACGTAAGGTGCGCGTTTGCCCAGCATGGTTTGCGATTTCACAACGAAATCTTTCAGGATCTTGTTGAGCGCAGTGCCCATGTGCACGTCGCCGTTGGCGAAAGGCGGGCCGTCGTGAAGCACAAACAGCTCCCGGTCTTTGCGCGATCGCTGGATTTGCCGGTAGAGCCGCGTTTCATCCCACATCTTGAGCAGCTCCGGTTCACGCGAGGCCAGATTCGCCTTCATCGGAAAATCGGTGCGGGGCAAATTGAGCGTGTCTTTGTAATTTTGGCTCATCGCGGCGCGCGGACGCTAACATTCACGCCCAGTCAAATCAACGCGACGCCCGCGACGCCCTCTATATATAAAGGAAACGCCGCCAATGAACTTGCCCTTGCCATCAGGCTATTAGGTGATATCTCGCAAAAATGCAGCGCACCGAATTTTTCCTCGACTGGTCGCCTGCCTTCTTCGCGTTCCCTCGCTCCACCATTTATCCTCATCAACGGCAAAAAGTGTGTTTCCGAACCTCGCGTCTGGTCGTCCCGTTGCTCGCTTCCGCTTATCTGGCTTTCCTGGCGGTCAATCATTCGAGTCACGCGCAAACTGCCGCTGCGGAACACATCGTCGTCACCGGCGAACCGTTACCGAGTGCTTACGGCGCGCCGACGAGTTTTTCCCAATCGCGTTTCTCACCGCTCACGAACGCTTATGTGCTGCCGCCCGGCGCGGTCTATGCCAGCCTGATCTACGAAGATGACGTCGTGCACTTTCGCCCCCCTGATCATCACTGGACCCAAGAAGTCGAAATCGGTTTGCCCTATCGAATCAACGTCGCCTTCGAAAACAACATCCAGCATTTCGACGGCGATACTCAAGATGCGACGTTCAGCGTTGAAGCGCGCTACGCTTTCGCCAACTGGGACAAGATCCCGCTGAATCCAACAATCTTTGCGGAATACAAATTTGGCCTCGGCAATATTCTGCATGACGAAGGAGCGCCAACTCCGGCGCACAAGTTCGGCCCCGGTGGCTTCGACAAAGGTGAAGACATTCCCGACGCCTACGAATTCCGATTGCTTCTGTCCGAAGACTTTTTCGATAAAATCGAATGGGCGCTCAACACCTTCTTTGAACAAGAACTTGCCCCGGGCGATCGCGGTCGCGAATGGGGCATCGCTCAAAGCGTCGTCACTCCGATTCATCTTTTTCACGAGGCGGCGGCGCCTGCGCCCGATGGCAAAAACTTCGAGACCAAAAGTGTTCCGGGCATCTCTTCAGTTGTTGAAGAGTTGAAAGCGGGAATCGAATGCCAATTCCGCAGCTTCAGCGATAAAGGGAGCCGCGGCACGCCCTACAACAGTTTTGTGATCGGACCAACGGTCGCATGGCGACCGGGTCACAACATGCGTTTCGATATTTCTCCATTGTTCGGCCTGAATCATAAATCGCCGGTGATGCAATTGTTCGTCGTTTTTTCCTATTACTTCGGCGGCGGTGGACCGGTTGCGGCGGAAGAAGCAGGCGGCGAAGCGCCGGCTTCCACTCGCAATCGGTAAGCCGCGCAAGCTCTAGAGGCGCTTCGTGCCAAGCGCCTGCTTCTGCTAAAATGCCAGTGCGGCTCGCACCTTGACCCGCTCTCTCGACTTCCGTACCATTTTCATCGGAAAGGAGCTCGCCGGGTGAAGACCGAAATCTCGATCGAATATTGCGTCGTTTGAAACTACACGCCTAAGGCCGTCAGTTTGGCGACCAAAATTCTTGAACTCGGCGAACGCATCAAATCGCTCACGCTCATTCCTTCGGGCGGCGGCGCTTTTGAAATTCGCGCCAATGGCAAACTGCTCCATTCCAAACTCGACTCCGGCGATTGGCCCGACTTCGACGCCGTCGTCAGCGCGCTTAAAAAAGTTAAATAATCGATCGTCTTTTTCTTCTTCTGCGATTGGGCGTTGGATGCCGGACGTTGAGAGTTGGGCGTTTTCTTTTTCTTCTTCCCGGAGAGTGAAGGGTGCCTGGTGGTCCTCGCGGTCTTCAAAACCGTTGTCGGTTCGCAAGAGCCGGGGCAGGTTCGATTCCTGTCCTCTCCGCAACACTCTTCCTCTTTCTCTCACTCTTAATTTTTATGAAAGGAGGTGAGCATTCGTGTCGCGCGAACGGATCCGTAAACTGACGTCGTTGTCGTCCTGCGCTGGGTGAGCAGCCAAGTTGAGCCAACAGGCCCTGACGCAAGTTTTGCGGCAGCTTCCAACTTATCGCAATGCGAACGTCCTCGTTAATTCGAGCACGTTCGACGACGCCGGCGTTTATCGTTTGGATCGACATCGTGCCCTCGTGCAAACGGTGGATTTTTTTACACCGATCGTCGACGACGCGTTCGCTTACGGACAGATCGCCGCTGCCAACGCGCTCTCGGATGTTTTCGCCATGGGCGGCCGGCCGATAACCGCGCTGAATCTCATGGGATTTCCAACCAAGCTTGTTTCACCGAACACGATTACCGCCATTCTGCGCGGCGGATTGGAAAAAGCCGCCGAGGTTGGTTGCGCCATCATCGGCGGACATTCGATCCGCAATCCTGAACCAATTTATGGTCTTGCTGTCACCGGAGTTGTTGATCTTCGAAATATCCTCGCAAACGAGAACGCGCGGCCAGGCGATTTACTTTTGCTCACAAAACCGCTCGGCACCGGCATTGCCACAACCGCGATCAAACGCGGCATCGCTTCGCGAGCGCTGGAGAAAACAGTGATCGCGCTCATGTCGCAAACAAATTCTGTCGGCGCCGAGCTTGCGGAAAGAAATCTCGTTCGCGCCGCGACCGACATCACCGGCTTTGGATTACTTGGACATCTCGCCAATATGTGTCGCGCGAGCAAAGTCAGCGCCGAAATTTCTCCGGACTGCGCGCCGGCCATCAGCGACGAGATCTTCAAATTGATCAAGCGCGACTGCATTCCCGGCGGCACTCGCGACAATTTGAAAGCCGCGAGACAAACCGCCGATTTGAAATCAACCTCGCCGGTTCAGCGCGCTTTTCTAGCGGATGCGCAGACGAGCGGAGGTTTGCTCCTTTGCGTCCCGGAATCGCGGCTGTCTCAAGTTTCGCGCGTTCTCAAGAAAGCCCGCACGCCTTGCGCCGCCGTGATCGGCCGCATCACTCGCCAGCGAAACCACTTGATATGCGCGACAAAATGAAATCGCGGTCGCGCCGGGCCATTCCAGCCGTCACAAAGATTCTGGATTCGTTAGGCCAAATCGATCTGCCGCGGCCGCTGATTGTCGATCTTGTCCGACGGGAACTGACCCAGATTCGTCGGCAGCGTCGAATCCCTGAATTCACAGCGGTTGTCGATCTTGTCCGCGCCTCGCTTGAGAATCTTCGCGCGAGCCGGATTCAACCGTTGATCAACGGAACCGGCATCGTGATTCATACCAACCTTGGCCGCGCGCCGCTTCCGCAAGGAGCGGGCGAAGTGCTACGAAATGTCGCTTCCTCATATAATAATCTGGAGCTCGATCTGGCCACTGGCGATCGCGGTGACCGCGCTGGCTACCTCGAGCGCGCTCTCGCCGTGCTTTGCCAGGCGGAAGCGGCCGCAATCGTGAACAATTGCGCAGCAGCGCTCGTTTTGATTGTTCGCCATTTCGTTCAGAAGAAGAACGAAATCATCGTTTCGCGCGGCGAACTGGTCCAGATCGGCGGAGGCTTTCGCATCGGCGAGATTCTGGAAGCGAGCGGCGCGAAACTGCGCGAGGTCGGCGCCACCAACAAAACGACGCTCGCCGATTACGTGCGCGCCGTCGGCCAACAGACCGCGCTCATTTTGAAAGTTCATCGCAGCAATTTTTTTATGAGCGGTTTTGTGGAGTCGGTTTCGACGGCCGAACTTTCAGCGCTCGCGCGAAAAAAACGCGTCCCGTTTGTCGAAGATCTGGGAAGCGGCGCAATGATCGCGACCGAGCAGATCGGATTGCATCATCATGAGCCGACTCCCGCCGAAGCACTCAACAACGGCGCTGACCTCGTTTGTTTCAGCGGCGACAAGCTTTTCGGCGGGCCGCAAGCCGGAATCATCGTCGGGAAAAAACGATTAATTACTGCGCTAAAGGCTGAACCGCTTTTTCGCGCGTTGCGTTGTGACAAATTAGTTTTCGCCGCGTTGCAAACGACTGTCGATCTCCACCTCAACCAGGTTTTGAGCGAGATTCCGGCGCTCGCGCTTTTGCAAATTCCAAAAGATGAATTGCGCGCCCGTGCCGCCGCAATGGTAACTCGTCTTCAAGGATTGCCAGTCAAGATCACGATTGGGACCGGCGCAGCAAAAGTTGGCGGCGGCACCTTGCCCCAATCCACCGTCCCCTCAATCACGATCGACTTTCTGCCCGAGAACTCCTCGCTCGAGGATTTTGTGCGTACTCTTCGCCGTTCCAGTCCGCCGGTCATTGGTTACATCGCCGGCGGTCGCTTCAAACTCGATTTGCACACGATCTTTTCGCATCAGGACGATCTCGTCATCGATACCATTCGCACCGCGTGCACGACTCGATGACAAATTTTATTCTCGCCACCGCAGGTCACGTCGACCATGGCAAGAGCACACTCGTCAAAGCGCTGACCGGAACGAATCCAGATCGTCTGCCCGAAGAAAAAGCCCGCGGCATCACGATTGATTTGGGATTTGCGCATCTCGAGCTTTCCGCCCCGCCCTCCAGTCTCAACAACTGCCGGTCCAACGCCGGTGCGGCTCGCACCTCGGAGCAACCCTCAACTTTTTCTGTCGGTATTGTCGATGTTCCGGGCCACGAAGATTTCGTCCGCAATATGATCGCCGGCATTGGGTCGATCGATCTCGCGCTCTTGGTGGTCGCGGCAGACGACGGCTGGATGCCGCAAACCGAAGAGCATCTCCAAATTCTGAGTTATCTCGGCGTTCGGCGCATCGTCGTTGCGCTGACAAAAAGTGATCTCGGCAAGATCGACAATGTCGCCAGCCAAATTCGCGAAAAACTCCGTGAAACCACTTTCGCGAATGCGCAGATCATCGCGACTTCGGCTCGCACCGGCTTCGGTCTCGAAGATTTGAAAGAAGTGCTTGCTTCTGAATTCGCCACCGTCTCAACGCCACGCGATATCGGAAAACCAAGATTGTTCGTCGACCGCGCATTCACCCTTCACGGAATTGGGACTGTTGTGACCGGGACGCTGGCCGGTGGTCAATTTCAGCGCGGCCAAAACGTCGTTATCCAGCCGCAAAATCTCTCCGCCCGCGTGCGAACCATCCAAAGTCACAACCGCGATTTGGAAATCGCTCAACCGGGAACGCGCACCGCGATTAATTTGCCGGATGTTCCAGTCGGGTCCGATGGAATTAAACGCGGCGATGTCATCACCATCGCCAATGTTGGCGCAGCGGCCGATATCGTTAACGTTGTTCTGGAAAGATCGGCACGACTGAATCGGAAGACGCCCGCGGCGCGCCCGCTCAAAAACGGCAGCGTAGTCCATATCCATCTCGGCACGACTCGTGTGCCGGCTAAGATTACGTTGCTAGATCAAGATGTTGTCCAACCCGGGCAACGCGCCGTTGCTCAATTGTGTTTGGATTCGCCGATTCTCGCGTTCGTCGGTGATCGTTTTGTTGTTCGCGATTCTTCCGCACAAAACACGATTGCCGGCGGCGTAGTTTTGGATGTCGATGGTGATCGGCAGAACGTTCGAAACGCTGGGCAAACTGAACTTCTACGAACGCGTGCTGCCGCCATTGACGAGGTCGCCGAACCCGCATTTGGCGGGCAGCTCCTTCAGCGCAAGGCTGGCGGTTCACGTTTGGGTGCAGTCGGAAGGAGCTGGGTGATCCAGCCGGTTGATGCAACCAGCTGCCCTTCGGACACGAAGTGGATCGATGTTTGTATTCAGTCGCAGCTTACGCGCGACGGTTTCGCTCAAACCAACACGCTGTTAGTCAAGTCGCACTTCAGTGCGGACGAAATTGCAAACGCGCTGTCTCGATCGCAGAACGCGGGCGGAATCGTCTTGCGTGGGAAGATTGCTGCAAACCCGGCGTATTGGCGCGATTTGGTTGCGCGAGCGAGCGCGTTGATCGATCGGGCGCACGAAAAACATCCGGAACAACGCGGCCTCGATTTCACAGAGTTGCGCGTCGAACTAAACGTCGAATCGGACGAATTATTTGCTGCCGTCGTCTCAGAGATGACCGCGAATGGCTTCGCTCGGGCCGAAACCAACATCGGACGCAATTCACATCGTCCCTCGTTGCCGGCGGAAATCCTGCCGGCGGCGGAAAAGATTCGCGCCGCGCTTGCCGGGAAACCATTCGATCCTCCGAGCCGCAAAGATTTCTTGCTCGCCACGGCGAGTCCGTCCGGTGGCGGACAAGATCGACATCTCCACCAGGCGCTCCGATTTTTGATCGAGCAGGGCGAGATCGTTGAGATCGGCGACGAAATAGTTTTGCTTCGCGACGCAGTTGATCAAATGCAAAACCTGGTCTCAGAATACATTTCCACGAACGGATCCGCCACTGCGAGCCAGCTCCGGCAAAGACTCGGAACGTCACGCCGAATCATCATTCCTTTCCTCGAATATCTCGACCGAACCGGCGTGACCCGGCGCGTTGGCGATGAACGCGTGCTCGCGCAGAAAGCGGCAGTTGCTAAATTGGACGATGCAGCAATTGGGCGGCGAAGTTAAGAAATCTTCGCCCAACGTGTCGCTGCACATCGGCGCTTCGCCGGAAGCGGCCTGGGAGAATGTGGTCCGCCCATGGTTTGAGACGATCGGTCAAGCGGCGTTGAGTAATGTCCGGCCGACTGCGGTCGTGACTGCATCTCGCAGTCAGGCCTATTTTTTTCGCAACCAACTGCTCGGCGCCGGCAACTCGCTCGTCGGAGTAAAGTTTTTGTCGCCGCCGCAATTGCGCGAAACCTTGCTGCGCGAAGTCAGGCTGAAGCTTGCATTGCGCGAACATCTCCGGTTGCTCCTTGCCGTCACCGCCGAAGAATTCGCCGCTGGAATGGGCGACAACGAAGAGTTCGCGTTGGTGGCAAAATCGATCGCGCGCGATCCCAATCATTTTCTCCGCGCGCTCGATCAGCTCGGGGCTGCCGGCTGGGCCTTCGAGGAAATCGATTCGCCCCCTCTCCGCGAAATCGCTGCTCGTTTTGAGAAACAGGCGCGCGACTGCGGCTTTACATTCGTTTATGAGGCCGACCGCGCCGCCGTCCGCGGTGCCGAAAAATCCGGAGCGCCGTTTAGTAATCTGCTTCTCTTCGGTTTTGATGCTTCCCATTGGCCGCTTTGGCCGTTACTGCGCGCTGCGACTCTCGTTTCCGAAGACGCAACAGTCGTTTTGAATGACCCGCGCGACGAAGCCCGCGAGGTCGATGAAACATGGGTCGGAACCTGGGAAGAAACATTCGGCGTGGCCGAGATCATTCCACCCTCACCTGTCGCTTCGCGACTTCCTCTCCCTGGCCAGGGAGAGGATGGAGGTGAGGGTCGGCCGAACTCAATCACTGAGCCGCTGCCAACTGAAGTTCATTTCGCCATCGGTCGCGACACAACTCAACAGGCGCGCGCAATTGTCGCGTTGACCGCCAAGTTTCTGGCCGATACTAAATGCGAGCGGCTCGGAATTTTATTTGCCGGACCGGGTGCATTGCCTCGCCTGGTCGCCACGTTTCTTGAATCGGCGCAAATCGCGCACAACGACGGTGTCGCCCATCTCGCGCCGAGCGCGCTTGATGACGACGACTGGCGCGCCTGGCTCGAATTGCAACAAGCGCCGCATTTGAAATCGCTGTTTCAGTTCTTGCGCGCGATCGACACAGAAATCTTCGACGCATTAGCGATCTTGCAGGTCGAAGAAACGCTGCGCCGCGCTTACAACGACGTGCTGATCGATGACATTGAGCTGCTCCGCGATTACTGCGGCAAGAGTACGGTTTTGCGCGGTGGCAAAACGGTCGCGGCCGGCCTCGAGAAGATACAACTTCTACCGGCGAGTGCGTCGTTGACGGAATTTCTTTCACAAACGCGCAAGATTTTCTCGCAATTAGGCTGGAAAGAACATTGGAGCGAAGTCGATCGATTGAGCCGCAACTGGAGCGGGCAACTCAACGCCGCGTTTTCGAGAAGCAGCTATTTGCGATGGCTGCGCGAAGTTCTCGGCGCACCGTCTTTGCAGCGCGACGATTTCGGCGCGCATCCCTACGCGCGCGTCCATCTGCTTCCTTATGGTGAAGCGCAGGCGCAGCCGTGGTCGCATCTCATTTTCGCCGGCTTAAACGACGAACTCTGGCCGTCGCTGGATGAAGAACTCGGTTTTGTTCGCGAAGAACAGATCGACGATCTGAACCGACAAAACAAAACGCTCAACCGTCGCGCATCGAAGCGCGGCCGGCAGGGGGAAGGTCACTGGAGCGTGCGCGAAGGGAAAACGCTTTTGCTTGGAGCAAACGAACGCCGGCAGATTCGCCGGCGACAATTGTTAAACCTGATCGAATCCGTCACCGGCGGGATTGGCGCGAGCGCGAATCTTTATTCAGCGGCGCAGCCGGGTCGCATCGCAAATCCGAGCGAATTTTTTTCCTGGCTTTATTTTACTGCGCGCGGGCGCGGCGTTTCGCAACAGACTTTGCAGACGCTCGAACAGCAAACGCGCGGCTGGTTGAAGGATTGGTCGCCGGTGGACGCGCAGAAAGTCGATTCGATCAGCGTCGGCCGCACGCGCTACGCGTTCGACGCGCGCAGGCAGGAGCGGCCGGCCGGCGAATACGAATTCGCGCTGAAATCCGCGCCCGAGCGTGAGGCCTCATTGCGCGTGACGCAGTGGGAACAGGCGCTGCGCTGGCCGGCGATTGTTTGGATGGAAATTTTTCTCGGCGCCGAAAGCCGTGACGACAGCGGCGACGCCTGGGCGGCCGCGACTGGACAATGGGTGCATCGCTGGCTCGCCAACAGCGTTCGCGACGGCGATGAAAATGCGTTCGTCGATGTTAACTGCGCGGACGAAATCCGGGCGCGGATCGTCGAGCATGCACAAGCGTTCCGTGACGAGATCAATGCGCTCTGCGCCGCGCGAGGCAAGACAGTTCCCGATTGGTGGAACTCTGGTTGGAGCAACGCGCTCTACATCGCCGATTGCCTGGCCGCGAAGGTTTCGGGTCTGAACGACTGGTCCGAGATGGCGGTCGAATGGTCGCTTGGTTCGCCCGCAGAAATTTCATTGGGCGAAGCAGAAAAGCTTCGTGTCCGCGGCCGGATCGATTTGATTCTTGCGCGGCGCAAGTCGGAGAAGTCGCAGCTTGGTTACGCCGATCTCTGGGTCGTCGACTACAAAACCGGTCGCCGGCGCGGATTTAATTTGCGCAGCCCGCGCGGCAAAGAAACAACCGAGCAAAAATTTCATCGCCAACTGGTGGAAGGACGTGGCGTTCAGCTCGCGTTGTATGCGCTCGCGGTGCACGCACTCGGCGCGGCCGATGTGCAATTGACTTTGCTTTCGCCGGCAGAAGAACTCGAACCGCAATTTCAGCTGACGCACGTGCTCGCCCAAAAAGATTTCTGGCGCGAGCTGCATCGGATGCAGGAGAGCGGCGTGTTCGGAATGCTCGGCCCGGTCCACGGCGATTTCGGGTTCGTCAGGAAATATCCGCTCGCGACCCTCCCGATCGACCCCGACCTCCTAAAGACAAAGTGGACGATGACGCATCCGGCCTTTGCGCTCGAAAGCAAGGAGGAAACGAAGTGACGACGATCGCCGACCAAGGAGCGCGCCGTCGCTTCGCTTGCGAATTGGAGGCGAATTTCTCGGTGATCGCTTCCGCCGGTTCGGGGAAAACGCGCGCGATCACCGATCGAATCGTTGAGATTGCGAAAGATCGACAACGTGCGGCCGAGTGGCTGCCGCAACTGGTTGTCGTCACTTATACGAACCGCGCCGCGGACGAAATGCAGCAGCGCACGCGGCAACGAATTCTTGAAGCCGGTTTGCCGCTGGAAACCGTGGAGGCATTTGGCCGCGCGTTCTTCGGAACGATCCACGCGTTTTGTGTGAAGCTGCTCGCCACGCACGGTCATCGTCTCGGCCTTCCGGCCAGGCTCGAATTGATCACCGACGATGACGATTTGTGGAACGAATTTGTCCAACAACAAACAACGATCGGCCGTTCGTTGAGCGGCGAAAATCGGCGTCCGCTTTTGCGATTGATGCAGGCGCGCCAACTGATGGAGCTCGCGCGCAACCAGGATCATGAATTCAGCGCGATCGAATCGAAAGCACGCTGTCCGGAATGCGACTTCAGCAAAGTCGAAATCGCGATCGAGACCGCGCAGGCAAAAAATATCCCGAAAGCAAAAGCGCAGCTGCGGGATTGGATAGAGCGCTGGCGGAAAACGGATGAATTTGCGCCGTGGCCGCTGTGCGCAACGACAGAGAAAGAGTTTGTGCGTCGCTGGCGCGAAGCGTTTCGGCCGCTGCGAGAATGGGCGAGCGCGTGCGCTTCCTGCGTGGCGGCGGACGTGCAGCGCAATTATCGCGATTTTCGACTCGCCCGCGGCGCGATCACCTATACCGATCAGGTCGCGCTCGCCGCTGAATTGCTCCGTTTGCCAGACGTCGCAAAGCGTGTTCGTGAAAAAAATTACCGTGTCATTCTCGATGAGGCTCAAGACACCGATCCACAACAGTTCCTTGTTCTTCTCGAAATCACGCGGCCGCCGGACGCGACTAGCAAATGGTTTGAAGATCGAGAAACGTCGCCGCGAGCGGGTCATTTTTCGATGGTCGGCGATTTTCAGCAATCGATTTACCGCGATCCGCGCGACCTCGCGCATTATCGGAAGCTTCATCAAACGTTGATCGACACTCGCGCGGCGGAGGAACTGAAATTCTCGGTCACGTTTCGTCTCGATCGCGCTCAGCTCGATTTCGTCAACGACACATTTACCAAAATCCTCAACGACGCCGAAGGCCAGGTGAAATTGGTCGAGCTCAGCCCGCGCCCGGAGATTTTGCCCGGCCAGGTAATTCGATTCGAACTGGGTAACGATGTCGATCTTAAGCTGACCGAAACACAGCGCGCGCAAACCGAAGCGCGTCGCTTGGCGGAATGGATTCGCGAAGCCGATCTGCAGAAGTTACGCGCAAGATCATGGCGGGAAGTCGCCATTCTCTGTCCGCGCAAAGCCTGGTTGGGCGCGTTGCGCGATGCGCTGCTGGCGGAGCAGATTCCGGTCGAGGTCCAATCGGAAGCCGATCGTCAGGCGGAACAGCCGGCTTACGCGTGGTTGGCCGCGCTGCTCGCGACCATGGTCGATCCGAACGCGAGTTACGAAATTGTTGGCGTGCTGCGCGAAGTTTTTGGAGTTTCGGATGACGAGCTCGCGCGTTTCGCTCAAGGCGACGGCTACAAGTTTCAGATCGAACGACGGACCAAAGGCCGCGGC